>Ga0164241_10003590_pt1 | contig 15508 bp, 17 predicted proteins | sample OricomyardsoilBY_FD_108780 | JGI IMG/M metagenome (GOLD analysis project Ga0164241, IMG submission 108780) | Backyard soil microbial communities from Emeryville, California, USA - Original compost - Back yard soil (BY) | ecosystem: Environmental > Terrestrial > Soil > Unclassified | place: USA... | reverse complement strand
GCCGCGGAACGACGCGGCGATCTTCGCGCTCACCCAGCGCCGCATGCAGGAGGGCGTGAAACACCGCTATGCGACTCCTGGCGCGGTGATGGGATCCTTGTATGAACGCGTGATGCAGGGGTCGCACCCGGTGAACTGGAGCATGACGGAATCCGAAATCGCCTCGGCGAAGCCGGGCGACCTGCAGGCCCTGGCCACTTCCGGATTCGCGCGCCGCGACCTCGTGATCGGCGTGGCGGGCCGCTTCGACCGCGCGGCGATGATCCGCAGTCTCAACGCCTTCGTCGCGCGCTTCCCCGACAGCGCCACGGCGAAGCCGGCGTCGACCGTGCCGGCCTTTCGCGGCGCGCTGCCGCCCGGCGTTTACCTGGTCGACAAGCCTTTCGCCCAAACCACCTTGCGTCTGGCGTTGCCGGGCGTCCGGCGCCCGCACCCCGACTACTACCGCCTCGCCGTGGCGAGCTACATCCTCGGCGACGGCGGCTTCACCTCGCGGCTGATGCAGAAGGTCCGCAGCGACGAGGGCCTGGCCTACGGCGTGGGCAGCGAGGTCGAGAGCGACTACAACCGTCGCGGCACGGTCTACGTGAACATGCAGACCAAGTCCGCGACCGGGGCCTACGCGGTGCGCATCGCCCGCGACGAGATCCGCCGGATGGCGAAGGACGGCATCACCGACCTCGAGCTCGAGAAGGCCAAGGACGGCCTCCTCAAGAGCCTCCCGTCGCTGTTCGACACTCCGGCCTCGACCGCCCGCATCTTCGCGCAGAGCGAGGCCTGGAAGCGTTCGCCGGACCACTTCCGCGATTATCAGAAAACCATCCAGTCCATGACCCGCGCCGAGGTCGAGGACGCCTTCCGCCGTTACTTCAACGCCGACTCGCTGCGCATCGTCGCCGTCGGCCCGAAGAACGTGCTGCTGGCTCCCGATGCCGCGCACGGCGGCGCCTCGCTCAAGGACTTCGGCCCCGTGACCGAGGTGACCGAGCAGGAGCTGGACGACAGGAAATAAGGTAAGGGCGGGTCGCGACCCGCCCCCACGTAGAATCAGACAACAGGAGATGGATATGAAACGCGTCGTCATCACCGGCATCGGAGCCGTCACCCCCCTGGGCCTCTCGGTCGCCGAATACTGGGACAACCTTGCGCAAGGCAAGTCGGGCATCAAGTTGAACGATCGCTTCGACGTCAGCACCGCGCCCAGCCAGATCGCGGGCCTCGTGCCGGCCTTCGACCATGTCCCCTTGTTCAAGGACCAGAAGATGGCCCGTCGTCTCGACAAGGCCATCATCTATGGCGTCGTGGCGGGCAACCAGGCCGTCGCCGACTCCGGATTGATGGAGAGCAACCCGGATCTGGAGCGCATCGGCGTGTACCTCGGCAGCGGCATGGGCGGCGTCGGCACCTTCGAGGCCGAAACCGAGGTCAAGGCCGCGCGCGGCCACAAGCGCGTGACGCCCTTCTTCGTGCCGATGATCCTGCCCAATACGGCATCGGGCTACCTGAGCATCGAACACGGGTTCATGGGCCCGAACTACACGGCGGTTTCGGCCTGCGCCAGCGCGAACCACGCGATGGGCGAGGCGTTCCATGCCATCCAGCGCGGCGACGCCGACGTGATCTTCGCGGGCGGCACCGAGGCGGCCGTCGTGGAAGTCGTGGTCGCGGGTTTCGCGAACATGAAGGCCCTCTCGGGCCGCAACGACGATCCCGAAGGCGCTTCGCGCCCGTGGGACAAGGACCGCGACGGGTTCGTGATCGCCGAAGGCGCGGCCGTGCTGTGCCTCGAGGAGCTGGAGCATGCGCAGAAGCGCGGCGCGAAGATCTACGGCGAGTTCGCCGGGTTCGGGCAGAGCAGCGACGGATATCACATCACCGCGCCGCACCCCGAAGGCAAGGGAGGCGCCCTGGCCATGAAGGCCGCGCTCCGCAGCGCGCGCCTCAATCCCGAGGACATCGACCTCGTGAACGCGCACGGCACCTCCACGCCCCTGGGCGACATCGGCGAGACCATGGGCGTGAAGAAGTGTTTCGGCGATCACGCGAAGAAGCTGATGATGCATTCGACCAAGTCGATGATCGGGCACACGCTCGGTGCGGCCGGCGCGGTCGAGGCCGTCGCGGCCCTGCTCGCGATCGACAAGGGCATAGTCCATCCCACCCGCAACCTGCACGAGGCCGATCCCCAGTGCGATCTGGACTACGTGCCCAACCAGGCGCGCGAGGCCAAGGTCCGCGCGGTGCTGTCGAACTCGTTCGGGTTCGGGGGGCATAACTCCACGGTGATCCTGAAGCGGTTCGAGGGGTAGGGAAGTACAGTGGGGGAAAACGGGATTCAGTACCCAGTACCCAGTACCCAGTACCGGGTGGAACGGCGGCATGTTAAGCCGATGGCTTCGTGTTTTCGCTGGGTACTGTATACTGGGTACTTGGTACTCCTGCTGCTCACCGGAACGTCGTTCGCCGCTCCTCCCCAGAAGCTCACCGACAAGCAGATCAAGAAGGGCGATCTGGCCGACAAGTCGAAGAACATCGATTTGACGCCGGCCTTGCAGGATTATTGCCGGCTGTTGTACGGCTGCAATCTCAAGGTGCCCGAAGGGGCGTGCCCGATTCCCGCGGTGCTGGGAACGGCTCCTTACGCCTTCGACAACGAGCGCTGCTCCGAGGCGCGCGAGTTCTCGCGGCGCGGCGTGGGACCCGATCATCCCCTGTGGGGCTTTCGGCTCTACCGTGTTTTGGGCTTCGAATACCGGGTGACCGACGAGGTTTCCGATATCATTCCAATTCCCAGGGAGCGGCTCGAGTATCTGATCAGCGACGTGCCTTTCGCCGCGAGACTGGTGACCTACTATCAGAAGGAGCCCTATACGGCGGAGTATGTCGATCTCGCGCGCACGCACTTCAAGGGCACGAACGGCAAGCATTTGCGCGGCGAGGCGAAAATCATCACCGGGAGCTACGAAGAAAAGCATCTCTACTATATGGGAAGCGGCGTGGCCGAATGGGGCTTCTGGACCCTGGTGGGCCCGGCCATGATGGACTTTCAATACTGGGAGGTGCCCGGCCGCGAAAAGAAGGTCGGCTACAAGCTCAAGATCCTGGTTTTCCCCGGCAACGGCGTGATCAATTCGATCATGAATCTGGGGGTCTTCCGCGGGCTGGTCAAAAGCAAGATCACCGGCGTTCTGGGGGATATCTCCGGCACGGCGCAGAAGATGCAGAAGTCGGGAGGCAGGGAGCTTCGTCAAAGCTCCGACTGGTCCGCCGATGAGAAAAAGAAAATCGAGACCCTATTGTCACTTCCATGACCCGCATGCCGAGCCACCGAATTTCTCATGCTTCGACAGGCTCAGCATGAGCGTACTTTCCCCGCTCACCCTGAGCTTGTCGAAGGGTGAATCATCGAGTTCAGGAAATTTTATGTCCGATACAGAGCTGGATCGCTCCCTTGATACTTTGGTTGAAGAGGCCGCCGGCGTGGCCGACCCCGCCGTGCGGCAGAAGATCCTCGACTACGGCCGCAAGCTGACCGCCGGCCGTCGCGCTTTGTTGCGCGGCCTGGCCGACCGCCGCACCCGCCATTTCTCGCTGGTGATGGAGGACCTCAAGGATCCGCATAATATCAGCGCGGTGATCCGCACCTCGGAAGTATTCGGTTTTCAGGACGTGCACGTCATCAACGAGGTCAATCCCTATCGCGTGACGCGATCGGTGCTCAAGGGCAGCTACAAGTGGCTGGACATTTATTGCCACGACCGCCGGGCCGAATGCTTCGACAGCCTCAAGGCCCAGGGCTACCGGATCGCCGTGGCCTCGACCAACCACAGCGAATCCCTGTTCGACCTCGACCTCTCGATCCCCACGGCCTTCTACCTCGGCTCCGAGACGATGGGCAACCATCCCGACACGCTGGCCCGCGCCGATGTGCGCTTTCGCATCCCGCAGCACGGGCTGACCGAAAGCCTGAACGTGTCGGTGTGCGCCGGGGTGATCATGGCGACGCTCGACGCCTTTCTGCGCGCGCAGGGACGCGAGAAGTATTCCCTGTCACCCGAAGACAAAGCCGCCTTGCTGGCGGCCTTCTACGAGCGCAGCGCGGTGGGCATCGACCGCAATTCCCCCGTCCACTACGTGGCTTGATTCCCGTTCCGCGAGGTCCGCATGAAGTATCGTCCGCTCGGTAAAACCGGAATCGAAGTCTCCGAAATCGGATTCGGGGCGTGGGCCTTGGGCGATGCCGAGTGGTGGGGCGCGCAAAGCCAGAAGGATTCCCTGGCCGCGCTCGAGAAGGCCGTCGATCTCGGAGTGACCCTGATCGACACCGCCTCCGTTTATGGCGACAGCGAGCGGATCCTGCGCACCTTCCTCGCGGGCCGATCCGGATCGACCCCCTTGATCGTCAGCACGAAGACCGCGCCCGAGAATGGCATCTGGCGGCCCGATCCGTGGACCCGTTGGGAGGAGGCCTTCTCCGAAGCCTACCTTCGCCGCGACGTGGAAGAACGCCTGCAAGCCCTCGGGGTGGAATGCCTCGATGTCCTCTTCCTGCACAGCTGGACGCGCGCCTGGAACCGCGACCCCGGCCCGCTGTTCGCGCTGCAGAAGCTCAAGCAGGAAGGCAAGATCCGCGCGGTCGGCATCTCGACGCCCGAGCAGGATCAGGATTCGGTCAACGATCCCATGAAGGCCGGTCTGCTCGATGTCGTGCAGGTCATCTACAACCTGTTCGAGCAGGATCCTTCCGCCGAACTTCTGCCCACGGCGCAGGCCACGGGCACCGGCGTGATCGTCCGCGTGGCCTTCGACGAAGGGGCCTTGACCGGAAAGTATTCCGCCGGCACCCGCTTTCCCGCAACCGATTTCCGCGCCACCTATTTCAAGGGCGAACGTCTGTCGGACACGGTGGAACGCGTGAAGGCCATCGAGAACGATGTGGCGGGCAGCGGGTACACGCTCCCCCAGGCCGCGTTGCTCTACCCGCTGGCGCAGCCGGGCGTTTCCGCGGTCATCCCCGGCATCCGCACGATCTCGCAAGCCGAGCAGAACACGGCCGTCGGCGCTCTGCCGCCGCTTCCCGACACTCTCCTCAAAACGCTGCGTCGCCATCGCTGGAATCGGGGCGTCTGGTACCCGTAGTTTTCGTAAGTTCCCGTTATGAAGAAACGGAAACCTTCCCCGACAAGCTCCCTGAAAAAATCCGCGACGCGGTCCGCGACGACGCGGTCCCCCCAGGCGAAAGTCCCCCAGCCGGTCGGAGAGAAGCGGCGCACGCCGCTACCGCAGGCGCATCCCAAGCCCCCCCAGGACGATCCGGCCGCGGCGAAGCGGCTTGCCCGCATCATGGCGGGCACCTCTTACAGCAGCGCGGCCGACGACGATCCCGCCTTCCTGAGGCATCCCCTGACGCGGGGCGTGCGCCTCCAGCTGGATTACCACAAGCCCGAGGTCCTGCTGCGCGAACACCGCATCGAGGGCACCATCGTCGTGTTCGGCAGCACGCGCACGCCCGAGCCGAAAGCCGCGAAGCGCCAGCGCCGCGCGGCCCTGACCGCGCTGGCGGCCCATCCCGACAGCGTCCGCCTCAAGAAGGAGCTCGACCGCGCCGAACGCATCGTCGAGAAGAGCGCCTACTACGACACGGCGCGCAAGCTGGGAAGGATCATCAGCACCCACGCGGCCAAAAAGTCGGGGCCGCGCGTGGTCGTGGTCACCGGCGGCGGGCCGGGCATCATGGAGGCGGCCAACCGCGGCGCGTTCGACGCCAACGCCCTGAGCGTGGGACTCAATATCACTTTGCCCCACGAGCAGTTCCCCAACTCGTATATCACGCCGCAGCTCTGCTTCAAATTCCACTACTTCGCGATCCGCAAACTGCATTTTCTGCTGCGGGCCAAGGCGATGGTGGCCTTCCCCGGCGGCTTCGGAACGCTCGACGAATTGTTCGAGACCCTGACGCTCATGCAGACCCGCAAGATCAAGCCCATGCCGATCATCCTCGTGGGCGAGTCGTTCTGGAAAAAGGCAGTGAACATCGATTTCCTCGCCGAGGAAGGCGTCATCGACCCCGAGGATCGGGACTTGTTCTGGTACGCCGAAACCGCCGAGGAAGTATGGAACGGCATCGTCGAGTGGTATCGCAAGAAAGGCGAACCCCTGATCGGCACCGACTCCGAGGCGAGCCGGCCCCAGAAAGCCTGATCGTGCGGGGGATCACCCCGCTGGTTCGCCTCCGCTTTTTTTTGGAATCTGCTAGGGGTACTGCCGGGAGCCGTCCCGGCAAGGACCTTATACCCAGGAGGGCGACCATGAAGAACCCGGATCCGAACCACTTTCCCGGCGCGCGCAACGTGCCCGATGAAGAAACCGAACTGATCGCCGAGGATCCCGCCGAGCGCGCCGTCCCCGGCCGCGAGATGGACGCGATGGGGGAATCGGGAGACCGTGATCCCCTGATGGGATCGGCCCTCGGCGACGTCGAGCACGGCCATACCGAGAGCGAGGGCGAAGACGGACAGGCCGATGTCGCGGACCAGTTCGCGCGCGACACCGAGGCGGGACGCGCCAACCCGTGGCCTTGATCGCATTGCCCCTTAAACCGTGGCCGTCCCTTCGGCGGCGGTGAGCGCAGAACCCAACCCCTTCGACGCGATGCGCCCGCGCACGGTTTTGATGAAGCCGTACAGCATTTTCTGCACCTCCGTGATTTCTTCCGAAAGTACGGCGTGTTCCGGTTCCGGCAGGAATCCCAGCTCCTTCGCCAGCAGGACCTGGTACTCCAGGTCGTTGGCGGAACCCTTGGCGCTTTCGAGATAACGCGCCAGCTCCCTGTCGCCCGCGCGACCGCATCCCTCGGCGATCTTCGAAGGCAATGAGACCGCGGCCTTGCGCATTTGCCGGATCAGGCCCGCCTGTTCGATCTCGGGAAATCCCGCGGTGACGCGGTATACGTGCAAACCCAGGTGATGCGCTTTCTCCCATACTTTCACTTCGCGAAACGATTGCATGCCGAATCCTTTGCAATTCAGGGTGATGAATGAACAGGCTGTCCATTACTGCAAGAACAATGCCGCATTTTTTTTCGTCATCTTTCCGTTTCGATACAAAGAGCAACGTCCGGATTCTTTTCTTGCCTTGTTCTTGTCCTTGGGTCCGCCCCGTGTATACTGAATGTCATGAACCCCTCCGAATCCCGGCAAATACGTTTTGTGATGATCGGTGCGGTCCTTCTGGGAGCCCTGTTCACGCTTTCGTGCGTGCAGGAACCCGACGGCATCGTTTTCCCGTGCGTGCGTCCGCAAGTGGCGTTCACGAATCCGGGCGCGGGCGACACGGTGTATGCGAACGTGCCGATCACGGCAACGTTCGACACGGCGATGGATTCGACTTCCTTCGGGCCGGGAAGCGTGCGCATGTTCGGGGGGCCTGATACCCTGGGAACGGCCCTGCCGGGGACGCTGGAATTTCGCCGGGCGGACTCCACGGTCGTCTTTACTCCGGCCGACAGCCTGGTCCCGGAATCGGTGTACACGGTCGTGATCGCCCCGTGGGTCCGGGATGCGCACGGGGTGCGCATGGATACGGCCTACACGTGGACCTTCTACACTTCGGACTCGCTCCCCGCCGCGCCGCTCCTGGACCTGCCGGGGGATTCGGCGACGGGCGTCGCCCCGTTGACCACGCCTTTCTCCTGGTTCCCCGCGGCGCGGGCGCAAACCTACCGCCTGCAGGTCTCGACCACGCCCACCTTCGCCACGACGGTGTCAGACGTCGCGGGCATCACGGGCACGGGATCGACCGTGGTCGGCCTGCTGCCCCTCTCGACCTACTACTGGCGCGTGAGCGCCGCCAATCCCCGCGGAGCGGGCCCCTGGTCTTCCGTCCGGATTTTCAACACCCTTCCGTGACGCAGGATAAAATCATGAGACCCCTTCTCCGGATCCTGGCGCTGATCGTCCCCGCCTTCATGATGCTCTTGCCCCAGGGCTTGTCCGCGGCGTCGCCCGCTCCCGCGACGGCGGCTTCGACCGCGAAGGCGGCCCCCGACACTTCCAAAAATACCGACCGTCCCCAATCTCCTTATCTTCCCCCGGTGTGGTGGTTCGGCTTGTCGCGCGGCGTCAATCTCAATTTTTACGGCGGCACGACGCAGGAACTCAACGACGGGTTCACCGCCGTGGCTCCGTTCCACAAGGGTTTCGGCACGGGCCTCTTTCTTTCGCTCGACCTGGAATACCGGCCGCATCCCGTGTGGGGCGGCATTCTGCAGGTCGCGTATGATGACCGTCGCGGTTCCTTTAACGATGTGGAATGTCCTTGCGGAGAAACCGAGACCTTGAACGCCCGCCCGGCGTATTGGTCGATCGAGCCGAGCCTGCGCGTCGCGCCATTCTCCAACGCCTTTTACCTCTACGCCGGGCCCCGTGTCGGATTCCTGTCGCCGTGGCTGAACACCGACGGGTTTCACTATGCTCGCGAAGGCTTTCCCGATGTGGACGGCGACTATAGTCAAATGCGGCAGGTGGTGTACTCGGGACAGATCGGGGTCGGCTACGATTTCGAATGGCGCCGCGGGTGGTTCCGCAAAAGCAAATCCGGAAATGAGGGGGCCAGCCGCATCCTCGTCTCGCCCTTCGCCGCCTGGCAGCCGCATTACGGGCAGGACCCGCGCGACGGCTCGGGCCTGGTGGACCGCTGGGCGCTGACCACCGTGCGCGTGGGCCTGCAGGTGCTGTTCGGCAGGCCGCGGCCCGCGGGCAGCATTCGCTTCACCGCGCACGCGCCGCGCAACGTGGTCGCCTGGAACGTGATGCACGAGACGTTTCCGCTGCGCAACTATGTGTTTTTCGACTCGGGATCGACGCGCATTCCCGACCGCTATGCGCAGCTTTCGCAGCCGCAGGCGTCTTCGTTCCGCGAGGAAGCCCTGCAGGGGAAGTCGCCGCGTCCGGCGGGGCGCTCGGCGCGCCAGCTGCAGGTCTATCACAATGTGCTGAACGTTCTGGGACGCCGGCTGCAGCAAATGCCGGGAACGTCGATCCAGCTGGTGGGGCTTTCGACGCGGGGGGCCGAACAGGGCCGCGCGCGGGCCGAGGCGGTGAGGAATTACCTGAGCGAAAGCTTCGGCATCGATCCTGCACGGATCAACGTCGAGGGACGGCCCGCGCCGGTCGTGACTACGCCGGTGCCGGAGGATGCGCGCCTGCTGCGCGCCGAGAACGAAAGGGTCGAGATTCACAGCCGTTCCTCCGATCTGCTCGTGCAGATCGGAGAGGGCGGCCGGTTCATGCTGAAGCCGGTCCAGATCGACGGCCGCGACGCCGGCGTCGACAGCGTGGTGTTCACCGCGCGCGGAGGCGAGACCGTCGACTCGTGGGTGATCGACATCACCAACGACGGGGGAGGCGCGCGGCGCTACGGTCCCTTCACGGGCACTCGCGCCGCCCTGCCGGCCCTGACGCTGCTCGGCGACCTGCGCGCGGCCACCTTCATCGCCGAGTTCACCGCGCGCGGCGCGGACGGCAAGCCCATCCGGCGGCGCGACACCTTTACCCTCAAGCGCCGCTCCGAGGGCGTGCAGAAGGTGACGCGCTACGCGGTGCTCTTCGATCTCGACGAGGCGCGCACGGTCTCGGCCTACGAGCGGTTCCTCAAGGGAACCGTGACGGAGGCGATTCCCGACAGCAGCACGGTGTACGTGCGCGGCCGCACCGACGAGGCGGGAGAGGCGGCCCACAATCTGGATCTCTCGCACGAGCGGGCCGAGGGGGTGCGGCGCATCCTGAAGGCTTCGACCGCGCGCGCGGGGAAGAAGAACGTGGAGTTCGAGACCTCGTGGTCGGGTGAGGACCGCGACCAGGCACCCTTCGGCAATGAGACGCCCGAGGAGCGCGCCTACAACCGCACGGTGATCATCGATATCGTTCCGGAATAAAAAAGAGAGGCGGCCCGTTCGCTGTGCGAGGGCCGCCTCGTTGGCGGAACATGCGCTTCAGGACCGTCCGGATCCGTCTGATCGGTCCGCCTGGGTCCTCCGAAGAGGGGGTCCCCCAGGCGTCCGTCCGGGCGGGCGGTCGCGTGTAGCGATGAGGATAAGATACCGGGCTTCGGCCGCGCGCGTGTCAAATTTTTGTCACGCGTCCGTGCGGGTTTCGCCATTCCTGTCGCACGGAAAGGTCACCCGGCCGGAATCCCTTCATTCCGTTAGTGAGGCCCTTAAAGAGGCCGCTTGACGAGCCGCCCCCAGGCGATAAACGCCCCGACCAAGGCCACCACGCCCCAGTAGACCAGCTCCCCGCGTGCCGCGTCGCCCGAGGCCCCGGAAGAAATATGGATCACCATGAAAACGAGCATCTCGAAGACCACGTAGAGGGCCGCCCATCCCACCAGTTTGCCCCAGGATTTGTTGAAGATCGGGACGATCAGCCCGATGGCCGCCAGGAGGTCCAGGAGACCGATCAGAAGCCACAAGGGGTGGGGGATGGCCATGAGGGAGGGGACGGTCGCGGTGGCGTTGGAGAACTTCCAGAGGCCGCCTGCGGCGGTGTGCAGGGCGAAGAGGACTTGCAGGATCCAGAGGAGGATGTTCATGGGGACTCCTTTTTAAGCGGGAGGGTGGAAGGTGGAGGGTAGAAAGGAACTTAAGCCGGGGCCTTTCAAAACGCAAAGCGAATCGGGGGGAGAATGGCCGCAAGTGGACACATAGAGCTTGACGAAATAGAAGCGCGCTTTGTGACGGGAATCGAACAGTGCCACCACGCAGCCGCTCATCCTGAGCTTGTCGAAGGATGAAACAAAGTTGTTCAGACAAACAAAAAAGGGACCGGCCCGAGGACCGATCCCTTTTGAATCCTTCTCACCCTTCGACAAGCTCAGGGTGAGCGGCGTTGTTCCGTACCGACTTACTTACGATCGGCGATGCGCGTCGCCATTTCGGGCAGGAATCCGTTCGGATCGCCCTGCTCCTTGGCCTCGCCCAGCGTTTCCATCACGGCGGCCGCGATGGTGTTGTCGAGCTTCGCGTCCTCGGTCATCTGGTTGTAGTAGCCCAGGTCCTTGTGCGCGTTGGCGATGCTGAAGCGCATGTTGCCCGCGTCGCCCGAGAGCAGGTAGGGCTTGATGCGCGTGAGGGCCGCGCCGTGGCCGCCGCCCTGCTCGAGCACCTGCACGAAGGTCTCGGTGTCGATGCCCAGGCGTTTGGCCGAGGCCGCCGCTTCGGCGATCAGCGTGAGCGCGCCGAGCGACACGTAGTTGTGCAGCAGCTTCATGATGTGACCCGAGCCCACCGGGCCGGAGTACGTGATGTTCTCGGCGAAGCAGGCGAGGATGGGATGCACCTCGTCGAACAGGGCCTTCTCGCCGCCCACCAGCAGGTTCAGGCGGCCTTCGGCGGCTTCCTTGGGCGTGCGGGTCATGGGGGAGTCGACGAAGCGGCCGCCGGCGTCCTGCACCAGCTTGGCCATGCGCTCGGTCGAGGTCGGCACGGCGGTGGAGCAATCGATGATGATGGTGCCCGCGCGCATGCCCTTGAGCACGCCGTCGTCGCCCGTCAGCACGGCCTCGACTTGCGGGGTTCCCGTGACGCACAGGATGACCACGTCGACCTGGCCGGCGAGTTCGCGCGGAGTCGTGACAGTCGTCACACCGAGGGCCTTGAGGTCGTCGATCGGCTGGTTGCCGGGATGCTCGAGGACGATCAGGGGGTTGCCCTTCTTCGCCAGGTTGATTGCGATGCCGTGGCCCATCAGGCCGATGCCGATCATGCCGATCTTCTTCATGCGTTTGCCTTTCCGTATTCGGATTTCCCGCGATGCGGACGCGTCGGGGAACGAGGGAGGAAAATTAATTCCCCGGCGGGCGGAATGGCTTAAAACCCGGTTTTCGGGCGCAAAAAGGCGGATTTCGGGGGCCTCCGGTGGTATCAAACGATGCCGCCGGAGGGAGAATCTTACGAGTTCAGGGCCGCCCGGGCGGGGCGGCGGAACGCGCCCGCTTCAGTTGTCGCAGGTGATGACGGCGCGGTAGTCGGTGAACATCTGCGCCGAGGTCTCGCGGTAGAGATACAGTTCCTCGGAGCGGAACACCGATCCCGCGGCCGTGCGATACATCTTGGGGTTGGTGTAGTCCGTCGCCACCGAGTCGCCGAGGTATCCGGTGTACGTGCAGCTCACGTTTCCATCCGGAAGCTTCTCCAGCGAGGCGCTATCGACGCTCAGGATCCAGCCGTAGTAGCGGGCGCCCGTGGTGTCGAGCGTGACGAGGCCGACCGTGTCGAGATCGGAGAGCTTGCCTTTCAAGGTGAGAGATACCTTGCCCGAATCCTTGCCGTCGAAGATGCAGGCGTTGAAGGCGAGGGCGGCCAGCAACAGGGAGAAGGCGAAGAACAACTTTTTCATGGGATCCTCCTGGGTTGCTTTTTAGTCTACAAGGGATTTTTGCGCCTGCCCCGCGCGCACACTCTTTGATAAACGGACGCAAGGTTTCGTCATTCGCCCGGCACCCTCAAAGTTGTATCGTATCGACAAGGAGGCGCCCATGCGTTTCGGAACGCGGCGAATGACGAACGCGGAGCGGGATGCGTTCGTGAACGTGAAGGGCCAGCAGTCCTGGCAGGCCTTCCGCGCCCGCATGGACACGGCCTCAAGCCTCGAGGACGCCTTCGCGATCGCGCGCACGGGCGCGGTCAAGCCGCAGGCCGGGTGGGGATATTACGATCACCTGCGCCTTTTCCTGCGCACCTTCAATGTGCCGCGCGGCGCGACTCCGGCGGAGAAGGTTCTTTATGGCGAGTTCATCCGCAGGCTGGAGCGCGGCGGCGAGCTGAAGCGCGAACGCGCGTGGGAAGTGCTGGAGAAATTGAACCGCTGATCAGGAATTGCCAAACAGATCCAATGTGATCTCCGAATCGATCTTTCTCTCAACCATATTGTCCGGACCATCCTTCATGGATTTCGCCGATTTCGCGACAGGGGTTACTTCCTTCTTCGGAACCTCACGCACGGACAGCGCGGGAACAGGCGCGCCGCGCAGCAGTTCCATTGCGGCCCGGGAGTGGGTCGAGGGGTCAAGCCAGACGCGTGCGGCCTCGACGTCCATCAGGATGGGCACACGCTCGTGCCAGATGGCCTGGAGTTCGGGAATGTGGTCGCTGGACCCGGTGATCACCGTGCAGGATTCCAGCGTCTCACCGTCCTTCGCTTTCCACGTGTCGTAGAGCGCGGCGAGGTAGTAGCGTTTTTCCAGGGAGATCTCGTACTCGCGCCCCCGCGCTTCCGCGGGCGCCCCGTCCATATTGGGACGCTCACGGAACGCGTCGACAGGGATCACACCCCGGTTACGTTCCCGCCATGCCTCCTTGAAAGTCCATAAAGATTCGACGGTTTCGATGCGCGCATTATAGGAGCTGAAGCCCCAGCTTTTGCCGGTCTCGGGATTGATGCTGCGCGAGTTTTTCTTGCGGATCGCTTCGGCGAGGGAGCAGGGGTCGTTGCGCAGGAAGCCGCGCGGAATCAGGTCCCAGCGCATGAGGCGCATTTCGCGGCCCGGCAAAAACACGGGCACGGTGTCCTTGGCATAGTAGAAGCCGCCGGCTGTCTCGGCCGGGAGGGCGTCCGCGGGGATGCGGATTCCCGGCAAGGCTGCGATCTTGACGGCGTAGCACATGGTTTAAAGGTAGACGGGCCTGGCGCACGGGCAAGGTGCACAGGCCCGGATTCAGGGGGCTAGCGCGGGACGATCTGGATGGTCAGGCCTAGTGCTGCCAAAACCTTGACGACGGTGGCAAAGCCTGGATTGCGTTTCCCAGACAGGGACTTGTATAAACTCTCGCGGGAGAGTCTGGTTTTGCGGGCGATCTCCGTCATGCCTTCGGCACGGGCAATGTTACTGAGGGCAATATTGATCCAGTAAGGATCTCCGCCGGATTCTTCGATGTGCGCCTGCAGATAGGCCGCGCGTCTTTCAGGGGTCGTGAGAAGCTCTGCGGCGTCATAGGGAGTGGTCTTCGTTTTCTTGGCCATGTCTTGCTCCTAGAGGGTTCGGGCCAATTTAATGGCCTGCCGGATATCCTTATCCTGCGAGCTTTTGTCCCCGCCTCCGATCATGATGATCAGCGTCCTTCCGCGTCGGGTGCCGTAAAGCCGGTAGCCTGGTCCAGAATGAATGCGCAACTCGAAGATCCCCCCTTCCAGTTGTTTGGAATCCCCGAACAAACCGTCGGCCAGTCGGTCGAGCCGCATTTGAATACGCCCCAACGCCTGTAGGTCTTGAAGCCCGTCGAGCCAGCGCAGGAACTCCGCTGTTTTGCGGAGCTCCATCATGAGATGATTGTAGCCAATTGGCTACAAATCGGCAAGAGGGGGTATTGGGTGAAAATCGAGACAAGTTGGCTTGCATCAATGTGAGATTGAGGTACTGAAAATCGCGGCATTTCGGGACTCCGAGTGGAAGTCCCGAGAGAAAGGCAAGAGTGATGCCGACGGAACGGCTAGGTGAGCGCGACCCCGCTGAGGGCTTCCATCTTTTTGATCCAGGCGTCCTGCAGCATGGTGTCCTCGGTGCCGGAGGCGGGGCGAACCTGTTTACGGTGGTGGAAGTATTTGCCGCTCACCTTCGCGGCGGCGTCGTTGCTGGTGGCGAGCCAGACCTGCGTGGCGGCGCCCTCTTCGAGATTGTCCGGCGCGCCTCCTCCGCCCATTTTGGTGGGGACCCAGCCGGGGTTGACGGCGTTGGCGTAGACGTCCGGGAAGGCGCGGGCGACGGCCTTGGTCAAGAGCACGATCTGGAACTTGGAGTCGCTGTAGCTGGTGCCGTAGGGCAGGTTGTTCAGCAGCGCGCGGCCGCCGGTGTGCATGGCCGAGCTGAGGTAGATCAGTCGTGAGGGCTTTTGGCCTTCTGTTCCGATCAGGCAGGTCAGCATGTAGGGCGCGAGGCAGTTGACCTTGAAGATGGATTCGTGGGATTCGGTGTACACGCCGGCGTTGTGGATGACGGCATCGAAGCGACCCAGGTTGTTCACTTCGCGCGCCAGGGCTTCGACTTCATCCTGCTTCGCCAGGTCGGCGATCAGCACGGTGTCAGCCCCGTGGGCGTTGTCCAGGGCGTGCTGGCTCCGGGCATGGTTGCGGGCGTGCAGGACGACCTGGTGGCCTTGGGCGATGAGGGACTGGGCGGCCAAAAGGCCGAGACCGTCGGAGGAGCCGGTGATGAAGATGCGCATGGAAGGAATATAGATCGGGTTCGGTTCGGCTTAGTACCGGGTTTCCTGAACATCGACTTGGGCCTCGTTCCGCTTGAGGAAGGGCACGGTGAAGGGGGCGTCGTACAGGGCCCAGCGGACGGGGGAGAGGGCGAGGCGGCCGGAGGCGATGAGCCAGGCCTGCAGGGCGATGGAGGCTTCGTGCATGCGCTCCTCGGTGTTGTTGCCGGTGTATTCCACCACCGCCACCGTGCGGGCGGGGAGGTCGATCAGTTCGATGTCCTTGTCGAGGGGCTTGGGGACGGTTTCCAT
>Ga0164241_10003589_pt1 | contig 15510 bp, 13 predicted proteins | sample OricomyardsoilBY_FD_108780 | JGI IMG/M metagenome (GOLD analysis project Ga0164241, IMG submission 108780) | Backyard soil microbial communities from Emeryville, California, USA - Original compost - Back yard soil (BY) | ecosystem: Environmental > Terrestrial > Soil > Unclassified | place: USA... | reverse complement strand
GCTTTTGTATTGAGAATATTTAACTCGATATGATTGGTAACAATAGGTGCACGCAAGTAAGAAGCTAATAACTGATGCTGAAACACAGAAAAATTGGCTACGCCGATATTGCGGATTTTACCGGATGTACGCAGGCGGCCCAATGTTAATGCTGTTGATTCAAGATCAGAAAGCGGGTCAAGATGATCCAATAAAAAAATATCGATATAATCAGTACGCAACTTTTTCAAGGAGCTTTCTACACTTTTTGTAATATGCTCAGACGATGTATCGTAATATTTCACTTTTACATCCGGGCGGGATGGATGAGGAAGATTGACACCACATTTCGTAAACAGAACAATGTCTTCTCTTTTAAATGATTTATTTTTTATCGCGTTACCAAACATTTCTTCGCATTGGTAACCACCATATGTATCAGCATGGTCGAATGTATTAATTCCTAATTCAAGGCAAAGGTTGACGATTTTTTCCATGGTAGCCGGGCCTGATGCACTTGTATCTTCCCAACGCCAGAAACCATATACTGCGGGTGAAACTTTGGGGCCTGAGTCGCTTAAATAAATCTTTTCCATATCTGAATATTTATACTGAACGTCATTATTGAATAGAATACACTGTGAATGTAATATTTTTCATCAAAATGGCATTAAACAAGTATGTAATGGTTGACGCCGCGGTCGGGTTCGAACCGACGTAAAAGGTTTTGCAGACCTGTACCTAACCGCTCGGCCACGCGGCTGATAAAAATTTCTACTGTGTGTATGATCGAGCCTTGATATAATTGAATACTATTAACCACTACGCATATGCTGAATAGAATTCATGCAGTACAAGTGAGTGACACCCGTCCGAACGGATTCATCCGGGCGGGCAAGGGACGATAATAGTAGTAACACAGATGACAAATAAAAATACTACTACCACCATCCGGTTGCTTTTGTGTTAATAGCTATATCGTAAGGTTACTCCAAATGTTCTTGGATCACCCAATACAGATGCATAGTGCCCGGCATTACCACCCGCTACCAGCAATTGTTCATGATAGTTTTTATCGAAAATATTTCTTACCCACACAAAGGCTGATAATCCTTTTGTGGCTTTAAAACCAATTCTTCCATTTGCCAATGCGTATCCATCAATGTTTAAGTAAGCAGATGGTGTAGCACTTGATGAGAAAGATGAACGATAAAAACCATCTAAGGCAAGAAAGAATTTTGAAGTATGCCCAAGGAATACAGATGGCGTAGCAAACTCACCACCTAATGATCCCGCCCATTTGGATATACCTGGTAATTTTCCTCCTGAAATATCTTTGAATGCTACCTGAACATTATTTACCGTCAAACCTGTTTCTTCTAAGGGTAATGGTGCATTCGTGAACTTTACATATTTACCATCTGTATACGAAGCAGCGCCATAGAAAGAGAAATGATCATCTACTTTCAGGTTGGCATCCAACTCTGCTCCTTTTACACGTACTTTATCCGCATTTGCAATATAACCACGATTTACACCCAACTCTGCTGCCTGCACGTTTGTCTGGTAATTTTTAATATCTGTATTAAAGAATGTAGCATTCAAAGTAAAATTATCTACCGGTGTTGTTTTAATACCCGCTTCGTAATGTTTTACAAATTCAGGTTTAATAACAGCAAGGTCTAATGCCGGCTGATTATTTACGGTTGGCAAACCAGCTACGTTTACACCAACTGGTTTATAGCTTGTAGAAAATGTAGCATAAACATTCACCCGGCGTGAAGGTTTATATGCTGCAGTAACCTGGTAAGTAACATGGTTCTCATCTGCATTGGCTACATATGCCTGACTACTATACACTCCATTCTTAAAACCTTGCAAAGCAATTTTATCAGCAGTGGAGCCATTATACGTTGCTGTATCTAATCCGCCGCGGGCAACACGATTATACACAACATCTTTCTTATCAAAGTTGTAACGGATACCGGGTAGGATATGAAATTTTTCTACTACTTCCCAGTCTACGTTTGCAAACGCAGCTGCTGTAAATGATTTGATCGATGCATTTGTATAGATACCATATCCTTCAAACAAGCCTGGTGTTTTCCATAAGTTACTTGTAGAGCTTTGAGAAAAACGCCATTGCGCATTGCCTGATTCTTCAGTACCATTGATCTTAACTTCTTGTCCTAATAAAAACACACCTACTACACCACTTAGTTTAGAATTGATTTCACCCGCATAACGAAACTCCTGTGACCAGTTTGTATGCTTTGCAGGGTTTTGTGATTTTGCTAATGCCTGCAATCCGGTAAAGTCCCTGTCATTAGAAGGATCCCAATTCCAGAAACGATAAGCAGTAGTTGATGTTAATGTACCAGGGCCAAGTTTAATATCAGCATTGGCAGATATACCACCTAAATCATTGCCAGATCTCCACGGAGTATCATGGTCAACTGTTCTGTCAAATGCATTATAACTTGGAGGCGCATAATTTAAATCAGCAATGATGGCGCTGAACTGGCGGTATGCAGCTCTCTTTGTAGGTACTACACCTGCCAACACCTGCGCGTAACCATTAGGGCGCTGGCGAGAAAAGTCACCAGTGAAAGTCAATGAAACATTATCAGATGCTTTGTATAAGAACTGTCCTTTTAAACCAAGGTTATTAATATCATTGAGATGTTGTTGTGTGCGTGTGTTATAGATAACACCATCACGCTGTGTACCGGAGAAAGATAATCGTCCTGCCCATTTTTTACTAAGCGGGCCTGTTACAGAAACTTTAGCCTGTACATAGCCATAGTTACCAAAGCTCGTTTCAAATGTAGCGCCGGGTTTAAAGCTTGGTTTACGTGTAGTAATATTAAATGCACCGGATGTTGTATTCTTTCCGAATAAAGTACCCTGTGGCCCACGCAATACTTCTATTTGTTCTACATCAATAAAATCTAAAGTAGCAACAGCAGGGCGTGCGATGTACACCCCATCAATATAAAAACCTACGCCGGGATCCAATCCATCGTTTGTTAAACCAAATGGTGAACCTAATCCACGGATGTTGACTCCTGTGTTACGCGGGTTAGACGTATACATCTGTACAGAAGGAATAATTTCTTTCACACGTGTTACATTGAATGCGCCTGCATCATCAATTTGCCCACCTCCTATTACACTGATAGGAATCGGTACATCCTGCAACACTTCACGTCGGCGGCGTGATGTAATGATGACAGTATCCTGTTTATACAATGCCTGTAAAGTAATCGTGATATTATTTACAGAATTATTTTTTACAACAAAATCCTGTTGGCGAAAACCAACTGAAGAAACCAATAATGTAAACGGAAGCTTATCCGCATAAGGAATAGAAAAATTACCGACAGAATCGGTACTGGTACCACTGTTGCCATTTTTAATGGTAACGCTGGCAAAGGGAATACCTTCACTTCTCTCATTCACTACACGGCCAGTCAACTGGGCAAAAGCAAAAACTGGAACTAAAGAACTAATAATTAATAAAAAACGCTTCATGTATTTTGTTTTTTGATTAAATAAGGCAATAGAATTTACAGTCTACTAAATTAGTAGACTAAATAGTTAAAAAAATAGAAATGAGATTTAGCTTAACAACATCGCAGTATATGTAATTGCTCTGGTAACATTATTGATGATTTTGACAAATGAGATGCAAACATAATAGTGAAATATTAGTCCACCAAATTTATAGACTTTAAATTTGAAACTTTTTTTTATTTGATAACTATAAAAAAAAATCAGAGGAAAAGCGCCTTGTATAATGTAATAAGGCTCATAACGATGACTACTATCCCTACAGCTACAAACATCTTTTTAATAGGCAGCTTTGCAGCAAGCATGGCGGAGAAAGGCGCTGTAATGATACCACCTATTAACAGGCCAGCCACTATATTCCAGTGATGAATGCCTACGGTAAAAATAAAAGTAATAGCGCTCGCTACTGTTAATATGAATTTTGCTATTGTAGAACTTCCGATTACATAACGGGGTGTACGGCCATTTTTTATAAATGTACCTGTAACCAATGGGCCCCAGCCACCACCACCAAATGAATCGATGAAGCCACCAACAAAACCTAATGCTGTAATATTTATTTTCTTTTTGTGAACAACGCCCGGTGCTTTTTTCTTTTTAAATGCATTCTGCAAAATGCGGAAGCCAAGATAAAAAGTATAAGCCGCTATTACCGGCTTTGTCATCTTTGCATAAGCTTCGCCTACGTATGTCAATGTTAATGCACCGATAACCGCACCTACGATCGCCGGAATAGCTAAATGCTTTATTAATTTTTTATTGACGTTGCCTAATTTATAATGGCTGATGCTTCCCGCTGCAGATGTAAAAGATTCTGCCGAGTGTATACTGGCACTAATAACAGGAGGAGGAACATTCAGCATTAATAAAATAGTAGTACATATTACTCCATAACCCATTCCCATAGAGCCAGCCACAATTTCTGCGAGGAAACCCACTAGCATCATCCAGTAAAAAAGGTGATGATCTTTTCTCAGTAATTCTTCCACAGCACCTAATTCACCGGTATAAGATAAAATGCTGACAACTGCTACTGCGAGGAATACAACACATGCTATAACTATATAGAGTGTATTTCGCTTAAACGAATGCTTTGTCGAATCTGATTTGACCTTCCTTTCTATCGTCTTCGCCGGTGCTTCTTTTATTTCAGTCATTAGAAATATCTTTTTGATTTGCAGACAAGCTGCTTGTTATCTCATTCAGGCGTTTTACCTTTTCTTCAAAACTGCTACCTTTCATCGTAGCCCTTATTGCCTGCATATTATTCAATAGCTCTTCTATTTCTTCGGGTATCATTTCATTAATCACTTCCTTTACCCGCTTTGCGATAGTTGGTGATTTTCCGTTTGTACTTACGGCAATTTTAAGATTGCCTTTTTGTACAATACTTCCTAAATAAAAATCACATAGCTCTGGTGTGTCTGCTACATTTACCAATAATCCGCGTTGATTGGCCAATACTTTTATCCGTGCATGTAATTCTTTATTATCTGTAGCGCATATCGCAATCGATATTCCTTCAAGGTCTGCCTCATCAAAAGGCCTTTCTATAATAGTACATTGTTTGTGGAACCCAACAATCTCACGAACACCATCACGGATCATTGGTGCTACTATCTTCACTATGGTATCTGGTGAATTTGAGAGGACTGATTGCAATTTTTCCAATGCTACATTTCCTCCACCTACTAGTAAAAGACGCAATTCATGCATCTTTAAAAATACAGGGTATAAATAATTTTTATCAGCCTTGGTTTCTTCTTGCATGTGTCATTATTCTTTTTTGAAAAACAATAGAAAAAATATGCTGAGAAAAAACGGATGACTTAGCCCATATATAAGCGCCTTGCAATCGCATATTCGATGGCAACTCGCAGATAGCTGCCAGTGAAGCCCGGTTTTGATTGAACCCTATTTTACCTGATTGTAATTGTTCCATCAATTCATCTGTTAATTGCAATGACCATTGGCCAGAAATTCTTTTTTCAAAACCAGTTCTATACCGAAAACGTACTGCGTTAAACGCTGCCCGTTTAGGCGTTTCACTAAACATTCTTTCCTCAATCCGTAGCCTGTTTATAAAAGAATATTTATTTTTTAAAGGCAATTGTAAATTCGCTTCCTGTACTAACCGCGATTCCCTTCCAAAACGATCTTCTGTTTTTACAGGAGAAAGCCTTGTATATACTAATTCTGCTGTACCCGATACACTCCATTTTTCATTAAACCGATACCTTGCTCCTGTGCGTAAAAAAAGCTGGTTCATTGCAGCTCTTTCTCCCAATGTTCTGTAACTAAATTCGTTGTTCCATTGCCAGTGATTGTTAAAAACAACAGGCAACTGCACCGTAAACCAGTTTGTACTCACTGGCCCCTGAGCATTTAGCATTGTAGTAGTAAAAATGGCTATAATCAGCAATAGCGTCGTTCGCATAAACAGTTAAAGCTGCGAAAATAGGTTAAGTTTATTAGTCCCCAAAAATAATAGACTAATATAATTCTTTAATATTCCATGCTCTCAATCCATTCTTTGGCATGACGTGCAGCATAGGAGATAATGATATCAGCACCACTTCTTTGCAAAGCAGCCCATACTTCCAAATGAGCGGCTTCCCTGTTCAATAAGCCCTGAACAGCAAGCGATTCTACTGCTGCATACTCCCCGCTAACATGATAAGCAGCAAGAGGTTTCAAAGTTTGTGATTTCAGACGAGCTATTATATCTGTATATAAAGCGGCTGGCTTTACCATTAATATATCAGCTCCTTCTTTTTCATCGCGCAATGCACTTGCAATGGCATCATTGGGATGAAGGGGAGACATCTGGTAGGTCTTACGGTTTTTTAGTCCATTGGTATTGGGCGCAGAGTGGCAGGCATCACGAAACGGCCCATACCATTGTGAACTGAATTTAGCAGCATAGCTCATTATACTCACATCTTCCATCTTCAACGCATCGAGTTGTTGCCGGATTGCTGCAATACGCCCATCCATCATATCACTTGGCGCAATGCAATCAATACCCGCATTGGCTAACAATGATGAATAGTGTGCGAGTACTTCTACCGTTTTATTATTTTCCAAATGGCTATGATCTGCATTTAAAATACCGCAATGCCCATGTGTAGTATAACTGCATAAGCATACATCCGAAGCCAGCCAGATATCATCGCCAAAATTTTCTTTGATTTTTTTTACAACAGATGTAGCATAAGAAAAACTAAAGTCTTTTTCTTTCTTTTCTGCAGGAACGGGGAATAATAAAAATTTATGAACACCGCCTTTTATACATTCTTCAATCGTTTGAAGAATAGTATCAATTGTATCTACGCGTACTTCATTCAGGCCATTGACATCACGGGGAGCATCAATCGCTTCGTCTGCAAATAAGGGTTGAATAAAACTCTTATACGATAACTTCACAGAAGCAGTCAGCTCACGTATATGTTTATCTGTTCGTAATCTTCGCTGTGTCAGCGGAAAGAAATTTTTCTCCATTGCTGAAAGGCTTTAATGTTTGGAAAAACGATTGGCTTAATCCCTTCGTTTCTTAATAAAACTTCTGTTTCTCCCGAAGGGCAAATATGCTGAATAGTTGGCTTCAGCACATCTTTATATAATATATATTGCTGAAAGCTGGTCCAGAAAATAAAATCAGCTTCCTTAATACGTTCAGCTAATTCCGGTTTCACTAATGATGTAGTAGCATACGTGCTTGTTGCACTCCATCCCTTTGCCTGCCAGTTTGCAGATCCTTTTTCGTTACTTATTAATTGAATATCTTCTTTATGAATCCTAACAAGCGGCATTGGCCAAACAGTATCTAAAAATTCCAACCCGAAAGCATCGGCACAACCTTCTACCCACACTCCCATCTTTGCCAGTTCGTACCATGTTTTTGTACCAGCTACCCATACACGTTTATTATCTAAAACAGATTTATCGCGTATGGCCTTATAGTTGGAAACATATACAACTGGTTTATCAATTTTTAAATCACTATCTGCATATGCATATTCAAAAAAACTACCCATGTGGTCTGTTGTACTGAATAAATTTTTTCCAGCAAGATCTATCTCTGGTAAATCATACCAATGAGTAAAAGCAGTTCCCTGTTCATCCCGGCCGGCGGCGTATAATACAGAACGTTCTCCATAATGAATTGTCGTTACACCAAACTGTTGCAAACAACCTTTACCATATTGCGCTGCTGTTTTTTTCTCCCGCACACATTCATCATAGTGTTGCGTATTATTTATTTTTTGTAAAACAGAAACTGCATTTTCATTGGATGGATGCGCTTCTACAACAATAGCACCTTGGCAGGGGGCAGGCACACATTCTACCAATGGTAAAAAAATCAGTTGTTTACCTTTTAATAAATTCTCTATAACAGATCTATCCACTTCACTGCGCAATAAACGGTTTAACCCCGCTGTTGCCAAGATCGTCGCATCATATTCTCCATTATCCAACTTGCGCAATCTTGTCTCTACATTTCCCCGGATGGCTTTCGTCGTTATTTTAATTTCTTCTCTCTGTGGTAATGCTTTTTTCAAAAATACCATTGCCATTTCTTCTCTTCGTGGAGAGCAAGTACCCACTACTATTTCTACACCAGTTTCAATTTTTTCTTTTGCCGATTGGCTCAATATCACAACATCTCTTGTATCATCCCTGTCTATTAAACCGAATATATTATCGCCGAAAAAATGTTCGCTGCTCATATCTTTTAAAGAATGAACAGCTAAATCTGCTTCGCCATTTTGCAAAGCATCAAAAATATCACGGGTAAAAAAATCACTCCCTTCTACAGTATGCAAGGGAACATCCGGCAATTGATCACCGCGGCTGGTTTTGCCAATAATAGTTACTGTAATATCCGGGAGTACCTCGAGTATATGGTTACGCACTATTTCCATCTGCAGCAGTGAAAGGCGGGAATTTCTGCCGATTAATCGTAGTTCATTCGTATTACTTGTATCAGGCCGGCTCATTTTCTACCGATGCAGGGCATGCATCCAATATTTTCTTCAGGCTATATGCCAGGTGATTGATATGTTTAGGTTGATGTCGCGCAGTAATAATAATACGCAAACATTCTTCTCCTACAGGCACTGTAGGATGGTTAATTGGTTGCAGGTATACACCCTGTTGCAATAGTAATTGCTTTGCTACTTCCCTGCAACGCGCAGCTTCGCCGATATGTACACTGGTAATATGAGAAGGATTGTTTTTATAACTAACATTATTCTCCTGCAATGCTTCGCGCAATGCTTTTACGTTATCATGAAAAACAGTACGCCATTCAGTATGTTCCTGTATCAGCTGAATACTTTTATTCGCAGCAGCACACACTGCAGGCGGTAATGAAGTAGTAAAAATAAATCCGCTTCCAAAACTGCGGATAAAATCAATGATAGTTTTTGATGCAGCTATATATCCTCCAAACACACCAATCGCTTTTGATAAAGTCCCATTGATAATATCAATCTCATTTTCCAAACCTTGCTGCTCTATAACACCTGCTCCTGTTGGGCCATACAAGCCTACTGCATGTACTTCATCGATATACGTAAGCGCATTGTATTTTTTTGCAATTGCTAAAATTTCTTTAACGGGTGCAATCGTACCTCGTATAGAATAGACAGATTCAAATACTATAAGCTTTGGCTGGTCTAATGGTAACTGTTGTAATATTTCTTCTAAATGTGCTGTATCATTATGTCGGAATACTTTTTTATCATTCCTGCATCCACGCATACCTTCAATAATAGATGCGTGGTTACTTTCATCTGAAATAAAAACCAATCCCGGAATATGCCTTGCCAATGTTTGCAGAGTTGCCACATTAGCCAGGTATGCCCCATTAAATAGTAAAGCTGCTTCTTTTTGATGCCAGTTAGCTAATGTTGTTTCCAGTTCTTTATGAAATACAGTAGTACCTGAAATATTTCTTGTACCACTGCTACCTGCACCACTGCGATGTGTAACAAAACCGAGTTTCGCAATAACATCTTCATTTGTACTCATGCAGAGATAATCATTGCTGCACCAGTTAATGGCAGAACGCTGTACACCTTCTTCGTTTGTATAATGAAAATGCGGGAAGTGCTGGGCACTTTTATTTACTTCAAGAAAGTAACGGTAGTTACCGTCTTCTTTTAATTGCTGTAATTTTTTCTCAAGAATGGACTGATACATAAATAGTCTACAAAATTAGCAGGGAATTAAGGCTTTGCCAAAACAAAAAACACCTGTTAGTTACCGCCCTGCGGCTTATTAATTTCATTTAAATGAATCACTTTCACTTGTTTATCAGAGCTTTTAAGCATATCCAACACTTTGTCAACCAATGAAGGGCGGACCACAATTAACAAAGCATGTTCACGCTGCTGATTTAAAAGTTTACAAAACACATCATATAGCCCTCGTTTCTGCTGTATCTCCAATGGCCCTATTTCATCAATAACCAGTGTCTTTATTTGTGGATCATTGCTTTTCTCTACTAATAAGGCACTTGCTTTTTCGAATGCACCAACCGAGAAGCGGTAATTGCCAACAGAAAAAAAATCCTCATCTGCTGAAGCCTCCATCAAAAAATCGCTTCCGTCTGTAATATTATAAAAATGACGTTCCCCATTTAATACTGGGGTTAAAATGCCTCCAACATCTTTTCTTGCCTTACTCCATAATGTAAGAAAAGTCGTTTTCCCGGATTGCTTATCCGCTGTCAGTATCGTTACATTATTGTTCATTGCCCGCGATTAATAAAACGGAGATGGAAATAAAATTCTTTACTCTTATCCATTTATTGGAATGATCAGAAAATTTCCAGCTCGCTTGTAATATCCGTCGTATTTCAGGTAATAAAGCAACTATCTGTTGCAACGAACTTTTATTTTTCTGCTGGTATTTATCAAACCATTTTTTAATTCCTTTTCGTAATAAAGGTGTCAGGAATAAATTCCAAACAATCAAAATGACAATAGCCCGTAATACTAACTCCGTTATTGAATTTTTTGAAAACCCTGCTTTAAAAAATGGAAGGTAGGATATGACCATTATCATAAATGCTAACACGCCTATGATAACAAGAAACCTTCTTTTCTTTTTTGGAGATTTTGATGCCGTACTGTCAAAACCTCCCGCTATACTATACTGTTCATTCCATATTTTAAATAAATCAGGGTCACCGCCTTTTTTTATTTTTTGTATGATCTTCAAATTCAAAATTCCACCTACTATCCCTGCTAAAAAATAACAGCTGAAATAAATAATGATGATATAATACGAATACTGGTACGTTCCATTGACAAATGACTTTGTAATCTTATTTAAAAAAATATCTACGGCTTTCCACCATTCATTTCCAAACAAGATTGTTAATACTAATAAATGCTGAAATGCAGAATAGGTAAGACAAAAAACAGACAATAGAAATGCTGATGGTTTAAGCATCTTCCTGTTTAGAAATAATAATTCACCTACAAGCCCCTGTATGAATACAGCCAGGTAAGCAGGCAGTGGTGTATGAGGGCTTAATAAAAATTTCACAGCGAGTACAAGCAGCGTGGCTTTTATCAACTCTCCTTTTTTAACTGTTGCAGACGCAATAATCGTCATGCAAAGAGCAGCGATCAGGGCAAGGAACAAACCGGCGAAAGGAACTTTTAATCCATGCAAAATGCCGCCCAGGAACGCTTCGGAAAAAGCCCAGAGTGCCGTAATGCGTAATGTAACCGGTGCATTACTGAATATTGTTATTTTTTTATTCTCATTCATAATCTCAACTGCAAAACAAACTAAATATCATTTAGCTTTACTTAAATTTTTATTGTATGGACAAACCCACCGTTACTATTGAGTATTGCCCTAAATGTGGCTGGCTTCTACGCGCTGCTTATATGGCGCAGGAAATACTTACCACTTTTAATGATGATGTAAAAGCAGTAACACTTCAGCCAAGTGCTATTAATGGTAGCTTTCATATTTCAATCGGTTATAAAAAAATATTCGACCGTAAAGAATATGGTGGCTTTCCGGAAATTAAAGAACTAAAACAAATGGTACGCGATATTGCAGCACCGGGCAAGAGCCTTGGCCATGCAGATACTGCGCCTCATCATTAACCGAACAATACTTTTTATGCTCGGAGTAATACTTTGTGGTGGCAAAAGCTCAAGAATGGGAACTGATAAAGGGCTTATCGCTTTTCAGAGCAATAACAATACACATCCTATTACTACATGGACTGATATTGCTTCAAAAAAGCTTGTAGCCGCCGGAGTACCATTTGTAGTATCGGTGAATAAAGAACAGTATCCAACTTATTCCACACTTTTTTCTTCAGACCAATTGGTTGTTGACAATGAGAAGCTCACAATAAGAGGCCCGTTATATGGCTTACTCAGCGTGCACATGCAATATCCCGATCAGGCACTCTTTGTACTTGCCTGCGATATGCCATTAATGACAACTGAAATACTCAAAGAACTTTTACAGCAACACAACCAACATCCAAAACAGCAGGCTTTTCTATATACAAACAACAACGAACCAGAACCTCTATGTGCTATCTATAAGCCTAATGCTTTACAATACATACTTTACTTATACCAAACGGGCCAGCTCCTGAAACATAGTATGAAATTCATGCTTGAGCATATTCCTGTTTTTAGTATCCCCTTAAATGAAGAGCAAAAAAAATCATTCCAAAATTTCAATGCTCACTCCGAACTAAACGGCTTGTAAGCCTAACTCAGCTTTATTTATTTTTATAAAATCACTTGCCGGCGCTTCGCATAATGAGCAGGAATAATCTTCGGGTAATGCTGCTGTTTTATTTCCTTCTATCATCTGCTCTTCACATATACTCATGCAATGTTTACATTGAAAAACATATACTTCTTTTTTATTTTCATCAGCCGGCTTTTGTTTTAATAAATCAATTCCATGATGCCCGCTTTCCGATTGAAATGTATTGTATTCAGTAACTACCCTTCGTAACTGCTCCGGCAATAATGCCTTCGTATTAAAACTGCTGAATACAAAACCTGTTCTTTCATTAGGATTGTAATTTTTAGCACATAAAATGTCATAGAAATTAAAGAAACGATACCGCCCGATTTTTATCAATGACTTTCGCTTTATAAGCACACTACTGAAGATTTCACTTTTATTACGCATCTTAATTCCGAAACATACACCGAATGTGCGCACATCATTATTATTAAGGTGTTTGACCAAGTATTGTTTCAATTGTAAACCTTCTTTGCAATTGTCCTCAACCTGGAAGTTCAATTCATTCGCTGCGTGCCGAACATTTATCTGATGCTTTGCTAATAACTGGTTCCATTTTTCCCGATCCTTTTCTTCAATACCTTTCACAATAATAGATTTCCAGGGTGTAGAACAGAACTGCCCGACCTTTGTCTGCAAACACAGAGAACATACATCTTTTAAAAATTCACTTGAAAACAGTTCATCCCTCCGGTAAATACCTAACCATGTTTTATCGTGATAACGATTTAAGCCTTCGTAATAAGGAAGGTTGAAATCAGCCAATTTTAATTTTTCCGTAACCGGTTTTGTAATAAACTCATCCGATGCGATTGCTTTGTATAAGTCATCACCGGAAGCAAATGCATTATCAACAAACGATTCCGGGTTCTCAAGAATAACTTTTTCTATTTGCTGAGAAAGCTGCGCGAGATGGTTTGTGTACACCATATCCTTCCACTCGTATATGCTATTTGTTTTTGGAAAACGAATAAACAAATGCCAGAAATGTGGAGATACCGGTGAAGCAATCCAATTAATATTACCTGTAAGCATAGGTGTGAGGCTTTGGTTGCTATCGCTAAAATTTATCTTCAACGATGGTTGATAATCCACCATGTCAAAGATATCTTTATATACACCTTCCGTCAACCATGTATTATTAATAAAAATACCAGCAGCGGGATAAGAACTTACAATATTCGGAAACTTATCATTTTCTGTTTCAAAGGGAACGTCCAACTTATTCAACTCATCCATAACAAGATTCGCTACATCACTGTCTACATCAAAAAGCAATTGCTGGCGCAAGCCAAAGCGAACAAATAAAACGCCCCCCGTGCCTGCTGCAACTAATATATTATACAACTCTCCCGGAGAGATAATACCTCCTTTACAATTGATCTGTATGGTTGTTATGCCTGACACTAATTAAATATTCCTGATAGATTATTCAACGTTTATTTATCACTGATGATTCCGAACTCTTTCATCGCAATAGGAAAGTTTTTATTTTCATGGCCCGGCCGGCACAACTTTAATAAAGCAAATCGTTGCAGATCGGTTAACTCACTCCATTGCTTTACAGAAACTTCCCATTCAAATTCATTTGCTTTCTCACTTATCATAGAAGGCACTACTGAAACATCTGCCCATGCAGGGTTTTCTTCTACTTTTAATTCTGTCGCATTTTGCCCGGTATATTTCTTTATTAATAATGAGAGGTACTCATTATACACTGCTATCTCATACCTGTTATCACATTTGCGCAAGGCCAATTCTTGTCTTTCTTCAATAGAAAACTTACTCCATTCCGCAAGTTTTAACTTTATACCAGCAAGGTCCATCTTCAAACGGACGACCATTGGTATACAACGGACATTCTCTTCAATAAAATCTTCTTCAAACAAAAAGTATTCAATACCCAGGTTTAAAAATTCAGATGGCGGCAATTTTTGTTTCATGGTTTTAAATTTGAACTAGACAATAACCGTTTCTTTTTTTAATACATTCACTTGTGCATCAAGGATAGCTTTCACCTCTGGCCGGCAACTCCCACATCCCATACCAGCTCCTGTTAGTTGGCAAAGTTGCAAATGATCTTTACATCCCTCCTTAATTTTATTCAACAAATTTCCCTCACCCACATTATTACAACTACAAACTAATTTCCCAATAACCGGTTCGGGTGCTTTACCGGAACGAAGTAATTGTAAACGTTTCTCACTAAGTTCAATTTTATTTTCAATCAAATTACGGTATTCCAAAAATTCAGCTTTATCACCTATCAGTATAGCGCCTACCAATTTGTCATTATGAATAATACATTTTTTATAATAGCGCTTAGCCTTATCAATAAATACTACTTCTTCATAAGATGGATCATCAGGGCATTGCACCATTCCTAATGAACATAATTCTGTGCCATGCATTTTCAGAATATTCATCAATAAAGAACCGCTGTAGTATTTTGAAATATCACCGTTCAGGTAACGGGCTACAATTTCAGCTTGTTGCTCTGCCGCTGCTGTAATGCCATACAGAAATCCTTTAAACTCTGCAATCTCACCGATAGCAAAAATTGCTTTATCGCTTGTTTGCAAATATTCATCTACCACTACTCCGCGCTTACATTCGATACCACAAGCTTTTGCTATTTCAATATTTGGCGTAGTACCTATCGCCATCACTACGGCTTGCGCTTCGATGATTAATCCACTTTTTAAACGCACACCTGTTAACTGCTGCCCTCCAAGGAAACGCTCGATTTCATCGTTGTAATAAATATCAATTCCTTTCTGAGTTAATTCCTCATATAGCAATTGGCTGCCTAATGGATCCAACTGCCTGTCCATTAATCGCGATGTACGTTGAATGACCATTACATCTACATTTACTTCCCGCAATGAAGCGGCTAATTCAATACCTAACAAACCGCCACCCACAATAATAACTTTACCCTTATCTGCCCGCACATGTTCTCTAAAACTATCTGCATCACTGCGGCTACGCATAGTAAATATTCCTTTCATCGAAGGTGTATCGCGTAATACTGTAGCGCGGCTTCCTGTCGCCATCAGTAAAATGTCATAGGAATGATCGGCGCCATTGCTATCAGTCACAATCTTTCGTTCCCTGTCAATTGCCTGGATACTGACGCCCCGATGCAGTTTT
>Ga0164241_10003588_pt1 | contig 15511 bp, 12 predicted proteins | sample OricomyardsoilBY_FD_108780 | JGI IMG/M metagenome (GOLD analysis project Ga0164241, IMG submission 108780) | Backyard soil microbial communities from Emeryville, California, USA - Original compost - Back yard soil (BY) | ecosystem: Environmental > Terrestrial > Soil > Unclassified | place: USA... | reverse complement strand
TCAGCAGCGACACCGCCATCGCCATCGCCGACGACGGCCGCGTGGTCGGCTGCGGCACCGTCATCGTGCGCGACGGCTGGCTCGACGGGCGCGTCATCCAGACCGGCTACATGTGTGATCTCCGCGTCGCGCCCGACATGCGCGGCGGCATCCACCTGGCGCGCGCGTTCGGCGAGCTCATGGGCTGGGTCCGGCGCGAGCGCGGCGCCGAGCTGTTCACGACCGTCATCTTCGACAGCAACCGCGCGGCCCGCGACGCGCTCACGCGCCGCTCCGACAAGCGCCGCGAGCAGCCCGTCTATCGTCCGATGACGCCGTTCACGATGGCCTCGATCCAGTTCACGACGAAGAAGGCAGCGCCGCGCGGCATCGAGCCCGCACACGACGTCGACGAGCTGGTGGCGTTCCTGGCCGAGCGGAGCCGCACGCGCCCGCTCGGCGAGGTGCTGACGCGCCAGCGCTTCGACGAGCGGCTGGTGTTGTGGTCGCTGGCGCTCGACGACTTCCTCGTGGCGCGCGCCGACGGCCGCATCGTCGGCTGCCTCGCGCCCTGGGACACGGGCGCGTTCAAGCGCACGCGCGTGCTCGGCTACCACGGCTCGATGGCGTGGCTGCGCCGCGGCTACAACCTGGCCGCGCACGTGCGTGGCTTCGCGCCCTTGCCGCGACCCGGCGAGCACTTCCGCTTCGCCTTCCTCTCGCACCTCGAGGCCGATGATCCGGCGGTGCTGCGCGAGCTGCTGCGGGCGGCGTATGCGCGGCTGCGCGCGCGTGGCCTGCACTTCATGAGCGCCTGCATCGCGCGAGGCTCGCCGCTCGAGGCCGCGCTCCAAGGCTTCATGGTGAACCGCACGGCCATGACCTTGTACGTGGTGCACCCGCCCGACAGCCCGTACGCGACGACTGACTTCACGACGCTCAGGCCCGGCTTCGAGATGGCGCTGTCGTGAGCGCGATGGCCGATGGACATCGGCCGCGGGTTGCGCGACGAAGCCACGATGAACGGACTCGCGCTGCTCACGCTCGTCGCTTCGCTCGCACACCAGGCCCCGGCGCCCGAGCTCACGCTCGAGCGCCTGGTCGCCGATCCGCCGCTGCAGGGCGAGTGGCCGACCGGCTCGACGCCGTCGCCGGGCGGGCGCTGGCTGGCCTTCACGCAGGCGAGCGCGACGGACAGCACGGTGCAGGATCTGTGGGCCACGCCGCTGGCGGGCGGCACGCCCGTGCTGCTCGTGCGCGCCGCCGATCTGGCGCCCGGCACGACCGAGACGCTGACTGAAGCCGAGCGTATGCAGCGCGAGCGCAAGCGCATCTCGGTCGGCGGCATCGTCGACTTCGTGTGGTGCGGCGCCGACGATCACGCGCTGCTCTTGCCGTACTCGGGCGACCTCTACCACGTGCGCCTGGCGGATGGCGGCCAGGCCCCGACGATCACGCGCCTCACCCACGACGAGGCGCCCGAGCTCGACCCGACCTGTGACGCCAGCGGCACCCACGTCGCGTTCGTGAAGGGCCAGGACCTGTGGGTCACCGATGTCGGCGGCGAGCCGCGCCAGCTCACCCACGCGAGCGCGCCGACCATCACGTTCGGGCTCGCCGAGTTCATCGCCGCCGAGGAGATGGACCGCTTCACCGGCTACAGCTGGGCCCCGGACGGCCAGCGGCTGGTGGTCTTCGAGGTCGACGAGGCGCCCGTCGCCGAGAAGGTGCGGCCGATGATCTACGCCGATCGCACCGAGCTCTTCCACCAGCGCTACCCGGCGGCGGGCGCGGCAAATGCAACCGTGCGGTTGCATATCGTGGAGACCTCGGGGAAGAGCACGCTGGTGTCGCTGCCGAGCGAGGACGGCTACGTGGCGCGCGCCGAGCTGGCCAAGGACGGCGCCCTGCTGGTGCAGTGGCAGAAGCGCGACCAGCGCCAGCTGCGGCTCCTCGAGGCGCGCGCGCCGAGCTGGCAGCCGCGGCTGGTGTTGCAGGAGGAGGACGACACCTGGGTCGATCTGACAAATGATCTGCGGGTGCTCGACGCCAAGCGCCTGCTGTGGTCGTCCGAGCGCAGCGGCACGCGCCAGCTCTACGTGGTCGATCGGAAGAGCGGCAAGGCCAAGATGCTGGCCAAGCCGGGCGAGCCGGTGCGCGCCGTGGTCGGCCTCGATCGTGAGGCCGGCGTGGCCTTCGTCGAGGCGGGTGTCGATCGCGGGCGTGAGCAGCAGGTCTTCGCGCTGCCGCTCGACGGCAAGAAGGCGCGGCGCATCACGAGCGAGCCGGGCACCCACCGCGCGACCTTCGACGAGCAGGGCAAGACGTTCATCGACACATGGTCGCGCTTCGGCGAGCCGTGGAAGGTCGCGCTGCGCCACGCCGACGGCACGCTGGTGCAGATGCTGGCGGACAACCCGGCGAGCGAGCTCGCGAGCTATCCGAAGGCCACGCCGATCGTCATCCCGGTGAAGGCCGACGACGGCACCGAGCTCAACGCCATGGTCATGCCGCCGGTCGATCGCGAGGCGGGCAAGACCTACCCCGTGGTGACCTACGTGTACGGCGGCCCGACCGGACAGATCGTGGCCGACCAGTGGAACCGCCTATACCCGTTTCTCCTGTGGCTGACCGAGCACGGCTACGGCGTCTTCATGGTCGACAACCGCGGCTCGGGCGGGCGCGACCACAAGTTCGCGCACGCCATCTTCCACCGCTTCGGCGACATCGAGGTGGTCGACGTCTTCAAGGGCGTCGAGGCGCTGAAAGCCCACGAGCCCTGGGTCGACGCCGACCGCATCGGCATCTTCGGCTGGAGCTACGGCGGCTACCTCGCGGCGCGCGCGGTGCTCGACGAGCACACCCCCTTCGCCGCCGCCGTGGCCGTCGCGCCGGTCACCGACTGGAAGCTCTACGACACCCACTACACCGAGCGCTACCTCGGCCTCCCGAGCGCATCCGACGCCTACACGAAGAGCTCGCTGGTCACGCGCGCCGCGCTCCTGAAGAAGCCGCTCGCGATCATCCACGGCATGGCCGACGACAACGTGCTCTTCGAGAACACGCTGCAGCTCGTCGAGGCGCTCCAGTCGCTCAGCATCCCGTTCGACTTCATGGCGTACCCCGGGCGCGCGCACGGGCTGTCCGGGCGGGCCACGACGCTGCACTTGTATCGGACGATCAGCGGGTTCTTCGAGGGGCGGATGCCCTGGGCTGGCCGTTAGTGAACGGGCGTTTGTAAACGCGGGGACGTGGACGTGGACGCGCGCGGGGTCCGTGGCCCGCGCGCGGGGGCGCGGGGGGCGCGGGGCGCGTGGGGCGCGTGGAGGTGGAGGTGGACGCGCGCGGGGTCCGCGGACCGCGCGCGTGACGCGGGGGGCGCGGGGCGCGGAAGGCGCGGGGCGTGATGGGGCCACTTGCCGACTGTGAGAGTTGCCTTCGAGGCCCGGCCGCTGCGCGTCCGGGGGCCGGCTAGCACTCGCGGCATTTCTACTACCACATGCGCGCGGCCGCGCGCGCTGGGCCCAGCTCTTCCTGCACTGCGGCGCGATGCGCGCCTCTGTTCCGTCCAGAGCTGGGCAGCGCGGCCGCGCGCTTCTCGATATGAGGCACCGTCGCCCAACACCGCCCCCCCGCGCCCCCGCGCCCTCCGCCCCGCGCCGGGTCCCCCGCCCGCGCCCCGCGTCACGCGCGCGTCCACCTCCACGTCCACGTCCCCGCGCCCCCGGGCGTCCACCTCCACGTCCACGCGCCCCCAACTTCGCCCTTGAAGTTCAACGCGCATTGAACTACCAATACCGCATGACCTCGACCCTCCAGAACAGCTTCTCGACGGTCATCGAGCGCGAGCTGGCCACCCTGACGGACAGCGGCCCCCTCGGGGACGCGGCCCGCACGCTGGTGCTCGCGCCGGGCGCCAAGCGGGCCCGCCCGTGGCTCGTGCGGACCTTCGGGGAGGCGGCGGGCGTGCATACGACCGAGGCGCTGATCGACGCGGCGGTCGCGGTCGAGCTCATCCACAGCGCCAGCCTCTTGCACGACGACGTCGTCGATCAGGCCGAGCTGCGGCGGGGTCGGCCGACCGCCAATGCGCGCCTCGGCAACACCCTCGCGGTGCTGTCGGGTGACTGGGTGCTGACCTGCGCGCTGGAGCGCCTGGCGCGCCGCCCGATGCTGCTCCGCCCGGCCATCGAGGCGGTTGCGCAGATGACCAAGGCGATCGCCGCCGAGGTCGCCGCGCGCGGCGACGCGACCCTGACGCTGGCCGCCTGGACTGACATCGCGCGCGGCAAGACCGGCGCGCTGTTCGCGCTGTGTGGCCGCCTCGTCGGCCTCATCGCACGCGACGAAGACCGCGCCGAGGCGTTCGCGCAGGCGGGCATGCACCTCGGCGTGGCGTTCCAGCTGGCCGACGATCTCGCCGATCTGTTCGGCCTCGATGGCAAGGGCCGCTTCAACGATCTGTCCAACGCCAGCCCCTCGTACCCGCTGCTGTGGGCGGCCGCCCGCGACCCCTCGCTCGCGGCCGATCTGCGGACCCTCTGGTCATCAAGTTCAAGCTGTGCTGAACTCGACGTCGAACAGCTCGGGGCCCGCGTGCTGACGCTCGGGGCAGCCGACGCGACCGCGACCGCGGCGCAGCGCGAGGTCGAACAGGCCCGCCTGGCGCTCGGCGCGGACGCCACGCGGCCGTCGCTCGTCACCCTCCTCGGATGGGCCGAGGCGCTCGTTGGCTCCGTCAGGAGAGCAGCACGATGAAGGGATACGCCCGCGAGACCACCCACGACGGCGTCGTGATCGGCAAGCTCGCCCCCTGGGAGAGCCTGGTCGCCGACGCCGTCGGCAACGTCATCGAGTTCTGGAGCTTCAAGCGCTCCCACGGCATGGTCTGGGCGCTGCTCTACCTGCGCGGCAAGGCGCTCGACGCCGCCACCATCCAGAGCGAGCTCGGCCTCAGCAAGGGCGGCGTCTCGATGGCCGTGCGCGAGCTCGAGCAGTGGGGCGTCGTGCGCCGCATGCGCCAGACCGGCGAGGGCGTCTGGCGCTACGTCGCCGAGACCGACTTCCTCGGCATGATCGGCAAGGTCGTCGCCGAGCGCGAGGGCGCGCTGGTCGACTCGGTCGCGCGTGACCTCGCGCGCGCCGAGGCGCTGGCCGACGGCGCCGATCGAGAGGCCTTCCAGCGGCTCGGCCGCATGCGCGCGCTCGCCGATCTGGTGAGCAACGCGCTGCGCGCCTTCCTGCACACGGCGAGCTTCAACGTGCAGCCGCTCCGCAACACGCTCGCCCCCGAGGAGTCCCCCGATGAACCCGCCAAGCCCAAGCGTGCACCTGCCGCTCGGAAGCCCCGAGCTCCAGCGAGCCCTCCACGACGATCGCGGTGAGCTGCGCCCGGTCGCCATCCAAGGCGACCTGGTCGAGCTCACCCACGGCCCGAGCGTCGGCCGCCCCTCCGAGCTCATCGTGTGGCTCACCGCCGGCCGCACCGTGAGCCTCACCGCGACCGCATCGCCGGCCATCGCCACGCTGCTCGTCGTGAGCGGCATCAGCTGGGGCACAGCGCTGCTCGCGCTCGTCGGCGTGCTGCTCTTGCAGCTCGGCGTGAACCTCGACAACGACCTCGAGGATCACCGCCGCCTCATCGATCTGCCCGGCACCTTCGGCGGCTCGGGTGTCTTGCAGCGCGGCTGGCTCTCGCCGCGCGCGTTCCGCAAGGCCACCCTGGTGCTCTACACGCTCGGCCTCGCCGCCGGCATCCCGGCGTTCTTGCGCGCGCCCGGACCGATGGCGATCGTCGGCGTGCTCGCCGTGCTCGGCGGCATCGGCTACTCGGGGCGCCCCTTCGGACTCAAGTACCGCGCGCTCGGTGACGTCGCGGTGCTGCTCTTGTGCGGCCCGGCGCTGACGCTCGGCATGGGCGTCGCCGCGACCGGCGTGTTGGTGCCCGCGCTCGTCCCGCTCGGCCTCGCGTTCGGCCTGCTCGCCATCGGCATCCTGCACACCAACAACTGGCAGGACATCGACATCGACCGCGCGCGCGGCGCTCGCACCATCGCCGGGCTGCTCGGCCAGCGCGCCTCGCGCGCCTACCTGGTCCTGCTCTACCTCGGCGCGGCCATCGCCTGGGGCGTCACCGCGATCCTGCTGGCCCTGCCGATCTGGGCCGCGCTCATCCCGCTCTTGGCGGCGCTGCCGACGCTCGCGCTGCTGCGGCGCGTGCTCGGCGCCACCGACCCGCACACGCCGACGCTCGCGCTCCTGCGCATCGAGGCCGCCCAGCTCCACCTCGTGTGGGGCGTGACGTTCATCGTCGCGCTCGTCGCCGCGCGCGTGGCGGGGCTCTTTCGATAGTTGGGATCCCAAAGGTCAAGGAGGTTTATCATGTCGACTCAGCTCGCTCCGCCGGAGCCCACCCGCGCGACCGTGCTCACGCGCGCCCACGCGGCCCTCGATCAACAGAACGCCATCGTCATCGCCTCGACCGGCGGGCCGGCGAGCCCGTGGGTGCTGGGCGCCTACTTCACCCGCGACGGCGACGACCTGCTGCTGTTCCTCGAGACGCACGGCAAGACCCTCGCGAACCTGCGCGTGCACCCCGACCTCGCCTTCCTCGTGTCCGAGAACGACGCCCAGAAGGACTTCGTGCAGGGCGCCGGGCGCGCCGAGCTCCTGCCCGCGAGCGAGGCCGACGCGGTGATGGCGCGGCTGGTCGCCAAGATGCCGTGGTTCGTCCTCTACAGCCCGTGCACACCGGTGCGTGTGCACGTGCAGCGCATGCACGTGTCGAGCTTCGCGGCCGGCTGGTTCCCCGCGAAAGTGTTGCACTTCGAAGGGGCTGCCCGGTAACGTCGCGGGCGTGAATCGCTCCGCTCTGATGCTCTCCCTGGTCGCCCTCGCGGCCTGCTCCGACTCGCCCCACAAGCTCGGCCTGGGCTCGACCTGCGACAGCGACGCCGAGTGCAGCTCGGGCTTGTGCTTCGAGTCACACTGCTTCGATCCCGTTGCCGACAGCGACGATGACACGCTGCTGAACGGCTTCGAGATCGGCCTCGGGCTCGACCCTCGCTCGGTCGACAGCGACGGCGACGGCAAGCCCGATCCCGACGAGCTCGGCCCGAGCCAGCAGCTGCTCGACACGGACGGCGACGGGAGCATCGACGCGCTCGAGAGCGCCATCGCGGACCACGACGGCGACTGCATCGTCGACGAGCTCGACCCCGCTGACGACACGCCCGACCCGAGCGGCTGCAGCGCCTTCGGCTCGTGCGACGACGTCGTCGCCGCTGGCCTGCCGAGCGGCACCTACACGGTCGACCCCGACGGCGACGGGCCCGAGGCGGCCCACGTCGTGCAGTGCGCGGTCGTGGCCTCGGGCGGCTGGACGCGCCTCGACGAAGGCTGGGCCACCTGGCTCGCGCACGGCCAGGCGCCGTCGCACCAGTACCTCTATGTCGGCAGCGACGGCAGCTTCCTGCTGTCGCCGCACCTCGGCAGCGGCTGGTCGTGGACGGGCGGCGTGCACCTCGTCGGGCCCTGGTTCTATGCGGTCGCGGGCGGCCCACTGCACAGCTTCGACTGCGGCTCCGGCACCGTGCCGAGCGACGCGCCCGGCGTCGGCTGCTTCGCGGCGCAGGGCGTCGCGGTCGCGCCGCAAGCGGCCGAAGCGAGCCCCACCACGGGCGACGTCGACCTGTGCGTCACCGGCCTAACCGGCCTGAGCGGCTGCCAGCGCTACCAGGTCTTCGAGCGCTCGCTGGCGTGCGCGCCCGACGGCGGCGACAGCGTCTTGCACGACGGCACGTTCGACCACGTGACCCGCGACGGCTGCTGGTACAGCGAGAGCCTCGACGCGGGCGGCGCGGGCATCGGCGCGAACATCTTCGTCGACACCACCACCGAGACGGCGCCGTCCGTGCGCGCCGAGGTCTACCAGCCGGCCCTCGCGGGCACGTGGTACGCGAACCTGAAGCAGGACGCGCTCCACCTGGCCGAGGGGCATGCCTACCGCTGGCGCTTCGCCGCCAAGGCGTCCGCGCCACGCCCGCTGCTGCTCGATCTGTCCGCCAGCGATGCACAAGATTCTTTCGCGTTCGCGTCGGTCGCGCTGACGACCGACTGGCGCACCTTCGAGGTCCCGGTCGCGACCGGCATGGCCACGCTCGACGCCGCGCTGCGCTTCTACTTCGGCTATGACGGCGAGGCCTCCGTGACGCTCGACGACGTGCGCCTCGTGGATGCTGGCGACGCGTGTGCAAGCGCGGCCGGCGAGCTGATCGGCAACGGCGGCTTCGACGCGGGGCTCGCCTGCTGGACCAACGCGATCGCGTCCGACGGGCTCTGGCAGGTGGTCGACAGCGGCGGCAAGGACGGCGGCGCCTACGCGTCGGTCGCGACCTACGACGGCGCGGCCTCGTCCTTCGCGCTCACGCGCGACGGCCTGGCGCTCTCGTCGGGCCACGCCTACGCGCTCACCGCCTGGAGCCGCGGCGGCGACGGCGATCAGCTCGAGCTGGTGCTGAGCTCGCACGACGGCGCGCGCGGCCGCGTGCGCACCGACCTGACGAGCGACGTGTGGGCGCCGTCGACGCTGCGCTTCTACGTCGACCCGAGCGAGGCCAACGACGCGCTCTGGACGCTGGTCGTGGGCATCACGGGCGGCGCCGCCGGGCCGGTGGACGTGGACCACACGAGCCTCGTCGACCTCGGCAGCGGCACCACGTTCTGCGACGGCGACCCCGGCTTCGACTTCGGCCTGCAGTGCTGGAGCAGCGTCGGCGACGTCAGCGCCGACTTCGAGTTCGCGTCCGAAGCGAACAAGACGCCGAGCATCCAGCTCGACAACCCGGGCGGCACCACGCCCGCCGACGTGACGCTCTTTCGCACCCTGGCGCTCACGCCCGGGACGACCTACGAGGTCCGCCTGCGCGCGGTCGCGAGCGAGCCACAGGCGATCAGCGCGCGCGTCACCTTCGGCGCGCAGGCGACCACCTGGTGGTCCAGCGACTTCACCGTGGCGACCGGCTGGCAGGACTTCAGCGGCCGCTTCCAGGCCACCAGCGCGACCACCGAGGTAGTGCTCGAGATCGACACCGGCGGCGCCAAGGCGAACACCGTGTGGCTCGACGACGTGGAGCTCGTGGCGCTCCCGCCCACACCCCGCTGAGTTTGTGAACGGGCGTTCGTTTATTGCCCGCGCGTGGCTGGCGCGCCGCTGAAGACGATGATCAGATCGCTACCCTGGTGCGCATCGTCGCGCCAGTCGCGGTAGTGGAAGTGGCACGCGCCGCCACCGCGCCGCGCGACCTCGCCGCGCACGTGCGTGAGAAAGGCGATGAGCTGGTCGAGCTCGGCGGGCTCGCACAGGAGGCTGGTCTCACGCAGCGCTCGCGGGGTCTCGCCGTCGTCGTCGGTTTGATATCCAAAGGCGTCCATGCGAGCGTGCCTACGCCGGTCGCCCTGCAACGACCAGCACGGAGCGCGTATGCGATGGGAAGGTCTGGCCGAGGTCTTGTCCGACATCTGCGAGCGCGAGGGCTGGGTGTTCCACGCCCCTGACCCGAACGCGGTCACGGCGTTCGAGCACAGCAGTGGCGTGAGCGTGCCCGAGCCGTACCGCAGCTTCCTCCTGGAGGTCTCGAGCGGCATGGCCACCGACTGCATGCAGCTCGAGCGCTTCGCCAGCGACGAAGCGGCGCGCCCGTCGGAGCCGTTCCCGTACGACCGCGCGTACGGCGACAGCATCATCACCGCGCTCGGCGAGGGTCGCACGCTCGACGAGCTCGCGGCCGACCCGGCCTTCGCGGTGCGCCAGGTCCACGGGCTGCCGCCCGGCTGCCTGGTGGTAGGCGAGCTCGACGGCATGCTCTGCGTGCTGGCGCTGTCCGGCGAAGAGGCCGGCTACGTGTGGCGCGTCGGCGACTTCGACCTGCCCGAGACCCGTCACGCGCACGAGCCGCAGGGCGACGATGGGCGTATGGAGTTCGGCCGCTGGTTCATGGAGTGGCTCGTCGAGAACGGCCTCGAGGCCGAGGTCACCAAGCGCTGGGACGGCAACGTCAACAGCTGAGGCCGGGTCAGAAGCTGCCGTCCACGCCGATGAGCGCGCCGCCTTCGATCGGCGCGAGCACCGGTCGCACGACCGGCGCGGTGCCGCCGGGCGACCAGGGGATCTCGCGGATGTCGTTGTAGAGGCGCCAGGTCTCCTCGATCGGGTGCCGGTTGCTGAAGACGTCCCACAGGCCGAGGCTCACGAAGCCGATGCCCGAGCCGAGCAGCATGCCCTCGCCGAGGTCGAGGCCGTGGGAGTCGCCAGCGAGCAACAGGCTGAAGCCGATCGTCAGGGCGCCCATCGCGGTGATGCCCCAGCCGGTGACCTGGCGCACGCGCCGATAGCTCTGCGCTTGCTCGGCGAGCTTGGCCTCGAAGCGCGCGACGGTGGTGGCGCGCGCGGCCTCGGTCGCGAAGTCGGCGTCGTGGTAGGCGAGCGCCAGGTCCTCGAGGTCGCCGGTGATGACCGAGGTCAGGAGGCCCGCGCCGATGAGCAGGCCGCCGACGCCGACGACGCTCCAGCCGGCCACGTCGCTGTCGGGTCCACCGTCGGCGAGCAGGCCGATGCCGCTCAGCGTGACGACCCCGCCGAGCGTCGTGGTGATGAGGCCCGCGAAGGCGCGGCTGTTGTGCTCCAGGCGCGCGCCGGTCTCGAGGATGTAGCCCAGGCGCGCGGCGTCGGCGGCCGTGACGCCATACGGGGCCTCGTCGTCAGCGGGCGGCGCGGCCGCCCAGCGCTCGATCGACTCGGACCCGTAAGGCGTGCTGAAGAGCTTGTCGAACAGCTCGCCCTCACCGCGCGTGGCGGTGTCGCGTGGCGTGGCGATCGCGTCGATGACGCTCGCGCCGATCGGCAGCGGCAGCGTCGTGAGCGTCGGCCGCGGTGTACCGGCGTGCAGCTCGTCGATGTCCAGCGCCACCTTCGGGAGCCGCAGCGTGAGCGGCGCGCCGGCCTCGAGGTTGGCGTCGAGGATGCGCTCGCCGAGCGCATCGCGAACGGTCAAGCGCCTTGACGATTCGAGCACGAGGCTCACGTCCCGTCCGAATGATCCATCGAGCGCGACGAAGGTGTCGTCGCCAGCCGGCGCATGCGCGAAGATGCGCGGGCGGTAGGCCTCGTTCGCGATGGCCTGGTGTGCGATCGCGAGCCACGCCTCGAGCTCGCGGTAGCTGACCTTGCCGTCGCGATCGGCGTCGGCCGGGCCCCGCAGGCCGCTACGCACGACGTGGCTGAAGATGCCCGACTGGATCTCGGACCACTCCCACGCGACCGCCTCGGCGCTCGTCGAGAGCAGCGCGCCGACATTCGGGTGGCGCTCGAGCAGGCCCTCGGTGTGGACCTCACGGGTGAAGCGGCGGGCACCGGGCTTTCGCGGATGCAGCATGAACCAGGCGTTGCAGGCATCCATGACGAGGTGGATGTGGTCCGCCGGCAGCGCGGCCACGAGCCCCTCGAGGTCGGCCGCGGTGAAGCGCTGATCAGCGAGCTCGATGAAGCCCTGGCCGTCGGCGACATCGCCATGCCCGGCGAAGACCAGGTAGACGACGCGCGGCCCGTCGTGGTCGGCGTCGAGGCGCGCGTTGAGCTGCCGCACGGCCACGTCGAGGTTCGTGCGGCTCGGCGCGGCCAGGTCGACGAGCTGCGGGTGGAGCGCGCGCGTCGCGACGTCGAGCTCGGTCAGCAAGGTGACGTCGCCGCCGACCAGGTCGCCGAAGAGCTCGGCCCACTTGGCGCCGTCGTCGTCGGCGTAGTGCAGATCGGGCCGCGCCAGATCGAGGCTGCGGTTGTTGGTGACGATGAGGGCGTGGCCGGCCGCGAGCGCGGAGCTCGACCACAAGAGCGAGAGCAGCACCAGGACCTTCATCGGGAGACCTCGAGGGGGTGGGTCGTCGTGTGGATGCCGAGCGCGGCGAGGCGCCCGAGGCCGCAGCGGTCGTCCGCTGACGGGCCGAGCAGGGCCTCGACTGCGTGCACCGAGCGCGGCGCGTCGGACGTCGCGACGACCAGCGTGAACGGGCCGGGCGGCGCGTCCGGGCGCAGGCCCTCGGGCAGCTCGACGAGAGGCGCCTCGCCGGCGAAGCGGCGCCCGACCGGGTCGCTCGTGGCGTCGTCCCAGGCGGGCACGAGCCAGTGCACCTCACAGCGCGCGTCGACGCCGAAGACCATCAGCCAGCTCGGCGTCGTGGTCCGGTCGATGACCCGCGCGGTGATCGCGAAGCCGGGCGCGACCCGAATGACCTCGTCAGCGAGCGCCTGGCGCGTCGCCGCCTCGACCGTCGCGGCGACCTCGAGGCCACCGCCACCGCCGCGCGCGACCAGCTCGCCATGCGGGCGCGTAGCGACGACGGCGATCACCACGGCGACGACCGCCGCGAGCGACAGCCAGCGCACCAGGTGCTTGGGATCCCAATGATTGGGATCCCAACGATCGAGGCGCGCCATCACGTCGCCGACGAACGCCGCATCCTCGTGCGCGCTCGGCAGCGAGGCACGGAGCGCCATCAGGTGCGCCTGGCGCGCGCGGCAGGCAGCGCACTGGCCGGCGTGGCGGGCGAGCGCCGCGGCGTCGTTGAGCGTCAGCTCGCCGTCGACCCAGCGCGCCAGGACGACCGGCTCGGGACACGGGCTCATCGCATCACCTCCTCGGGCACCAGCAGGCCCAGCTTGGCGAGGCCGTAGTGCACGCGCGAGCGCAGCGTCGACGCGTTCTCGCCGAGCACCTCGGCCATCTGATCGTAGTCGAGCTCGTCCGCGTAGCGCAGCACCAGCGCCTCGTGCATCTTGGGCGGCAGCCGCCCGAGCGACGCGCGCACGACGGCGTCGCGCTCGGCGTCCACCAGCACCTCGTCGCTGTCCTTTATAGGAGCCGCCACCTCGGCCACGTGCTCGAGGCCGAGCCAGCGTCGGATCGTCAGCCGCCGCCGCTCGCGGCGCGCGAGGTTCTTCGCCAGCGCCAGGAGCCACACGCGCAGCCGACCCTCGGGCCGATAGCGCGCGCGCTGATCCCAGGCGAGGATGAAGACCTCCTGGGCGACGTCACGCGCGGCCTCGCGGTCGTTGATGGTGACCGCGACGAAGCGCCTGATGGCCGCCTCGTGGCGCGCGACCAGCCGCGCGAAGGCCTGCCGGTCACCGGCCTGGACCAACGCGAAAAGCGCGTCGTCGCTCGGCTCGGTGGGCGTCGCGACCAGGCGCGGATGGGGACGGGGCTCGCTCATGTCGGCCCTCTATCGCCCGAGGTCCGGCCCGCGTTGAAAGAATCTTCCATGCGCGAGACGGAAGTTTCGGCCGCGCCCAAGCCCATTCCGCAGGGCAGCCTCTCCGCGTGACGGCATGCGGCCGCAGTGGCCGTCCCGCCGCGAGGCCTTCTGCGGAACGATTTAGGTCGACGCCGCCGCAGGCTCGTTCCGTGCGAGCGGAGCAAGAGCCCGCCTTCAGGCGGGGTGCAGGTCGGGCGGAACGAAAGGGCGTCGACCGAAAGAGCAGCAATCGTCTGGAGGTCTGGATGCGCGCGCTGATGTTCATGAGCCTGTGGCTCGTCGCTTGTGACACCTCGGCGCAGATCCTGCCGATCCGCCGCGTGTTCCTCGACGCGCACGTGGTCAGCGCGTGGGCCGCCAAGCGCGACGCCGCGGGCGCCTGGACGCCCGTGTGCCGGCCCGACGACGGCGCGGCCGAAGGCATCGTCACCAGCGTCGTGCTGCTCGGCTCGCAGCCGCGTGAGGCGCCCGACCTGCCCGCCGATCCGGATGTCTCGATCCGCCCGGGCGACATCATCGACACGCGCATCGTCGACGGGCCGAACCCATTCGACGTGCACTTCGACGGCGGCGCCATGACGGTCGCGCTCACCTGCCTCGATCCGCTCGCCGAGGCGGAGCCGAACCCCACCGACGACCCCGCGTCCTGCGAGGGGACCGTGCCGAGCGCTGCGCTCGACAGCGTCGCTTATGCCTCGCACACCACGGCGCGCGGCGTCGCCAACGAGGTTCTCATCCTCATCGACATGAGCGGCTCGCTGAGCGGCCTCGTGCACGCCGACTCGCTGCTCGAGCCGCAGCCCGCGGGCTACTCCGATCTGCCGAGTGATCTGCGCGTGGTCGCCTCCGACGCCAGCGCGCGTCGCATCACCGCCGCGCAGAACCTCATCCGCAGCCTCGGTCCGAACGATCGGGTGGCGGTCTTGTTGTTCGGCGAGTCGGTCGGCGGCGGCGCCGGCCTCGCGGTGCCATGCGGCGCGGGCTCGGGCATGGCGGCGAGCGAGGGGCTCGCGCAGTGCTTCGGCACGAACCACGATCAGTGGCTCGGCGAGCACAGCCTGCTCTCGACGGTCGGCGGCCGCACCATGGGTCGCTCGAACCTCTGGCGAGCGATCGACTTCGCCTACACGTTCATGGCCGACGCCGCTCGCCCGCGGCCCCGCGGCGCCTCGCGCCACATCGTGGTGCTGACCGACGGGCCCGACACCTGCAACGGTGACGCGCTCACGCCGGGCAGCTCACCGTGCAGCAACGTGCTCGCTGGCGCGGTCGCGGACCGCCTCGCCGCCGCGCGCACCGACCCCGATGCCGCAGACGTGCACCTGCACTTCGTGCAGTTCGAGGCCCCGGGTTATCCCGGCCGCGACGCCGCGCAGGTGACCGCCGCGTGCCTCACCGAGGGGCACTACCGCTTCATCGACACGAACACGCTCCACGACCGCGCCAGCGATCTGGCGACGGCGTTCGGCGAGAGCGCGCTCGACGTGCGCTACACGTTCATGGGCGAGTGGCGCGTGAGCGCGTCGGTCGCGGCGCTGGCCGATGTCGAGCAGGCTCGTGCCTACGCGCTCGGTGGTCAGCTGATCATCACGCCCGACTCGGGCTTCGTGACCACGACCACAACGTTCGGGTTCGCCGACGACGCCGTGTGGGACCGCCGCCCGACCATCGTCGCCCCGTGACGTGGAGCCCGTGCGCCCGCCTGCAGATCGAACCGGCCCCTTCCTTGCCGTACTTCTTGTTTCGGACGTATTTCGCCGCCGCCGCCCCCGCAGCGCACTGCCCACAACGGGCTTTGCAGCGAGTGCGAATCCTGCTTTGGTGCGTGACCGTCGCGCCCCGTTGCCCAGCGCGTCGACCCTTGGAGAGTTTAGCGTGAAGATGCCATCCGTCACCCAGCTCGTCGCCTTGGCCTCAACCCTCGCCGTGCTGTCGCCTCTCGCGGCGTGCGGCGATGGCATCAAAGCGGGCTCCACCGCGCGCATCGAGGTGCGTGATGGCTCGCGCGTGATCCCCTACGACGGTGATCTGCAGGTCGCGGAGCTCTCGTTCCTCGCGATCCAGAACACCGGCAACGCGACGCTCACGATCGACAGCATCGAGGTGCTCAGCGAGCCGGCCGGCGCCTTCACCGCCGAGACCGTCGCGACCCCGTTCGAGATCGCGCCGGGCGCCAAGGCCGACCTCACCATCGCCTACCATGCCGACATCGCGCGCGACGCCG
>Ga0164241_10003587_pt1 | contig 15511 bp, 14 predicted proteins | sample OricomyardsoilBY_FD_108780 | JGI IMG/M metagenome (GOLD analysis project Ga0164241, IMG submission 108780) | Backyard soil microbial communities from Emeryville, California, USA - Original compost - Back yard soil (BY) | ecosystem: Environmental > Terrestrial > Soil > Unclassified | place: USA... | reverse complement strand
TCGAGTGCCTCGCCGCCTCGCGACGCGAACCGACCTATCCACGTCGGCCGGGGCAGATGCCGCATCTCCCCCCGAGTTTGTGGAGTTGCGTCGGCCTGGCGACGTTCACGTGCCTCGCCGCCTCGCGATGCGAGTCGACCTATCCACGTCCGCCGGGGCAGATGCCGCATCTCCCCCCGAGTTTGTGGATTCCCATGGGCCTGGCGACGTTCACGTGCCTCGCCGCCTGGCGCAGCCTAGGTCGACCGTGCGAATCAGCCCAAGCCCGGCTCGTGCGTTTCGGGCTTCGACGCCAACGGGAGGGTGAAGCGGATAGTCGTCCCCCGACCCATCTCGCTGGTCGCCCAGATCACCCCGCCGTGGCCTCGGACGATGCACTTGGAGATGTAGAGCCCCAGTCCCTCGCCCCGGCGATCGTCCCCATCGACCTGCGCGAAGCGCTCGAAGATCGTCTCCAGGTTGTCGGAGGGGATCCCCTGCCCGGTGTCGCTCACGGAGAAGCGCAGATCATCGCCGACGCTCTCGACGCTGACCGTGACGCTGCCGCCCGCCGGCGTGAACTTGAGCCCGTTGTTGATGAGATTGACGAGCACCTGAAGGATCCGTGCCGGGTCGAAGGGCGCGGCGGGTAGCGGCGGCCCCGGCTTTTCCACCAGCGAGATGTCTTTCGTCCGTGCGAGCGTCTGAAACGTGTCGATCGCTTCGGCCACGACTTCGCTTGGGCTCGAAAGCTCCGGGCGCACCGTGAGCCTGCCCGCGTCGATGCTCGCGAGGTCGACGAGGTCCCCGACCAAGCGATTCATCCTCGCGCCGGCGCGATCGATGCGAAGCGCGTATTGACGGATCTGCTCGGGCGAGCTCTCCCTGAGGATGAGCTTCGCGAAGCCGAGCACCGCGCCCAGCATGTTGCGAAGATCGTGGCTGACGACGCCGAGCACCTCGTCGCGCGCGGCGACCGTCACGTCGGCCCGGCTGCGTTCCCGCGACAGATCTTCGTCCGTCTCCTCCCGGATCTTCTCGAGGACTGCGGCCTGCTTCACGCGCTCCGAGGCGACGAGCGCGTCCGCGTCGGCGCGCTCCATTTCCACCACGTCGTCTTCGATGCGCCGCGCGCGCGCGACGGTCTCGGAGTTCTCCTGGCCGGCGCCGACCCGAGGGGTCGCGGATCGTCGATCGCTCTTCGCGCGGCTTCTCGCGAGCACCGCGTCGGCGCGGCGGCGCGCCTTCTCGATCACCTCATCCGCTTGGTCGTCGAAGCTCGCGGGGCCCGCGGTGATGCCATCGTCCACCTGCCTGCGCTCGACGCGGAGACTCTCGTCCGTCTGATCGCGCTCGGGCGTTGCCTTCTCCTCGACTCGCATCTTCGAGGCCAATCTGCCATCCGCGCTCGGAGCGGGCAACGGCGATGAGTCGCGCCAAACCGGCGTGGGCGGCGCGCGCGCCTTCGTGCGCAGGCGGGGCGATGGTTCCCCGGCCGGTATTCAGCCGTGTCATGGTGTGCTCACGACGCGGCACGGAACGGGACGGGCCTCGAGATCGGCGGCGCACGAGCTGCGCACATTCGCCGGAGGGGCTGATGATGAAGAACCGAATCCTGTTCGACGACGACGACGACGACCAGTGCTTTCTGATGCGGGTCCTGCTCGCGGAGCTCGGCTGCGACGCGCAGATCACGACGTCGGCGAAAGAGGCGCTCGCGATGCTCGCCTCCGAGGTCTTCGACGTCGTCATCACCGACCTCAAGATGTCCGAGATGGACGGCATCAGCTTTTGCGAGCGCGTCATCGGCATCAAGCCCGACACGCCCGTCATCGTCGTCACGGGCGGGGGCACGCTCGCGGCTGCGATCGATGCGCTCCGGATCGGAGCGTTCGACTTTCTCACGAAGCCCGTCGACGCGCGCATCGTGGGCCTCGCGATCGCCCGCGCGATGAAGCACAAGGCGCTACACCAGGAAGTGAAGACCCTCCGCGCCGTCGTGGCCGGCAACGCGGGCACGATGATCGGCGAGAGCCCCCCGATGAAGCAGGTCAGCGAGCTCATCGCTCGCGCCGCCGCGACCGACGCATCGGTGCTCATCCGCGGAGAGACGGGGACCGGCAAGGAGCTCGTCGCCCAGGCGATCCACACCCTCAGCGCCCGGAAGGGCGGACGCTTCGTCGCCCTCAACTGCGCCGCGCTCAGCCCCCTGCTCCTCGAGAGCGAGCTCTTCGGCCACGCAAAGGGCGCGTTCACCGACGCAAAGACGGCGCGGCTCGGGCTCTTCGTGCAGGCCGCGGGAGGCACCCTCTTCCTCGACGAGATCGGAGAGCTGCCCCTCGAGATGCAGCCAAAGCTCCTCCGCGCCCTCCAAGAGCGCACGGTTCGCCCGGTCGGCGCCAACGCCGAGGTCCGCTTCGACGCGCGCATCGTCGCGGCGACGCACCGCGATCTCGAGTCCGAGCTCGAGCACCGCACGTTCCGCGAGGACCTCTTCTATCGGCTCAATGTCGTCGAGATCACCCTGCCTCCGCTCCGCGAGCGGGGCGGCGACGTGCTCCTGCTCGCCGAGCACTTCTTCGCGAAGTACGCGGCAAAGATGGGCTTCGGCCCGATGGAGCTCTCCCGTGCCGCCGGCGAAAAGCTCGTCGCCTACGACTGGCCCGGGAACGTCCGAGAGCTGGAGAGCTGCGCCGAGCGCGCGGTCGCCCTCGCGGAGGGCGCCAAGATCGAAGTGGGCGACCTCCCGGACAAGATCCGCCTGTTCGACCCGAGCAAGCTCTGGCTGCCGACAGACTCGACCGCGGACGTGGTGCCCCTGCGCGAGCTCGAGCGCCGCTATCTGGCGCGCGTCCTCGAGCTGACCAAGGGAAACAAGTCCCGCGCAGCCGACCTTCTCGGGTTCGACCGCCGGACGGTTCTCCGTAGGCTGGCGGGCGGACGCGCCGGCCGCTCGGTCAAGGGCGGCGCCCCCTGAGCGCGTGCCACACCACGAGGAGCAAGACCGAGCCGACGACGGCCACGAGGAGGCTCCAGAGGTTGAAGCCCGTGACGCCCTGCGACCCGAACTGCGTGAAGAGAAGGCCCCCGACGAGGACGCTCTCCTGAAAGCGGCGCCTCGATGGCGCCGCTCGATCGCACTACCGGGCCGGACGCTTTACCGCGTGTAGACGCCCTTCAGAGCGCCGGACGTGATCGTCAACGTGTCGCCGCTGAGCTCGTAGTCCTGATCGCCCGACGGGATGGCGATGTCGGTCGTCGAAGCTGCGGGGGAGTCGTCGGCGGGGTCGACGCAGTTCGAGCGCTCCGAGGTGGCCGAGCCGTTGCCCGAGACGGTGAACGTCCCGTCCGCGTGGGAGGTGGACCAAGTCTGCCCCGAGGCGATCCTGGTGGTGGTGCAGCCCGGGTTCGTCTCGGTCGCAGCGAGCGAGACCCATTCGGTCTGCAGTGAGATCTCCAGCGCGTCGGTGAACGTGAGCTCCGTCGAGCAGCTCTCGATGTCTGCGGGCTTGCTGGACACGCCGAAGCATTCGGCGTTGGTCCACGTACCCGCGAGCGGGTCGTCGACGGCGTCGGTGCTACCGCACGCGGCGAGACCGAACGAAGCGAGTAGCGAGAAGGCAAGATTCAATGATTTATTCATGATGACTCGTCGATGGGGCAAATGTAATTAGTTCGATGACTCGTCGTGGGCCGCGCGGCCCAGGGTCTACGATTCAGACCACTCAGACTCTCACTTGGGCGTCGGCGGCGCCGGAACGTCGCCTGGTTTCGTTTGCGGGGGGATCGGTGCGCCCTCGTCGATCGCCTTGGTCACGGCGTCGTGATGGGTATCCTGCGCGGCTCGCTGCTCCTCCCCCGCGACGCCGTAGGCGCCGGCGTCCGCAGCGTTGTCAGAGTTCTCTTGATGGACCAGCGCCTTCTGCTGCTCCTCTCTGGAAGTTGCGGCGCCACAACCGACACCCGCCGACACACACACGATCGCAACGGCACAGATAAGTATTTTCATTGGACACTCCATTTTTCTCCAACCCACAGCTCACGTCGAAGCATTCGACGCATTTGAACCGAGAGCTGGTGAGCTCGTATCGTCGAGCCACATCGTTTCGAAACAAGACCTGGGCGGACCGCCGTCCCTACGGCGTCGGCTGGGTCACCGTCGCTTGGTCCAGGGTCACGGCGGTCTGCGAAAGGAGCCGACCATTCGCGGACGCGTGCGTCGCCAGTGAGATCTGCGTCTGGGCGAGCACGATGCCTTCGAGATGCGCGCCAGCATCGAGCGCGACGGCGCCCGCCGATTGCCAGAATATGTTCTTTGGCAGCGCCCCGCCGCTGAGGAGCACCGTCACGTCCGAGGCCTGGGTGATTCCCCCGCCAATCTGGAAGATCCACACGTCGTTCGGCCCGCCGGCGAGGGTGAGATCCGTCGTAATCAAGACGCCCGTTCCCCATTTGTAGAGCCCCGGCACGAGGGTGAGCCCGCCGATTTCGCCGGAGCCCAATTCGACGAAGTCCGGCGTCGTCCGCCCGGCCGCGTCGAGGTAGGCCGTCTCCATGTTTCCCACGGCCACTGTGAGGTTGGACGGCGTCGGAGACGCGTAGTCGGCGGCGTACGCATTGCCGATGATCTGCGTCGAGGTCGCGAACGTGCCGGAGGAAGCGAGCGTGAAGGAGAAGCCCGTCATGGCAGTCGAATCGATGGGGCTGACACCGATGTTGCCCGTCAGTACGGACTGCGGAATGGTCGTGATGCCCGACTTTGCCAGGACTACGAAGTTGCTCGCCGTTCCGAGGTTGACGACCGCGGGACCGAGCGCGGCGGTGGTCCCGGTTTGAAAGGTCCACGTATACGGGGCGGCGAGGGCGTTTCCGGCGACGTCGGTCGCCCCCGTCGTGACGGTCGCCGTGTATTCGGTATTGGGGACCAGCGCGAGCGTCGGGTCGAAGGTAACCACGGTGCCGGCGGATGCGACCGTCCCTGCGATGGCGCTCGCTCCTTGCGTGACGAGGACGGTGTTGTCCGTGAGGGTGCTCGGGTCCATCGCCTCGTCGAACGTCGCGCTCAGATTGACGTTCAGGGGGACGTTGGTGGCCAGAGCCGGCGGCGCCGTGAAGAGGATCACGGGCGGCGTGACGTCGCCCACGCTGCCGCCGCTTCCGCCCGTGGACGAGGTGCTGCCGCCGAACCCACCGGTGCTGGTGCTGCTGGTGCTGTCGGTGCTGTCCGTGCTGCTGGAACTGTCGGTGCTCGATGCCGAGCCGCCGCTGCCGGTGATCTCGAGCTCACCACCACAAGCGGCGACGAGCGAGGTGGCGAGCGCGCCTGCGCTAAAAAGGAAGTTTCTTCCGAACATCGGTGCTCCTGACTGCTGCCGCGGATGACGTCACACGGGCCCTGACGGCAACAGGACGCGAAACTGGCCTAAGCACGAGTCGTGCCCCGCGGACGCAGGGCGCCTTGGACGCGATCGTGGTCCCGAAGGTCGGACGCGAGGTCGCTTTATGTCGCGGTCGGTACATTTCTGTCCGCGATAGGTGCCTGAATCGTCGAAGAGGCCAGGGCTCGCCCCTTGCAGAGGTGGGTCGCCTATGACTTGGCGACAGCTTCGACTCTCTGCATGTGCGTGTTCCCTCGCCGCGCTGTCCCCCAGCGTCGCGAGCGCCCAGGAGGTTCAAACGCGCGCCGTCGACCTCCAGACCTTCGAACCTGCGCCCCCGGGCGATCGGTTCTTTGGGGTGCCGTCTCCATATGCGGCCGGCGACCTCACGTTCCACTCGGCGGTCACCCTCGACTATGCGCGTGAGCCCCTGACCCTGGTGCGCAGCGTGGGCGGCGACACGGAGGACCTCGGGACGGTCGTTTCGGACCAGCTGTTTCTGCACCTAGGCGCCACGCTGTCGCTCGGGAACCGGATCGCCCTGAGCGCGAGCATGCCCTTCGCGCTGCTCAGCCGCGGCGACGCCGTCGCTGCGGGTGACTTCGCCTTTCAGGCTCCTCGCGAGCAGGCCCTCGGCGATCTTCGGCTCGGGGTGCGCATTCGCCTGCTCGGGGAGTACTACGAGCCTCTGCAGCTCGGGATTGGCGGCTACTTCTGGGTGCCAACCGGCTCTGAAGGCTCGTATGTGAGCGATGGCGCGTTCCGAGGCCAGCCGCAGCTCCTTCTGGGCGGGCGCGCCGACCGGTTCATCTGGTCCTCCATGGCGGGTCCGAGCTTCACGACGAGCACCACTCGCTTCGGGAACCTCGAGCTGGGTCATCGCTTCAACTGGGGAGCGGGCGTCGGCGTCCTGCTCGCAGAGCGACGCACGGTGCAGCTGGGCGTGGAGACGGCTGGCGGTTTGGACCTGGAGAACGCGGACCTGCAGACGCTGAACTCCGAGATCCTCGCCGGCGTGAAGTGGCGCTTGCCGCACGCCGAGTTCATCGAGGTCGGCCTCGCTGCGGGCCCCGGCGTCGCGACGGGAATCGGCACTCCGGTGTTTCGTAGCGCCTTCCAACTCGCGTACACGCCGACCATCAAGGAAGAGCACGTCCGAAAGGACAGTGACTCGGATGGGATCTGGGACGACGCCGACGCCTGCCCGACGGTGCCTGGCGTCCCGAATGACGATCCGAAGAAGAACGGCTGCCCCGAGCTCGACCGCGACCACGACGGCATCCTCGACGGTGCCGACGCGTGCCCGACCGAGCTTAATCTTGGTAGCGCGGACCCGAGCAAGAACGGTTGCCCAATCAGAGACACCGACGAGGATGGCATCCTCGACGACGTCGACGCGTGCCCGACCGAGCCGGGCCCGGCGAGCACCATTCCAAGCAAGAACGGCTGCCCGGTGCACGACAAGGACGGCGACGGCGTCGCGGATGACGAGGACGCGTGCGTGGACATCCCCGGCGTGATGACGGCCGACCCCAAGACCAACGGCTGCCCTTCAGACACCGACGGTGACGGGTTCCGCGACGACGTCGACGCCTGTCCTCACGAGAAGGGCCCCGACAACCCGGATCCTTCGAAGCGCGGCTGCCCCAAGCGCGTCGTCTTCACCGATAGCGAGGTGAAGATCCTCGAGCAGGTGCAGTTCGACTTCGCGAAGGCGACGATTCGTCCGGCGAGCGACGCGCTACTCGACGAGGTCGCGCAGGTTCTCCAGGACCACCTCGAGGTCGTGAAGCTCGAGATCCAAGGCCACACCGACCACGTCGGTCCGGCGCAATACAACAAGAAGCTCTCCGAGGACCGGGCGAAATCTGTGATGACCGCGCTCGTCAAGCGCGGCGTCGACCAGGGGCGCCTCACCGCCACCGGCTACGGTTTCGACCAGCCCATCGCTGACAACAAGACCGAGTCCGGCCGCCAAACGAACCGCAGGGTGCAGTTCATCGTCCTCGAGAAGAAGCCCATTCCCGTCACCTCCACCAAACAGGGAGTGACGCCGGCGGCGCCGAGGAACCGCTAAGTCCGCTCGCAAGGGCGGACTCGCCCAAACGCTCCCGAGCGGAGCCGACGCGGGCGTGTGATGATGCCGCCCGCGTCGAAGGACAGCGTGACGGCAGCGCCCCATACCCATGAAAAACCGCGTGCTCTTCGTCGACGACGACCCCGACCAATGCGAGCTCTTCGCGGCGACGCTCGGTCGAGAGGGGTTCGACGTCCGAACGACCACGAGTGCGGCAGAGGCGCTGACGCTGGTCGCAGCCGAGGCCTTCGACGTCGTGCTCACCGACATCGGAATGGAGGAGATGAGCGGCCTGGAGCTCTGCGCACGCATCCTCGGCGATGCGCCCGATACCGTGGTGATCGTCGTCACGGGCGTCGGCACGATGGAGACGGCGATCGAGGCGATGCGCGCCGGGGCATTCGACTTCCTGACCAAGCCCGTCGATTCGGAGCTGCTCGCCCTGTCGGTCGCGCGCGCGACGAAGCACAAGCGCGTGACCGACGAGATCAAGACGCTGCGCGAATCGGCCGGGCGCGGAGGCCCGGGCGCGCTCATCGGCGAGAGCCCCGGGATGAAGCGCGTCTACAATCTGCTCGGGCGCGTGAGCGCGAGCGATGCGACGGTGCTCATTCAGGGCGAGACCGGCACCGGCAAGGAGCTCATCGCGCGCGCCATCCATGCGCAGAGCCGTCGCGAGAGCGGACCGTTCGTCGCGATCAACTGCGCCGCGGTGCCGCCGACGCTCCTCGAGAGCGAGCTCTTCGGCCACGCGCGGGGCGCCTTCACGGACGCCAAGACCTCGCGGCAGGGCCTGTTCGTCGAGGCGTCCGGCGGGACGCTGTTCCTCGACGAGATCGGCGAGCTGCCGCTGGAGGTGCAGCCCAAGCTGCTTCGCGCGCTGCAGGAGCGGAAGGTGAGGCCGGTGGGCGACAGTACGGAGGTCTCGTTCGACGCGCGGCTCGTCGTCGCGACCCACCGCGATCTCGAGTCGATGGTCTTCGAGAAGCGCTTCCGCGAGGACCTCTTCTATCGGATCAACGTCGTGAACATCGAGCTACCGCCGCTCCGGGACCGGGGCAGCGACGTCCTCGCCTTGGCGACGCACTTCCTCGACAAGTTCGCAAAGAGCAGCGGCAAAGGGCCCCTGTCGCTCTCGGTGCAGGCCGCAGAGCGCCTGACCGCGTACGACTGGCCCGGCAACGTGCGCGAGTGCGAGAACGGCATGGAGCGCGCCGTGGCGCTCGCGCGCTTCGACCACATCGTGGTCGAGGATCTGCCCGAGAAGATCCGCGGCTACCGGTCCGAGCGCTTCGTGGTGGCGGCCGAAGATACGAGCGACGTCGTCACGATAGACGAGCTCGAGCGGCGCTATCTCCTGCATGTCCTCAAGCTCGTCGGCGGCAACAAGTCGCGCGCGGCCCAGATGCTCGGGCTCGACAGGCGGACCCTGTACCGCAAACTCGACCACTACGAAGAGGCGGCCAAGAACGGCGGACCGTCGCGCGGCTAGGCTTTTCGAACTGCGAGGTGGACCATCCCCCAGTCGAGGGTCGGGTCTTGGCTCGAGCCATGTAGCGGGCTCGTGGGGTAAGGACGCGATTGGCAAACAGGCTTCGTGAAACCTCTCGCTCGAGCCTGACGGCGATAGGTGGTTCGGCGCGGGAGTTCGCCCGAGTTTGTGGAGTTGCGTCGCCCTGGCGACGTTCAAGCGCCACGCCGCCTCGCGACGCGAACTGACCTATCCACGTCGGCCGGGGTAGATGCGGCATCTCCCCCCGAGTTTGTGGATTCCCTTCGCCCTGGCGTCGTTCACGTGCCTCGCCACCTCGCGACGCGAACTGACCTATCCACGTCGGCGGGGGCAGATGCCGCATCTCTCCCCGAGTTTGTGGAGTTGCGTCGCCCTGGCGACGTTCGAGCGCCTCGCCGCCTCGCGACGCGAACCGACCTATCCACGTCGCCCGGGGCAGATGCGGCATCTCCCCCCGAGTTTGTGGAGTTGCGTCGCCCGGGCGACGTTCGAGTGCCTCGCCACCTCGCGACGCCGGTCGACCCATCCACGTCGGCCGGGGCAGATGCGGCATCTCCCCCCGAGTTTGTGGACTCCCGTCGCCCTGGCGACGTTCAAGTGCCTCGCGACTCGGAATGATGGGTGTCAACGGAACCGGGGAACGCTTTTGCGAACACGCCCGGCACCGTCCTCGGCAGCAAGCTCACGGCGCCTCGTCGAGGTCTTGCACGCCTCCATCAGCACGAAGCGCGCGCTCGGCTGCCCCGAGCGCGGAGCGACCGCCTGCACCTCCGAGCGCGACCGCCCACCTCGAGGTCCTGGGACAACACCTCAACTGCCAGAGCTCCGCCGGCTATTCGTACAAGTCCCCCAGCGGCTGACACTCAGCCTCGGATCGGTCATCACTTATGCCACACCAGAAGATTACCTCGCATTCGTTTTCACCTGGGCGTGGGATTCGGCAATGAGCGCGCTCCTCGGCCGTCTCGTCAACAAGTACACTCCTGGGCCCATGCCCACGCCGGTGGATGAGATCATTCAAATTGTCACTCGCTCAACCCTAAAGTGGATCATGAGCAAGACCGCCAAGCCTCTCATCGAACACGATGTGCTGCAACGTATCCACCTACTTCACGTCGACACGGTGCTCGAGTAGCCAGCTGGTGCCGCGGAACGGTGCGAGTCAAGAGATGGTCAGGCCGCGGGTCGAGACGCTGCGCGACTCGCGAGAGAACTCGTGGCAGACCACGGACAAAGCCCTCCAATGAACGCGTTCCCCCAAGAATTGAGCTACGCGCGAGGCATCGGATACCGACGCGAGCTCGCACACGAGCTTCTGCGAGCGCCGGGCGCGGTCGACTTCGTCGAGGTGGTGGCGGAGACATGCTTTGCCGACGCGCCCGCTCGGCGCGAGGCGGTCGCGCTCTCCGAGATCTGGCCCGTGGTTCCCCACGGAGTGAACCTCTCGCTTGGCAGCGCCAAAGGCATCGACACGGCGAGGGCTCGCCGACTGGGCGACCTCTCGCGTGCGCTCCGCGCGCCGGTCGTCACCGAGCACGTGGCGCTCACGAGCGCAGCGGGTCGTGACATTGGGCACCTCACGCCGGTGCCTCGTTGCGCCGAGATCGTGCGTGCGGTCGCGCGCAACGTTCGCGCGGCGCGCGCGTGCTTCTCGGATATACCGTTCCTCCTCGAGAACATCGCGACGCCCTTCGACCTCCCAGGCAACGCGATGAGCGAGCCGGACTTCTACGCAGAGATCGTTCGCGCGACCGGCTGCGGCCTTCTGCTCGACGTCGCGAATCTCTACGCCAACGCGGTCAACGCGCGACTGGATCCCGCAGCGGTGATTCGGGAGTTCCCGCTCGAGCACGTCGGCATGCTGCATATCGCCGGTGGTCTTTTCGAGGACGGCTTCTATCTCGATAGCCACGCCCACGCCGTCCCGGACGCGGTATTCGACCTGCTCGCGATCGCGTTCGAGGCAAGGCCCGACCTTCCCGTGCTACTCGAGCGTGACGCGCACTTCGGCGACGGCCTCGCTCCGCTCGTCGCCGAGCTCGATCGGGCTGCGATGCTGCGCTCCCCGGTGGCGCGCGGGGATCACGCCGCGCGCCCGATCGCTCTGCCTGCGAACCGTGGACGCTACGACGACGAACCCGAGCGCCTCGACCACGACCAGGCCGAGCTCGCGCGCATCCTGACCGACGCGTCGCCGCCGGACGGCGAGCTCGCGAGCGCCATTGGCCGCGTGGGCATCGCTCGGGCGCGAAGCATCCTCGTGCGCAAGCGCGTCGACAGCGCGCTCGCTCTTCTGCCTCGACTCGCACGGCGGGGCGACCTTCGTTCGCTGGCGGAAGGCGTCGTCGCGGGCTCCGGCCGAGGTCCCGCGATGCAGTCCGTCGTCGATGCGGTCGCGATCTTGGACCAGGCGCTCTCGCGACCCGAGCTCGTGGCCGACGCCGCGGCCGATCGACTCGTCGTCGAGGCGCGGTTTGCGATCCCGTCGGCGACCGAGCTCAGCCGCGGCGCCGTGCCGTCGCTTCGTCGCGGACCCTATGTGCGACGACGAGCGACGGAGGACGGGGGCGTCGTCTGGGCCGTGAAGGGCTTCGGCGCCGCAGCGAGGGTGTTCTTGCGCCACCGGCGCGCGGCGCCAGAGAGAGAGCCAACGAGGTGACGAAGATGCTTGGGCTCCCGCACCGCGTAGAGCGTGCACTCGGAGAGTTGCTCGCCGCGCTTCAGGCGAAGTTGGAGGGCGATCTCGTGGCCGTGCTCGCGCATGGCAGCACGGTCCGCGGCGGCTACGACGAGTCGAGGAGCGACGTCGATCTCGTCGTGGTGGTCGAGCGCGACGACATCGAACACCTCGAGCGGATCGCGGCAGACGTCGTGCTCGCGAGGACGTCGGCCCGGATCGTTTGCATGATCTTGCGCCGCAGTGAGATCGCGCCCGCCGCCGACGTGTTTCCGCTCTTGTTCGACGATCTGGGAGCCGAGGGCGTCGTCTTGCACGGCGACAACCCGTTTTCGGGCCTCCACTTCGACGAGGAGCACCGGCGTCTCCGCATCGAGCAAGAGCTTCGCAACGCGCGGATCAGGCTTCGCGCCGGCATCACGGATGCGAGCGCAGGGTTGCTGCAGCGCGAAGCCCTCGTCGGGCAGAAGCTCCGCCAGATTCGCAGTCCGCTCTACGCCCTCCTGCGTCGCGCCGGCAAGCCACCAGCGCGCGATCTGAAGAGCGTGGTGACGGCAGCGGGTGTCCACCTAGGCATCGACACCGCGGACCTGCTTCGCTTCCGGCAGTCTCCCGAGCGAGCGCTGCGCGCGCTCGCAGCCCTCTTGGACGCCGCGATCGAGCGTGCCGACGACTCCGCCGCAGAGGCCGCGCGGTCCGTGTCATGAGGCATCCGCTCGACTTTCCGCCCTTCAATTCGCCAGTCGGTGGGTATTGGGCCGTCGCCTATCTGGTCGTTTGCCTCGTCATCCTCGGGCTCTGCCATCTCCTCGGGCGGCGCCGCGCCTTGAGGCTCGAGCTGCTGGAGCGCTCGGTCGAACCATCCGCAACCTCGAGGCTCGGCGCTCGGGCGCACGAGCGGCTCACCATCGGTTTCATCCCGAGGACAGATGAGCTCTGGACGATCGCGTACCTACGCGGCGGGACGAAAGAGGTCGCGCACACGCTCCTCGCGGTGGCGATCACCTCGGGTCACGTGATCGAGCATGCGGACCGCGTCACGGGCAAACTGCTCCACGTCGTAATCCCGCATCCGCCGGGTGACGCGCTCTACGAGGCATTCCTGACCGCCATCCGGTCGGCCCCGGAAAGCGCCTATTCGGCCGCGCTCCTCCCTGCCGCCCTCGCCGAGGGGCGGCTGCGCAATGACGCAGAGTCCGCCGGCCTTCAGCCATCCGCGTCTAGCCATCGGGGTTACCAGTCCACCATGTACATTGGGCTGATTGCATGCGCGATCCTCGGCGCGGCTCGACTCATCGCGCGGGCATGGCTCGCGCCGCACGCGCCGCGACCCCTTTACCTGCTTGGCGCGATGGCAATGGCCGCGCTCGCTCTCTCCTGGCTAACGATTCGCCCGAAGATCTCCGACTACGGGCGCAAGTACCTTGCTTGGCTCACGGACGCGACGTACTCGCTTCGCGCAGACGTCGCGCAGGGGCGCCGCGCGGGCCCCGACGAAGTGGGGCTTGCCGTCGCTACCGGCGGCGCGGCGCTGCTCGCCGGGCTACCGGCCTTCTTCGTCTTCGCTCCGTACTTCTTGGCCCCGCCGCCGCGCAACTCGACCAGCGGCTGTAGTGGAGGATGCGGCGGCTGCGGCGGCTGTGGTGGATGCGGCGGCTGCAGCTGAACGAGCCGACGTGGGAGGCGCATCTCGCCCAAGCGCTGAAGTCGCCGCGGCTCGCCTCTCCCGGCTCACGACGCTCGGCCTCCTTGCTTTCATATTCGTCGTCCAAGCGACGGCGTGGCTCACCGCCGCGCTTCGACGGGAGCTGACGATCCGGGCCGGCGATCGTGGAGGTGCGGGGTTCGCGAACCGCGTCATGGCAAGGCGGGATGCGCGCCGCGCACGGGCCGGGCTCGACGCCTACTTGATCGAGTCGCCTGGACATCTCTTCGGCAGCGCCGCGCTCGACCCGTCCGACCCGTCCAATCGCGCAGCAATCGCCTCGCGAGCGCCGCAGCCCGGTAGCGACATCAGGATCCCGGCTGAGAATACTCCGCGCGTCACTCCGCGCATTGGCACCAGTCGCACGCCACGCCGTCCTCGCAGTGTCCGCAGGTCTCAAGTCCCACGACCGGCGGCGAATCTGTCCAGGGATACTCGACGACGATCCGCCCAACATCGGTGTCCCGTGACATTAGAGCGACTTCTCCGAACAAGGCTCCGACGTTCTTTTGGACGCAGATATCCACAGGGGTCTCGTCCGCGCAGTCGTTCACGGGTGAAAATAGTCTACCAGTCAGGAATGCACAGCCCTCCAATGCCTCGCACTCGGATTGGCTCGTCTGCTCGAGGCACGCGTAGCCGCCTCCACCTCCCTGCCCACCGGAGGCTGCCGACTGGCCCCCGTCGCCCGACTGCGTCACAGCAGTGCCCGATTGGCCGCCGCACGCCGCTCCGAAAGCACAGACAACCCAACACAACCTTCGCAACATAGACACCTCCACTCGAGTCCCGAACGCGCGCCGTCGTCAGGATCATTCAAAACCATGCTCCGAAGCTCGTGTCGCGCAGCCAGTACCTCCACCGCGGCTGGAATCGCGCCGGCAACGATCCAGCCCGAGTGCCCTGCACGCTTTACGATCTTGCGTATCGCCTCTGCTGCCACTGCGCAATCAAAGTGATGACGAGCCTTGCTCATCGCGACCGCGGCGATGGGTTGGAACGGCCCCAGGTGGCGACGCGGCGGCGGGGGGCGAGGCGACCTATCCACGCCCGCCGGGGTAGATGCGGCATCTCCCCCCGAGTTTGTGGACTCCCGTGGGCGTGGCGACGTTCGAGTGCCTCGCCGCCTCGCGACGCAAGGCGACCTATCCACGTCGGCAGGGGTAGATGCGGCATCTCCCCCCGAGTTTGTGGAGTTGCGTCGCCTTGGCGACGTTCGCGTACGTCCCGGCCTCGCGGCGCCGGGTCTCGTTGCCTGCTTCCGGGCAGTGGATCCCGCAGTTGCGACGCGTGGCCGCTCGCGTAACCGAATCGGCTACGCGCATGATCGCGCCCGAGAATTCGAAGTGAAGACCGCCGGCTTCATTGACCCCGTGGCGGTCGAATGAAATTCTGTCAGCGATGCAATCCATCCGTGTCTCCCTGTTCGGCTCACGGGCCGCGGCCTTGCTCGCGTTGCTGTCCCTCCTCGCCGGCTGCAACAACTGCGAAAAACTCACCGAGCGGGTGTGCTCCGAGCTCGGAGACGACTGCGCCCTTTGGAAAGAGATTGGTGGCCCGGACGACATCATCCCAGGCGGAGCGAAGGTGAACCGCGCTTGCGGCGAGTACCTCGACGACGAGCTGACGCTCGACAGTGTGATCAACACCGCACGGGGAAAGGTCCTGATCGAGCGGCTCAACCGCGCCGTGAAGACGGGTGACAAGGCCGAGGCCGACGAGGTGAAGGGCGAGCTCGACGAGAACAGGAAGCGCATCGAGGCAGGGATCGAAAAGGTGAAGCAGCGGACCGGTCGCTGAAGAAGGCAACGGGATCATCCACGTCGGCCGAGGCAGATGCGGCATCTCCCCCCGAGTTTGTGGAGTTGCGTCGCCTTGGCGACGTTCGAGTGACTCGCCGCCTCGCCGCGAGTCGACCTATCCACGTCGGCGGGGGTAGATGCCGCATCTCCCCCCGAGTTTGTGGACTCCCGTGGGCCTGGCGACGTTCGAGTGCCTCGCCGCCTCGCCGCGAGTCGACCCATCCACGTCCGCCCGGGCAGATGCGGCATCTCCCCCCGAGTTTGTGGACTCCCGTCGCCCTGGCGACGTTCAAGCGCCTCGCCGCCTCGCAACGCGAACTGACCCATCCACGTCGGCCGGGGTAGATGCGGCATCTCCCCCCGAGTTTGTGGACTCCCGT
>Ga0164241_10003586_pt1 | contig 15511 bp, 12 predicted proteins | sample OricomyardsoilBY_FD_108780 | JGI IMG/M metagenome (GOLD analysis project Ga0164241, IMG submission 108780) | Backyard soil microbial communities from Emeryville, California, USA - Original compost - Back yard soil (BY) | ecosystem: Environmental > Terrestrial > Soil > Unclassified | place: USA... | reverse complement strand
TGCCGTGTCGCCGCGCATCGGCATCAGACACGCCGCCGACTGGCCACTGCGCTGGTATGTCCGTGGCAACGAGTTCGTGTCCAAAAGCTGAAAGGCCTGCATCGCGCGTTCTACCGCGCGACGCAGGCCCAGGATAATCAGACTCGCCTTACTGACTGTCGATCGAACTTCCGAAGTTGTATCGGATGCCCAGCGAGAGCAACGTGATCGGCTTCGTGACGAGGAACTGGTCGCTCGAAGGCACGAACGACGCCTGAGCGTAAACCGCCGTCAGGTGCATCTGCCACTGTGCGCCCACGATCGCGAACAGCGACGAGCGGCTGCGTGCGTCGTCCACGACCTGCGCTGCGCCGGATGGCGCGGGCGTATTGAGTGAATCCGGTTGCACAGCAGCGCTCCCGACAACACTCAATGCGTAGCCGCCGCCGGCGTATGGGCGAAAGCGGTTAGAATGCCAGGGGAACGCGAGACCGCCGATCGATACCGTTCTCAGATCGCGCACCGAAACCGGCCTGATGCCGTTCGCGGCCGTCGCGTCTGCAATACCTGACGTGCGAGTGAAGCTCGCCTGATCGTACGCAACGTACAGTCCGCCGTTGGTGCGCGTGATCATCCAGTCGGCGCCAATCGTGCCAGCCTGAGTGGTGGAGCTGTTTGAAGTACCGATCGACGTGCTTCCGGCATGCAGACCCCAGAACCATGAGTTCTGGAAGAGCTGCTCCTGTTGTGCCTGCAGCGCGGACGCTGCAAAGCAGAGGGAGAGCGGAACAGCAGCTAGCAGACCAAGGCGCGTGCGGCGCATGACGACTCCTACATTATGAGATGATTCCCAGCTGCCTCCCCACTGAGGTGATGGCAGCCACAGCGGCGTCCAGGTCGTCGCGGGAATGCGAGGCGCTTATCTGACAGCGGACTCGCGCCTGACCCTGCGGTACAACCGGGAAGCCAAAACCTGTCACAAAGACGCCCTGAGCCAGCAACATGTCACTCATGCGGATGGCGGCCGACGTCTCTCCTACGATTATCGGCACAATGGGCGTCTCACCCGGCAATGGCTTGAAGCCGGCTTCCTCGATTGCGCCCCGGAAGTACTTGGCGTTGTCCCTCAGTCGCGTTACCAAGTCAGGATGACCGGTAACAAAGCCGACCGACGCCAGAGCGCTGGCGGCAACAGTGGGTGGCAGTGCGTTCGAGAAGAGCTGTGGACGTGAACGCTGAGTCAACATGTCGCACAATGCCTCCGAGCCGGCCACGAACCCGCCAGCGGCCCCGCCGAGTGCCTTGCCGAGCGTCGACGTTATGACGTCGACCTCCCCGAGCACGCCGAAGTGTTCCGCGGTACCACGACCGGTCTCTCCCAGAACTCCAGTCGCGTGTGAATCATCCATCACGACGATCGCGTCGTATTCACGCGCGATGTCCAGGATTTCCGGAAGCTTGGCGATGCTTCCCTCCATCGAAAACACCCCGTCGGTCCAGACGATGCGTCTGCGGGCGGACTTGGCGGCCCTTAATTTTTCGCGAAGATCGTCCATGTTCGAATGGGCGTAAACACCAGTCGTGCACTTGGTGATTGCCTTGGCGAGCCGCATCGAATCGATGATCGATGCGTGGTTGAGCGCGTCAGATAGAACGACGTCACCTTCTTCGGCGATCGAAGCAGTGAGTCCTTCATTGGCATTCCAGCAGGAGACGTAGCTCAATGCCGATCGCGTTCCGACAAAACTGGCGAGCGCTTTTTCCAACTCCCGGTGCACGGTGAACGTCCCACAGATGAATCGAACGCTTCCAGTGCCGGCGCCGAACGTCTGAAGTCCCTTGATCCCCGCGTCAACCACGTCTGGTTCGTCGCACAGGCCGAGGTAGTTGTTGGATGACAGGATAAGGACGTCGCCGCGACCTTCCATCTTGACATGCGCGGACTGAGGTGAAGCGAGGTAGTTGAGTCGCTTGTAGACCTTGTCGTCCTTCAATTGCTGGATGGAGGCCTGGAGTGATGCGACGAAATTGTTGTTGATCATTTTATATCAGCTGAATAAGAAGGAAGGGGCGACGATTGGGGTGAGGTTTGGGGCGACGCATGCGTCGCCCGTTCGCAACGGTTGGGGCGATGGTTCGCGCGACGCATGCGTCGCCCTTTCTTCCGCCCCTGCGTTCGCGGAGACGACGATTGGATTTCAGTCCGCGATCTCGAAAACCACCTTTCCTGCGTGGCCGGATTTGATCGCTGCGATGGCAGCGTCGTAGTCCTTGAGCGGGAACCGATGAGTGATCACTGGGGTTGGATCGAATTCACCGGACCGTAGAAAACGGGTCATCTGAATCCACGTGTCATACATGCGGCGTCCGACGACTCCGTAGATGGTAATCCCCTTGAAGATCACCTCGGTGGCAAAGTTTATGTCCATGGGTTTTGCCGGAATGCCCAGCATCTGTACACGGCCGCCAACGCGAACGAGAGCCAGCGCCTGATGGATCGCGGAAGGAACTCCGGACATCTCGAGCACGACGTCGGCGCCCAAGCCATCGGTTGCTTTCTTCACCGCGGCTTCGGCCTCGGAGGGATGAACCACGTCGTGCGCACCCATCTGCTTGGCAAGCGCGAGGCGCGTTTCGTTGACGTCCGATGCGATGATTCTCGAGGCGCCGGCTGCCTTGCAAATGCCGACGGCGAAGATTCCAATTGGACCGCATCCAGTGATGAGAACTACCGAGCCGGGAATGTCAGCCGTGAGTGCGGTATGGAAGGCGTTCCCCATGGGATCCATGATTCCGCCGATCTCGTAAGGCGTGGAATCGTCCAGGTGCCAGACGTTCGTTGCGGGCATCGCGATGTACTCCGCGAAACAGCCATCGCGATCCACGCCGATGATTTTCGTATGAGGGCAGACGTGCGAATTTCCAGTGCGGCAGAGCAGGCAGCGACCGTCGACGATGTGGCCCTCGGCTGTTACGCGATCGCCCTCGTGAACGTCTGTGACGAACTTGCCGACACTAACGACGTCACCCGAAAACTCGTGTCCGACCGTGAAAGGCGGGTGGCAACGACCTTTGGCCCAGTCGTCCCAATCGTAGATATGTACGTCGGTTCCGCAAACGCCGGCGCGGCGAACGCGGATCAAAACTTCGTCGTCACGGATCTCCGGAACAGGGACATCGCGCATGGTGAAACCTGGACCTGCTACCTCTTTGACAAGCGCTTTCACGCGTTCAACTCCGAAACATTGTGAGTGGTGCGGTGGTTCTAAGAGACTGGTTTGGCAACCAGCATTGAATCCGGCACTTCCGAAATCTGTAACTAAAGTATTGCCTTGCAAATACGTGATACCTATATTCTCTTGTAGTTACGAATTCGTATAGCGCGAATTGCGCTGAATTCGTGACAGCGCGGACGGCAAGTTGGAGTCCGCGTGCTGTGCCCAGGCGTCCCACCGGGGGTACGCCGGGAAGGTGAACTCCGATAGGAGATGCAATCATGGCAGCAGCGAAGAAGGGTGGCCGTAAGAAGGCCGGTGCTCGCAAGAAGACCGCTCGTAAGGGCGGCGCGCGTAAGGCAGCCCGCAAGGGCGGAGCGCGGAAGAAGACCACGCGCAAGAAAACCGCTCGCAAGAGCACGGCCCGCAAGGGCGCAGCGCGTAAGAAGAGCACGCGTAAAAAGTCCACCCGCAAGAGCGCGGCCCGGAAGAGCTCCGGCCGTAAGTCGTCAGCGCGTAAGACCACGCGCAAGAAAGCGGCTCGTAAGAGCTCACGCCGGAAGAGCAGCGCTCGTCGCAAATCCAGCAGCGCTGGTGCAGCTGGTGCAGCAGCAGCGATGTAAGGAGTTGCTCCAAACAAAAAAGCCGGCGATCAGCCGGCTTTTTTGTTGCCCATAACCGAACTCTGTTCTCGTCCGGGCATCACTCCAAAATCAAAGAGCCCCGACTTCGCGGGGCTCTTTGATTGGCAACATCAACTACGCAGCTTTCGACGCACCATCCGTCGGGTCAGGCGCCGGACCCCAAACGTAGGTCGAAAAAAGTGGTGTCGGTTCGTCCCGCGATCCGCGTGATATGATGATGCCGAGCGGTTCGTCCGACCGCTTCGTTTCTGAAGTTTTTGTCATTTTGGATACCTCCCTCATGCACCTCCATAAGGCAGAGGCGGGGCCACAACTTTGCGTTCATATCAGGAAGCTGCAAGTTGTGTCGCTGCAATGCTTTAGGCTTCCGGATGCTGTGTGTGCGATCCCGGCAGACGATACGAATGGACACGCAAATGAAAAATGCCCGTGTCGATCTGACACAGGCACAGGCACACAGGCATCAAGACATCTCAACTGCGAGTAACGGCTGTTACGCAGCCCCTTTTCTGGCGACGAAACTTGTCGGCGACGAACCGTGGTGCTCCACAGAAACCTGCCAACCATGATACTGCGCGGACAGTTCCGCCATCGCTGGTTCGCTGTCGCCAAGTGAGCTTACGAGGTGTACACCACCATCACGTGTCACTTCCTTCAGCAGCTCGATGACTTCCTGGCGCTCCTCTCTCGAGAGTCCGGAGAAGGCGCTAGGTGAACAGACCACGGCGCTGAGCTTCACCTCGCGCGACCACTCGCGAAGATCGGCGATGTAGCCATGTACGCGATCGATCAGCCCCGCCTCTTCTGCTGCGTTCACGATTCGCTGGATCGCGTTACGCTCGCTGCCCACCGCGAATACTTCGTATCCGTGCGCCGCCAGATAACACGCGACTGCCTCGCTATCGTCTCCGCTGACCAGCACGTTGGATTCCGCTGGCGGTCGAATCTCTCTCGCGAGCGCGCAGTCCGGTGCAAACCCCCAGTGTTCCGGCCGCTGCCGTTCGCGCTGTTCCTTCAGGCGTTTCCGGCGCCACGTTTCGTAGCTGACGAGGCGCAGCCGCTTGAAGATGATTCGGTCAACCTCTTCCCAGACGACCAGCTCGGTCAAGGCGAGCTGCGGTTCATCACGCAACGCGCCGACGGCCTCATCCCCGAGTTTGAGGATGGTGCGCCGGGGCAATGATTCCTTGTACGCCTCGATTTCGTCCTCGACGTACAGCTCATATTCGTGACGGAGGGATCGCTGCGGGCGATTGGTCATGAGCATTGGAAGCTAGAGTAGGCACCGCCACGCGCAAGGGGTCGTGCACGAATTACAATCGCGTCGTAACGGTCGTTCGTTGTCGTCACGTACACGTGTCGTTGCTACTCCGTGTGCTTGCGATCGGTCAATCCGCGGCTTCCAGCAATGCGCCTTTCAGATATCCGGTCTCTGGTATGGTGACGACCTCGGGGTGGTCGATTCCCTGACCAGTCAGCGTTCGGAGAACGATGCGTCTACCGCTGTCTGCGGCAGCATCGCGCAGCATGTCGAGGAACAGCGGTCGTGTCAGATGAAAGCTGCAGCTGGCGGTGAACAGGAATGCGCCGGGGGCAAGCAGCTTCATCGCGCGCATGTTGATGTCCTTGTAGCCGCGGATGGCTCTCGGCAGCGACGGCTTGTTCTTGGCGAACGCAGGCGGGTCCAGTACGATCGTATCGTAGCGTGTGCCATCAGCTTCCCGTTCGCGAAGGAAATCGAATGCGTCGGCTGTCACGAAGTCGATATTGCTCAGATCGTTCCGTTTTGCGTTCTGCTCGGCGCGAGCCAGCGCTGCCGCGGACGAGTCGAGCGAGGTTACGTGATCGGCTCCTCGCGCTAGATGAAGCGCGAAGGAGCCGTGATAACTGAAGCAATCCAGTGCATTGCCCCTCGCCAGCGCGCCAATCATGTGTCTGCTTTCGCGCTGGTCCAGAAATGCTCCGGTCTTCTGTCCAGTCCATGGAGCGGCGAGATAATGAATGCCGTACTCACTCACGTCGATTTCCTCGGGAACCGAGCCGTGCAGGAGTGCCGTCTCTCTGGAGAGCCCTTCTCGCTCCCGCGAACCGGCGTCGTTTCGGGCGAGGATTCCGGTGGGTGCGAACAGCTCGATCAGCGCGCCGGTGATCTCTTCGCGGAATGCGTCGACGCCGGCACTCGACAGTTGAACCACGATACAATCACCATATCGGTCGACCACGAGTGACGGAAGGCCGTCGCCTTCGCCGTGCACGACGCGCCACGCGTTCGTGATCGGCGCGAGCGCATTTCGTCTGGCGGCGGCCTGTCCGATGCGCGTCTTCCACCAGGCCCGGTCGATCGTGACACCATTTTCGCGAGTGAGCAGCCGCAGCGATATTTCCGATTTGGGGCTCCACAAAGCGATGCCGAGTGGGCGGTCACGTTGGTCCCGAACCTCGACGGAACCGGCATTCGAATCCGGCGGTTTGACGATGTCGCTCCGGAAGATCCAGGGATGCCCAGAGTTCCATCGGCGAGCACCGCGGGTGGATACGATCGCTACAGCTTGACGTTCAGTGGCTGACATGGAGCAAAGTACACGATTCTTGCGATGGAAGAGGCAAAGATGAAATCCGCTCGAAAGGACCTTGCCGCGGCGATGCGTGTCGCCCCTGCGGCCGCTGCTCTCACGTCAGCCGCGGTGGCAACATGGCGACAGCACAACAGCGTCGGCAAGCTCGAGCGACTCGGTGCTGCGGCCATGGAGACGCTGCTCAACGCGATCGATGCAAATGACCCGATTACCGGCGCGCACGTCAGGCGGGTCGCGCGTTACGCGCTGATTCTGGCGGACGCGATGGGTGTCGACTCCCATACGTGTCATGCGGTGGAGCGCGTGGCACTGTTCCATGACATCGGCAAGATTCACGAGGCGCTCTTCGATGTGATTCACGATGATGGAAAGCTGGATCCCCACGAGCGCCGCGAGATCCGAACCCATCCCGAGAGGGGCGCCAAGGTGCTCGCGCCTCTCGCCGCTTTCTATCCTGACCTGCCAAAAGGTGTTGTGGCGCACCACGAGCGCTGGGACGGGTCCGGCTATCCGCGCCGTCTGAAGGGAAAGGCTATCCCGCTCACGGCTCGTATAGTGGCGATCGCGGATACGTTCGACGCGATAACGCATTCCCGCCGCTACCGGCCGGGCAAGAGCCTTGAAGCCGGAATGATTGCCATCGGCGAAGGTCGTGGAACTCAGTTCGATCCGGAACTTGTCGACCTGTTTATGGCGCCGCCCGTGATGGATCGCGTCCGCGAGGAGATGAACGCTGCGCGAAGCATCGAGCGCGCGCCGAAACGGCGCCGACGCTCGCCGCACGGTGATGAAGTAGGCGCCCCCGATGTAAGCTTCAGATGGCGAGAAACAGCACCGACACAGACAACCATGGACAGAGTGCCGAACCAGCGTCGCTGATCTGCGCGGCACATGGCGCTCTGTGCCGCGCTGCTACAACCCTCTCGATTCGAGCCCTTTCGACGCGCGCAGCTTGGCAGCGCTGTCTGCTCCACGCTCGGCTTTGATCTCGCGCTTTGCCTGCTCGTGCTGGGCGAGCGACGTTCGAAACTCGTGGTGACCGTCAGGCGCCGCGACGAAATACAGATAGGGTACGCTCGCGGGCGCGAGCGCTGCGCGCAAACTGGCGCCGCCGGGCGATGCGATCGGGCCGGGCGGAAGTCCGGCGTGCAGATACGTGTTGTACGGAGAGTCGATCTCAAGATCACGATACAGCACGCGATCGGTGTGACGGCCCAGCGCGTACTGGATCGTCGGATCTGCCTGAAGCAGCATTCCGTCCTTCAATCGGTTGTAATACACGGCGGCGATGACTGGCCGCTCAGCCGGGACCCGAGCTTCCTTTTCGACGATGGATGCCATCGTGACGATCTCGTGTCGACTGTGCCCGAGTGCTGCTGCCTGCGTATCGTACTCCGGTCTCCATTCGCGCTCGAACCGTTTCACCATCTCAGTCACCGCTTCCCGCGCCGACGTGCCCGGCGCAAAGACATACGTGTCGGGAAAGAGATACCCTTCTAGCGTTGCCGCCGGATCGGAGACTCGCGCTCGAAGCGCCGAGTCGCGGACCGCCGCATCTACAGAATCCGGAGATGTGCCGAGGGCGCGAACGAGCACAGGCGTTATCTGCGCGATCGTGAAGCCTTCGGGAATGGTTACACGATTGATGACGCCAACGCCTCCGTTCATCGCGCGCAGGAGATCGTTCCAGTGTGTTCCTTGCCTGAGCAGATAGGTGCCGGCCTGGATCTGTCGGTCGCGCCCTTTCGCCCTCGCATATATCCGAAACGCGAGTGGCGATCCGATGATCCCGGCGGCCGACATCGAGTCGGCTGCTATCCGGAACGTCGCACCGCGTGGGATGATCACGCGTACGGGGTCCCCAGACGGGCCGGCACAGGCGCTGACTATCAGGGCACCGGAAATGGCCGCAAATCGCGCTGTCCTGGATAGTGAACGGTATCGCATTGCGTCAGACCGGAAGACTGAGAGCATGCTGTAGGAGCAGCGCCGCGGCCATCGCGTCGACGTCTCCCTTGCGGCCTTTTGTGGAGCCACCCATGTCGCGCACACTTCGCAATGCTGCTGAAGTTGTGTATCGCTCGTCCACGTAACGCACCGGCAATCCTGTGCGCTGCGCGAGCGCCGCGCCGACAACACGTACTTCCGCGCATCGTGGTGTTTCATCGCCAGCACCGTCCAACGGTAAGCCCAATACAAACCCCTCGGCCTCCAATGCTTCCGCTCGACGGATGATTTCGGCGACCGGTGGCCGCTTGCCAGCGCGCCGTTCTATGAAACCCGCCGGCGATGCTATTGTGCCCGTCGGATCGCTGATTGCAAGGCCGACTCTTCGGTCGCCGTAGTCGATTGCCAGCAGTCGCCCGCGTGAGTCTGCCATCAGCCTTCTGCCATCTTGCGGAAGAATTCGGCGTTGTTCTTCGTGCGTGCGAGCTGCTTGAGGAGGAAGTCGATCGCGTCTGTCTCTGGCATGTCGGCAAGGAACTGACGGAGCAGAGTCGTGCGGTTGATCTCGCTCTGGTCGAGTAGCAGTTCTTCCTTGCGCGTTCCCGATTTGAAGATGTCGATTGCGGGGTAGATGCGGCGATCGGCGATACGACGATCGAGCACCAGCTCCATGTTGCCCGTGCCCTTGAATTCCTCGAAGATCACGTCGTCCATGCGCGAACCGGTCTCGATCAAGGCGGTCGCGATTATCGTGAGGGAACCGCCGCCATCGATGTTGCGAGCAGTGCCGAAAAACGCCTTCGGCTTCTGAAGCGCGGTGGCTTCGACACCGCCGGAAAGAATCTTCCCGGTCGTCGGCGCGACCGTATTGTGCGCCCGCGCGAATCGAGTGATCGAGTCGAGCAGAATCACCACGTCGTGGCCGGCCTCGACGAGTCGTCTTGCCTTCTGAAGCACCATGTCCGACACCTGCACGTGACGCGCGGCGTCTTCATCGAATGTAGAGCTGATGATCTCTGCACCTGGCACCGTGGCCTTGATCTCCGTCACCTCTTCCGGTCGTTCGTCGATCAGCAGGATGATGATCCGAACTTCCGGATGGTTCTCGGAAATCGCATTGGCCATCTTGGTGAGCAGAATCGTCTTGCCCGCGCGCGGCGGTGCGACGATGAGTCCTCGCTGGCCCTTGCCGATCGGGGCCATGATGTCCACGACGCGCATGCTGAGATCACCGTCAGCGGTCTCCAGCCTCAAGCGCGTATCGGGATACTGCGGCCTCAAAGAGTCGAACGGAATTCGTGTTTTTGTTGTGTCCGGTTCCAGGCCGTTTATCTGCTCGACACGCAGCAGAGCGAGATATTTTTCCCACGGCTTGGGCGGCCGAACTTCGCCAAAAATTTCATCGCCTGTTCTCAGGTCGAACCGCTTGATCTGCGATGGCGATACGTACACGTCGTCCGGTCCGGCCAGATAGCTCCAATCCTGACTGCGCAGAAATCCATAACCTTCAGGCAGTATTTCAAGCACACCCTCGGCGCGTAACGACACGCCGGCATCGAGCAAACTCTGCCCGATCTTGAGAATCAGTTCCGGCTTGGTCATTCCTTCGGGATGCTCAACCTGCAGCCCGTCGGCCATGCTCTGCAGTTCGAGAACCGTCTGCCGCTTTAGTTCCGCTATCTCCACAAAATTCGCAATGTAGTATTGATGTTGTCGCCGGGCTGTCAGAAGGCGATGTAGCGCAGCGGATGCCTCTTCGCATCCATTACGATTGAATCGAGCTTGGCGTTCGCGATATCCAATTGTTTTGCGAGCGCTGTGCCTTGGCTGGATTTGCCGGCGTAGCGAGCCACACTCGCCCGAAGTTGCGCTATCGACACCAGTGTGCCTCTGGCCTGAACTATCAGTGTAGAGTCTCGTCTGAATCGACCAAACTCGCCACTGCCGGTCGATGCCGCAGTGCTAATCGAATCCGCGAGAGCGCTCACACGGGACGCCTGTTTTCGCAGACTGGCGCTGTCTCGGACCAGGCTTGCGATCGTTCCCTTCGATGCCAGCGCGCGATCGGAAAAATTGTCTATCGCTGTGTGAACGGCCTCGGCCTGGCGCAGCGACGACTTCCGGAGCGCGGCCACGTCGCGCAACGTGGTATCGAACTCGGTCTTCAACGTCGATATGCTCGCCGCAATTCCGGTCACGCTGTCCGCAAGCGACGATGCATCTGCGATTCCCGACCTCGCTTCGACCTGCGTGCGTGCGCGTAACGTATCTCCCTCCCTGAGAGGAGGCGAGTCAGTCGTTCCCATTGTAATGGCAATCACCGGGCTTCCTACCACCCTGCCACTTGGCTGGATCTGTACATCGGAATTGCGTCGCATGTATGGCAGGTACGATTTCAGGACGTCCATGCTTATAGCGACACGTTCGTTGGTGTCGGCCGAAGGCGGCCGAAGCGTCACAGACTCCACCAACCCGACCTTCTGCCCAGCCAGCCGGACATCTGTGCCGTTCATGACTCCGGCGGCGATGTCGGTCACCATGTAGATGCGAGACGTGTCGCCATGCAGCGCTCCGATGCGCGCGAACCGCATCACCCCGAAAATGACTGCGGCGATGGCAATGAGTACAAGAATTCCAACTTTTAACTGAGACCAGTTTTCGGCGCGAGGCATGCGGCGGGGAAGGGTGCCGGGTCGGACCTGCCAGGAAGAAGTGCTGCTGCAGGGGAGGGCGAGAATGCAGTGCGCGCGGCGGGATTCGAACCCACGACCTTCGGCTCCGGAGGCCGACGCTCTATCCAGCTGAGCTACGCGCGCGACTATCGAGCGAGCTTGTAAAATAACCTCCCTCCCACCGTAAGGCGTGGATTTATCCACGCCGCCGTAGCTCAGCCCCCGCCGCTCTCATCCTCTCCCGCCGCCCCCGCCCATCTCATCCTCTCCTGCCACTCCCGCCGCTCTGATCCCCCGCCGGACCCCGCTCAACCCATCGCATAAAAACGGGGGCGCAATCCCCCGCGCCCCCGCAGCCCGCCACTTCTGCTACTCCGGCTCCTATCGATCCGTATCGGAATCCATATCCGTATCTCCATCATCCAGCGGCGGGCTGTCGTCCGCCTTCACCTCGGCGGTGCTCGGCACAATCGCCTTGCCACCGTGCGACGCAAGGAAGCCGTTCACGCCCTTCAGTTCGCCAAGTGTTGTGTGAAGCGCGCGCAGCTGAACATCGAGCTGGGCAGATAGAAGTTTATACACTTCATATGCCTGATCCGTCGGTCGCGAGTCTGCGCCGCCTACGTCACTGCCGAGCGCCGCGATCTTGTTGTTGATCCGGATCGGAAAATTGAGCGGGTCTTCACTCGCATGACTCTGAGTCTGGTAGATCGCCTCTTCGATCGTCGTGAGTTTTTGCATGAGCGGCTTTGCCTGCTGATCAAATGCAGCGCGATTCTCTCCGGAAAGTCCCTTGGCAGCTTCGTCGATCTGGTACCGAACATTGCGCACGGTCCGCACCGCGTTGTTGGCCGCACTCAACGTGTCACGGATCTTGATGAGAAATGCAAACTGTTCGTCGAGGTCATGCTGCGTTGCACTCGTGCGCGGATCCTTGAGAAGTTCGAATTTCTGTGTCTGCGACATTCCTCCGGTCGTCATCCGCACCGAGTACGTCCCGGGAGGTGCCGCCGGTCCCGTCACTCCGCCGCCCCAGAATACCAGTCCCTTGAACGTCGCTGCGTCCGGATACCGGAGGTTCCAGTCGAACGTGTTGAGGCCGGCCTTGTTTGCGACGCGAGCCGACTGTGGACCGCCGCGACGGCCGCCTCGCGCAGCCTGTCCCCCGGTGGTGGCTGCGCGCAGCAACTTCGCAATGCTGTCACGACCTACACCGGCCTTTTCGAGACTGTCACGCATCGCAACGCGCTTTGCCGCCGCACCGATGCTGTCTGCACGCTGCGTCGAATCCTGCTCGCTCGTGAAGTGACGGATCACCTTGCCATTGGGATCAAGGAAATCGAGCGTCACGACCTGGTTTGGCGATTTGAGCCAGTAATACACCACCGCGCCGGACGCAGGATTCGCGGCGCTCGGCGGACTGCCCGTCGCGCCGCTGTTCCCTCCACCATAGAAATTGGTGCGATATACCTTGCGCGGCGTGAACAGATGCGAGCTCGATGCCATGATCGCAGGCGTGATCTGCCGCAACGTGGATATGTCGTCCATGATCCAGAATCCGCGCCCGTGCGTTGCCGCTATCAGATCGCCGTCCTTTATCGCAAGATCATGAACCGGCACAAAGGGCAGATTTCTTCGCAACGATTGCCAGTTTGCGCCGTCGTTGAATGAAACCCAGACATCGCGCTCCGTACCTGCGAACAACAGTCCGCGACGGACCGGATCCTCACGGATCGTCCGCGTAAACTCGGTGTTGGTAATCCCGTTGACGATCTTCGTCCACGTCTTGCCGTAATCCGTCGTCTTGTACAGATACGGCTGCATGTCGTCGAGCTGATAACGGTTGGCGGCCACGTACGCCGTACCCGCTGTGTAGTGCGACGGCTCGATTATAGAAATACGCGTCCATTCCGGAAGATCCTTTGGTGTCACGTTGGTCCATGACTTTCCGGCGTTCTGCGTGATGTAGATCATGCCGTCGTCGGACCCTGTCCAGATCAAGCCAGCCTTGACCGGCGACTCCGCTATTGCGAAGACAGTCCCGTAGTACTCGACCGACGTCTGATCCTTCGTTATTGGGCCGCCGGATGCGCCGAGCGTGCGCGGATCGTGCCGCGTGAGATCGGGGCTGATCGGAGTCCAGTGCTGCCCCTCATCGGTCGTCCTGAAAACGACGCTGCTCCCCATGTACATGATGCTCGGATTGTGGGGCGAAAGCACGATCGGGAATGTCCACTGGAAACGGTATTTCGCGTCCTTCGCATCATGACCCATGGGATTGTCAGGCCACGGATTCACGTCGCGGCTCAATCCGGTGTTGGCGTCGAAGCGCGTCAGAAGTCCGCCGTACGAACCGGCGAAAACGACATTCGGAGAGTCGGGCCGCACGGCGATGTAACCGCTCTCACCACCACCAACGTCGTACCAGTCTGCGACCCCAATTCCACCTTCCTTCCTGCTCGGTCCACACAGAGTGGAACGGTCCTGCTGCGCACCGCACACGCGGTAGGGGAAATGCGTAGTCGTCACCACGTGATAGAACTGGCCAGTCGCCTGATATTCAGCGGTCCACGTCGCTCCACCGTCGATCGTCACAGTTGCACCGCCGTCATTCGATTCTATCATGCGTTGCGGATCGTTCGATGCAATCCACAGATCGTGATTGTCGCCGTGCGGTACGCTGATCGACTTGAACGTCTTGCCGCCATCCAGCGAGCGATAGAAACCAACGTTGGTTACGTAGACCTCGTCCGCGTTCTTGGGATCCGCGAAGATGCGGGTGTAGTACCACGCCCGCTGTCGCAGCGTACGCTCCGTGTTCAGCTTGGTCCACGTTGCACCGGCGTCATCTGAGCGGAAAACGCCACCGGAATCCGCTTCGATAATTGCCCACAGACGACCGGCCTTGACCGGTGACGCTGTGATCCCGATGTTGCCGATGATGCCCTCCGGCAATCCCTTGTTGCGCGTAATCTCGGTCCAGTGATCGCCCCCGTCCGTTGACTTGAAGATCCCGCTGCCTGCGCCACCGGAGACCAGCTTCCACGGCTGCCGGTACGCTTCCCAGAACGCGGCGTAGATCGTTTGCGAATCGAACGGATCGAGTTCCAGATCGGTGACACCCGTGGAATCGTTTCGGAAGAGAATCTTCTTCCATGTCTTCCCGCCGTCTATCGTCTTGTAGACCCCGCGCTCGGAATTCGGCCCCCACACATGGCCCTGCGCGCCTACGTACACGATATCGGGGTTCCTGGGGTCGATTCGGACTCGCGATATCTGCTGTGTTTCCTTGAGACCGACATACTTCCAGGTCTTGCCGGCGTCGGTCGACTTGAACACGCCATCACCATTGGAGACGTTGCCGCGAATCGGTGATTCGCCTGTTCCCACATACACGATGTCCGGATTCGATTTGCTCACAGCAATCGAGCCGATGGTGCCGCCGAAGTACTTGTCGGTAACAGGCTTCCATGTAATGCCGCCGTCCGTCGTCTTCTGAACGCCGCCGCCGGTAGTGCCCAGGTAGTACTCTCGAGGCCGCGCATCCGAGCCAGCCACCGCTACCGAGCGTCCTCCGATGAACGGGCCGATCTCCCTCCATTTGAGCGCGGTGAATGCGAGACTGTCGTAAGTCGTCGACTGGCCACCCGCTACGATCGGCGCCACAGCATAGGCCGCCAGCGCTATCGGACCCAAGAATCTTCTGACCTTCACGAGCACTCCTCCAATTATGTACGGCGATACCGTATCAGTCATTATCAGTCATTCCCGCAAGCCGGAATCCAGGCTTCCACCAACGCTGCCTGGACGCTCAGAGATAACCTATCCCTCCAGCCCGCGCTCCGCACCGAGTCGGTGTTGTGATGTTGGCGCTGATCGCGGATAGATTTGTCGCATGACTTCATCTGCGATCAAGCTCACGGTTCTTCCGGGCGACGGGATCGGTCCCGAAGTTGTCGCGTCCGCCCTCAAAATCATATCCGCCGCAGGCGTCAGGCTCGAACCCGATGTCCAGGTTGCCGGCGCACAGGCTTTTCAGCGCGGCGTCGAGTCAGGAGTGCCAGCTGATACCATAGCGTCGATCGAGCGCACTCGGCTGGTTCTAAAAGGGCCGCTGGAGACGCCGATCGGCTTCGGCAACAAGAGTGCGAACGTCACCCTGCGCAAACTCTTCGAGACGTTCGCCAATGTTCGCCCCGTTCGCGAGTTGCCCGGCGTGAAGACACCGTATGCCGGTCGGCACATCGACATCGTTGTCGTCTACAAGCTTGACAGACTGACTCGCTCGCTGCTCGATTTCGCGAAGCTGGTCGAAGCGTTCGATAAAGCCGGCACAAGCTTCGTCTCGATCACCCAGTCGTTCAACACCACCACCAGCATGGGTCGACTGACCTTGAACATGCTGCTGTCATTCGCGCAGTTCGAACGCGAGGTCACTGCCGAACGCATCCGCGACAAGATCGCACAATCTAAAGCCC
>Ga0164241_10003585_pt1 | contig 15518 bp, 13 predicted proteins | sample OricomyardsoilBY_FD_108780 | JGI IMG/M metagenome (GOLD analysis project Ga0164241, IMG submission 108780) | Backyard soil microbial communities from Emeryville, California, USA - Original compost - Back yard soil (BY) | ecosystem: Environmental > Terrestrial > Soil > Unclassified | place: USA... | reverse complement strand
GCCTGCCGTGCGCTTTCGACCACCATTTCGGCGCGGCTCATGCTGCGGCGAATCGCCGAGGATTCCGCGGGCGCCACGTGCCGGTTCGCTCCACGGGGCTTCCATCAAACCTATCGGAGAGCCGTGAAGGTGTTCTGGTAGCGGGCATCGGCGACGAACGGAGCAGCGGCGCCGTCACCCACGACGTCACCGGCGAAGAACATGTCACCGGCGGCGTGATCGTGCCTGTATTCGAGACGAATCGAGACGTGGTCCGCCGCCCGGGCCTCGAGCGTGGCGGTCTGCGACGTCACCCAATCGACCGGCCAGAAGATTCGTGACGCGTCACCGCTCGGACTCGACGCTGCCTTCTCGTAGAATGCATCCGTGCGCACAGCGGCGAAGAGCCAATCCGTGAGCTTCGCTTGCGCCGCCAGGGCGCCAGCCACCCAGAAGCTCGTCCCGAAATCGGTGGGCTCGAACCCCGCGTCGAAGTGCGGCTGGAGCTTGAGCCACGGGGTCGCGTTCCACGTGAGGTGGGTATCGAACGTGCTGCGCCAGGGGTCACCCTCTGGGACCGCGTCCGGGCGCTCGATGCCGCCGAAGTACAGCAGGCTCCAGCTGAGGTCGTCGGACCCATATGTGAGCTGCGCGTAGCCCGACTTCTCCGGGTTGTTGTCGACGACGCTGTTCCAACCGTTCACGACGCCGAGCGTAATCGCCCACTCCTTGCTCGCCTTCAGCGTCGCGCGGGCACCCGTATGATAGGCCGGGAGGCCGAAGAAGAGGTTGGAGCGGGACCATTGCCAGTTGTCCTTCACAGCAATGGACTCCGGTCCGATCGGCGACAGAAATATGCCGCCTTGCAGCAGCAAGCCGGAGAGAACCGGAAACTCGTAGCCGACGTAGGCTTGCTGCACGAAGCGCCAGGTATCGAGCGTCGAGGCGCCCGCGCCGGAAGCCCCGGGCGAAACAGGCTCCGCCGAATAGTAGGTGTCGGGCGTTTGCCCGGCCTGCAACGTGACGCGTGCCTGCGCGCCTTCGTATGCAAACTGCGCGTCGAGAGCCGCGTTCGAGATCGTGAAGGTGTTGTGTCGGTTGTCGTAGCCGCGATAGTTCGTGATGCGGTTCGACGGATCGTTCACGTTCCACTGGTAGTAGACCTCGGCGTAGCCACCGAAGGTCACCACCGGCTCGCTCGCCTTCTTGCCGTCGTCTTGTCCGGCAGCTTCCGCAGCCTTCTGAGCGTCGGCGTCGCGTCGCGCGATGTCTGCCTGCAAGGCGGCGAGGGCGTCCGCGTTCGCAGTCGCGCGGGCCTCTGCTTTCTTCGTGCGCTCCTCCAGGGCCTGAATCCGGGTCTCGAGCTCGGTCGTCTGCGGCAGGTCCGGCGCTGGGACCGGCGCCTCGGGCAGTGGCTGCGCCCAAACGATGGTCGGCGTAGCCCACGCGCAAAACGCGACGAGGCTCGCGAACCGCAATCGAATCATGGAACGTTTAGTCATTGGCGTCTGCTGTTCGACCGAAATTGCCTGGCCACCAAAGGTGGACTCGAGCCCGCCGTGGAATGGCGAACCCGTGCGCAAGCTAGCGCCGCCCCGATCAACGCTCGATCAAGCCGAGCGGGCGCGCAGTCAGGATTCCATCAACCCCGAGCAGCTGCGCGCACGCCTCGAGCGCCGCCCCTACGGTCGCTAGCCAGCAACACAATGCCGCGCCGGAAAGTGCGGCAGCGCCGGCAGCGTTCGGAGTTGAGCCCCCAGGCGCGAGCAAGGCTTGCGCCTGCGCGCGGGGATTGCATCGCGCCCCGCCACTGCGGAAGTTTGATGGCATCTTGATGTCAGCATCGCTCAACTACTGGTCCCATGAATGATCCTGCGAATCCTGATGCAGTCGTATTGGTGCGCAGCGACGGCACGATCGGAGCCGTGAAAGGCATACCGTCTACCTGGGTCGACAAGCGAGTCGACGAGCTCCCGCTGGCGGAGGGCACCGAGATCGGCGCAGAGTCGCTGCTGCCTCGCGCCAGCAAGACGGGGCTCTGCCACGCGTCGACCCTGGCCAAGCTCGACGGGCGCGTACGCCGATTGCACCTGGTGGCGTATGACGCGATCCCGTTGCGGCGGTCCATCGTGCGCTCGCGCGATCTCGCGATGCGCGTGCTGGAGGTGTTTACAACGCAGGCGCGCTCAGCGCGTGTGTCGCTGAAGGTCATGCAGAGCGACGAGCTGCCTGCCACGATCCACGGCGACGAGGAGAAGCTCGCGTGGGCTTTGGTGACGCTCGTGGGCAATGCGCTGCGCGTCGTATCCCAGCCGAGCCGTGCGGATGTCGAGCCGCGCGTCGAGCTGTGCGTCGACTTCGATCCGGCGGACGACAGCTTCGTGTTCGTCGTGTCGGACAACGGCCCCGGCATGCCCGAGTCGACCGCGCGCTGGCTCTTCGAGCGCGACCCTCACACCGGCAAGGCGGTGGGGCTGGGGCTGCTGATGGTCAAAGACGTCGCCGCAGCCCACGGCGGCAGCATCGAGGTGAAGAGCGGCCTCGGCCAAGGCGCCCAGTTCCGCCTGCGGATCCCCCGGGGACAAGCGGCTGGCGCACACTAGCCATTGCGGGTCGACGCGGGCCCGAGCTCCGGCGACTGCGTTCACTCGGGCTTGGGACGCAGCCGGCGAGGCGGCAACGGCTCGTCCTCCGAGACCACCTTCTTCGCGAGGAGCTGCTTGGGCGTCAGGGTTCGGGCACCTGACGGAATCGACAAGACCGTCGCCTCGCGCAGGTCTCGTCGCCGCTTCGTGTGACCGCCGTCCGCGAGACGTCTACCTGCTCGGAGAAGCTGTGGCGTCGAGCCCGGGACCTGGGCCTTCACGCGCGAGACGAGCTTCACGCCTTCTTCGTAGCTCGAGGGAATGGCGCCGAAGAACTTCCTGCCGTTGTCGGTCGTGACGACGAAGCGCGCCTTCGCGAACTGCGTCTGCCCCCTCAGCGCCTTGCGCGTGAGCGGGAAGTCGTAGTCGTCGGGCGTCACCGCTCGGGGCACCTCGAATTCAACGACTTGCCCGGTCGGGTCACGCGCGATACACGCCATCGATGACCACTCGTCTCGACAGGTTCGGTGCATCGGTCGACACGAGGTCGTCTATGTCGTCATCGCCGACGGGGCGGTGGCTCGGATGACGTCGACTCCGAACGCCGAAACAGAGAGCTGGTATCGCGACCTCGTCGAAGCTTCTCCGAGCCCTCTCCTGGTCATCGATCGGGGCCGATCGATCTTGCTGGTCAATCGCGCGACCGAGCAGCTCTTCGGGTACACGCGCGGTGAGCTACTCGGAAAGCCCATCGAGATGCTGATTCCGGAGCGCTTTCGCGAGCAGCATCCAGCCCACATCGAGCATTTCTTCGGTGAGCCCCGAGCGCGCGCGATGGGAATGGGGCGCGACCTCTACGGTCTGCGCAAAGACGGGACCGAGCTCCCTGTCGAGATTGGTCTTAGCCCCATTCAGACGAGCGAAGGCTTGGTCGTGGCCGCGTCGTTCGTCGACATCAGCGAACGAATACGCAACGAAGACGCCCTCAGGCGCAGCCACACCAAGCTCGAAGAGCTCGGCGTCGGCGCGAGCACGCTCGATGACGTACGTGGCTCGTTCGTTCTCGCCGTTGGCGATCGCGCTGCGGGCAACATCGAGCTGCTCGCTCGCGAGCCTCACGTGGAGCTTTGCCTGAGGCTCCGCGTCCGCGCCGACCTCACGTGCGCTCCGCGATGCAGATTCTGCGTCTGCCAAGGCTTGGCGCGGCTCGGGGACGCTCCCGGCGCACGAGAGCAGGAGCGGTCCAGCCCCGATAAGGGTCGCGATGGTTCTCAACATAGAAAAGTCCCTCCAGCTTCTGTTTGGCAATTAGCGCCGGTGTCGGCGCCACTCGCCGGCACCGACAGAGCACATTCCGCGCCGGTCGTGCTCCGAAGCGGTTGGACCCGGTTTCTTCGCGCAAACGGGTGGGCGCGCCGCGGGAGTCATCGAGACAGGGGAGCCGGTCCATCAATTCGACGGAACCTCGCGGGGGCATTCTGCTCTGCAGAACGCCCCGTCGAGACGTGTCGATTGCGGCTCAACGCGACGCCGGGCATCTCCTCGGCCAGCTCCGACCGGTAGACGAGCGGTGGACGCCGCGCTCGCCGTCAAGCTTCGGCTCCGTCGAAGCGGCCGGATCAGGCTCCCGAGTCAGGACGACGTACGTCCGACCGGCGATCGAGCGCGAAGCTCGCGTTTGGCGGCGAAGGTGGGGCGTAATTCCCTTCCGACCCACGATTTGTGACCTCGACGGCGCGAGCGGGTGTCGGACCGCTCCCATCCGTGTGACGCTCCGCCTCTCGGGGGTGGAGACGTGTTGTTTGGCGCTCATGCTGGAGCCGGCCGAGTCGGGGATGGGGGTATTCGCGCAACGTGCTCTACGCGTACGTAGTCAGCCTGACTTTGGGCGCGATCCTGCTCGGCTTCCAGCTGGTGGGGCACTCCCACGACGGTGGATCGCACGGTGACGTCGACGGCGGGAGCGCGCTCTCTACGTTGCTCTCGGTTCGCTTCGCCACGTTCGTGCTCGGCTTCGGAGGTGCAGCCGGGTTGCTCCTGTCGTTCCTCACTCCCGGCTCGACGGCAGTCACCGCGCTCATCGCGCTCGGCGTCGGGCTCGCGTCCGGTGGGCTCGCCCAGGCGATCATCAAGAAGGCCCTCCAATCCGGAGGCGGGCCGTCGCCACGGCCCGAGCTACGTGGGCGCGAGGCCGTGGTCCTCGTCCCGTTCACCAAAGGAAAGAGCGGTCTCGTCCGAGTTCAGGTCGAGGGCCGAACGACCGATCTCATCGCGGAGACGGACGACGAAGACATCCAGGCCGGCGAGGAGCTCTTCATCCTCGAGACCCACGACGGGTCCGCCCGCGTGACGCGCAATCCGCTCGCTCAAGCTTCGAATACTCAGCGAGAAATCAAACCCAAGTGAGAGAGTCATGAGCCCGAAATTGCAAATACTCGCAGCGCAAACGGCAAGCGACGTTCAGCCCGGTTCCATCATCCTCTTCGTCGCGGTCGTCGCGCTCGCCGCGCTCTTGGTCGCGAAGCTCGTGACTACGGCCATGAAGCGACTCCTCTTCGTGTGCCGGCCGAACGAGCTGCTGGTCGTGTCCGGACGCAAGCAGACGCTGCCCTCGGGTACGACCGTGAACTTCACAGTCGTCAGCTCGGGTCGCCTCTGGCGCGTGCCATTCCTCCAAGACGTGAAGCGGATGGATCTGCGGCTCATTCCCATCGAGATCGCCGTGAAGAAGGTCCTCTCGCAGGGCAACATCCCTCTCGACATCCACGCGATGGCGAACGTGAAGATCACGAGCGATCCGGGCTTCGTGCACAACGCGGCCGAGCGCTTCCTGGATCTGCCCCCGGATAACATCCAGACCGCTGCGCGGCAGACGCTCGAGGGCATGATCCGCGGCATCATCGCGACGATGACCCCCGAGCAGGTCAACGAGGATCGCATCGGCTTCGCCGAACGCCTGCTCGAGCAGACGCTCGTCGACTTTTCGAAGATGGGTTTGCACCTCGACACGCTGAAGATCCTCCGCGTCGAAGACGAGGCGAAGTACCTCGTGAACCTGGGTCGCACACAGATCGCGAACGCGATCCGCGACGCAGAGAACGCCGAGAACCAGGCGAACCAAGAGATCGCGCAGGAAGAGGCGAAGGCGCGCCAAGCGGCCGAGGTCGCGACGAAGGACGCGCAGATCGGCGTCGCCACGCAGCGCAACCAGCTCCGCGCGCTCTCCGGGCAGCTCGAGGGCAAAGCGCAATCGGTCGAGCGTGAAGCGGCCGTCGCCGCCGAACAGGCAAGGTGGGAGGCCGAGCAAGAGCTACAAGCCGTCCGCGCGACCATGGAGCAGAAGCGTCTCCTCGTAGAGGTCGTCCTGCCCGCCGAGGCTCGCGCCAAAGCGGCGGCGCTCATCGCCGAGGGCGACGCCGCCCCGCGCCGCGAGCAAGGCAACGCGACGGCCGAGGTCATCCGCGCGATGGCCGACGCGGTCGCCGCCGCAGGCCCCGAGGCGCGAGAGATGTTCGTCCTTGCCCAGCTCGACACGCTCGTCGGCCAAATCGCTGCGCGCGTTCGGACGATGCAGATCGGCAACGCGCAGGTCGTCGACTCGGGTGATGGTCGCGCGCTCCCGGCGCTCGCGGCGAGCTACCCCGCTGCGGTCGTCGAGGTCTTGGGCACGCTGCGCGACATCACCGGGGTGGACGTCCCAGCCATGCTCGCTCGGAAAGGAGGCACGACATGAACCCCGCGGGCCTCGTCATCGTGCTCTTGCTCTTGGCCGGCGCCATCGTCACGTCGGTCATCATCGTCCTCCGCAACACGTACGTGTGCTCTCCCAGCGAGGTGCTCGTCTTCTCCGGACGCACGTTCCCGCTCCCTGGCGGCACGGGTCACGTCGGCTTTCGAGTGGTCCGCGGCGGGCGCGCGATGCGCATCCCGCTCATCGAGGTCGTCGATCGCATGAGCCTGCAAAACATGGCGATCGAGCTCTCTGTGACGAACGCGTACTCGCGCGGCGGCGTGCCGCTCGACGTCGTCGCGGTCGCGAACATCAAGGTTCCGAGCGAAGAGCCTCTCTTGCACAACGCGCTCGAGCGCTTTCTCGGCTACACGCAGGCGCAGATCGTGTTCGTCGCGAAGGACACGCTCGAGGGCAACCTCCGCGGCGTCATCGCCGAGCTCACGCCCGACGAGATCAACAAGCAGAAGGTCGTGTTCCAACAGAAGCTCATCGAGGAGGCGCACCGTGACATGGAGCGGCTCGGCCTCGTCCTCGACAACCTGCAGATCCAAAACATCTCCGACGGCGTCGGCTACCTTGCCTCGGTCGGTCGCGTCCGCGGCGCCGAGGTGCGAAAGCACGCGAAGATCGGCGAGGTGCGCGCCCAGGTCTCGGCAGCCGTCCAGAAGGCGCAGAACGAGATGAACTCCGAGATCGCCAAGATCGAAGCAGAGACGGCGGTCGTCAGCAAAGAGAACGAGCGGCGCATCAACGAGGCCGAGACGCAGCGCGCGGCGCTCATCGCAGAGCAGCGTGGAAGTGTGCAAGCGCAGCTCGTCGAGACCCAGGCGCAGGTCAAGAAGTGGGAGGCGAAGGCCGAACAGACGCGCCGCATGCTCGAGGCCGATCTCATCGCTCCCGCCGAGGCGAAGAAGCAACAGCTCGAGGCGAACGCGCGCGCCGCGGCGTCATCCATCGTCGCGCAAGGAAGCGCCGCCGCGGGCGCTCTGAAGACGCTGGCCGCGAGCTACAAAGAGGCCGGCCCAGGCGCGCGGGATGCGCTCCTCTTCCAGAAGATCGGCCCGATCTTCGATCTCATGACCGGCACGATGAAGGACATCAAGGTCGACAAACTCACGATCATCGGTTCGAGCGCGAACGGCCGAGGAAACCTGGGCGGGTCGCTCTTGATGGGCAACGAACAGATCAAGGCGGCCACGGGCGTCGACCTCGTGAGCATCGCTCAGTCGCTTAGTCCAAAGCCGGAGCTGGCGGCGCCTGTGAAGGAGCGCAAGCCCCCCGCCAGCGAATGAGCTTGGGTGCGGCTCGAGAGCGAGCCGCCGCATCACCAGAATAGCTTCCGTGGCGCCGAGAACACGCCGGTGCCACGGATCGCCGAGAGATGCGGAGCTCCGCAAAGCTCCGCGAACGGACGCTTGTTCTCGGCCGCCTCTGAGCCTCTTACGCCTCGAGACCGCACGTCATGCAGTAGACTGGGGCGAGCGAATGCGCTCCGCGCGTCGTCCGTTCACCATGTCCGAACCGTCGATCACTCAGCCGAACGCGACCACCTACCCGATCGACGATCTCGTGAGCGCCGCTCGCGAGGGACGCGTGCGAATTCCGGACTTTCAGCGGCCCCTTCGTTGGCAGTGGGAGGACGTCCGACGACTCTTCGACAGCATCGTTCGCGGCTACCCGATCGGGAGCATGCTCTTCTGGGCGCGCCCCGCCCCCGCGGCGACAGTCCGCCTTGGCGCCCTCCACATCGAAGCTCCCGCTCGCCCCGACGCCCTGTGGGTCGTGGATGGGCAGCAGCGGATCACGAGCCTTGCGAACGCTCTGAGTGACGAGGGCGCGGGGGATTCCCGCTTCGCGCTGGCCTACGACCTGCGTGCGAGGATGTTCGTCCGGCCAGGCGACGAACCGCAGCTCTTGCCGCTGCCAGTGCTGTTCGATCTTCAACGGTTGCTGAAGTGGTTTGCGGAGCGGCCCAACACGGCCGCGCTCTTGGACGAGGCGACACGAGTTGCCAAGGCCATCCGGCAGTACACGGCGCCTGCGTACATCGTGAAGCAGGACGACGAGGCGGTCCTTCGCGACATCTTCGATCGGATGAACAACTACGGTCGACGTCTCTCCCGCGCCGAGGTGTTCACCGCACTCCACGCCGGGCAGTCATCGACCGGGCGACCGAGGTCGCTTGGCGACATCGCCGAGCACCTCGATACCCGGTTCGGCTTCGGTCTGCTCGACGACGACACCGTTCTCCGGGCGTTCCTTGCGCGCCGCGGTCCAGACGTCACGCGTGAGATTCGGCTCGAATTCGGCGGTGGTCGGGTTTCTCGTGAGTTCCCGAACGAAACAGCAGACGACGCGAACCAGGCTGCCGAAGTCGCCCTCGAGCGGGCGGTTCGGTTCCTCCAGGACGACGCTAAAATTCCCCACTTCGCGTTCTTGCCGTACCGATACCTCCTGGTCGTGCTGACGCGGTTCTTCGCCCACCACGCTCAGCCTGCCCACCGCAACCGTGATCTCTTGAGGCGCTGGTTCTGGCGGGCGGCGCTGGTCGGTCCTGCCCTCGGACGAGGTGCTTACACGAACGCGATGCATACGCTCGCGTCGTGCATCGTGGCAACCGACGAAGACACGTCGGTCGCATCCTTGCTCGCGGCGGTACAACGTTTCCCGCCGTCGTTCACGTTTCCCGAGCGCTTCAGGAGCACGATGGCCGAGTGTCGTTTCGTCCTGTGTGCGATGTGGTCGCTCTCGCCACGCTCGCCACTCACGGCGGAGCCTTATGAGCGCGAAGCGCTCGCCGCTGCGTTGGCGGGTCGGCGTACGGCAACCGACGTCCTCGAGATGCTCTTTCCGCGCCGGGGGGAGCACCGTAACGACACCGGCAACCGGGTCCTCTTGGTAGGTGACGACGCAAATGGTGACGCGCGCGCGCTGTTCGCGGAGCGCCCGAGCCAACACGACGCAGAGACCTGGCAAGGCGTTCTTGCGTCGCACGCGCTGACGGAGGACGTCACGCTCCTGCTCTCCGACGAAGACGGAGCCGAGCCCATTCGGCGGCGCGCTCTCGAGCTGAGCCGAGCCACGAGCGCCTTCCTCAAGCGGATGACCGAGCAGGAGTTCGAGGACACGCCCCCGCTCGAGAGCTTGGATCTCGACGATGAGCAGCGCGACGACGACCCCGAGCCCAGCCATGCCGAACAGCCCCACGCGTGAAAGGCGCCTCGGCGTCTGGCTGAGCGATCAACGGGTCGGCGTGCTCCACACCACGGACGACTACACGTGGTTCGTCCTCGACCCGGCCTACGTCGAGGATCCCGAGCGTGCTGTTCTCGGCCTCCGATTCGAGCAGGATCTTCACGCACGCCATGCCGCGCAGATGCGACTGCCGCCGTGGTTCTCGAATCTGCTGCCCGAGGGCTCTCTGCGAGAGTGGATCGCTCTGCAGCGCGGCGTCGCCATCGCTCGAGAGGTCGAGCTCCTCGCGGAGGTCGGGGGGGATCTGCCAGGAGGCGCAGTGGTGCGCCCCACGGACGAAGCGCTCGACGTGCCCGAGCAGCGCCTTGTAACGACCGCGCGCGCGTTCGGCTCCCAAGCGAGTCCGTTCCGGTTCTCCTTGGCAGGGGTCCAACTCAAGTTCTCGATGCTCGCTAGCGGCGAGCGGTTCACCGCCCCCGCAAGCGGCTCCGGCGGCGACTGGATCGTGAAGCTCCCCGACGCGCGCTTTCGATTCGTGCCCAAGAACGAGCTCGCGATGATGACGCTCGCTGGGCAGTGCGGCATCGAGGTCCCTGACACGAGACTCGTACACCGCGACGACCTGACCGGCCTACCGTCGACCGTCTGGCCGGGCAAGGAAGAGCACGCGTACGCCGTTCGCCGTTTCGACCGGCTCGCCGATGGCCGACGCGTGCACATGGAGGATCTCGCGCAGGTCCGCGGGTTCTACCCAGAGGAGAAGTACCGCGGAGGCTTCGAGACGGTCCTCAGCCTCGTCTATCGCCGTCGGGACCTGTCGTCTCTTCTCGAGGCTGTTCGACGGCTCGCGTTCAATGTCCTCATCCGCAATGGCGACGCGCACTTGAAGAACTGGACGCTGCTCTACCGCAACCCGCGGGTGCCGACCCTCTCGCCCGCGTACGACGTGGTCTCCACCGCGGTCTATCCCGAGGTCGACAGCGACCTCGGGCTCAAGCTCGGTGGTTCACGTCGCTTCGAGGACGTGACCCTGGCTTCATTTTCCGCACTGCAGATGGCGCTGAAGGTGGAGGGCGCTTCGTTCGCCGACGAGGCCGAGCGTGTCATCACGAGCGCGCTCGCTGCGTGGCCCGAGATCGAGGCCACCATCGTGGAAACGGGGCTCGGCAGTGCGATCACGAAAACCGTCATCGACGGCGCCGCGTCAATGCGTGGGCGGCGCTGATGACAACTGGCTCGTGGGCTCCTCTGCACGCCACGACTCGGTCGACGCTGGAGTGCCGTCGCCCGCGAGCCGACCACGATCTCAGTTCGTCTTGACGCTCACGTCGCCAACATTGACCTCTTTGGAGGGGTCGACGTTCTTGCAGCACTGCCCGAGCGACGATCCCAGCATCACCCGCCAACCGCTGTCGGTCTTCATCGCGAAGCCGTAGCTCCATGCGGGGACGTCAGTGAAGTGGAAGACGCCGCTGTCGTCAGTCTTGCCCGCGCTGACGGCGGCCTTGCCTGAGCACGGGGTCGGGCCCGTCATCACGCTCGCTGGGGAGTCGCAAATCATGATGTCGCTGCTCTTCAGTGGCTGCCCGTCGATGAGCACCCTGCCCGTGACATTGCCTGTCGTGACGGGCGGCGGGTCGGCGCCAAGCTCGGGACCTGCGCCGACGACGAAGATCTTCTTCGCCTCGCCGTTGAGCGTCCCAGGGGGCCACACCTGAAGGACCCTGTCGTCTTTGGACAAGACGACGAGCCCCGCGTCGGTGCCGAGCCAGCGACGACCCTGCCCGTCGAGCGCGATCGTGCTCGCTTCGGACAGCCCTTTCACCCCGAGCGCGGCGACGCTCTTGATTGACGACTTCCCCTCTGGCGTAACGACGACGTACTCGAGGCCCGTCGTAAATGCGACGAGCCCCGTCGGCGACACCGACGGCGTCTCCTGCACGTAGACCGCGAACATGGCAGTCGTGGGCGGCAGCGCGAGCTTCTTGCCGTCGATGTCGTAGCCGGCGGTGCCGATGACGGCATAGACGTCATCCCCCACCGGCAAGAGTCCTTGAATCTGAGTCTCGGTTTTTACGAGATCCGACGCTTTGACCGACTTCCACTCGGCGCCGCGCTTTCGATAGAAGGCGCCCAGGCTCGCGAAGTAGACGTCGCCGTTCTTCGCGACGGCGATCTTGTTGACGAACTCTCCCTCGTCTGCCGGGATCTTCTCTTTGATGGGCGCGTCGGCGCTGCCCTCTTGCGTGTGCACGAGCTCGTTGCTCGCGCCGAGAAACCAGAGCGTCCCATCCGGCGCAGCGGCGAGTGGTCCGAAGGGAAATCGCTCCTTCTGGACGGTCCCGTCCGCAGCGAGGACGTAGTCCGGGAATCCACTCTTGATGACCACCGTGCCGGCGTGCGTCTGACCAATGTAGGAGACGCGCGACTTGCCTTCGGGGTTCGTGAGCTTGCCGTGGTCGAAGACGAAGACGCCCCCGTCCTCGACGGCGATCACCGCAGGCCCGGGCGCGTCGGCGGCGGTCGGAAACACCGGCGGCTTCGGCGCTTCGGGCTTCGCGACCTTGGCCGACGCCGAATGAGCGGGCGCGGGGGGGATCGGCGCCGGCGCGGGCTTCTCATCGGCAGAGGGGTCGGAGTGCGAGCGGCAGCCCGAGAGCAGCGCCGCGACGAAGAGGGCTCGTCCAAGTGTCATGCGACCGGTAGGTGCTGCGGCTAAGCAGAGGCGTCAATCGCGTGGGTCGATTCGAGGCGTGCATCGGCGAAGCAGCCCGCGACGTGTTGCGAAGCCAGCGGTGCGCGGGGTCTGCGTCCCTTCCGACGGGCGCGCCGTCGCCGCCGAGCTCGAGCGCGCCGCCGGGCTCGGATGCGTCGGGGCGATGGTCTATGGCCGCACCGGTGACACTCCGCTCGACGATCCTTGCTATGAAGAGCTCTTCGTAGCGGCTGCCGCGCTGAAGCAGCCGATCTTCATCCATCCCCAAATCCCGACGAACGCGGTGCGATCGGCGGCGTACTCGGGGCTCGGCGCAATGACGGACCTGGCGCTCTCGACGTTCGTAACTACCGTCGACCGACTCCTATTCTCGACCGACTATCCATTCCAGCTTCCCGCGCGCGAGGCGATCCGGCGCTTCACGAGCGAGCTCGACACGGAGCAACCCGACCAATTCAGCGCGGGAAGTGCCGACGGGTCTTCGGTATCCACAAAGACGGACAGGGTGAGCGCGCAACGGAAGCTCGCCGCGCGCACGCGGACGCCTCGGAAGTCGCGCGACGCCCTTCCCGTCCCCATGGCGATTGATAGGACCGATCGCTGAACCGGCTGATAGCCTCACGCGATGCCGCCTTTCCCCGACTCTCGATTACTGGCGCCGCTCGGTCTTGCTTGTGTGCTCGGAATCGCGGCGTGTGGGGACTCCGATACAACGACCGGCACCACGAGCACGTCGTCGTCGTCGAGCGACTCATCCTCGTCGTCCGGAACCCTTTGTACGCCAGGGAGCACCGAGGCCTGTTATTCGGGGCCCTCCGGGACCGAAGACGTCGGCAGCTGCCACGGCGGCACGCAGACTTGTAACGCCGACGGGACGGCGCTGTCGGCATGCGAAGGAGAGGTCGTCCCCTCGGCCGAGAACTGCGTCACGAGCGCGGACGAGGATTGCAACGGCGTCGTCGCCGCATGTACCGGCGATCTGCTCGCGTCCGCCGACGTCACGGTCTCGAACCCCTCGACCTCCGGAGCAGAGGTGTACGGCCTCGCTTTTGATGCCGACGGTTCGCTCGTCGCATCTGGGATCTTCAATGGGACGATGGATTTCGGCGCCGGGCCACTCACCAGCGCCGGGGGCAACGACGGTTTCCTCGTCTCGTTCGATCCAGAGGCCGCTCCACTCGGCGGCGCTCGCTTCGGAAGCGCCCTAGGCGAAGAGGCGCTCGGCATTCGTGCCCTTCGAGACGGCGTCTTCGCTTTGTACGGTCGGGCCGGCGACGTCGCCGTCCTCGGGCCGAGCGTCATCGGCGAGGCCCCCTTTCATTTGTTCGCCGCAGAGGTCGGTGCCGACCTCGGTTTTGACAAGGCGCGTGTGCTGACGGGAACGTCTGCCGCGTATGGCGAACAGATCGCGGCGAGCTCGGCGGGGCGAATCGCGATCGTCGGGACCTTCAGCGCAGGCACGATCGACCTCGGCGCCGGAGCCGTGACGGCCGCGGGGAGTGACGCGTTCGTGGCGGTCTACCAGGACGATCTCGAGACGCTCGCGTGGCAGCGCATCCTGACGGCGAGTGGGACGCTGACGCTCGACAACGTCGAGGTCGACGAGCTCGGCAACGTCTTCGTTTCTGGCTACGGCCCGGCAGCGCTCGACATCGACGGGCTGTCGCTCGATTCCGCAAGCCGGTTCGTCCTCGGCCTCGATCCGACGGGTGCGGCTGTCTTCCTCATCCCGGACACCAACGCCGAAGCGCTCGCGAGCGACCATCTCGGCGGCGTGACGTGGTCGGGCTCGGGGCTGCACCATGTCGACGCCGCTGGTGTCGAGACGCTGACCTATCCGACTCGGCTCACTCCGTTCGCGCGGGACGACTTCGGCAACTTCGTCGGAGTTCGAAACGACGGGACCAACACGTACTCGCTCGTGAAGATCGATCCGAACGGAGGCGACGTGTTCGCGCGGCCCATCGATCTGACCGTCGTGCGCACCCTCGCGATCGCGAAGGACGGTCGTATCGCTGTCTCGGGACGGAGCGACTCGAGCGCGCTCCAGTCGACCATCGAGTGGTTCGCGCCGTGAGCCGAACGGGGGCCGCGCGGGTTGGGCGGGCGCAGGGGGCCCGCCTGCCACCCCCGAAGAAAAACGCGAGGCCCCCCAAAGTTCGTACCCGAATGTGCCGCACCCAAGGGGAGCCGTGAAGAACCCGTATCGAGGCTCCGGACCGCCACCCGAGCGGCCCTCCCACCCGCCGAGCGTGGCGGGACCGCGCTCGCGCGCGTTGACGTCCCGTTCCATGCCGGCGGTGCGCCCGGAAGAGCATCCTCCGCTCCGGAGCCCGTCGAGCGTCCCACCCGATACCGTGCGCGCGACGGCCGTCCACGGGGTACGGGTCCTCGAGCTTTTGCGCGACCGGACGCTGCTCTGGCGACTCGACGGGCCCGATGCGGGTCAGACCATCCGCCTCGGCCCGGACGAGGTGACGTTCGGTCGTGATCCGTCGTGCACCCATCCGATCGACGGCGTCGGCATGAGCCGCCTGCACGCGCGGATCGTGCGAGAGGGCGACGCGCACGTGGTCGTCGATCTCGACTCGACCAACGGCACCTTCGTCCGCGGCGAACGCGTCGCGCGCGCCAAGCTCGAGGAAGGCGACGTCATCCAGCTCGGCCCGCAGGCCACATTTCGCTACACGGTCACGGACGCGCGTCACGAGGCGCTCATTCAGCAGCTCTTCGTGTCGAGCACCCGCGATCCGCTGACGGGGGCGTACAACCGCCGCCACCTCGACGAGCGCCTCCGCGCCGAGATCTCTCACGCCATCCGTCACGGCACCGAGCTGTCCGTGATCCTCTTCGACATCGACCACTTCAAGCGCATCAACGACGAGCACGGTCACGCCGAGGGCGACGCCGCGCTCAAGCACGTGGTCCACGTCGGGCTCGGCGCGCTGCGGGCCGAGGACGTCCTCGCACGCTATGGCGGCGAGGAGTTCGTCATCGTCCTCCGCGGAACGCTACCGGCCGGCGCCGCGCGTGCCGCCGAACGCGTGCTCGAGGCGCTCCGGAGCGCGCCGTTCGAGTGCGGGGGCAGGGACCTTCACGTCACCGCGAGCGCGGGAGTCGCGTCGCTCTCCGAAATTCCGTGGCCGAGCTCGGCCGATTTGCTCGCGAAGGCCGACGCGCGCCTCTATGCCGCGAAAGCGGCCGGACGAGATCGCGTCCATTCGCAAGACTGACGGCTCCTACCCGTCCAGTTTTGCTCATGCCGCAGAACGGAACGGCTCGGCGACGGCGCGCTCTCTTCAGTCCGGCT
>Ga0164241_10003584_pt1 | contig 15520 bp, 13 predicted proteins | sample OricomyardsoilBY_FD_108780 | JGI IMG/M metagenome (GOLD analysis project Ga0164241, IMG submission 108780) | Backyard soil microbial communities from Emeryville, California, USA - Original compost - Back yard soil (BY) | ecosystem: Environmental > Terrestrial > Soil > Unclassified | place: USA... | reverse complement strand
TCACGCCAAAAACGGACACTGGACCTTACAGCCCGCAGCCGTACGACCTGCCGGCGCTGCGCAAAGCGACGGCTCTATCGCTCGCACTGCCGCGCGTTGGCTTCTTCAGCACGCCCGCGTACCTGGCGCTCTGGAATACCAACGATAGCAATCAGCATCGCGTCACCGCGAATCAAACTTTGCTCGTGGCGTGGGGCAGGTCCTTCACCAGCGAAAACGCGATTACTCCCAGCAGCACCTCGGGGCTCGACGCCGAACACGCCGTCGAAGGTACCGAGTGTTACGGGTGTCACAAGAGCCTCGACCCACTCCGCCAATTCTGGGCCAACCAGTACGACTTCAATGATCGCAATGACTTCCTGGCCAGTGGCTTTGGCGGCAAGAGCACTCGCCCCTCGACGACTGGTGGCACCTTGGCCTTCGGGAGCGTCAACGGCAGCGGGAAGACGCTCGCCGAGCTCGGTGGCCTCTTGGCTCAAGGCACGGACGGCGCCGATGCGCTGAATCGGTTCGCCATCGCGTTCACCCAAAAGCTCTGTTTCTATGCTGATTCTGCGGCGTGCGCCGAGGACGATCCGGAGTTTCGGCGCATTGCCAAGGCGTTCGTCGAGTCGCAATACAATTTCAAGACGCTCGTACACGAGCTGTTCTCGTCGCCGTTGGTCACGGGCCTGGCCACGACCAAGACCTTCGAGTCACGTGACGTGGTGGTGAGCATCGCGCGCCGCGACCAGCTGTGCGCCTCTCTCTCCAATCGCCTCGGTTTGCCTGATCTGTGCGCGCTGTCGGTCGCGTTCCCGTTCTCCAGTGGTTTCGGCGGCACCTCGACCTCACCGATTGAAGTGCAGCGCGCGGCGTTCCGCATCGCTGGCAGTTTGCCCGCCGACACTTTCAGCCGCGGCGCGGAGAGCCCAGTCACGCCGACTTCGCCCACGCTCTTCTTCCGCGCGGCCAGCGAGATGCTCTGCGAAAATGTGGCCGCCAAAGTCGTGGACGCAACGAATAGTCGCTACAGCAGCAAGGACCTCGATAGCGCGATCGCCGACATGGTGGTGACCGTCATGGCTTACACCGCGGCCGACCCTCATCACGACCCTGCGCTACAAATCCTACACGCGCACTACACCGAGGCGCTCGCCTCCAGCAACGCCACGAACGCGCTTCGCTCGACGTTCTCTCTCGCCTGCCAATCGCCAACCAGTGTGGCGTTTGGGCTCTGAAACCAGGGAAAATACGGAACTCCCATGATGATCAACCGACGCGACGCACTCCTGACCACGCTCTTCGGAGCGGGCCTGATCGGTCTCAGAGCTCTGGCCACGGGGCTCCCGGCGTGGTTCATCGCCAACCCGCGGCGAGCGAACGCGGACAACCTCAAGTGCGCACTCGATGCAAGCAAGCTACAGTCGCTGATCGTGAGCGTGTCGAGCAACGGCGATCCGATCAATTGCAATTGCCCAGGCACGTATGAAGACGCGACCGCGATTCATCCGCAACAGGCCGAAGTTGCTCCGACCATGCTGACGCTCGGCGCGAAGACCTACGGCGCGGCGACGCCGTGGGGCACGCTCGGTGAAGCAACGCTAGCGCGCACTTCGTTCTTTCATCACGTCACGCTGTCCATCGTGCACGGTGATCAGCCCAAGGTGATGCGCCTGATGGGCGCCACGAGCGGGGGTGAGATGCTGGTGTCGGCGTACGCGAAGCACCTGGCGCCGTGCCTCGGTACCGTGCAAATGGAGCCCGTTTCCGTGGGCGCGCGCGGCAATTCGAGCGAACTCGTCAGCTTCGCCGGCCGTTCGCTCCCGTCGGTTTCGCCCACTCAATTGCGCCAGCTCCTGACCGGTTCGGGCGCGAGCGGCGGTTTTCAAGGCGGCGGTGCCAACAAGAACTCACTCGTCAACTTGCGCGCCATGCGCGACAAGCAGCTCGACGCCCTGTACGACCTCGCCAAGACCGACGCCACGAACGTACAGAAAGACTTCATCGACGCGCTCGCCGCCAGTCAAACTCAAGTGCGTCAGTTGGCCGAGGCGCTCTCCGACACGCTGAGCAAGATCAACGGCGACGACGTCGCAGGTCAGGCGCTCGCCGCCGCAGCGCTGATCTCGGCGAAGGTCACCCCCGTCGTCGCCATGCACATCCCTTTCGGTGGCGACAATCACAACGACACCGATCTGCAGGCGGAAGCCGATCAAACCGTGAGCGGCGTCGCGGGTATCAAAGCCGTGATCGATGCGCTCACCGCCATGGGCTTACAAGACAGCGTGACCTTCGCCACCTTGAACGTCTTCGGCCGAAACTTGAACGGCATCAGCAAAGTGATGAGCCGCACCGGTCGCGATCACTACGGCAATCACTCGGTGTGCGTGATGATCGGCAAAAACATCGCGCCGAGCGTGATCGGCGGCATCCTGCCCGTGAGCGCGCAGGGCTCGAATGGCGCGCTCGGCGCCGCCGATATCGACTCCGCCACCGGAGGGCCAGTCCCGAGCGGCGATATCCCACGCACGCAGACTCACGTGGCCATGGCGCGGACGCTCGGTGTGGGCCTTGGGATTTCGAGCGAGGCGCTGGGCAATGATTTCGTCGCCGGATCGGGTGGTAAAGTCGTGAATGCGGCATTGAGCGGCGTCAGCGGCTGAGTTCGAATTCGAACCGTCTTTCGGTGCCTCGAACAGGGCCATCGCAGACAGCGAAGCCAGTTCGAATTCGAACCGTCCTTCGTGCCTCGAACAGGGCCGTTGCAGGCGGCGAGGCGAGGGAGCGCATCAATTCTTGATCAGTGTGAAGTCGTCCACACTGATGGTCCCCGCGGTGCTCGCCGCGCCGATTTGACATTGCCCATTGCTGACTGCAATGCCGCTCAATTTGACCTGCGTCCACGCGCTCGCACCGCCTGCGAGCGCAACGCTCGAGTCGGTACCGCCAAAGCCTTTGGCTTGCAGGGTGCCGGTGCCGCTACCTCGTGCCCAGACAGAGAGCGTGTAGGTGCCGTTGGGGAGCGCGGTGCGCGTTTGCATGACGGAAGCGGCGTCGGTGAGTTGCCAAGCGAAATTGCCGCTGTGGGTCGTGGTGACGTCTGCGCCGGCGCTGGTCTTCCAACCTGCGGGTGGGTTGGTGGCGACGCGATCGGCCTCGAAGCTAGCGTTGAGCGCGTAGTTGTTGCCGGGGCCGACCGACCACGTGCCCGTACTCGGGTTGATCGACCATTCACTGAGCGATTGCATGCTCGGCGTTGCGCCGTCGAAGGTGAGTGGCAGCCACTGGTTGTAGCCGATGCCGTTGCCCGCGAAATCACTCCAGCGATCGCCGCCGAAAATTACCGTGCTTTGCGCGCTGCCTTTGACCGTCAAAAACAGGCCCGTTTGCGTGACGTGACTGAAATCGAGATCGGTGTTGCCCATCACGATCTCGCTCGAGTACGGACCGAGGATGTTCGTGGCGGAGATGCAATAGGTGTGCGACGCATTCCAGCCGTGTAGATCGGATGAGCAGGCGTAATAGCGGCCATTGAACTTGAACATCGCGTTCCCCTCGCGGCCCGCGCCGTTGTAGATGCGCGTGGCCGGCTCCGCCGCGAGGAAATCCGACGCGCGCAGTGGGACGACGTAGATGTTGGCACGGCCGCTGAGGCTCGAACACAGGATGTAAGCTTGCCCGTCGTCGTCGTTGAAAATGGCTTGGTCGCCGCAGTTGTCGTTGACCACATTGCTGAGCTTTGCTTGCGTGCCGCTGACCGTGAACGGTCCGCCGGGCGTGTCGCTCGTGGCAAAGAACTGCTGAGTATCCGGCGTGCCCAAGTATTGACCGACGATCACGTACTTCTTCGTTGCGGCGTGATAGGCCGCTCCGACGCGACCAATCCAGGTGCTCGAGCTCATCGTCAATTTGGCTGCCATGCTCGCGTAGGTGAGCGCATTGCCTTCGAATTTCCAGTTTGCCAAATCGGTGGATGAGTAGACCGTGATGGCGACGAAGTTGGTGTTCGAGTTCTGGTTCGTCGGGTTCGCCGCATACGTTGCCGCGCCCGCATAGTTCACACCGTACCAATAGTAAGTGTTGCCGACGGCGAGCACTCCGCCGCCTTGCGAATAGAGATTGTTGCCGGCCGTGTCTTTCCAAAACACGTCGTTGCGAATCAGACCTGCGTTGGCGCCCGAAGCGCCCGCATTGCTGCTGCCGGCGTTGGGACTTGTCCCGCCCCCAACTGAAGCGCCTGACGCGCCGGTAGGCGCACCGCCAGTGGCGCTACCTGCCGAGCTCGTCCCGGCCGTGCCATTCGGCGCTCCTCCAGTGGAGTTCGGGAGCCCACTCGCGCCGGCGTTGCTCGTGCTGCCTGCCGCGTTGCTCATGCCGCTGTTGCCCGCGCCCGCGGAAACTGAACCCGCAGCGCCGAATGCGCCGCCACTCCCGCCAGACGATGCCTGCGTTGGAGCGCCTCCTGATGAGCACGCGGCGGTGACGAGAGCGAGGGCTAGAACGAATCGACGTGACGCTGTCATTCTTGTCGCTGCGATCAGGGGCGCACGCGGGTCATTTGCTGTGCGCAGATCGAGAAATCGCAACCAGGAGGGCGTTTGGGTGGAATTTTCAGAGTTTGAGGGCTCGATTCACGCCGAGACAGCGCAACTGAGTCGCGGTCGGCTGAGTGGCCGAATTGCCCGCCAGCGTGTGGTTGCACCGCCGCGAGCCCTCGCTGGACCTTTTTACGGAAACAGGCCGAAGTGGCGAGCTGCGATCATCGTGATGGCGAGCAGCGCGACGCACAGAGTGATTGCCGTTCCACCGTTGGCTCGGAGGCTGATGCGCCGTCGTTCCTTGGTCCAATCGAGATCGAGGTCGAGCCCGCTCGAACGTCTTCGGATCCCCGTTTCGTTGGCGCTCGCTGCCTCCGGCTCCTCTGATTCGCTTTGGGTAGACTGCTTCATTTGGCCCTGCTTGTTTTCGAACGCTCTGCCCGTCCAAGTTCAACCAACCAACACGACGTATTTGCTGGACCCCAGCGTGCTGACGCGTTCGCGCCCCTGCTGGAACTTCGCACCGTAGCAATCTCTTTGCGTGCCCTCTGTTCAACATCAATCCTCGACCTACGAGCATGCGTATCCGAGGACGCAAATTCACAGTGCGAAGATCGTGCCGCCGATCCGCGAACGAACCAAATGCGGAAATCGTCGAGAAAGTGGCTGCAAGTTCTTGGAATTTGGCGTCGAGGGCGGCAGCTATGATTTCAAAGCTGAAATAGCCAATTCAAAAGCGCGTTCAGTGAGTCAGTGGAGACTCGAACAATTCACTGGCGCTGTGGCCCAGCTTCTTCGCGATGAAGCGCGTAAGCTGCAAGCAGCGCACTCAACGCGAAGAGTAGCGGGGCAGCCGAGAACCCGCCGCCCACCGCGACGCAGCTCGCGGCTTCGCGATAGCCGAGTTCGCGAATGCGTTCGCGCTGAGAGGCGTCGGTGAAAGGCAGGCTGAGCACCCGGTCCACCTTTGCGCGCCCGAGCTGCATTCCGACGGCACCCATGCCAATTGGTAAGAGCGCGACGACTAGCGCAAACCATGAAAGCGACATGCGCGCCCGACCGCGAAACAACGCAATGACCAGAGCTGCGACCGATAGCGCAAATGCCACGAGTCCCAGCAACAAGCTGAACCAGCTCGGCCACCCGCATTCTTGAAACAGTTGCCACACTCCCGCCATCGCACGGATCATACGCGAATACGCGCCGCTGCGTCCCGCGCCCGTTGACCAAAAAGCTTCACTGCCTCCGTGTGCTTGCGAGCCACCCAAACAAACTCATCGCCCACGACTTGCTCGTGTCGGCAGCGACGGTCTCCGAGCACCTCAAGACAGCGCTCGCCACGCTCAACTTGCGCTCGATCGCGGACCTGCGCGAGCTGTTGACCGTGAGCGAGTAACCTAGTTCCGTCGTTGGGTTTGCTCCATTCGCCAACCCGTGTTGGATTCGGGCGCGGAGGAGCCCAATGACGGACGGACAATACATCGAGCTCGACGACGCTCGCGTCTTCTTGACGGCACGCGGAACGGGCGAGCCTGTGCTGTTACTGCACGGACTCTCGTTCGATCAGCGTGTTTGGCGACACCAAGTTCAAACTTTGAGTCCGCATTTTCGCGTGATTTGCCCCGATCTGTTGGGTTTTGGGCGCTCATCCGAAATTGCCGGGCCGTTTTCTCACACGCGAGCGCTCGAACGAGTGATTACCAAGTTGGGGCACGCGCGGGTTCACATCGTCGGGCACTCGCTGGGCGGCAGAATCGCGGCCGAATTCGTGCAAAGTCATCCGGACCGCGTGGCGAGCCTCACGCTCGCCGCGGCGGATCTCGGTGGCATCCCGCTGCCCACGGTTGGAACCAACATTCGCAAGGTCTTCGAGCTCGGCAAACTCGATATTCCCGCCGCAAAGCGCGCGTTCATCGAGCTTCCGGTGTTCGATGTGCTGCGCAAGTTGCCCGAGCCATTTGCGTTCTTTCAGCAAATGGTGGCCGACTATTCGGGTTGGTTGTTTGCCAACGTCGGCCGCGGTTTGGAGCAACGGCCCGAAACGCCGACCTGCCAGTTGCTCGAAACATTTACGGTTCCGACGCTCGTGCTACTCGGTGAGCTCGAACACGCGGATTTTTTCAGCATCGCCGATGAAGTATTGCGCAAGGTTCCTGGCGCCGTGCAGCGGGTCATCCCCAAAGCGGGTCACGTGCCGAACCTCGAAGACCCCGAGCGCTTCTCCGCCGCGCTCCTCGAGTTTTTGCAGCGCGCCTCCCAACGCGAACGCCCTCCGCGAAACACCGCCTGAATTTGCAGGCCACGAGGAATGCTGGGGGCGAACCCCGACGCCGAAAACTTAGACGTCTTGCGCCGGCGTGGGTGACCATCAAAAAAAGGATCGATGCCGCGCGGAAGCCCCGAGGTTGCGACAGTAGACGCGCGGATCGCCGCCGCACTGGGCTCTCCTTTTGCGCAAGTCCACAACCCAAAGGTTGTGAAGAATGTGCGCGCGGACCGTCGCGCTCAGAGTCGATGAGAGCGTCATCGCTGGTTCGCGCCACGTGAAGCGAATGCGACGAACGGAGTGCTCTGTGTGAAGTTCGATCGAATCGTCGAGTTTCGCCACACACGCGAGCGACGAACATGTAACGCGCACGCAAACTCTTGACGTGCTCCGCTCGAAGCGTTTGACCATCAGGTCCATGGGGTGAAAGCGTCTCGCGCCGCAGTCCCGTGTTCGGGCTGCGCGTTTAGGCGGAATCAGAAAGGTCACCTTCATGAACCTGAGTCGTCCCCTGTCCATCTTGTTCCATGCTGTCGTGTTTGCGTGCGCCGCGAGCGGCTGCGCCGTGCAGGCCTTTTCAGAGGAGGGAGCAGCCAGCGCAGAGCAGGCGCTGACCACTAGCGAGGGCTTCGAAAGTGGCTCGAAAACCGCCTACGCCGCGGGCAACGTGACGCTGAGCTCCGGCTCTTGGAACATGAACGACGCGCTGATTGGCAATCTCTCGACGGATGTGAAGAGCGGCAGCGCCGCTGCGCGCGTTAGAAACAGCGGCACGGTGACCATGAACTTCGACCGCACCGGTGCGGGCGTCGTGACCGTCAAGTCGGCTACGTTCGGCAGTGATTCTTCAGGCAGTTGGGGACTTTACTCATCGACCGATCATGGGAGCACGTGGTCGAAGCTCGGTAGCACGATCACGACGACCGGGGCGCTTGCCACCGCGAGCTTTACCGTCAACGTCTCGGGCAGCGTGCGCTTCTCTCTGCGCAAGCTCGACGGCGGCTCGAACCGCGTCGACCTCGACGATATCTCGATCACCGACTACTCGGGCGGTGGAACCGGTGGCAGTGGCGGTGGAGGGGGCAGCAGCGGCGGTTCGGGTACAGGCGCCAGCATCAGCGTGCACACCAAGCTCGGCTTGCCGTCGGCTGCGTCAACCAGCAACTGGAACAACTACTTGTCGGTCAAAGCGCAATACGTGCTCGCCTACAATAGCTCTCGCAAGACTCCGAATTGGGTGAGCTGGGAGCTCAATAGTTCTTACATTGGCAGCCAAGCGCGGCTCGACGATTTCCGCCCGGATGACACGTTGCCCTCGGGCATGCCGCAAGCGAGCCTCGCCGACTACAGCGGCAGCGGCTATGACCGCGGCCACATGTGCCCGTCCGGTGATCGGACTGCTTCGGCCGCGGCCAACTCGCAGACCTTTTACCTTTCGAACATGGTCCCACAAGCCGCCAACAACAATCAGGGGCCGTGGGAAAAGCTCGAGAGCTATAGCCGCACCTTGGCCGGACAAGGCAGGGAGTTGTTCATCATTTCCGGCGGCGTCGGCAACGGCGGCACGATCGGCTCGGGCGTCGTCGTGCCGGACAGCACGTTCAAGGTCATCGCCGTACTCGACCACGTGGGGCAAGGTCCGGCGGATGTGACGACGAGCACTCGCTTGATCGGGATCGTGATCCCCAACGACAACAGCCAAGTGGCGAAGGCCGATGATTGGAAGCCGTACCGCGTCTCCGTGCGCAGCATCGAGGCGCTCACTGGGCTCAACTTCCTTTCGGATGTCTCGAAGGCCGTGCAGGATGTGATCGAGCCGCGCGTCGATAATCTGTAACCGCTGGGTTTTCGGGCGTAGCTGCGCCTAGGTCTCGATCAGCTTCGTGGCTACGCCCAACCATTCACCTTCCAACGACCGACCAACGGCGTACAAGTCGACCTCGATTTCGCCGATGCGATACACACGAGCATCGGCCAATTCGCCGCTCATGAAGCGCACCAACGTCTGATACCGCTCCACGCTGACGCGATCCTGATCAGTGTGATAGGGCTGTGCGCGCGTTGCGCGTTGGAAAGATGCTTCGAGCGCCACGCATTGCACGGGCGCATCGCTCCGCGACACGGCTGCTCGGACCAGGTTTGGCAATTCGGATTCCGCGGCTGCGCCCAGGCGGACTACCCGCAGTGGATGATCCGACTCGCTGATGAACAACAACCCGCTCGTCAGAGCCGCCAATCGGTGAAGGCCCGAGTCGGTTGACGCAAGGGCGCCGGCCTGACCGCGAGAAGACCGACGATCTGAGCCGCTGTGCTCCATCGGCGTGAGTGTCACCGATTCCGACCGTCCTGGGTAGGATCTCGCGAGTGAGGTATGCTCGGCCGATGCGGAGCGTGGTGTCACTGGGCTTGCTTACGTTTGTCATCGGTTGTTCGGGATCGGACCCCGCGTCGAGTGGTGGGGCGAGTGGGTCGGGTGGCGCGAGCGTCGGCGGTGCGGGAAATGGTGAAATGACCGCTGGCACCGCGGGCATTGGCGGCGCGGGCGGGAACGCCTTTACGTGGCAAGAAGTGACGCCGTGTCCGGTGCCGCGCTTCGAGGCGAGTGGCGTGGTCGTCGATGAAGAGCTTTGGGTGATGGGCGGCTTTCTGTCGTCGGCTCTCGACGTCACGAAGCGCATCGACATTTACGATCCGCGTACGGATAGTTGGCGGCTCGGGCCGGAGCTGCCCGGGGCTGAAACGCACGCCGGCGTGGTCAGCCTCGGTCGCGACTTCGTGTTGGTAGGAGGTTTCGAAGGCAACGTGCTCGACCGCCTGACCACTGCAGGCGTCTGGCGTTGGAACGCGACGAGCGCTAGTTGGAGCGCGGGCCCCGATCTGCCTTCACCCCGAGCGGCTGTGTTCGCGGCGTTGATCGGCAATGATCTGCACGCTGCGGGCGGTCTCGCGATCGATGGGAATACTGATTTGAGCGAGCACGTCGTGTGGAACATCACTGGCGCAAACGCTTGGACCGCAGCGCCACAGCTCGCGAACGCGCGCAACCACGGCGGCGGGGCCGCATCCGGTGGCAAATTCTTCGCGATTTCCGGGCGCCACGGCTGGGACGAGGTTTCGGGCGACGATCCGGCGTTGGACGCGTTCGAGCCCGCGACCAACAGTTGGACCGGGCGTGCACCGATGTCCGAGCCTCGCTCCGAGATCGGCTCTGCGACGGTCACTCTCGCCGACGGTCGCTTGGTCACCGTCGGTGGCTCGATCACCGGGAAAGTGCCGAGCGCTGACGTGCTCGTCTATGATCCGTCAAGTGATAGGTGGTCGTCGTTGCCTGCGCTGCCAATACCACTCAAAGGGGTGATTGCGGCGCGTCTCGGCAACCAACTGATCGTCACCACGGGTTCGCCGACTTCGACCGATCCGACGGACAAGACGTACGTCGGTTGCTGCTTGTAAGCTGCGGCGGCGCCCAATCGAAGTGATGAGCGCGAGGCGTTTTGTCGCGTAGAGGCAGCGCGACTCGCTCACGCTTCTGAAAATCCCTGGAAATGCCGGAGATTTCCGACGAGGCACGGGCTTTGCTGAGGGGTGAGTTCAAGGAGACTCATGCAACTCAAGTGCTTATCGCTCGGTCTTGGTTTGGCATCATGCTTGGCTTTGACGAATCAGGTCGCGCACGCGGAAACCAACATCATCAAAGATCCCGCTCGTCATCCGCACTACGTGTTCGAGGCAGAGCCACACTTCTTGCTTGCGCCGCTGGGCTCACAACCGCTCCTTCCCGGTGCCGGCTTTCGCGGCACGGTCGTGCTGGCTCAAGAAGGCTTCATCGATCGCATCAATGACAGCGTAGGTCTTGGCTTCGGCGTCGACTACACGCGAGACAACACTTGGATCCCCGTGGTCATGCAATGGAACTTTTGGCTCAGTGAACATTGGTCGGTGTTCGGTGAGCCGGGCCTGGCATTTCGCTTCGCCGATCACGGCCACGACAATCGCGCTGATTTCACGATCTATGGTGGCGGTCGCCTGCGCCTGAGCGACCGTGTGACGCTGACCATGCGCGTCGGATATCCGGCGTTTACCGCAGGGTTTTCGTTCCTGCTTTGAGCGCCAGCGCGGGCAGCGCGCGGTCGGACTCGTGCGTTGCCTGTCGATAGTGATAGTCGTGGTGGTGTACGAAGCCGGCTCGCCCGTATAGCCCCAACGCGACCGGATTTTCGCGCTCGACCTGCAAGTAGAGTGTGAGTTCGCCGGATGCTGCTGCGTGGGTAGCGAGCGCGCGAAGCGCCGCGCGTGCCGCGCCCCGCCCGCGGTACGCGGGAAGTGTGAACATCGACGAAATACCGAAACAGCCCGAGCCCGCGACGCCAAGGCCCACCGCGGCTGGGCACTCATCGACGAAGGCGAGCGCAAAAACGGCGCGCGAAGCGAGCCTCGTCAGTAACCCGCGATACACCTCTTCGACGGCCGCAAAGCGCCCACGGCGGGCTGAGAGCTCGAACCAAGAATCGCTCATGCTCTGCTCGACTTCCGCGCGAACCTTGGCGGAGTCAGTGCCTTGGGCGACCTCACGTGCATCTGCAACTTGCACAGAAACGGGGGATTTGATTCGGTAGCCGCGCTCGGCCAGAGCGGCGTCCAGTCCGGCTGGCTCACAGTGGCTGCTGATTTGAAAGCTCGGTACCAGTGACCGAGTTCGGTAGAACGATTCAGCATGAGCGATGCGTTGGGCGAGCGTGAGCGAGCCCGTGGCGCGCCCCGTCCAGACCGAGTTGGCGCGCTGTGAAACCCCGCTCATGGCTCGCAATTGCCAGCCTGCGAATGCCTCGACCTCAGCGGCCGGCCACGCGCTGAGCGCGTGTGCTTCGAGCTCGATTACGCGGGGATCCATGTTCGTCGCCCCTTTTCCGTCGCCATGCTGGCGCTCAATTCCCGCACACCAAAACGGGCTTGGCGAAGTCGCTCGCCAAAGAGGCATCTCCGCAATGCATCCCTTGCGGGCAATCTTGATCCGAGTGGCACGCAAGCCGTCCGAGGTGTGAAAGGCAACTGCTCGTCGTCGTGCATTCACTGGCAGCTTGGGGACCGAAATCACGTCCCCATTCAGGCGTTAGACAGCAAGCCTGCTTGGTTTGGCAATCCTGTGGCCCGCTGCAGCGGACGGGGAATGGCGCGCATTCGGAGCTCCCTCGCAAACACGGCGGAAGCACCAGTGCACGGTCACCGCAGAAGTGTTTGTCTTCCGCGCGAAGCGTCGGATAGGGCGCGAATCGTGGCTCGAGCTGCGTGTCGTAAATCGCTTCGCCGTCGCGCTTCACCCGCAGTTTGAAGTGCGTGGGGGCTGCGGCAAAGGTGAGCCCGGCAATCGTTGCGTGCTGCTCTTGCACCTGGGTGCGCAGTTGCAACGCCATGCCGCAGCCGATCTTTTCTCCCGTGCCTCGGTTGGGATCCAGCGGCAGAGCGACCGTGAATGCACACGGCTTCGCGCCGTCCCAGTCCAGCTCGATGCGATAGCTCCCGTTGTCGGCAAGGGGCGGATGAAATTCGAGCGTCACCGCGCCGGGGCAAGGAGTCGCGCGGGTGCGGAACCAAATCACAGCCGTGATGGCAAGCGCAGCACCGACGATGCCTCCCAGGCGCTGCGCAGTCCACGGTGACACTCGAGCACGGTAGCCCGGCTCTTGGAGCTTGAATAGCTACGAGCGAGCTTGCCCGCTCTCGGTCGTCGCACGAAGCCGATTGGCTTGTTCGAGAATGTCGGGCGTCAGCGCCGCGCCGAAATCTTCATCGGTGAAAACCTGCCGGATCTCGATCTCGCCGTCTTTGTGCTCGGAATTCGGGATCCGGCGTGCCCATTCCACGGCCTCATCCATGGACTTCACCTGCCAAATCCAAAAACCCGCGACGAGCTCCTTGGTCTCCGAGAATGGACCATCGATGAACGAGCGGCCCGCGCCCTTGAAAATCATGCGCTTGCCCTTCGAGCTCGGGTGCAGTCCCTCTCCAGCGAGCATCACACCGGCTTTCACCAGCTCCTCGTTGAAGTGCATCATCTCGCGCAAGCCTTGCTCGGTCGGCATCGTGCCGGCTTCGGATTCTTTGGTAGCTTTGACCAAGACAATCACCTTCATCGTCGTCTCCCTTTCGTAGCGAGAAAATCTCTCTCGTACTGGGGCGACGAATGGCGGTGGGTGTGATCGACATCGCGCGCGACTTTTTTCGCGCGCGCTGCCTTTTGTCGCACTTTTTCATGCTAGTGCCCCGGTCGCGCGGCCAGTCGACCGGGGCAGGCTCCGCCCGCTCAACGGTGAGCGTGGGCTCGCGCGAACTCGCTCGTCAGCAATCGCTTGAGTTTGGCGGCCGCGCCGTGGAGCGCCTCATCCACATTCGGGCCCCGGTGGGTGACCACAATCGGCTTCATCGAGGCCGCGCGCGCCTCCATGACACAACGCTTGTCGTCTGCACCCGATTTGGCGCCGTTGTCGTCGCTCAAATGCACCTCAACCCGAGTCACTTGTCGTTCGAAATGGCTGACCGCGTGTTCCACCACGCCGCGCACGTATTCCGTTACGCGCTGCCGTCCGTCGATGTTGTGATCGGTATTGACCTGAATTTGCATCTGCCGTTTCTCCGTTTGAGGGGGGCCTGCTTGGTGAACGACTCACCATGGCGATTGATTCCGCCGTTTGCAGCGTGCCTGCGTTTGTAATGACTAATGACCGCAGAGCTGCATGCCCCATGCCAACGCGCTGCAATTTGCAAATTGTGTCGCTTGCAGCGCTTGCACCGCCTGCAGACGCAAAAAACGGCGCGTCGCCGCGCCCATGACCGCGTCCAATTCCGACGCCGCTGCTCAGGGCCGCATTGCCCTGCGTGCGCGCGCAAATCCTGCGCGGCCTACATCGTCGACTGTGCTGCCACCACGGTTTGCCGAAAATAGGTCGATTAGAATTCGAACCAAACCTCGCACGAGTAAGCGTCTCGAAAACCGCAACGGTCGGTTCGAATTCGAACTAGCCTTTCTGCGCGCACGGTGGTTCTCGCAACGGCAACGGTCGGTTCGAATTCGAACCAGTGCCATTCGGTCAAGCGGCGAACCCCACGGCAGATTGTGGTCGCCGCGCGCGGATGGAGTCCCCATTGTGGTTCGGTCGTTGACCGAACGGCATTGGAATTCGAACTAGCTTTACGCGCGCAACGGCGCGGCCGTGGGCGTTCGAATTCGAGCTCCTTTTTCGTCTGCGATGCCCCACATTCGAGTGAGTTACCGCCGCGCCCCGTGCCCGTTGACGATTTGAACGAATTCTTGGAGAGGGGCGATCGCGATCCCGCATCGCACCTTGCGGGTGTCTGAGTTCCCGGCGAAACTCGACGCCGAAGGCTGCGCCGCGCTGCGCGGTCCGCGTGACCATCAAAAAAATCCCCCTTTCGAACGTGCAGTTTCTTTCATCGCGCGTGTGTGCGTTGATACCCGCGTGCGAGCGCTCAATAGCCACTTTTTGACGATTGCGCTGATGCCTGGGCTCACGATGAACCTGGGCTGCGGTTCCGCTGCACCTCTGAGTGAGGGCAGCAACGCAAGTGGCGGCGCACCACCAATTGCCGCTGAAGCCGGCTTTCTCGATTTGGCGCCGCGCAGCGTAGTGCTGAACGATCGGGCGGTCTCGCTCGCGGCAACGAGCAAGATCTTCTTCAATTTTCGACCGGCGGAGCAGGGCGCGGCAGTTCGTCCGACGATCGTGCTCTTCAACGGCTTCGCGTCGGACGTTGTGCGCGCGTTCGGCACCGGGCCCAACAGCGTGCAAGCAGATGGCAGCGTAGCTCCGAATCCGGATTCACTGACTCGCTTCGCGAACTTGCTCTATCTCGAGCCGCGGCAAGCAGGGTTTTCATACGATGTCCTCGAGGGACGAGCGGCGAACGCAACGGACTGCTCGCAGGACGTCTTCAGCGAGTATGTGGATGCTGCCGACGTGCTGCTCGCATCCTTGAAGTTCATGAACGGGCACTCCGCCTTGAAGGGGCCTGTGTATTGGATGGGAGAGAGCTATGCGGGCGTGCGCATCAGCTGGATTGTCGCGTACCTCCGGCAAGCATGGTCGCTCGCGCCCTATCAGGACGAGACGCTGCAGGCTGCGCTCGCCGCAGTCGATCGCAAGCGTTACCTGAGCGGGCAGGTTTTACTGCAACCGTGGCTCGTCGGCGCGGCCCACGCGACGGCGATTCGAGCCGCGTGTCAGAGCACAACTTTGTTGGAGGCGGTGCAGGGGAGCCTAGCCGGTCCCTGCTCAGTCGCTGATGCATGCACCTGCGCCAACATGAACTCGCGCAGTCCCTACGACTACGCGGTGAGTATCCAAGCGCAGGACGCGCGTCTCTTCGCAGCCGACGCTGCGCAAGTGTCGCCTGCGAACGCCGAAGCGCTCTATGGGGTCAAGTTCGAGAACATCGCCGGCCTCAACGGCACCGAGCGCTCCCGCGGCTTCAAATGCAGCGTCGCGGACGACGACACGCCCGACGAATCTGAGTTGGTTTCTCTGCTCGGCGCGCTTCCGGACGGACAGAGCTACAACCTTGCGTATTCGCCGCTGACGACTGGCAAGGGCTCAACCAATCCCGATTGGCGGACTCAGAATCTGGTGGGTGCGGCGTTCTTGGACAATGCCCAAGAGGTGCCGACATTCGTTACGGATGGGCAGCGAGATTTGGTGGTGCCGGAGATCGCGCTGGCGCC
>Ga0164241_10003583_pt1 | contig 15520 bp, 13 predicted proteins | sample OricomyardsoilBY_FD_108780 | JGI IMG/M metagenome (GOLD analysis project Ga0164241, IMG submission 108780) | Backyard soil microbial communities from Emeryville, California, USA - Original compost - Back yard soil (BY) | ecosystem: Environmental > Terrestrial > Soil > Unclassified | place: USA... | reverse complement strand
CGCCATCCAGGCCATCTGGATACCTGAGCAGGGGGCGTCAACGATGACCAGTTGACCGCTCACGAGTATCGAGGATCCGCTGCGCGCGGCGTGAAAACCTCCGATCTGCAGAACCCAGCAACTGAGCTGCGCCGTCACCATCCGCAGGGGATAGCCCGCGTAGAACTGCAGTGACGACAGCAGGGGAAGCGACAGGACCAGCAAGCCGGCATACGGAATCCGTGGCGTGCTGACCGGGAGCCATGCCGCCAGTGCGGCCGCCAGCGCCAGCACCCCGGCCAATGCCGAAAGCAGCGCCGTGGTCTGCAGTGCAAGCGCGCTGGCCATCGACAGCGCACCAGCCACGATGAGCCACCGCACGTCGGGCTGACGCCGCAACTGGCGCGCCAGCCTGGCCACGAATATCGCCAGTGCCAGCAGTGCGATCACGCCCAGTGGCTCGTCGGAGCCGTCCACCAGCCGCCGCCCATACCACACCCACTGCGGCCAGAGGGCGAGAACCTGCAGGCTCAGCCAGAAGAAGGGCTGGGACGTGAGGCTCATAGCACGCGACCCGCGATGCGCGTGGCCACACGGCGGGCGCGCCAGCCCCAGGCAGTCAGCAGCGCAAACACCACCGCCAGCGACAGCCAGGTCGCAGGTTCCGGTGTACTCGGCACTTCCGCGCCGATCGCCAGATTGCCAACGCCAGCGGGCAGGGGCGAGGGCTGATTCACCGTATCCACCGGGCCCTGGTTGCGCACCACCTTGTCGACCGCGATGAAGCTGGTGTACTGCGTCAGCAGCGAGTACTTGAGGCCAAGCTGCGTGATGGCGGGCTTGAGTTCGCCGGTGCCGGTGAGCGCTTCATCATCCGTAAGCTGGCGGATGCGACTGCGCGCCCAGAGTTTTTCCAGCTCGACCGCTTCGGTGGAAACGTCGTTGGTGCGGATGGTCTGCTTCCACGGTCCATTGGCTTTCTGGCCGCTGAGCTGCAACGTGGCCGCCACGCGCCGATAGGTCGAGCGCCACTTGCCCATGATCACCACGGGGCGGCCGGCGAGCACGTCGGGCAGCACGCTGGGTTCCACGTCATAGGCCTCGATGCCTTCGAACCTGGCCTGCAGGCGTGTCAGCACTGGCGAGTCGATCATCTTGCGCAGGCGTTCGGCCTGGCGCGTGGCCTCTTCGGGCCGGGTGACGATGAAGGATTCGCCTTGTCCGGCGCGCGCCAGGCCTTCCATCAAGTGCCGGTTGACCGAACTGCCGATGCCGAAGGCGAACAGGTTGGCGTTGTTCAGATTGCGCCGGACCAGCGCGAACACCTCGTTCTCGAAGGACACATACCCGTCGGTGACGACGATGATGGAGCGCGACAGTTCCGGTGCCTTCGGCAGGGCCAGCACGCGCCGGATCGCGGGTACGAGCTCGGTTCCACCGCCACCCTGCTGTCCGTCGATGGTGCGCAGCGCCGCTTCGATGTTGGCAGGCGTGGCGGGGATGGAGTACTCGTTCAACATGCGATTGCTGCCCGAGAACAGCATCACGTTGAAGGTGTCGGTGGGGCGCAGGCTGCCGATCAGCTTGCGCAGCAGCTCTTTGGCCGTATCCAGCGGAAAGCCATGCATCGAGCCTGAGACATCGACCACGAAGATGTAGTCGCGCGGATTGATCTCGGCGGGCTGGATGACCTTCGGCGGTTCGATGACGGCGACGAAGAAATTCTCATCCGGTCCTGCGTACAGCTTCAGGCCGCCCGCGGTGCGGTCGCCCGCCAGGCGATAGTCGAGGATGAAGTCCCGGTCGTTGCCCGGCTTGCCGGTGTCGAGCGTCACATGGCCGTGCCGGTAGCCGGCGCCGGTGACCTTGATCGCATGCGTGCTCGAAGTGATGTCGGTGACGGCCAGCGGCGAGTCGAACTGCACCTCGAGTTCGAACTTCGACTGCGAGGCGACGCCTTCGGGATGGTAGGGAATGGCCGGGAACACGCCGCTGCCGCCCTGGGCGATGGGCGCGGTGCCCGCGCCCGCATAGCGCGGCCCCACCACAGTAGGGAATACGAACTGGTACTTGCGATCGGTGGGCGCGATCAGCTCGGTGTAGTGCAGCTCCACCAGCACATCGTCGTTGGGCAGGATGTTGGCCACGTTCATCGCGAACACATTGGGCCGCTCCTGCTCCAGCAGCGCGGTGGTGCGGCCCTCGGATTTCGCCTTCTGGTATTCGATGCGTGCCTGCTGCTTTTCGCGGATCTTCGCCTCGATCAGGCGATCACCGAGGCGAACGTTCAACGCGTGCACGGCGGCGCCCGTGGAGCCCGGGAACACATAGCGCGCCTCGATGGGCCGCCGGCCCTCGTTGCGGTAGTGCTGCACCACCGTGACATTGGCGATCACGCCCGAGATCTGCGCGGTGACGCGCGTGGACTTCAGTGGCAGCTGATCCAGTTCGGGATCGGAACTCTTGACGAAGAAGTAGGGGCTCTGCGCCTTCTGGGCCTCGGAGTCGTCTGCCATGACCGGCCCGCAAAGCACCAGCAGCAGTCCGAATACCAGCAACAGCCATTGCATGTGTTTGCAGGACATGATTCGCATTCCATTCGGCCACCGCGGACTGCGGTTGGAATGAGCTTCGGCGCCCGCTGCAAAGCGCGTGGGAAGTGCGTGTGAAGTCGGTGTGAAGTCCGCGTGGGGCGGACGCGCGGCCCCGTTGGCGGGCAGCGGCGTTTAAAGCGCCGTACGCATCCGCGGCAGGGTCAATGTGGCGATGGCGCCGCCGTCTTCATGATTGCGGATCGCCGCACGGCCGTAGTGCAGATGGGCGATTTCCCGCACGAAGGTCAGGCCCAGGCCCGTGCTCTTGCGGCTGGAGTCGGGGCGTGTCAGCGAGAAGAACTTTTCAAACACCTTGTCGCTGGCGAAATGCGGGATACCGGGACCATGGTCGCGCACGCCAATGATCGCGCTCCTCGGCGACAGCTCCAGGCGCAGCTCGATGGGGCTATTGGAAGGGGAGAAGTCCAGCGCATTGGCCAGCAGGTTGCCCACGGCCTGCTTCAGCAGCAGCGGGTCGCCGAGCACCTGCGCGGAGCCGGTCGCCTCGAGCTGGATCGAAATGCCGCGCGCGGCGCCCGCAGCCGTGGCGCTGGTGGCCAGTTCCTCGAGCAGGGGCGCGACTTCCACGGGCTCGGGCGATTCGAGCAGCCGGCGCGATTCCAGCGCCGCGAGCTGCATCATCCGCTCCACCAGCTCGTGGATGCGCTGAGTCTCGCGTTCGATATTGTCGAGAAATCGCCGGCGGTCCGTTTCGGCCATGGGCTCGTGCAACAGATCAGCCGCTCCGCGGATGGCGGACAGCGGGCTCTTCAGTTCATGCGTCAGCGTCTGCGCATAGTCGGCGGCGAAGCTGCGGCCTTCCAGCGCGTCGCGCACATCCTTGTAGGCGGTGGCGGTCATCTCGCCCAGGTGACGCCACAGTCCCGGCAGATCCCAGCTCCTTTGCATGCGCACGCGGCGCAGGTAATCGGCCACCAGGCCGCTGGGAATCACCAGCCACAGCGACAGGATCAGCATGAGGATCAGCGCGGCGATGGCCGCCGTGACGCCGGCCAGCAGCGTCTTGTGCTGCGCGGCCTGCATGAACTGGCCGAGACTGGTCACTGGTTTGCCCACGGTTACGGCGCCGACGATGCGGTCCTGGTAGAAAATGGGTACGGATACGTACATCACCGCGGACCGCGGATCGTCAGCGACTTCGCGGGTGGTGCGCGCGCCGTACTTGCCTTCCAGGGCGAGGCGCACATCGCGCCAGCGCGAGAAATCCGCGCCCAGGCTTCTGCCCAGCGAGTTGAACAGCACATGGCCCTGGCCATCCACGACGGTGGCGCGCAGTTCCACGCGCTGCTTCCTGACGCCGTAGATGTCGGCCTCGAAGCGCCGCGCGCGCAGCGTGGCGAAGGTCTGCGCGAAGGTTTCTATATTCGGCCCCGAAGGGGTGGCGGCCGGTTCGAGCAATGTGGCCAGCAATTGCGCCGTTTCCACCATGGAATCCTCGGCGGACTCGCGATAGCGGGGCGCGATGTCATCGACCAGGCGCCACATCAAGAGGCCCACGCCCGCCAGATAGGCGAGCAGGATGCCGGCGAAGATGCGATTGCGGCGATTCACGGCAGGCCGTTCAAGGACGTTGCGTCGGCAAGTCCTCGACGAGCGCGTATCCGGCTCCGCGCGAGGTGCGGATGGGATCCAGCCCGGCGGTGACTTGCCTGAGTTTGGCGCGCAGGGTCTTTACATGCGCATCCACGGTGCGGTCGAGGCTGGCGCCGTGATCGTTCCACACCAGGTTCAGCAGGGTGTCACGGCTGAAGACATGACCGGGCTTCTGCACCAGCGTTCGCAGCAGCCCGAATTCGTAGCGCGAGAGTTCCAGCAACTGGCCGTAGTAGCGGATCTGCCGCCGGCCTTCATCCACCTCGAATACCGTGTTGGACTTCGGCTCCGTGGCCGCGCGCGGCGCCACGCGTCGCAGTACCGAGCGCACGCGAGCCACCAGCTCGCGCGGCAGGAAGGGCTTGGGGACATAATCGTCGGCACCCAGTTCCAGGCCGACCACGCGGTCGATTTCATCGCTGCGGGCGGTGAGGAAGATCACCGCGGCCTCGGTCAGCGGCCGCAGTTGGCGGAACAGATCGAAACCATTCAGGTCGGGCAGGCCCACATCCAGAACGATGAGCGCCGGCTGCTGAATTTCGAGTTGCCGCAGCGCCGCTTCGGCGGTCTGGCACCAGTGGGTGTCGAATCCTTCCTTGCGCAGGGCAAACTGCAGGGTATCGGCAATGCCAGGCTCATCCTCTACGATGAGAATGACTTGTTTTGCGAGGCTCAAAGGGTTCGATTCCCTGGCGAGGCTTTCGTGGCAGCGTAGCACGGCAGGGACGTGGATCACTGACCTGTGCATCATGCTCGACGGCGGCACAACGCCTTCGACGTTCTAGTACTCTACGCGGCCCATGACCATCGTTACCCGCTTTGCCCCCAGCCCGACGGGGATGCTGCACATCGGTGGTGTCCGCACCGCGCTGTTCTCCTGGCTGTATGCCCGCCGGCACGGCGGCCAGTTCATCCTGCGCGTCGAAGACACCGACCGCGAGCGCTCCACCGATGAGGCCGTTCGCGTCATCCTCGAGGGCATGCGCTGGCTGGGCCTGAACGAGGATGCGGGTCCGTTCTACCAGACGCAGCGTTACGACCGGTATCGCGCGGTCATCGCCGACATGCTCGACAAGGGGCTGGCCTACCGCTGCTACTGCTCGAAGGAAGAACTCGACGCCCTGCGCGAGGCGCAGCTGGCGCGCAAGGAAAAGCCGCGCTATGACGGCCGCTGGCGCGACAGCACCGCCACGCCACCCGCGGGTGTGACGCCGGTCATCCGCTTCAGGAATCCGCTGGCGGGCGACGTGGTGGTGGATGATCTGGTGCACGGGCGCACCGTGTTCCAGAACGCCGAACTGGATGATCTGATCATCCAGCGATCCGATGGCAATCCCACCTACAACTTTTGCGTGGTGGTGGATGACTACGACATGGGCGTGACGCATGTCATCCGCGGCGACGATCATCTGAACAACACCCCGCGGCAGATCAACATGCTGCAGGCGCTGGGTGCGACCCCGCCGGCGTATGCCCATGTGCCCATGATCCTGGGCGCCGATGGCGCGAAACTCTCCAAGCGTCACGGCGCCGTCAGCGTGCTGGAATACCAGAAGGAAGGTTTTCTTCCGGATGCCTTGCTGAACTATCTGGTGCGACTGGGCTGGTCGCATGGCGACCAGGAAGTCTTCACGCGCGAGGAAATGATCGCGGCCTTTGACATCGCCAACGTGGGCAAGGCCGCCGCGGCCTTCAATCCCGACAAGCTGTTGTGGCTGAACCAGCAGCACATCATGAAGGCGCCACGCGCCACGCTGGTGGCCGCGCTGCGCGAGCAGCTTGCCTTCCTGCAGGTAAGCGATGCGGATGAAGCGCTGTGTGGCGGCGTGGTCGAGGTATTGCGCGAACGCGCCAGGACCATGAAGGAAATGGCCACATCCAGCCTGTTCTTCTTCCGCGAGCCGGTGATGGATGACAAGGCCGTCGCCAAGCACCTCACGCCGGAGGCGAAAGCGCTTCTCGCGGAACTGCGCGCCGTGTTTGCGGTGACGGGGGAGTGGAAGGCCCCGGCGTTGCATGCGGCATTGCAAGTCTTCGCCGAAGCGCGTTCGCTGGGGTTGGGCAAGATTGCACAGCCGCTGCGCGTGGCAGTGACGGGCGGCACCGTGTCGCCGCCGATCGATGCCACGCTGGCCGTGCTGGGCCGCGAGAAGGTGCTGGCCCGCATGGATGCAGCGCTCGAATAATCCCTGTTGATAAATACACGGAGCGAGTGTATTTATCTCCCATGGCTCTCAAGAACGTCACCATTACCCTGGATGAGCGCACGCTCCAGTGGGTGAAAGAGGCCGCCGCGGAACAGGGCAAGAGCGTGTCCCGTTTTCTGAGCGACATGGCGCGCGAGCAGTTGCCGAAGGCGCAGCGCTACGAGGCGGCCCGGAAAAGTTTCATGGAGTTCGCGCGCGCGCAGAAAATTCCGCTGCGGGGGCCGGGCGAAAAACTGCCGACGAGGGACGAGATTTATGACCGGCCCGTGTTTCGTCGACGCTAATGTTCTGGTCTATTCGATCGACGTTACCGAGCCGCTGAAGCAGCAGCTGGCTCAGGCACTACTCGATCGCCTATGGCGCCAGGAATGCGCCCGCTCCAGCATCCAGGCAGTCAATGAGTTCTACTCCGTGGTCACGCGCAAGCTGCGGCACGTCATTACGCCCCAGGACGCCTGGGCGCGCGTCGAAGCGTTGCTGGAATGGAATCCGCAGCCGGTTGATGCAACGCTGCTGCGGCGCGCCAGCGTCATCGAGATGCGTCACAAGTTGAGCTGGTGGGACAGCCTCATCGTCGCGGCTGCCCGTCTGCAGCATTGTGCGCTGCTGTACAGCGAAGATCTGCAACACGGCGCCGTGCTCGACGGCGTGAAGATCGTGAACCCTTTCGTTGCTGAGGTGCAGGAAGACCCCGCGCAGTACGGCGCGCAGTTGCTGTCACCGCATCGTCCGCGCGGCAGGCCGCGCAAGCGCGCAGCCTGAAAGACAGGGGCGCCTGCGCGCCCCTCTGAAATCTACTTCTGCCGCTTGGCCGAGAATTCCTCGCCGCCCTGGCCGGCCACGTCACGCTTGAACTTGATCTCGTCGGCCGAGACGATCTTGCCGTCGTAGGCGATCTTCAATTCCATGCCCTGGTAGTTCAGGGTCTCGACGAAGTGCACGGTATCCTTGTCGACCTTGCCGTCACTGAGGTCGGATTCACCCAGATTCGACTTGCTGTGGCCGGTGAGCTTGTCGCCCTCGACCTTGAACGTATAAGTGTAGGTCTGCTGACCCACCTGGCTGTCGAACGAGGCTGTCCAGGTGCCAGTGATGCCGGCATCGGCGGCCAGTACACGCAGCGCGACCAGGCTCAGCAGGACGGCCGTGCCGGCCACGCCCGCCATCAAACGGATTCGGCTCATAGGAACAACTCCCTTGGTTTTTTCTGATGCCCCCGAGACGGGCATTGGCCACCGATCGTACGCCGGGGCGGGCTTCCTTGACAGTCAGGAGGGGGCCGCGTAACGTCGCGCCCCTCCCGCAGTGGGGCTATAGCTCAGCTGGGAGAGCGCTTGCATGGCATGCAAGAGGTCGACGGTTCGATCCCGTCTAGCTCCACCAATTCTCCCGATCGTCAGGCGTCCGGCGCCAGCCGTGGCCACAGGCTCTTGAACGAGGCTGTGAGGAATGCCGTGGGCTCGCCCATCCGGGCGACGTAGTCCCTGGCCGGGTTCGAGGCCAGCATATCCACCGGGGCATAACCGGCGCGCATCATCTTGCCGAGCTGATCGGCCAGCTTGGCCAGGATGTCCAGTTCGGCCTGCAGGTCCGCCTTCGTGAACAGCTTGGCGCCGTTGGCCGTGACCACGCGAGTCTTGTCGTCGCATTGCGCGATCAGGGCGCGATAGCCATTGACGGTGCCGTTGATCCAGCCGCCGGTGACCCAGTCCATGATGGGCCAGCCATTGCCGGCCACCACGCCGCCGGTCATCAGCACATTGGCCTTGGCCAGCTTCACGTACAGGTCGCCATCCGTATGCGCCTGCAACAGGTAGGCGTAACGCACGGTCTCATCGCCTGCCTTGAAATCGCTGCTGGTGTAGGTGGTGGCGTTGGGCCGCGCAAAAGCGGGCAGGGGACCGATGGGCGGTCCATCGGGTTCGTAACGCACCGTCGTGGAAAGCCACAGCCGCGTGTTTTCGTGCGCGATGATCCGGGCCCCCTGCTTGCCCAGCAGCTCATTGAGACCGGTCTGCTCCGGATGCCAGTGGGTATTGATCAGCGTGTGCGCCCGCTTCGCACCCAGCTCGCGCTGCGCCAGCGACAGCAGTGCACCGGCATGGGCTTTCAGGCCGCCGTCGATGAAGATCAGTCTCTCGGCATCACGCAGCGCCACCACATTGGCGCCGGCGCCCTGGATCAGCAGCAATCCATCGCCCAGCGACTCGCTGGTCAGACTGCTCCGGGCTTCGCGCGCCTGGGCGGTGCCGGCGCGCAGCGTCATGCCCGCCAGCGCGGCGCCCGCCATGGCGGTACCGGATAGCGAAGCCACGAAATCGCGCCGGGACAGGAATGTTTTCATGGGAGGCGACTCTAACCGATAATCTCCGGGAGCCGGATAACTGGCGTGGGGCGGGTCGGAACAATGAGGCGTGTACTGAAGCTGGGCCTGGCGGGATGGGCGGCGCTTGGGATGGCCCCATTGTTCGCGGCTGATGCGGCGCAACCGAGAGATCACTGGACGCTGGTCAACGACTACTGCATCGGTTGCCACAACACGACCGACTGGGCCGGCAAACTGGCGCTGGATGCGCTGGAGCATGAGCAGAAGGCCGTGCCCGCTGATGCCGAGACCTGGGAAAAAGTCATCAAGCGTCTGCGCGGGCGGCTGATGCCACCTCCCGGCGAAAAGCGTCCCGCCGGCGAGGACATCGACTCTTTCGTGCACTGGCTGGAAGGCACCATCGACACGGCGGCAACGCGAGTCGAGCCCGGTTATGTGCCATTGCATCGCCTGAACCGGCGCGAATACACCAACGCCGTGCGCTATCTGTTCGATCTGGATTTCGATCCCTCGGCGCTGTTGCCGCAGGATGATCTGTCGGATGGCTTCGACAATGTGGCCAAGGTGCTGCAGGTGTCGCCCACCTTCCTCGATCAGTACCTGGCCGCGGCGCGTTCGGTGGCAATGCAGGCGGTGGGCAATCCTGCTTCGCGTCCGGTGGGCACGCCCTACAACAATCCCTTCGGCGGGCCGCAGCACAATCATGTGGAAGGCCTGCCCCTGGGAACGCGCGGCGGCTTCGCGGTGGATCACATCTTTCCGGCCGATGGCGAGTACGAGCTGAACATCAACAACATGGCGCGCGCGCTGTGGGTTGAGGGCATGGAGTTCGAGAACCAGCTCGTGGCCATGGTCGATGGCGTGAAGATCTACGAGGTCACCATCGGCGGCGATACGGATCAGAAGGCCATCGACCAGAAGGGCGATGCGCCGGTGGATGCCATCAACACACGCCTGAAGAACATCCGCTTCCATGCCAAGGCCGGCCAGCATCGCGTGGTGGTCACCTTCCGCGCACGCAGTTTTGCCGAGTCGGATTCGCGGCTGGAACTGCTGGTGCCCGGTGGTGGCGAGGATCGCGTGCTCAAGGTCACCAATTTCGAAGTGCGTGGGCCATTCAAGACCGACGGCGTCAGCGACAGCGCGCCACGCCGCAAGATCTTCAGTTGCTATCCGAAGAGCGAGGCGGAGGAGAAAGGCTGCGCCGAGCAGATCACCGGCACCATCGCGCGCCGCGCCTTCCGCCGGCCGCTGGAGGAGGGCGAGGTGGCCAACCTGATGCAGGCTTACTCAGCCGCGCGCCAGGGCAAGAGCTTCGACGAGGGCATCCGCGGTGTGGTGACGCGCATCCTGGCCAGCCCCGACTTTCTGTATCGGCCCGAGACCGCACCCGCCGGCAAGAAGCCCGGCGATTCATTCGAACTCGACGATCTGCAACTGGCCTCGAGGTTGTCCTTCTTCCTGTGGAGCAGCCTGCCGGACGACGAACTGCTGGAAGTCGCGGCATCCGGCAAGCTTTCTGATGATGCCGTGCTCGAGAAGCAGGTGCGGCGCATGCTGACCGATCCGCGCGCGCAGTCGCTGGCGCGCGACTTCGCCTTCCAGTGGCTGGGCCTGGCCAAGCTGGCTGACATCGAGCCCGATCCCGGCGTGTTCCCGTACGCGGCCAATCATCGCGACCTGGAAGGCGATCTGCGGGAGGACTTCCGCGAAGAAATCCGCCAGTTCGTCGACGCGGTATTCCGTGGCAACCGCAATGTGCTCGACCTGATGACGGCCGACTACACCTATCTGAATGAGCGGCTGGCCGTGCACTACGGCATCCGCGACGTGAAGGGCTCCTCGTTCCGTCGTGTTGCGCTGACGGATCCGAATCGCTTCGGCCTGCTGGGCAAGGCCGCGGTGCTGATGGTGTCCTCCTATCCCAACCGCACGGCGCCGGTGCTGCGTGGCGAATGGATTCTCGACAACATCACCGGTACGCCACCCACGCCGCCACCGCCCAATGTCGAGTCGCTGAAAGATCCGCCCGTGGGTGCGCGGGTATTGTCGATGCGCGAGCAGATGGCCGTGCATCGCACCAACAAGAGCTGCTTCGCCTGCCATGGCGTGCTCGATCCCATGGGACTGGCGCTGGAGAACTTCGACGGCGTGGGCCACTGGCGCGAAAAGGACCGCATGGCCGAGACGCGCATCGATTCATCGGGCGTGCTGCCGGATGGCACCAAGGTCAATGGTCCGGTGGATCTGCGCAATGCGCTGATGAAGCACCCGGACCAGTTCGTGCAAACGCTGGTGACCAAGCTGATGATCTACGCCACCGGCCGGCCGATGGAGTGGCAGGACATGCCCACTATCCGCGGCATCGTGAAGCAGAGTGCCGCCGACGATTACCGCTTCGCGACGCTGGTGACGCAGATCGTCAAGAGCGCGCCGTTTCGCATGAAACAGATTCCCGTGGAGGCCAAGGCGCCCGAGACCCGCCAGGCCGCCTTGATCAACTAGTGATTCACTAGAGGACGTTCCCATGTTCATCACCAAGAAGCATCTGGATCGCCGCACCGTGCTCAAAGGCGTGGGTGTGTCGGTGGCGCTGCCGCTGCTGGATTCCATGATTCCGGCATCCACGGCGCTGGGCCAGACGGCGGCGGCGCCCAGGCCGCGCATGGGATTCGTGTACTTCCCGCACGGCGCGGTGATGCAGCACTGGTCGCCCACGGCCACCGGCGCCGACTTCCAGCTCACCAAGATTCTCGAGCCCGCGGCCAAGCATCGCGCCTCGATGACCATCGTCAGCGGCCTGCGCAACAAGGGCGGCGAGAGCAACACCCCGCACGCCATCATCGCCGGCACCTGGCTGGGCTGTGTGTCGCCGCAGAAGACCCACGATCCGCATGCCGGCACCACGGTGGATCAGATGGCCGCGAAGGTGCTGGGCGCCGATACCGCCTTTCCGTCACTGGAACTGGCCACCGAGGGCGGCGCGGTCTGCGATCCGGCCTATGGCTGCAGCTATGGACACACCGTGGCGTTTCGTTCTCCCACGCAGCCGCTGCCCATGGAGTTCAATCCGCGCAAGGTGTTCTACCGGTTGTTCGGCGGAGGCGACACCGCCGATGAGCGCGCGGCGATTACCGTCGAAACCAGCAGCATCCTCGACGCCGTGGCGGCGGATGCGGTTGCGCTGCAGAAGCGTCTGGGTGCCAGTGACCGCGCCGCGGTGGCCGATTATCTGGATTCGGTGCGCGAGATCGAGCGGCGCATCCAGAAGATCAAGACCGAAGGCATGGGCGGCGTGCAGCTTCCCGATGCGCCCGTGGGCATTCCGGCGGTATTCGAAGAGCACCTGAAGCTGCAGTTCGACATGATTGCACTGGCTTTCCAGGCCAACCTGACGCGCGTGGCTTCGTTCATGATGGCGCGCGAGGTGAGCATGCGTACCTACAACAACCTGGGCATTTCGGACGCCTTTCATCCTCTGTCTCACCACCAGGAAAACCCCGCCAAGATCGAGAAGCTGGTGAAGGTGCAGAACTTCCACACCAAGGTGTTTACCGGCTTCCTCGACCGGCTGGCGGCTACCAAGGATGGTGACGGCTCGCTGCTCGATCATTCCATCATCCTGTTCGGCAGCAACATGTCGAACAGCGACAAGCACAACAACGATCCATTGCCTTCGGCGGTGTTCGGCAGGGCCTATGGAAAGATCAAGGGCGGCCAGCATGTGAAATATCCGCAGAACACGCCGCATGCCAACCTGCTGCTCACGCTGCTCAACCGGGCCGGCGTGCCGGTGGAGAAGGTGGGCGACAGCACCGGCATCTTCGCGGAGGTCTAGAGCCTGTGCGCAAGCTGCTTTGTCTGGCACTGCTCGCACCGTTGTGCGTGACGTCGGCCTGGGCGGTGACGGGCCGCGCCGAGCTCAATGCGCAATTGTTCGAGGCCTTGAAGGCGCAGGATCCGGAGACGGCGCTGTATGCGTTGTCCGAGGGCGCTGAGGCGACGGCGAAGGAGCCCGACGGCACCACGCCGTTGCACTATGCGGCGCACTTCGCCGACACGCGGCTGATCGGCGCGCTGCTGAAAGCCAGGGCCGATCCCAACGCGCGCAATGAATTCGGCTCGATGCCACTGGCCGAGGCGGCCACCACGGGCAACGCCGAGGCAATCCGGCTGCTGCTGAAGGGCGGGGCGGATGTGGAATCCGCCAATCCCGAAGGTCAGACGGCGCTGATGGTCGTGGCGCGCGCCGGCAAGGTGGATGCGGCCAGGCTGTTGATCAAGGCCGGCGCCAAAGTGAACGCGAAGGAAACCTGGGCCGGACAAAGCGCGCTCATGTGGGCGGCGGCGCAGGGCCAGGCGCAAATGATCCACGTGCTGGTGAAGGCCGGCGCCGACGTGAATGCGCGTGGCGATACGCGCGAATGGCAGAGGCGCATCACTTCCGAGCCGCGACCCAAGGGCATGAATCGTGGAGGTTTCACGCCGCTGCTGTACACCGCCCGCGAAGGCTGCATCGAATGCGCGCGCGAGCTGCTCAAGGGCGGCGCCGACATCAACCGCGCCGATCCGGACCAGACCACACCGCTGGTGGTGGCGCTGATGAACCTGCACTTCGATTACGCGTCGTTCCTGATCAAACATGGCGCCGATGTGGATCGTTGGGATCTGTACGGCCAGACGCCGCTGTATGTGGCCATCGACATGAACACGCTGCCGCGCGGCGGCCGGCCCGACCTGCCCAGCGAGGATTTCACCACCGGCTTGCAGGTGGCCGGGCAGCTGCTGGCGGCGGGCGCCAACCCGAACATCCAGCTCAAGCTGCGGCCGCCTTATCGCAACTACATCTTCGATCGCGGTGGCGACGGGGTGCTGTCGACCGGCGCCACGCCGCTGCTGCGGGCCGCCAAGGGCGGCGATGTCGAGGCGGTGAAGCTGCTGCTGAAATACAAGGCCAACTTCAACCTGCCCACCTAAGAGGGCGTCACGCCGCTGATGGTGGCCGCCGGGACCGGCCATGGCGCCAATCCCACGCGCGGGCGCTACAAGACCGATGCCGAGGCGGCGCAATGCGCGGCGTTGATTCTGGATGCGGGCGCCGATGTGAACGGTGCCGATCCGCGCCAGCGACGCACCGCCTTGCATGCCGCGGCGGCGCATGGCTGGACCCAGACCGTCCAGCTGCTGGCCGATCGCGGCGCGGACCTGGAGTTTGCGGATGCCCGCGGCCTGCGGGCCATCGACCATGCGGCCGGACGGGCAGAGCGCGGCTTTCTCGAGCCCGAGCATTCGCCCAACAACGAGACCATGAAGCTGCTGCGGGAGCTGATCGTGGCGAAGACGGGCCACGAGCCGCAGGAGACCAAGGTTCCGCGACAGACCCAGGGTCGCGGCACCGGCGGGCCGGCCAACCGGAACGAGGCTTCCGTTCAGGTTCAATAGCGCGGCTCAAGGCGACGACGGGGCGGTAGGAACTGGCCGCGGTTCCGATTAGAATGCCGCCCCCTTCAGGACGTCCCCATCGTCTAGAGGCCTAGGACATCGCCCTTTCACGGCGGTAACCGGGGTTCGAATCCCCGTGGGGACGCCAATTCTGATCGCGTGATCCCGGTAGGGTCTCTCCTACGCGTGGTAGAAGCGTTTCAAGTCTGGTTGCGATGCTGTGCCCTGCGGACACTGCTGGCCATTGTTCATTCCATCCACCAGGGGAATTCCATGGCCCAGCCCAGCACCCGCTCTCGCAGTCACACCGCGCAATCCAAGGCCGCCCGCGCCGGCACCCAGGATGCCATCGCTCTTCTGAAGGCCGACCACCGCGAGGTGGAAGAAATGTTCGAACAGTTCGAGAAAAGCCGTTCAGAGGACAAGAAGGCGCAACTGGCGCAGAAGATCTGCCAGGCGCTGAAGATACACACGATGATCGAGGAAGAGATTTTCTATCCGGCCTTCCTGGAAGCCACCGGCAACAAGGACATTCATCACGAGGCGCAAATCGAACACAACGGCGCCAAGAAGCTCATCGCGGAGATCGAAAAAACGCAGGCCTCGGATGATTATTTCGACTCGCGCGTGAAGGTGTTGTCGGAAATGATCAAGCACCACGTGCACGAGGAAGAAAAGCGCGAGGGCATGTTTGCCGAGGCGCGCGATTCGGACATGGACCTCGACGCCCTCGGTGAGCAGCTGCGGGCGCGCAAGGAAGAACTCGGCGCCTCCGACGGCATCGATGACGATACGGAGATGACCTTCAACGGCTGAGGGCGGGCACAGATGCACCGGTTCCTGCGTGACAATGGCCTGTCCCTGGTCATCGCAGGATTGTTCGCCTTCACGCTGTTGGGTCAGGTCGAGACCGGACTGCATCGTTACAACGAGGAGCGGGCTGAGCATCATCAGCCCGCCCTGGCGTTGACCGCCTACCTGACCACGGGCCACTTTCTCGAGGCTACCGCCGAGAATTGGGAAAGCGAATTCCTGCAAATGGCGGCCTACGTCGTGCTGACGGCGCTGCTGTACCAGCGCGGCTCGGCCGAATCCAGGCAGATCGAGGCCAGCGAGGCGGTGGATCGCCAGCCCAGGGCCGGCACGCGCAAGCGTAACGTACCGTGGCCAGTACGCCGCGGCGGCTGGATATTGAAGCTCTACGAGAACTCACTGGTATTGGCCTTTCTGCTGCTGTTTCTCATCAGCATCGTGTTGCACGCCATTGGCGGAATGCGCGCCTTCAACGAAGAACAGGCGGCGCAGGGCGGCGCCACGGTATCGCTGCTGCAATACGTGCAGGGCGCGCAGTTCTGGTT
>Ga0164241_10003582_pt1 | contig 15524 bp, 11 predicted proteins | sample OricomyardsoilBY_FD_108780 | JGI IMG/M metagenome (GOLD analysis project Ga0164241, IMG submission 108780) | Backyard soil microbial communities from Emeryville, California, USA - Original compost - Back yard soil (BY) | ecosystem: Environmental > Terrestrial > Soil > Unclassified | place: USA... | reverse complement strand
GCAGGAACACGTCCACGCCGACGAACCGCTGCCCGCGAACGCCTGGAGCCACGTCGCCCTGGTCTTCACCGGCAACCGGACCTACCTCTACGTGAACGGCCAGCAGGTCCAGAACGGCGCCGCCGAACCGCTGGTGACCGAAAAAGGGGAACTGGAGATCGGCGGCTCGACCGACACCGGCGACTACTTTGACGGCCGCATTGACGATGTCAGGATCTACAACCGAGGGCTTGACCAAGATGAACTGTCAGAAGACCAGAAATACGCGGTCGAAAGGCCTGGCCTCGGACCCATTGGTACCGTCTATCACGCCAAGGTTTACAGTCAGGATCCGATCATCGGAGGTCATCTCGAAGCCCAAGAGTGGGTCGAACCGTACGAAAGGCTAGAACGTCGGCTCACCTCAACCGCCCTTGAAAGCACGACGAAGGAAGCTTGCCCCGGAGAACCGACCAACGAGTGCGCAGTGGGTCGTCGTGTTCTGATGGGCGCTTCGCGGAAGCCGGAAGTAGTAGCCCAAGAAACTGTCGTGCCAGCGAGCGAAGTGGGATCCCTCCCTCCGGCCGGTACCATGCTTCTTCCGACGGATCCCAGCTTTGGTACCCAGATCGAGCAGGGCAATGAGAGGAACATTCTCGAGCCCTGGCAAGTCCGTCCACCTGGGGCCGGCCGGATCTACGAGCTGGTGCGATCAAGTCATCTCGCGGAAGAAGGTTTGCCGGCTGAAGCATGGGAATTTTGGATTGACCGTGCGACCGGCCTACCGATCAAAGCGCAAATTGCTCAGGCCACGCAGCCGAAGTCCTACGTCTATTACACCTACGAACCAACCACTCAGGCAGCAGAACTTCCCGAAGACTTCTGGAAAGGCAATGAACGGGAAGGCCCTGCCTGCGAACTGGGCTCGACCGCGGTCGCAAACTCCAACCCACGCGTCCCGGCGATCGTCTACAGCAACGCGGGGCAAACCTTCCTCGAACCTCTCGGGGCCACGGCCCAAGGGACGCAGCAGCGTGCAACGCTCACTCCTTCGGGGATAAAACTACAGTCCGTCGACGGAGACGAAGCGCCACTCCGCTGGGAAGTTGATTTTGCCTCTGATCAGGAACTCGTCACGAGTGAAGACGCGGTCATTGTGAAGTCAGCAACCGGAAAAGAAGTTGTGAGGATTACCAGCTCAACTGGCGTGCCTCCCAAAATCGAGGAAGTCGCAGCAGACCCGGGTAATCCCATCAGCTCAGGTGACGTGCTTGTCCTAGAATCGACGGAAGAAACGCTAGAAGTATCGGCTGTTGAACCGTTGTCCTTGGAACCCAACTGTGAAGAAAGCAAATCGGAATCGGAAAGTCTTTCTGTGTCGCCATTTGCCGCATCAACGGCGCAGGTCATCGTGTACGTGAATCCATACCCAGGTGTGGGCAATGTCAAGGTCGGATTATCCGGTCCTTGTGCCGACCACGAAAAGTACATCGGCGCGGACAACAAAGTTGTGTTTGGTAGTTGCACGCCGGGGGTCGAATACACCGTACAAGTGCCGGAAAATGTGTTCAACGAAGGTCGGCACTATGTCGAGCCGTCGCATATTCGGACGTTCACCTTGCCTGCCAGTAATCATGTTGTCGAATTCCACTATGGCCTCCAGGGTGGAGAAGCTGGCGGTTCTCCACCGCCTCCTCCACCGCCACCTGTGGAAGAATATGAACTGGGGCTGGAAATTATCGAAGGTGTCGACGTTCTGGGCAATGAAGGAGAAGAAGGCCCAGCCGAAGCGACGGCAAGCGACTTCGGGCCTATAGTAGTGGAAAACGTTCCACCCACCATACAGAGCCATCTCGACGGGGCTTTGCTGGATTATCCCTGTGCTGGTGACGGGATTCCTCCCGTGTACAAGAGGACGTCCCACAAGGGATTTCTCATCGCCGAGACCTGGGTGCAATGCGGACCGATAAACGAAGCGGCCAAATATTATTGGCTCACGTTTCTGCAGACTATCGAAATATTCAACGGCACGGACTGGGAGCCTCTTGCGAGGTTAAATGAAGGTCTCGGAATTCCCGGTCTCGGTATGTCATTCGGGCCAGTAAAATTTCCTAGGGCTGTCGCTATGGCCACTGTCTATCCGTGCGAGTCGATCAGCAATCTCCACCGATTCCGTGTCCATGATGTGCTCGTAGGTGAGCAGGACGGGGAGCCAGTTCCGCTGCCGAAATCTGTCTACAGCGCTGGCGTGTTGATCTTTTGCCAGTGAGGCGACGCGTGTGCATATCGAGCTAGAGCCGATACTGATCGCTGAAAAGATGTTGCGGTGTCAAGCAGTTGCGCTGCAAACACTGTCTGGAGGGGCGGCCTTTCCCACTGCGCGAGGTGACGTTCAATCATTCTTGGGCAAAGTGGATTGGTCGCCGTTGGAAGTGGAGATCGTTCGCGAAGGTGAAGGCTGGCCCGAGCAGCTTCATGAGCATGTCTGTGTATTCGTTACGGCAGACGGAGGTTCTTTGTTGTTGCTCACCGAAGTACGGTTCGAGCTGGATATAGCCGCGCATTTCGGATGTTCGGGAGGGAGTCGCTTTGCGTCTCGAATATGCGCTGTCGCCATCGACCGCACCGGCATGGTCCAGGGAACCGGTAGCGACCGTGTCTATGAGCTTGTGCAATTAGCCGGGAGGCATCGTCGCTCCTGACGCTATGCCTGGCTGTCGGTTAGCAACCAATTTAGCGTGAGGGAGTTGATAGGGGCGTGGCGGACGTAGGTAAGCAATGCTCTGGTGTGCACCCCGCAGCCGTACCCGTGTGGACTTCAACGTGGTGCAGCGTGTCACCAGACGTCTCGCTTTAGCCCCGGCGTCGCCGCGCCCTGTGTGACATAGGTGTTGCGGTCTCCCGGCCTGTGCGACATCTGGTGCTCAAAGCAGTCCTCGACACATCGGCAGCGTGTTGGGGAACGCTGCTTCCTGCTCCCCGTACATCCGCTGGAACTCGAGCCGGGCCAGCTGGCCGGCGTGCTGGACCTCGCCGCTGGCGCGCTCAAGCTCCTCGCCGTCCCGCGCCGAGACGGTGACGAAGCCGGCGAAGCGCATCCCGGCGAAGCCGTCGGCGAGCTCCTCTTCGCGCCGGGTGACGGCCTGCGCGCGACGGCGGTCCGAGGCGGTCGTCATGAAGCCCTGGCGGCGCCTCTCCATCTCGCCGGCGAGCTCCATCGTCTGCGCCCTCTCGGCCTGACGCATCGCCTGCCCGAACGGGACCGGCTCGATCGTCACCGCCACGGTGCGGACCGTCGCGCTCTGCATCAGGAGCGGCGCCAGGAAGCTCGGGCCGACCTCCGATCTTGGCCACGAGGAGATCCAGTAGGTGTTGTGGAAAGCGGCATCCGTCCGGTAGCGCGACCAGCCGAGCTCCTCGGCATGCGGACCCATCAGCTCGGGATCGACGCCCTCGCGACCGGGATCTCCAAGGCGGGGGCGGGCACGCGCCTGATGGCCGAAAGGGTCGAAGGCATCGCGGATCACCTCGGCGTACTGACGGGGTCGTAGGAGACCGAAGACCTTGATCTCGGCCGAGCCGAGCCTCCGGGCCAGGCTCTCGGTCTCGCTTTCGGCCGTTGAATACCAGTCGACCCGCAAAGGCAAGGTCGAGATAGAAAAGGATCGTGGAGGAAGGAGTGTCCTCATGCCGAGATCGCACCGTGAGAGAAAGCGGCCCGGAAGGGGTTTGTCGTCGCTTCTCAGTCATCTCTTCTGAGCCTCTTCGCACATGAAGATCCGGAGGGTCTGCCCCCTCCCGGCGAAGAGGCACTGGATGGGCTTGCAGGCCGGCCGGTTTACCGTTGGACAGGCTGAAGCGCCTGGAGACCCGTTCGTCGCGGCTGGTTAAGAGCGGCGCTGAACGGTAAGCCGCGCATCACCTTCTCCATGTATTGGTAATCAGGACTACCGTCTCCAAGGGAGGGCAGCCGGACAGTCGTTGCCCGCATTCTCTCCAACGTCCACTTGAAACCGTATGAATACCTCGAGCGCTCGTGTCGAATCACACCGCAAAGGAACAGGAGCGTCCATTTCGACATCTCCACCTTTGGTTCCAAAATATTGACGTCGTCACAGGCGAAGAACGGCCGATCTTGGTAAAAAGCCCAGCCTACACTGCCATTATAAGGGACCGTCAAGCATCCTTGGCTTGCGTTGGGGGCAACATCGTTGAGGTCGGTCACTCCGTTGTTCTTCGCAGACGCGCCAATAAAGCGAGTTCCCCCTGGGATACGATCAGCCTTGGTTAGGCGCTTACCCTTCTTGATAGTGAAGAGATCGCCGAGAGCGAACGCGGGCCAGTTTTCGGTTGGAGACAGACGGTGAGGTGTTGAGGCAGACTTGGCAAGCCCGTCGTACGTCGGGATGGGTGCTTCTTCGACCCAACTTGGAACCTCATCGGGCAGATCAATGCTTCCGAGGGTCCGGTTTGCCTCGCGGCCGAACGCGGTATAGCGGAAGGCGTTATGTCGAATGCACATCGAGTAGTACAGCCTGAGGCTAAGCGGCATGTGTTCGTCCAATGGGTTCAGAACGGCGACGTTCTGACCAGTGTAATACGGGCGTTGTTGGACGAACGATGAGAGAAGATATGAACCACCCAGCGCGACCGTCATCGAGCCGGGAGAAAACGGAACGATTCCATCGAGAGCTTCCACAAAACCTGCGAGGCCTTGACCGGTGCTCCGCCGGCCGATAAATGCGATCCCCGCGTCCTGGTCAGAGGGGATCATCTTGTTCATGTCTAGTTGATTCCCGTAGGCGACTTGAAAAAGAGCATCGAGACGGCTCATTCTTTATCTCCGGCGTCAGTGTTGCCGAGACTAAACAGGGCATAGTCGACGAGTACCCGTTCGAAGTCAGCCTGGGTTAGCGTCGAGTAGTCGGTCTCCATGTATGCCTCCGCGACCCACTCGTCATCTGCCGTTACTGTCGCCGTCACAGACTCGTCAGGGTGGACCTCGCGGTTACGGAATCTTTCAACCCATCGATCTCGGATGCTGGGCCAAAGATGATTCTTATCGACCCGGCCAAGATTCTTGATCTTTACGAAGCCGTCGTTACGCCAATAGCCGAACCAGGATTTCTTATTTGAGGTGGCGTGCGGGATGCCAGCCGTGAATACCATCACGCAGGTGACCACCCCGACGGGGTGAAATAGCTCGGGAGGCATCGACATCACTGCCTCCAACGTGTGCTTGCTCAGCAGATTCTTCTTATCGGGAGATGGAGCGGTCGCACAGGTCACGGGAACGATGGCTATTCCCGTTCCTCCTTTGGTTAGAAGATCGAGCATGTGCTCTACAAATCGCAGCTCTTGAAGATCCTCCTTTGACTTTGCGTACGGCGGATTGATCAGCCCGATGTTCGGCTGATGGCTTCGCACGGCGGCTGTTATGCCGTCGTCGAAACAGGAACCTTGATACAGATTGGCTTTTCCGTCGCCTCGAAGAATCATGTTCGACGCGGAAAGGGCGTACATGGTTGCTTGCTGCTCAACGCCAATCAACCGTTCACGTTTGATCGACTCAATCTCCTCCTGCATGTTTGCCGTCTGAATCATCTGGGACATAGCTGAGATCAAGAAGCCGCCGGTGCCCGCACAGGTGTCTACGACTATGTCGTCCTTCGTGACATTTGCCATAAGTGCAAAGAGCTCCGTAACGTGCTTCGGCGTGAGAACAATCCCCAGTCCCTTTCCGTCCCCGCCGGTGTATTTCAGGAACTCTCCGTAGAACTGACCTACGACATCGAACTCGTGATAAATCGTGAGGAAGGGGAGCACCCGTTCGGCCAGCATCGTGACGATCTCCGATAGAAGTCCCTTAGGGAATGCTTTCGTCGCCTTACGAAGCTCGGGGTGCACCTCAATATTGGTAAAAGGCTGCGTCATGTTCTCTACCTTGGCCACAGGAAGAGAAGCCTTCAGGATCTCATCCTTGATCGACTGCATCCAAAAAGCCGGTAGCTCATTGGCGGGATAGACGCCGTAAGTCTGGGCAAAGACGTCGTTGCTGAGCGCGATCAATGACCCCGCCACGGCAAGCGGCTTCTCCTTCTCCTCCAGCTCGGCCTCGTCCCGCATGAAGATATGCATCTCATTGCTGAACTGGATGAGGTCCTTCTCTCGCTTCGCGTGGACGGCTGGATCGAACGAAGCGGCCCGAATCATGTCCGCAAACGGGACGACTTCGTCGATCACGGCACCGGTCGGAGCAACCAACGGCTTTGGCTCTGACTCTCCTTTTGGAAGCAGGAATGACGACCAACGGTTGATTTTCGAGTGCCCGCTCACCGCGACCGCAATGACCGTATAGTCGCCGGAAAGAGCGCGCGCGTAATGAAGGACACCGTCAACCGCGAAATCCGCCGGTCTGTCGCGGTTCTTGGATTCGTGCTTCGAGACGTCGGCCTTGCACTCGATCAAGAGCACCATGTCCGGCGTCCCGGGTGCAGTGATGATGAACTCAGGGTAGCCGGCGCCGCCCTTGCCGGTCTTAGATGCTTTTCGGAGCGCTCTTCTGATTGCCTCAATGGCGGATTGCTGCTTCTCGACAACGATGGACTCCGGGTCGTCGTAGTAGCCCAACTCTCGTAGGCGGCTGTCGACCAGATCCTCAGTTATTCGCTCATTTCCCATAGACGGTCAGCGGCAGCCTATGCTGGCGGGACGTCGGACTCTGGTTCCAGGCATCGTGATGCCCGTCCTCCTTCGCTCTAAGGCCCGCGGAGGTTGATGGATGTCGTGTCCATGTCAAGCGCGCGAATGGCCCGGCCGAAGCCCAGCGCGTCTTGGGTCAATCGAGGAACGACTCGGCTCTGTAAATAAGACGCAGACGGGAGCACCGGTCAAGCCCGAGTTTCAGGACGTAGCTCTGTTCGCTAGACGGACTGACCCCCAATGACGTCGCCGCCGGCGCTGGCGGCGACGTGGCCAAGCGTAAGGGCATCGCGGTGGTATCGGCGCCGCTCTGCGGAAGCCGAAGATCAAGGTCGACACCGGCGATGTCGCCCGGGTCGCCAAAGAGGTCGGCAGCTTCAGCACCCAGGTGGGCGCCCTCGCCGGCGAGCTGCAGCGCAACCGCGAGGCAGCGAACAACGGGTCACCGCTCGCCGATCGAGGGTGCCCTCCAGGGGCTGACCTCGCAGCACTGACCAACTGATCCGCCGTCTCGGATCGCGTGTGGGAGGGCACATCGGGAGCCGTGTCTCGAAGTGAAGCCCGCTCCCTTGCGTTCCGACAGAACCTCTGAATAATGCGCGCCGACTCAGTTTCGGCAAGAATCCGCCTCAGAGGCGTTACGGGTTGGGCGGGTCGAAGGGAGACGCGGTTTGTGCCTGGTTCTCGCGATGAACGATTCGAGCGAATCGAGCATCGAGTATGCGGACATCGCCTATGAGTCGTACGAGTATCCGGCGCGCTATCGGAAACGGATCCAGTCCGGTAGGCGGTTCGTCTATTACCGCGGCCGTCGTAAGCCCGGGGGAGGACGGCAGCCGCAGGTCTATCTAGGCGCAGGGATCATCGGCGACATCAGCGAGAGCATCACCCCGGGAAGGCTGGTTTGCCAGATCCTTGATCCCGAAGAATTCTTGGTGCCGCTGCCGTTCAAGGACGAGCATGGAGTTCATCTCGAGCCGGGCGGTTCCCGGAGCGGATACTTCCAACAGGGCGTGCGGGAAATCTCGGAGGAGGACTTCCAGCGAATTTTGGCGTTGGCGGGCGCTGGGCCTATGGACGGAGTGCCCCAGCGCGTCATCGAGGAATCGAGCCAGCTTCTGGTTCCCGGCGGATCTAGTCCCGGGTACGCGACCGCCGCGGTGGCGCGCGAGACGGAGCGGCAGTCGCGGAACGCGGTGGTGCGGTTTCTGGGGGCGGCTCTCCCGGGCGCCAAGATCATCGAGATGGCGACGAACAATCCAGGGTTTGACCTCGAAACGTCCGTAGATCGGGTCCGCTTCGTGGAGGTCAAGGGGACCAGCAAGCCACTCCCGACCTTCTTCTTGAGTGAGGGCGAGCGACGGTTCGGGACGAGCACGCCGACGCGTATCTACTCGCGGTCGTTTACGGAATGGATCTGTCGGGGGAAACCTTCGACGACATCGCGCTCTCGCGAGCGCCACTCAGGCCGGGCGACCTGCTCGCTCCGACGCAATGGTCCGGGCGACTTCCCGCCTCTCCATACTCCGATTCGACCTCACGGCTGCTGGGCTCACCTCGGGTCTACTAGGCGGCGTGATCACCCGGCGACGGCGAGGAGGTGCCCACGCCTATGCGGGCGCCGATGTTCACTGCCATGCTCGCGACGTCGCCGCCGTCGAATTGTGGTGCGTTTGGACACACGGCACATTACAATGGACACATGAGCCAGCTCGCCGACTTGGCCGAGGATGTGGGAGTTGCCGAGCGGACGCTGCGCAGGGCGGCTGGGCAGGGGACCCTTCGGGCCGAGTGCCTCTCGCCTCGCAAGCTGAGGCTGTTGCCCGGTGAGGCGGCCTATGTGCGCCGGAACTGGCAGCTGCTCGCGGCGCTCCGGTGGGCGCTGCGCACCGAGCCGAATGTTGTGTTCGCGATGGTCTTTGGCTCGGCGGCGCGGGGCGACGATCGGCCGGATAGCGATGTCGACCTGATGGTCGTCCTCCGTGAGCAGTCGCTGGAGAAGATGGTCGAACTCCAGGATCGCCTCCAGGTGGCGACGGGGAAGGACATCGACCTTGTTGGCAAGGAGGACGCATCGAAGAACGAGGTCTTGATGGCGTTGGCGGTGGAGGAGGGGCGGGCGCTGGTCGATCGGGTCGGACTTTGGCCGGAGCTTCAGGGCGAACGCGAGGAACTTGGTAGGCGGGGTGATCGGTCCTTGCGGAGAGACCGGCGTCGCGCCCTCACCGCGATCGACGCGTTCCTTTCGTGACCGACGCGGGCCCGAACTCGCCGCGACGAGTCGACCGGCGGCGCTGGCAGAAGAAGATCGCCGACGAACTCGTGAACCTGCCTCGCGAGCACGAAGCGCTCGAGTACGCGATGTCCGCGTTCGGCGGCAACTTCGATCTCAAAGAGCTGAAAAAGGCGCTCGGCTCTGATGCGGACATTGCGCTGTACAGCCGCGTCCAGGCGCTCGAACGCGCGGTGACGAGGGTTCAGAACATCCTGGCCGAGCTGGCGATCGCCGGAGCCAAGCTCGCCGGCTTGTCCCTTCCTCTGATCAAGACGGGAGAGGCGGACCGGAGCTTCGAGGCCCTGAAAGAAGCGGGTGTGATCGGCGCCTCGCTTTGCCGACGACTGCGAAAAGCGCAACGGATCCGGAACCTGATCGAGCACGATTACGACAAGGTCACGGCCGGTCAGCTGCACGAGCTGGCCGACGGCGTCCGCGACTTTGCCCCGGAATTCCTCCGACCCTTTCGGGATTGGATCGAGCCGCAGCTTTTAGAGATCGAGTCGGGCGGCGGCCGATAACGCGTGGCCGGGGAGGCCCTCGGCTTCGGCGATCGCTGCGGCCGTGGGGGCGACGTTGTGGGATGCGGCGGGGGTCAGTTGCTGGTAGGTGAGGACCTTGAGGAAGCTGCCTACCCAGAGGCCGCCGGTGTAGCGGGCTGCTCCTTGGGTGGGGAGGGTGTGGTTGGGGCCGGTGGTCTTGTCGCCGAAGGTGACGGTGGTCTCCTCGCCGATGAAGAGGGAGCCGTAGTTGCGGAGGCGGTCGTGGTAGAAGGCCGGGTCGCTTACCTGAAGCTCGAGGTGCTCGGGGGCGAAATCGTCGGAGATGGCTATGGCTTCGGTGGGATCGTCGGCGACGATGACGGTGCCGAAGCGGTCCCAGGCTTGCTTGGTGACCTCTGCGGTGGGCCAGGACTGGAGCAGGTGGTCGATCTCGTGGAGGACCGCGTTGCCGAAGGCGCGGGAGGTGGTGACGAGGTGGGACGGGGAGGTCGGGCCGTGCTCCGCCTGGCTGAGGAGGTCGATGGCGACGAGGCGGGGGCAGGCGGAGTCGTCGGCGATCACGAGGATCTCGGTCGGGCCCGCCAGCAGGTCGATGCCGACGATGCCGAAGAGTTGGCGCTTCGCCTCCGCGACGAAGGCGTTGCCCGCCCCGACCAGGATGGTGACCGGGTCGATCCCGGGGAGTAGGCCGAAGGCGAGGGCGCCGAGGGCCTGGACGCCGCCGAGGGCGACCAGGGCGTCGACCCCGGCGAGGCGCGCGGCGTAGGCGGTGGCGGGATTGATCGTGCCGTCGGGGCCTACCGGGGTGGTCAGGACGACCTGGTCGACGCCGGCGACGCGGGCCGGGATCGCCCCCATCAGCGCCGACGCGATCAGCTGGTAGCGGCCCCCGGGGACGTAGACGCCGACCGAGTCGACCGGGATGACGCGGTGGCCCAGCTCGAGGCCCGGCTCGGGTTCGACCGAGAGGTCCGTGAGGCAGGCACGCTGGGCCTCGGCGAAGGCCCTGATGCGGTCGGCCGATTTCTCGATGTGCGCGGCGAGGTCCGCGGGCACCCGTGCGCAGAGGCCGTCGAGCTCCGCCGGGCCCACCAGAAAGGACTCGGGATCCCAGTCGTCAAGCCGTTTGGAGTAGTCGCGCACCGCGTCGAGGCCGCCGCTCTCGATCCGCTCCAGCATCTCGGCGACCGTTGCCCGCACCACGGAGCTCGCGCGGTCGCCGTGTGGCTCGCCCTTCTTCAGCACCTCGGCCATTCGGAACTCCTCTCGGGTTGACAAGGCCCGTATCGGGCAGTTAGCGTCACGAATCACAATTCGATCGAACGTTCGATCGGCTACGAGAAAGTTAGCGATGGCAACCTCCGAGCACCACCCGAACGACACCGAGGCACGGATCCGCGAGTCGGCCCTCCGGCTGTTCGCCAGCCACGGATACGAGGCGACGGGCATCCGCGACGTGGCCCGCGACGCCGGCCTCTCCCTGTCGACGATCTACCACTACGTCGGCAGCAAGGAGGATCTGCTGCTGGCGATCGCGACGAAAGCGATGGAAGACCTCCGCGCCGCCGGCGAGGAGGCGCTCGCCGGGGCGACGACGCCGGCCGAACGGTTGGCCGCGCTGGTCGAAGCGCACGTGTTCGTCCACGGCCGCGACCGCCTCGAGGCGTTCGTCTCCGACACCGAGCTGCGGGCGCTGAGCGAGCCGGAGCGCAAGGGCGCGGTGAAACTGCGCGACCGCTACGAGGCCCTCTGGCAGCAGATCCTCGACGACGGCGTCGCCGCCGGGGAATTCGTCGCCGAGGACACCCGGCTCGTCCGCCTCGCCCTTCTGCAGATGTGCACCGGCGTCGCCTACTGGTACTCGCCCGCCGGCGACCGCTCGCTGGAGCACATCGCGAAGACCTTCGCCGACCTTGCCCTGGCGATGGTGAACCACCCAGCCCAGACGACCGAGGAGGCCACCGACCGATGAAACTGCACGCCCTCCACGCCGGCGGCGAGCGCGCCGACATGTCGATCTTCGATCCGTTCCACCCGGAACTCGGGACGAAAGTGGTGATCCCCTACTTCGTCTACCTGATCGAACACCCACAGGGGAACGTGCTGTTCGACAGCGGTGGCCACCCGGACCTGATCGACAAACCGGACGAGTACCTCGGCGCCGCCGCCGACGCCTTCGAGGTGGTGATGGAGCCGGGCGACGACGTGGTCAGCAAGCTGGCGACGATCGGGATCTCACCCGGCGACGTCGAGCACGTCGCCCATTCCCACCTCCACTACGACCACGCGGGCGGCGTCCAGTTCTTCCCCGACGCGACCTTCTACATCCAGGAGCGCGAGCTGCAGTTCGCCTACTGGCCGCCGGTGTACCAGCGCGACATCTACCTGAAATCCGACTTCGACCATGACGTGAACTGGTTCGAGCTGGAGGGCGAACACGACATCTTCGGCGATGGCAAGCTGATCCTCTTCCCGACCCCGGGACACTCCGCCGGCCACCAGTCACTGTTGGTGAGGCTCGACGGCGGGTCGGTGATCCTCGTCGCCGACGCTTCCTACAGCCCGCGCAACATCGGCGAGAACGTGTTGCCCGCCCTGCTCTGGAGCCCGGACGCGATGATCTCCAGCTACCGCCGGGTCCGCGAGGTCCAGCGACGCGAGAACGCGAAGCTGATCTTCACCCACGACCTCGACTACGAGACGACGACGAAGCTGGCGCCGCGGGAGCACTACGAGTGAACGCCGCCTCGAGATGGCCCGACCCGGCGCCGGGGCAGGCCCGGATCGAGGCCGACGACATCGTGACCCTGGCGCTCGACGCCTGTCGCGCCGCCCCCGAGGTGCCGGTGATCCGCTTCGAGGACGGCGTCGAGATCTCCCGCGCCGACTTCCTTACCGCCGTCGACGGGTTCGCCTCCTGGCTCCACGACCGGGTCGCCCCGGGGGACCGCGTCGCGGCGATGATGCACAACCGGATCGAGTTCATGGTCGCCTGGATCGCGGTCGCCGCGAAGGGCGCCGTCCTCGTCTCGATGAACCACGACGCGCGCCACCACGACGCGCTGCACGTCCTCGCCGACTCCGGCGCCCGGGTCGCGGTGGTGGACGCCGACGCGCACGGGCTGATCGCCGAGCTCGCCCCCGAGCTCCCCGACCTCGAGCACGTGGTGCTGGTCGACGGGCCGGAGCCGCGCGGCCTCGACCCGTACACCGCCGACGCCCCCGGCATCGCCGAGCTCCGCGTCGACCCCGACGCGGTCACCAACGTCTACTACACGTCCGGCACGACCGGCCCGCCGAAGGGCTGCATGCTCGGCCACGACTACTGGGCCCGCTTCGCCGGCCTCTTCCTCGACCTCTACGGGATGGGCCCGGCCGACCGCCTCCTCTGCTGCCTGCAGTTCTTCTACGGCGACCCGCCCTGGCAGCTGCTCGCGAGCCTGCGCGCGGGGACGACGCTGATCGCGATGCGCCGCTTCAGCGTGTCCCGCTTCTGGGAGGTGGTGCGGGAGAACGACGTCACCCAGGTCTTCGGCCTCGCCTCGATCCCGGCGCTGCTCCTCAGCGCGCCGCCCGACCCGCGCAACCGCGACAGCAAGGTCCGCTTCGGCCTGCAGATCGGCATCTCCAAGGACCTCCACGCGGCGATGACCGAGCGCTGGGGATTCCCTTGGATGGAGGGCTACGGCCTCACCGAGACCGGCCTCGTCGTCGGCATGCCGCCGGGCGACGCGGAGCGGATGACCGGGTCGGGGTCGATCGGGCTCCCCGTCCCCGGTGCCGAGGCGCGGGTCGTCGCCGACGATGGGGACGAGGCGCCGACCGGGGAGCCGGGGGAGATCTGGATCAAGGCGCCCGGCCTCTTCAAGGGCTACCTCAACCGCCCCGACGCGAGCGCCGAGGCGCTGGTCGACGGCTGGATGCGGACCGGGGACCTCGGGCGCCGCGACGAGGAGGGCTACCTCTACTTCCTCGGCCGCCGCAAGGACATCATCAGGAGGAGCGGTGAGAACGTCGCCGCGACCGAGGTGGAGCAGGTGCTGCGCGCCCACCCGTCGGTGCTGGAGGCCGCCGTCGTCGCGGTCCCCGACGAGCTGCGCGGCGAGGAGGTCAAGGCTTACGTCGCGTTGGTCGAGGGTGAGACCCCCGACACGGTGACGCCGCAGCAGCTGATCGAGCATTGCTCGGCGGAGTTGGCGACGTACAAGGTGCCCCGCTACATCGACTATCGGGAGGAGTTCCCCAGAACTCCGTCGATGCGGGTGCGCAAGAGCGAGCTGATCGCGGAGGTCGACGACCTCACGGTCGGGGCATGGGACAGGGAGGCCGTAATGGATCCGAGCCAGAGGAGATAAGTGTGGAGTCCGCAGCCGTTACCCCTGAGTCACGAACGTCAGAGCTAGCCGGCGGGTCGATCGGCCTGTCCGGGGCGGTGGTCCAATCGGCGGCGCTGATCGCGCCCGCCGTCGGGGCGACCGCCGGGTTTGTCTTCATCGCCGGGCAGAGCGGCTTCGCCGCCCCCTTCGCGATGATCGTCGGGATGTTGATCTCGCTGGGGGTCGCCGTGGTGATCGGTGACTTCGCGCGAAAGATCCCCGCCGCCGGGTCCTTCTACAACTACCTGACCGCGGCGTTCGGCCCGAAGACCGGCTTCGTCACCGGCTTCATGCTGTTCGGCGCCTACGCGCTGCTGCTGCCGTTCCAGCTCGCCTTCTTCGCCAACTACGCGTCGTCCTACTTCGACGCGCACAGCTTCAGCATCGCCTGGCAATGGTGGGCGTTGGCCCTGATCGCGGTAACCACGACGCTGTGTGTGTTGGGACTCAGCCCCTCGCTCAAAGTGGGACTGATCGGCCTCTGCTTCGAGGTGTTGGTGTTCGGCACCGTGGCGGTGGCGGTGCTCGTCAACGGTGGTGAAACCGGGCTCAGCCTGAAGCCGTTCGACCCCAGCCAGAGCGCCCTCGGCTTCTCCGGGATCATCTACGGCCTCGTCTTCGCGATCTTCGCCTTCGTCGGCTTCGAGTCCTCGACCACGCTCGGCGAGGAGGTACACGAACCGCGCCGCACGATCCCCCGCGCCGTACTGGTGACGACGGTCGTGATCGGGATCTTCTACACCCTGCTGATGTACGTCGGGGTGATCGGCTTCGGCATGACCGTCCCCGGGCTCGAAGCGCTGCAGAGTGACGGTGCGCCGTTCAACACCCTGGCCGAAACCTTCGTCGGCTCCTGGCTTTCGACCCTGGTGACGATCTCGGTGATGACCAGCTTCCTCGCCCTGAACATCGTCACCGTCACCGCCGCCGCGCGGATGGTCTACTCGATGGGCCGCGACCGGATGCTGCCCGGCTTCCTCGCCCACGTGAACAAGCGTCACGCGCCCAGCCGCGCGGCGCTCGTCGTCGGCATCTTCGGGATCGCCGTGACCCTGATCTTCGGCTCGATCTACTCCGCCGAAGAGGCCGCGACCTGGGGCTCCTACATCGCGACGCTGTTCTTCATCGTCGCCTACGCGCTGCTGATCGTCGGCGTCGTCCGCCTGTACTGGACCCGGTACCACGACGAGTTCTCCTACGTGCGCCACGTCGCGGTCCCGATCGCCTCGCTGATCGGCGTCGGCATCGTCGCCTACGGCAACGTCCACCCGACCCCGCCGTCGCCGCTGCGCTGGTTCATCTGGGCGACCCTCGCGGTCACGGTCCTTGCCGCGCTGGCGGCGATGTGGCTGGAGCGCCGCGACCCGGAGAAACTGGTCCAAGCCGGACAGCTGTTCGCTGCCGCTACCCCCGAGGAGGCTGATGTGAGACCTGATGTCGCGCCGATCGTGCCCGGAGGCCAACCGGTATGAGCGTCGGCCTGGAGGTCGGCGATGGGATCGCGACCCTGACCCTCAACCGCCCCGACGTCCTCAACGCGATGGACACCGGGACCTACGCCGAAGTGACCGCGGCGTTGGAGCGGATCGAGGCCGAGCCGGAGATCCGGCTCGGCATCGTGACCGGGGCGGGTGAGCGCGCCTTCTCGGCGGGCGCGGACCTGCGGGAGATGCACACCGGCGAGGAGGG
>Ga0164241_10003581_pt1 | contig 15525 bp, 16 predicted proteins | sample OricomyardsoilBY_FD_108780 | JGI IMG/M metagenome (GOLD analysis project Ga0164241, IMG submission 108780) | Backyard soil microbial communities from Emeryville, California, USA - Original compost - Back yard soil (BY) | ecosystem: Environmental > Terrestrial > Soil > Unclassified | place: USA... | reverse complement strand
GGGGTCAGACCTCATCTCTCGTCGATAGGTAGATGATCTCGATGTCGAGGTCTGACCCCATTTGCCCGCGGAGCGGGGAATTGGGGGCTGTCCCCATTTCATTTCCTGACGCGCGCGCGACTTTGAGGGAGCAGAGCGGGTCAACCCTCGGAAGGCGCGTCCGCGCCCCCCACCCTGTCCCCGTTTGCTAGGAATCGAGGAATGTCCCCATTTACTCGTGAAAGGTGCGCGAGCGGCGCAACACCATCGTGAGGACCGCGCCGATGAACAGAATGCCCGCCAGCAGGTAGAGCGCGCTGGCGAAACTTCCGGTGGCGTCCTTGAGATAACCCACCGCGTACGGGCCGATGAATCCGCCCATCGCACCCATGGCATTGATCAGCGCGATGCCGGCGGCGGCGGCGCTGCCGGTCAGGAACTTTCCGGGCAGCGCCCAGAACGGCCCGCGCGTGGAGTAGTCGCCGACCGCGGCCACGGACAACGCGATCATCGCGGCCATGGGCGCGGTGATCATTCCCGTGGCGATGAATCCCAGCGCGCCGATGACCGAAGGAACGGCGACGTGCAGGAATCGCTCGCCGCTGCGATCGGAACTGCGCCCCACGAGGATCATGCCGGCGGCCGCGGCCAGGTACGGAATCGCCGAGAACAGGCCGACCTCGAAGTCCGAGTAGCCCGACAGGCCTTTCACGATCGTCGGCACCCACAGCGTGAGTCCATAACTACCGGTCTGGCAGCAGAACATGATGAGGGCCAGCAGCCACACGGTGGGATGCTCGAGGGCCGCCCTGAAGCTCAGGCGTTGGCGCGTCTGCGCCTCGGTGTGCTCCGAAAAAATGCGCGCACTGAGCCATTCACGCTGCTCGGCGGTCAACCAGCGTGCATCCGCGGGCTTCTCGGTGAGGAAGGCCAGCACTACGAAACCGAGCAGCACCGCGGGCAGTCCCTCCGCCAGGTACATCCATTGCCAGCCGTGGAGGCCGAGGTACTCGTCGAACCGGTCCATGATCCAGCCCGACAGCGGCCCGCCGAACACGATGGACAGCGGAATGCCGATCATGAACCACGACACCGCGCGCGCCCGGTGCAGGCGCGGAAACCATTGGCTCAGGTAGAACACGATGCCCGGCAGGAACCCGGCCTCCGCCACGCCGAGCAGGAAGCGCATGACGTAGAAGCTGGTCTCGCCCTGCACGAACATCATGCCCGCGGAGATCAGCCCCCAGGTGATCATGATGCGCGCGATCCAGAGCCGCGCGCCGAAGCGCACCAGCAGGAAGTTGCTGGGGATCTCACAGGCCGCGTACGCGAGGAAGAAAATGCCGGCGCCGAAACCAAAGGCGGTGTCGCTCATGCCGAGATCGGCGTTCATCTGCAGCTTGGCGAAGCCGACGTTGACGCGGTCCAGCCACGAGATGATGTACAGCAGCAGCAGGAAGGGCAGCAGGCGCGCGGTGACGCGCGCCATCGTCGTGCGTTCGACGTCGTTCATCGTCTGGCTCATCGGCTGGCTCATCGCGCCAAGTGTAGGGCAAGGCATATGATTGCGCCCCATGAACACACCCGTGGAATGGATAGACATCGGCGCCGCGGATGACTTCAAGCGCACGGCGTTGCGCGAGGCGAAGCTCGGCGACCGGCTGGTCGCGGTCTCGTTCAAGGATGGCAAGTTCGGCGTGATCTCGAATGTCTGCAACCACGTGGGTGGCCCGCTGGGCAAGGGCACACTCGAAGGCGAGATGGTGGTGTGTCCCTGGCACCAGTATCGTTTCCATCGCTGCACCGGTGAAGGTGAGCCGGGATACGAAGCCGACAAGGTGCCGAGCTACGGCGTGAAAGAAGAGAACGGCCGGCTGCTGGTATCGACGAAGGCCGTCAGCAAGCGCGGCCACCTGCCGCACGAGCCGCATCCGCTGACGCGCTCCACCGAACGCGCGTCCGGGCCGCTGCGGGTCGGCGGCATCTCGACCACGGCCATGGACGGCAAATACCCGCGCTTCTCGACCTCCGAACACTTGTTAGGCGTGGCGCTGGAGCATGCGCGCACCTCGCTCGGCGCCGAGGCGAAGATGATCCGCCTCAACGACCTTGGATTCCGCCATTGCGAAGGCTTCTATTCCAAGGCGGCCAAGGCCTGCACCTGGCCCTGTTCCATCACCTCGATGGACAGGACCGACCAGTTAGACCAGGTGTACGAGATGGCCGTGCATTGGGCCGACATCCTGCTGATCGCCACGCCCATCCGCTGGGGCGCCGCGAGCTCGATGTACTACAAGATGGTCGAGCGCATGAACTGCATCCAGAACCAGATCACGCTGAACAACAAGGTGCTGATCCGCAACAAGGTCGCGGCCTTCATCATCACCGGCGGGCAGGACGGCATCCAGGCCGTCGCCGGGCAGATGATGATGTTCTTCAGCGAGATCGGCTACGTGGTGCCGCAGTTTCCGTTCATCGCGCATTCGCTGGGTTGGGAGTTCGAGGAGATGGACCGCAACGTCGAATTCGTCGCGCACAGCGAGCCGCTGCGCGCCGGCGCGCGCGAGCTGGTGAATCGCGGCGTCGAGATGTCGAAGAGCCTGCTGGAGCGCGAGATGACGGCGTCGTCGATCGAGCGGGGTGGGCGCAAGGCGTCGCGGAAGTAGACGACGAAACGCTTCGCGCGAGGCTGCTCAGGGATTTGCCTGCGATTGCAGCAGGTAGGCGGCGAAGCTGGCCAGCAGCTCGTCCTGCAGCAGCGCGAACTGCCGCAGCTGATCAGCGCTCAGGATCGCGGCCGCCTGCTGGCGCAGGCGCTGCGAATATTGTGTCGCGGACGCCAGCTTCTGGTCCGCCGATCCCTCGCCGGAATACCAGAGCATCCCGCTGCCCATTCCCCAGGCCTCCAGCTTATCGCCTTGCTGCTGGACTTCCGCGCCGTAACGTTTGCGCGCATCGATCAACGCCACGCGCAGGCGCTCGGCATCGCCGTCGCGCAGCGATTGCGCCTCCGACAGCCGGCCGCGCAGCTGCACCACGGATTGCCACTCGGGCATGGCCTCGCGATAACCGTTGAATTCCGCGATGCGGTCTGCGCCCAGCAATGCCAGGTACTCGTCCGAGCGCTCGCGGGGCATGGGCGGGCTCGCGAGATTGCAGCCCGCATCGACCAGGCAGCGGAAGTAGCTCGCCTGCTGTTCGATCGACTCCTCGGCGAGCAGCGATACCAGCTGACCGAAGGTGGATTGATCGAGCTTCAGGCGCTCGCGCAGGCCCGCATATTGCGCCTCGAGGCCCTTGCGCGCGGTGGCCAGCAACAGGTCGCGCTGCGCGAGATCGTCGTACTGGCGCAGGTAGTCGCGAGCGAATGGGGCCAACGTTTCGCGGCGACGGTCGGGCGCGCCACCGCGTGGCGTCGCGCCGTGTGTCCCGGTGGGCGCCGCGTCCGAAGGCGCGTCCGCCCTTCGAGGCGTGGCGGGGGCGGGCGTAGAAACAGCCGGGGAAGCGGACGGAGTCGCCGACTGCGCCGCCGCGATCCTGGCGGTGATCGATTCGTGGGCGCGCTGCGCGGTGGGATCGCGCTCAGTGATCTGCCGCGCGAAGTAAAGAGTACTCAGCGCGAACAGCGCGGTGGTGGCGGCGAAGAACCAGGCAGGCTTGTTCATGTGATCCCCCTGCCCATGCTACTGCCGCTTCGGAGAGCGCGCTGACATCCGCGCGCCAGTCGCCGACCCCAGCGCGGCCTCCGTTCGCCGCGCCGGCCGGCGATGTTCCATCGATGAGAAAGCACAGCCAGTTTGTTCATGTGAAACTCGCTGATAGCCGGAACCCGCCAGTGTGAAAACGATCGGACTCTGGACGGCATGAACAACGCACAAGTCGCAATCGTGGGTCTATTTGCCTGCTGCATCGCGCAAGCCGGTACATCGCCGCTGGTCGTGCACGAGTGGGGGACGTTCACCTCGTTCCAGGATTCCGCCGGGAGAACCATCGCCGGCGTCAATGTCGACGACGAGCCCGTGCCGTGGTTCGTGCACCGGCTCGGCGCCGCGGAGCCCTTTGGCACCGCCAACCTGCCGGCCAGCTGGTCGCAGGGTGCGCCGCGTTGCCATGCCGACGTCACGATGCGGCTCGAAACGCCGGTGCTGTACTTCTATCCACCGGCGGACTGGGCACCTGTGGCGTTCGACGTCCAGGCTTCCTTCGTCGGTGGATGGCTGACCGAGTACTACCCGGCAGCCACTGCCGAGCGGGCCGGCTTTCCCGCGGTGCTCGACTCGCGGGCTCGCGGCTCGTTGCGCTGGAAGCAGGTGCGCCTCGATCCCGATTCGAAATTCCTGCTGCACGACACGACCTGGCGGGTCTGGCAGGCGCCACGCAAAGTCGGCGCAAGCGTGGTTTTCGTTCCTGACTCCAAGGAAGCCGAGAAATACCTTTTCTATCGCGGCGTCGGCCACATGGAGGCGCCGTTGGCCATCCGCACGCACCCGGATGGGTTCGACATCACCCTCGCGGGCGGCGACCCGCGGCTCACCACCTTGCCGCGCGTGTGGCTGATCGAGGTGTTGCCCGATGCGCGCGTTCGATATCAGGCGCTGGCGCCGTCGGGCAACGAGATTCACGCGCCTGCCTTCGGGTCGGCGCCGCCGGGAATGCCCAGTAGTTTGGCGGACCTGCGGCGCGAGATGACCGAGGCGTTGATCGCGCAGGGCCTGTATGCGGACGAAGCCGCCGCCATGCTCGAGACCTGGAGACTGTCCTATTTCCAGAGTGAAGGCCTGCGGGCCTTTTTCCTGTTGCCCCAACCCTGGACCGACGCACGCCTGCCGCTGTCCATCACGATACCGGCCGAGGTGACCCGGGTGATGGTGGGCCGCGTCGAACTTGTCAGCGCGCACCAACGCGCACAGCTGGCGAAACTGCAGGCGCTGCCGGAAGGCTCGATCCCCGCCGTGCCGCTGTACTTCCAGGATCGCAAGGTGATCGACAGCGGCCTCGCGACCAAGGGTCCGCTGTCGAGGCTCTACGAGAAGAGCGGGCGGGAGGTGCCCGAATCCCTGCGGGCCTATGAGTCGTTAGGCCGCTTCCGCGATGCGTTGCTGGCGCACGAATGGCAGATCTCCGCCGATGACGAGCAGCGCGCGCGGCTGCAACGCGTGATGCTCGCTTACAGTGCCTGCGAATCGGATCTCACGCCGGCGAAGCTGACCACCGAGCGGTAGTTCGCGGCACGACGGCGGTGGCCTGGCCCGGCAGGAATTCGAAACTCTCGGCGGACAGGCCCGAGCCGGAAAGAATGACGACCTTGTCAGGCATCGGCGGGCGGCGCGGACGCTACATCGGCATCGAAATGGATCTGGCTGCGCTTGAACACCCGCTGCAGCCGCTCGACGATCTCGTCGCGGCGCTCGCGTGCCCACGGCGGCATGATCGCGCGCCAATCGAGTTCGGACGGAATGTGGATGTCATAGCCGCCGCGGCCGACGTATTCGAGCGTCAGTTTGAGCGCGACAATCTCTCCGTCGTGCAACTCCTCGTAGGCCCAGTGCGATCCGACGCGATGGCCGGTGTGGAATCCGTGGCGAACCAGCGCGCGTTTCCTCGCCGTGGCGCGCCAGTACCAGCGCAGCAGGAGGATGGCTGCGCCGGCCAGCAGCAGGCCGTCGACGAGCTCACCGCGCGAAACCAGCATCAGCGCGCCCACGATGACGAGCGCGCCGCACAGCAGGGTCGCGAGGAGCTGGATCCGGAAAGATGCGCCGATGCGCTCGTTCATGACGCCGCAAGCATAGCCTCGCGCGCGCGCGGTTACCTCAGCGCAGCAGCAGCCACCAGCTCACCCAGTACGTTGCGATCAGCAGCAACAGGCCGGGCGCCAGCCGCCAGAAGTAGGCGCCGCCGCCGGCCCAGGCAAACCCGAGCTTGGAGAGGGTGTTGGTGGTGATGACCAGCCCGATGGCGATGACGGCGAGTTCGGCGGTGAGCTGTCCCTGGGTCGCGAGCGAGCCGACGGACGCCGCGGTGGAGTGTGCGTCGGCGAATCCGCCGGCCACCACGCCCGCGAGCGCCCAGGTGGGACCGAAGGATCGCTGCAGCCAGGCCACCAGCAGCATCACCAGCACGAAGGCGCCGGCGAAGACCAATGCGGTGCGTAATCGGAAGGCCCGTCCCGAGGGCGGCGGCGGCGCGGCGTTGCCCTGGCTCGCGAGCAACAGCAGCGCGCCGTACGCGGCCATCGCGGCGCCCATGATCAGCAGTACCCAGCGCAGCTGGCCTAACAAGGCGGCGTCGCTGACGGCCAGCACCATGGCCAGCTGAACCACGGTGGCAATCTGCGACAACGCCGCACCCGCGACCGCGGCTGGCAACACCTCGGGCTCTTCACGGGCACGTTTGCCCATGGTCGCGACCACGGCCGTGCTGGACACGAATCCGCCTAACAAGCCGGAGATGGGCAGCCCGGCGCGCGCGCCGACCAGGCGCTGGGCCACGTAGCCCGTCGCATCGACCAGCATGATCAGCACCGTCAGCCGCCACACCAGCCGCGGATTGATCACCTGCCAGGGATCGATGGGATGGTCCGGCAGGATGGGCAACACGAGGATCGCCGCCGCCGCGAGCAGCACCGCATCGCGCAGTTCCTGGTCGGAGAGTTTCGCCCGCGCGAAGGCGTGCAGCGGGGTCCGCAATACCAGCAGCACCACGATGAGCACACCGGACGCCGCGGCCAGCACCGGCTTGAATGCCGCGAGCACGCCGGTGAGGAAGGTGGCGAGCAGCGCAACCTCGGAAGTCAGGCCTGGGTCGTCATTGCGCGTCCGGTGATAGGAGAGCGCGGTCAGCGTGACCACGCCGAGCGCAATGGCCCCGAGCACGACATTCGAATCGCTGAGCGCGGCCAGCACGCCGAGCAGCGCGGTGATGGCATAGGTGCGAATGCCCGCCGCGACGGCGAACTTTTCGTCCTTCATGCGGCGTTCGCGTTCGAGCCCGATCAGCAGGCCGGCGCCGAGTGCGACGAGAATCGCGGCGGCTTCTTCGGGCAGCGCCCATTCGCTCAAGGTTTGCGGCATGCCGCTGCATATCACGCGCCGTCGCGGCGAGGCAATTGGCGCGCTCGCCCCTATGGTGCCGGGTGAGGAAAGTGGGGAAACGGCGGGCGACAGCGGCTGAATCCGCGCGTCAGCGCTTTTCCCCACTTTCCTCACCCGGCACCATGGCGATCGCGTGACGTAGTTTGTCGACGTCGGCCGAGCGCACGTAGCGCAGGATGTTCTTCCACATGGCGTGGTAGCCGTAACCACCGTCGGTGAGTTCGGCCACCGCGTCGTCCACGCTCCAGCCCTGTTCGAGCACGCGGTACATCGCGCTCATGAGGCCGGTGCGGTCGGCGCCGTGTTGGCAGTGGATCAGGAACGGGCCGTCGTCGACGTTCCTCAACATGCGCATCACGTCGATCACGTGGTCGTCGTCGACGTTCCAGGTGAGGATCTTGACGCGCGCGGTGCGCAGCGCGGTGCCACGTACCTCGTCGTCGTCGCTGTTGAACGCGCGCAAGTTGATGACGGTGCGGATGCCCAGCTTCTCGAGGTTCTGGAATCCCAGCGGCGTCGGCTGCTCACTGCGATACAGCGTGGGCGTAATGCGATGCAGATTGGGTACGCCCTCGAGCGTGATGGGCACTGCCCAGCGCTCGTTGCGCGCGGCGGGCGGCTCACCGGCCGAGGCTACCGCCGACAATGCGACGACCAGACTGCCCGCGACGGCTTTCACGTTCATGCCCGCGAGACTAGCGCAATCACGTCCTGGGCCGCGTGTGGCCTGCCGGTTCTGTGCGCCGCCTCACTCATGGCGCGCAGCCGCGCCGGGTCCGCCAGCAGCTGGGCGAGCTTGAATTCCAATGTGGCTGCGTCGGCCGCCTTGAGCGCAGCGCCGGCCTCGAGTAGATAGTCCGCGTTGCGCTCCTCCTGGCCGGGAATGGGTGACACCAGCAGCATGGGCTTGTGCTTCGCCAGGCACTCGGACACGGTGAGCCCGCCGGGCTTGGTGATCACCAGGTCGGCGGCGCTCATCACGCGTTCGACGGTGGTGGTGAAACCGAGCGGAAAAAGCTGCCGCGGGTGCGACTTCGCCAGCTGCTTCAGCCGCGCCAGCAACTCGGCGTTGCGCCCTGCCAGCGCCACCAGTTGCAGCTCATCCGAGGCGCGCAGCAGTCGCGCGGCGAGCTCGTCGAGTGAACCCACACCGGCGCCGCCGGCCATCAGCGCCACCGTGAAACGCTCGGGGTCGATGCCGAGCTCGGTGGCGCAGGCACGGCGCTCGAGCGGAATGGAAAACTGCGGCATCACCGGGATGCCGGTGACCGAGATCCTGGCGCGCGGCACGCCGCGGTCCGCGAGGCGGAACGCCACCTCGTCACTGGCCACGCAGTAACGATCCACGTGCGGATGCACCCACAACGCGTGCACGTCGAAGTCGGTGACCTGCACCCAGAGCGGTGGCAGGGCGACGCCTTTGGCTTTCTGTCGCGACAGCAGTTCGGCCGGCAGGAAGTGGGTACACAGGATGGCATCGGGACGCAGTCGCGCGATCTCCGCCTGCAGTTTGCGCGTGTTGAGCTTTTCGGCGGCGCGCTTCAGTTTGCCGACCAGCGAGTCGCGGCTCGGCCGGTCGGTCTTGGCGTATAGATAGGACCAGAGCTGCGGCAGCCGATCGACGAGCTTTATGTACTGCTCGCCGTACAGCTTGCGGAATTCCTTCGGGACCAGTGTCAGCAGGTCGAGGTGCGTGGCTTCGGTCGGTGGGCTGGCGTGCCGGGCCGCGGCTTCGAGCGCCTGCGCGGCACGTACGTGACCGGCGCCGGCGGACACACTCAGGATCAGCAATCGTTGCGGCATTCGTGACGACCTCAGCTCAACCAGGACGCCGCGCGCAACCGCGCCACGGCGAAATCGAAGAACGCCCGGACCTTCGGGCTGCTGCCACGCCCCGCCGGGCACACGACGCTCACCGGAATCGGTGCCGGCTCGAAGGGCGCCAGCAATCGCACGAGTTTGCCGGCCGCCACCGCGTCGCCGACCTGGTAGGACAACACCCGCGCGATGCCGTGTCCGGCGAGGGCCGCGGCGATGATCACGTCCGTGTCATTGGTCGACAGCACGGACCGCGGACGCACCGTGCGGGCCGCGCGGCCGTTTCCCAGGGTCCACTCGCTGCGTGCGCTGGCGCCGGAAAACACCAGCGCGTCCAGGGCCTCGAGATCGGCGGGTTTGCGCGGCGTACCGTGGCGCGCGAGGTAGCCAGGCGAGGCGCACAACACGCGGCGCACCTGGCCCACGCGGGTGGCGGCGAATGACGAGTCCGGCAGCGACCCGATCCGCACCGCGACGTCGACGCCGGCCTCGATGAGATCGATGACGTGGTCGTCGAGCACGGTGCGCACGGTGATCTCGCGGTGGGCCGCGAGGAAGTCGAGCACCAGCGGCGTCACGAACATCCGGCCGAAGATGCGCGACGCGGTCACGTTGAGGGCGCCGCGCGGCTTGCCGTCGGGCGCGTGCAGCGATTCCTCGGCGGCGTCGACCTCGGCGAGGATGCGCCGGCAGTCCGACAGGTACCGCGTGCCCGCCTCGGTGAGGCGCACGATGCGCGTGGTCCGTTGCAGCAGCCGCGCGCCGAGACGGCGTTCGAGATCGGCCACGGCCCTCGTGACCACGGGCGCGGAGCGGCCGAGCCGGCGCGCACCGGCCGCGAAGCCGCGCGCTTCGGCCACCGCCACGAATACGCGCATGGTGTCCAGTCGATCCATCGGGTTCCGCCATTTCTCTTTTGGCAAGAGTCTGTTGTCGGCCGCACGTATTCCGGCCGTGCGGCGCGCGCGGTACTTTGGCGCGCACAGGAGCAGAACACAAATGAACGCGATCCGCCTCTACCGCTTCGCCTTGTCGGGCCACTGCCATCGGGTCGAGCTCATGCTCGCGCTGCTCGGCCTGCCCTTCGATGCCGTCGACGTCGACCTCAAGGCGAAGCAACAGAAAACGCCGGAGTTCCTGCGGAAGAATCCGCTGGGCCTGGTCCCGGTGATCGAGGACGGCGGCGCGGCCGTGGCCGACAGCAATGCCATCCTCGTCTATCTAGCCACGCGGTACGACGCCGGCGGCCGCTGGTATCCGCGCGAACCGGTCGCCAGCGCGCGAGTGCAGCAGTGGCTGTCGCTGGCCGCGGGCCCGCTGGCATTCGGTCCCGCCGCGGCGCGCGTCATCAAGGTGTTCGGCGCGCCGCTGGACTGGAACCGTGCCGCGACCATCGCCGGTGACCTGTTCGCCCACATGGAACGCCACCTCGGAAATCGCGAATTCCTCGCGAGTGACCATCCGACCATCGCCGATGTCGCGATGTATTCGTACACCGCGCACGTGCCGGAAGGCGGCATTTCGCTGGCGCCGTATGCGGCAATCCGCGGTTGGCTGGCGCGCATCGAGGCATTGCCCGGCTTCGTGCCCATGCGGAAATCGGCCATCGCCGCGTGAACGACCCGCTCGAGACTCCGTTCCACGACGGCGAGCTCGAGCTGCAGGAGCGCGCCGGCTGGCGCGAGAAACTGGCCAAGGGTGCGCCGCGTTTCATCCGCGACTACCTGCCGGACCAGCACCGCGAATTCTTCGCGCAATTGCCATTCGTCGCGGTGGGCATGCTCGATGCGGCCGGTAACCCGTGGGCCGGCCTGCTCGTGGGCAGGCCGGGCTTCATCAGCACGCCGGACGAGCGCCATCTCGACATCCGGGCGACGTTCGCGTGGTCGAATCCGCTCGCGGATCTGGCGCGGCCGGGAGCGAACATCGGCCTGCTGGGAATCGAGTTCTACACGCGGCGACGCAATCGCGCCAATGGCGTGGTCGAGATCGGACCGCCGGGCGTGCTGCGCATGCGCGTGAACCAGAGTTTCGGCAACTGCCCGCAGTACATCGCGACGCGCGATCTCGTGTTCCGGCCGACGGCGCAGGCCGGCGCGCCCGAGCTGGAAGGCGCGCTTCTGTCTTCCCGCGCCGTCGAATTGATCCGCGCCTCGCGCACCTTGCTCATCGCCAGCGCGGCGCGGCCCGACGCCGACGACCACCGCGAAGCCTGCGACGTCTCGCACCGGGGTGGCGAGCCCGGCTTCGTCGTCGTCACCGGGGAGGGGAGGCAGTCGCGACTGTGGATCCCGGACTACCGCGGCAACAATTTCTTCAATACGTTTGGAAACATACTGCGCCACCCGCAGGCCGGGCTGGCGTTCGCGGACTTCACGCGCGGCACCCTGCTGATGCTCACGGGCGCGGCGGAACTGGTCTGGGAGGATGCGCGGCGCGGACTGGTGTTCTCGCCCAGCGCCGGATGCTGGCAGCCGCTGGGGCTCGGCCTCGAGGATCGGAGTCGAGAGGCGGACACCGTTCCCCCATGAGAGGGGGGATAGGGGGTTCGGTGCCCGCTCTCGTCAAAAACCTCCGATAGTTAGAGCGGCAGCGCCTTGAACTCGACGATCTCGCCATCCGGCGTCGCCTTGCAGGAAGCCTTGGCGAGCAGCGCCCTGGTCTTCTTGCTGTGTGCCAGCACCGTGAAGGAATTCTTGTCCACCAGCTCCGAGACGAAGCCGGACGGCGCCTTCACGGTGTAGGCCGGCAGCGGCTCGGCGCGGATGCTCTCCACCAGCGCCTTGCTGCAGGCAGCCAGCGCCGGCGACACCAGCGCCGTGCCGGCGTTGCCGTAGGCGGCGAAACCGATCATGGCGGCCATTGCGTAATATTTCGAAGTACGGCGATTCATCTTGAACACTCCGGGGTAGTTGGATTCCACGAGTGTCAAACTACTCGCCGCGCCGTGCACGGACAAACGAGATGATTAGTCGCTGCCATCAGTTTTCCTCAACCTCGCGGCAGGCTTCGACCAGCCACGCGCACAGCGAACGTATGTCGTCGCGCTGTTCGTCTTCCTTGCGCACCAGGAGTGTGTAGTCCTCCTGCGTCACGAGTTCGTCATCGAACACGCGCGCCAGGCGGCCGGACGTGAACTTGCGGCGCGACAGCCCCGCGGGCAGCAGCGCGATGCCGATGCTCTTCTCCGCGGCGCGCGTCGCCGCGGACATAGAGTCGATGCGCACGATCTGCGCCGGCTGCAGCGGTTTCATGCCGACGTTCGCAGCCCAGCGGTCCCAGTCGTCGCGGCGCGCCTCGTGCACCAGCAGGGTGTGCGAGTTCAAGTCCTCGTAGGTGAGCACCGGCCTCTCCACGAGTAGTTCGGGCGACGCGGCCGGCACCAGCGCCTGCGCGAACAGCGGATGCGCAACCAGGCCGTTGTTCCACGGACCCGAACCCACCACCACCGAGATGTCGGCCTCGGCGGCGTGCGCGCGGCCGTGCGCGCCCTGCGTTTCGATGCGCAGATCGATACCGGCGTGCAGCTTCGAGAACTCCGACAGCCGTGGCAGCAGCATCTCGCTGGCGAAGTACGCCGGCACGTGCAGGCGCACGCTCGAGCGGCCGAAGCGCGCGCGCAGCTGCTCGGTGACGGCGTCCAGCCGCATGAACAGATCGTCTATCTGCTCGAGATACCGCGCACCGGCATCGGTGAGCGCCAGGGCGCGCGCACCACGCGAAAACAGCGGCAGGCCCAGCTGCGTTTCCAGCGTCTTGATCTGGTGGCTCACCGCCGACGGCGTGATGCAAAGCTCATCGGCCGCGACGGCGAAGCTCGAATGTCTGGCGGCGATCTGAAAGGTCTTGATGGCCTTCAGCGAAGGAGTACGCATTCCATTGGAACACCCGTTGACTCAGCCACAAGCTGCGATGCCGGGAGTAAAGCAAGCTGCGTGCCACCCGAGGAAATGGCGCAAGTGCATGTTCTTATTCGTCGCGCACCGTTGACGCGCAGTCAGTTTGTTCGCCGATGGCGCACGGCTGGAAGAAAGTGGTGCCGGGAGGGGGTTCCCGGGGTTACGGACCGCCACCGCTTTGCATGAGCGCAATCGGTCCGTAACCCCGGGAACCCCCTCCCGGCACCGCTCGCTCCGCCGACACCAGTGTGTTGTGCAACAGCATGGCACGCGTCATCGGTCCGACGCCGCCGGGCACCGGCGAGATGAACGAGGCTTTCTTGCGCACGCCTTCGAAGTCCACGTCGCCGACGATGCGCCCGTCGGGCAAGCGGTTGATGCCGACGTCGATGACCACGGCGCCGGTGCGCACCATCTGCGGAATGATGAGGCCGGGCACGCCGGCCGCGACCACCAGGATGTCGGCCAGCATGGTGTACTGCGCCAGGTCGCGCGTTTTCTTGTGGCAGATCGACACGGTCGCGTCCTGCTGCATGAGCATCATCGCGGTGGGTTTGCCGACGATGTTGCTGGCCCCGACCACCACGACGTTGCGGCCGTCGAGCTCGATGTTCTCGTGCTCCAGCAGCTTCTGCACGCCATAGGGAGTGCAGGGCGGAAACACCTGGTGGCCGGTGACCAGTCCGCCGACGTTGTAGAGATGGAACCCGTCGACGTCCTTGTCCACCGAAATGCGCTCCAGCACCTTGCGGATCTGCACGTGCGGCGGCAGCGGCAGCTGGATCAGGATGCCGTGCACCGCGGCGTTGGCATTCAGCGCGTCGATGCGTTCCAGCAGCGCGGCTTCCGAGGTCGAGGCGGGTAGTTCGATGAGCTCGGAGCGGATGCCGACTTCGGCGCAGTCGCGGATCTTGTTGCGCACGTAGACCTGCGAGGCGGGGTCTTCACCCACCAGGATCACCGACAGCCCGGGACGCAAGCCATGTACCGCCTGCATCTTCGCGATGCGTTCGCGGTATTCGCCGCGCAGCCGGGCCGCGACGGCCTTGCCGTCGATGATGCGTGCCGTCATCGGGTGGTGTCAGGCAGGGAAAACACGCGCGCGCGCCGTGCGGACCCATTCCTTGGCTGCATCGCGTTTTCCCTGCCTGACACCACTCTAGCCCGCCTTGGCGACAAACTTCGAACCGGGATGCCCGATGGCCAGCGCCTGCTTCACCGAGTCGCGCTCCAGCATGCGGTTGTACCAGGCGATGACGTTCGGGGAATCCTTCTCGTTGACGATGTCGGCGTAGCGCACCGGCATGTTGATCAGCATCGCGAAGCAGGACACGTCCGCCAGCGTGAACTGCTGGCCCATCATCCATTCGCCCAGCATGCCCTTCTCGATGCGCTGGATGGACACCTGCACCTTGCGACGCCAGTCGGCGAGCTGTTCCGGGGTCCATTGCTGCTGCGCGCTCTCGCGCCACTTGTCCTGCTGTTCTTTCAGCGGAATGCGCGCCACCTTGGCTTCGAATTCTTCCTTCGACAGGTGCGCGACCGCGTTCTTGATCATCGCGTGCCAGCCGAGAAACGACAGCGCCGGGCAGAAATACTCGTCGACGAACTTGGTCCAGATGCGCATCTGGTGACGCCCATAGGCGTCCGACGGCTTGAGCGGCAAGCCCGGAAACGTGTCGTCGACGTACTCGTTGATCAGCGTGGACTCGTCGAGCACGTAGTCGCCGTGCACCAGCACCGGCACCTGGCCGCGCGGGTTGATCTTCACGAACCACGGCTCGTGTTGCTCGAAGTTGATCAGCGCCATGAGGTGGCTCTTGAAGTCCACCTTCTTTTCGAACAGTGGCAGCAGTGCCTTGAGCGAGTTGGCGGCTGCGCCGCCGTGGTAGAGAACGACCGTCATGGGACCTCCGAGAGGTGCGATTTCAGCGCCATCCCCTTGAAGCGGCTCGACTCGCAGGGAAATGACGCTTTCTTAACCCGCGGGCCATCGGCGGCTCACGGCGCCAATTTCACAATGATCCCCGCTGCAATCGGCAGCCCCACTCGGACAAACGCCTATGAAATTCATCTCGACCCTGACGCTGGCGGCCCTGATGAGCAGCGGCGCCGCTTTCGCCGCGACCACGCCGACCGCCACTCCGGCCAGCAGCGCCACGCCGGCCGCCGCAGCCAAGCCCGCGAAGCATGAAGGCTCCATGCACTGCGAGAAGCAGGCCAAGGAGAAGAAGCTGACGGGTGACGAGAAGGACAAGTTCGTCAAGGAGTGCAAGGAAAGCGCGCACGCGAAGGCGAACTGATTTTCAACCAACTGCGCCCGGCGCGATGCGCCTGCTACCCCATCCAGTGGTGTTTCAAGAGACCTGTGCAGCACCGCTAGGCAAGTCGCGCCGGGCCGCAGAAGGAAATGGGGACATTCCTCGATTCCTAGCAAATGGGGACGGAGTTGTTGGGGTTGGGGTGGCGGAGGTCGCGCGTTGAGGGTCTCCTGGCAGACGGGGACGGCTGGGTTTGCCGCGACGCCTGCCCACGGCGGACTCTCTTGGCGACCTCAAGTCGCGCGCGCGTCAGGAAATGAAATGGGGACAGCCCCCAATTCCAGAGCAAATGGGGTCAGACCTCATCTCTCGTCGATAGGTAGATGATCTCGATGTCGAGGTCTGACCCCATTTGCCCGCGGAGCGGGGAATTGGGGGCTGTCCCCATTTCATTTCCTGACGCGCGCGCGACTT
>Ga0164241_10003580_pt1 | contig 15526 bp, 14 predicted proteins | sample OricomyardsoilBY_FD_108780 | JGI IMG/M metagenome (GOLD analysis project Ga0164241, IMG submission 108780) | Backyard soil microbial communities from Emeryville, California, USA - Original compost - Back yard soil (BY) | ecosystem: Environmental > Terrestrial > Soil > Unclassified | place: USA... | reverse complement strand
TCAACGTTGTTTGGCTATAGAATTTAGAAAAGCAGGTTTAGTGTTTGAAAGGGAAAAGGAGCATGTTATATTTTATGAAGGTGAAGATGTGGGCACAAGAAGGGCAGATTTTATAGTTGAAGGAAAGGTAATGGTAGAATTAAAAGCTCACATTAATTTAGAAGATGTTCATTTGGCGCAGGCAAAAAATTATGTAGTAGCTTATGATTTGCCCATTGGTTTATTAATTAATTTCGGAGGAATCAGTTTGCAATTTAAAAAAGTGTTTAATCCAAAATACAATGAAAAATAGTCTGAATCAGGATTAACAGGGAAATAGTCTGAATCAGCATTTACAAGATTAGACGATGAACAGGATTGAGAACAGGATTTAAATCTTGAAAATCCTTTCATCCTGAAAATCCTGATTCAGACAAATGGGCAACTGTTTGGAGAGAGGACGGATGAGATAATAAATGAATTAAATGAAGTATCAGCAGCTTAAGAAGAAATGAAAGGAAAAAAATTACATACTGTTCATAGATTTTTAGACGAAGCTGGCGATTGCACATTTTATGGCAAAAAGAGAAAAAGTATAATTGGCACTACAGGGGTTTCAAATTGTTTTATCATGGGGATGGTAAAATTTAAAGAGCCCTTTGAACCGGTTCGGGAAAAGATTATTGAATTACAAAAGCAAGTTTCATCTGATCCTTATTTCCAGGTACCAAGTGTTATAAAGAAGAAGGAAATCGGAGGTTATTTTTTTCATGCAAAAGATGATTTGCCCGAAATCAGAAAGTTATTCTTTGATTATATTAAAACTGTTAACCTCAGTTTTGAAGCAATCGTTGCAAGGAAATCAATTGAGCGATTTACTACAAAACATAAGGATAACGAGTGCTATTTTTATGCGGATATTTTATCTCACTTACTCAAAAATAAATTGCACCAGGGAAAAAGATTGGTCTTAAATATTGCCGAAAAAGGAACAAGTACCAAAAATCAAAACCTGGAACTTGCGTTAGAAAAAGCGAAAGAAAGGTTTGCGAAAAAGCTTAACCAGCAGAGTATTAAAGAAGCAAAAGATATCTTAGAAGTTATAGATTTGAGTTTTATGCACAGAAAAGATGTAAAGGCTGGTATCGTATTTAATGTTACCAACCCCTTGCAGGAACCGTTATTGAATATTGCTGATTATGTATGCTGGGCAGTACAACGCCTTTTTGAAAAAGGAGAAACCAGGTATTATGATTTTGTAAAAGAAAAAGTATCGCTTGTGGTAGATATTTATGACAGCGCGAAATACAAAGATTTTAAAAATTATTACAGCCCAAAGCATCCATTAACAGCAGAAAATAAAATAAGCCCACAACTGCACTAAGTTCCGGTTTTCCGAAACGACGACGTGGAGTCGACCTTCATGCAGAGCAGACTTGATGACAAAAGTAGGAAAAATTATTAAGCCAATCACAACAGAATACAGATTAACTAAATGACTCAAAATAATAATCAATTACCAAAAGACTGGAAGTGGGTGAAGCTGGGAGAAGCTTTCTCTTTTATAGGAGGGGGAACTCCAAGCAAAAAAGAAAGTAGCTTCTGGAATGGAAATATTTTTTGGGCTTCGGTAAAGGATGTCAAAGGAGATTATCTTAATTCAACAGAAGACACAATTACTGAAACTGGCTTGAAAAATAGTGCTTCAAATATAGCAGAACCAAATGATGTCATCTTGATTACAAGAATATCTCCCGGCAAAACGATTATAACTAATATCCGAACTGCTATAAACCAAGACTTAAAAATTGCAAAACCAAAATTTAAAACTACCTCTAAGTTTATAAACTATTACTTCAAATCAATTGAAAGGAAACTAATTAATAAGTCAAGCGGAACGACAGTTTTGGGAATAACACTTAATAATCTAAATGAAATAACTATTCCTCTGCTTAACATTGAAACTCAAAATATCATTGTTTCCAAAATAGAAGAACTCTTTAGTGAAATAGAAAATGGCATTAAAAGTTTGCTTACTACACAGCAGCAATTAAAAACATACCGGCAAAGTGTGTTGAAATGGGCGTTTGAAGGGAAGTTGTCTGAATCAGGATTTACAGGATTAGAAGATGAACAGGATGAAAGACAAAATAAAAAATCAGGAAAATCCTTACATCCTGAAAATCCTGATTCAGACAAAGGGGAATTGCCGAAGGGATGGAAGTGGGTGAAGTTGGGAGAGGTAATTGAGAAGCCTAAATATGGCACTTCAAAAAAATGTGATTATAAAATTAATGGAATTGGGGTATTACGAATTCCTAATATTGTAAAAGGGATTGTTGATAGTAAGGATTTAAAATTTGCCAAATTTGATGAGAAAGAAATTGAATCCTATTCTTTGAAAGAAGGAGATATCTTAACGATAAGATCGAATGGAAGTGTGGACATAGTTGGCAAATGCGCTTTGATAACAAAAACTGACGAACAATTTTTATACGCTGGTTATCTTATCCGATTGAGACCATTGAAGAAATTGATTTTATCAAAATATTTAATCAATATTCTTTGCTCAATTGATTTAAGAAATCAAATTGAACGAAAAGCAAAATCAACAAGTGGCGTAAATAATATTAATTCGGAAGAATTAGCTGGATTAATAATTTCCGTTCCGTCAATTGCTGAGCAACATAGGATTGTCCAGGAAATCGAAAGCCGCCTCAGCGTAGCCGATAAAATGGAAGAAAGTATAAATCAAAGCCTGCAACAGGCAGAGGCATTGAGGCAAAGCATTTTAAAGAAAGCGTTTGAGGGAAAATTAATATAAGAAATACTAATACAATCATGAAAAAACATATCCTTAGTTATTTAAAATTGATAGTAGCTTGGTTACAGAAAAAGTATGACTACCTAAATAAAGAAAATGATGGCGAACTTCCGTATGTATCTCTCTCGCCAATAGACAACGCGGATATAAACAACGACTACAAAAAATCATTGGATTGGGCATTAGGAAATAGAAAAAAATATGACATTAAAAATATTGCTTTGACTGGGCCATACGGTTCTGGAAAAAGTAGCATTCTAAAAACATATATAAAGGAATATGAGGGAAATGATTTGCACTTTTTGCATATCTCCTTGGCAACGTTCAAGGAAGAAGAAGAAAATAATGAAGGAAGAGGAGATGAAAAAGGAAATTTATTAAGATTGATTGAATTAAGCATTTTGCAACAAATATTTTATCTTGAAGAAGATAGGAAAATACCGGACTCTCGATTTAGAAAGATTAAAAATTACACAAGAAAGAGATTACTTATCACAACCGTTGCATTTTTTCTACTGGTTGTCGCTGTAGTTAATCTTATTTATCCTAATTTGTATGTACAACTTTTGAATCTAGAACTAAGTATAAAGGCAATAATATTTTTGCGCTATATATCATTGGCGATAATAATTATAGCCTTATTATTTTTTATTTTCAAGTCTATTAGAACAATATATGGGATTAAAATTAATAAACTTAATATCCAAAACGCTGAAATCAGCATCAATGAAAATGTCAATAAATCAATTCTAAATAATCATCTTGACGAGATATTATATTTTTTTGAAGTTACTAATTACAATGTTGTTATTATAGAGGATCTAGATAGATTTAAGCAAACAGAAATCTTTACCAAGCTAAGAGAAATAAACCTTTTAATTAATAATTCTAAAAAAATAAAAAAGAACGTTGCATTTATTTACGCTGTAAGAGATGATATGTTTAAAACAGAAAATGAACGAACTAAATTCTTCGACTTTATTATTCCTGTTATTCCAATTATTAATCCTTCAAATTCAAGCCAGAAATTACTAGAGAAGCAATCACAATATAATTATGAACTTTCGGAAAATCTTATTGATAGCATTTCTCTATTTATTGATGACATGAGACTTCTAAATAATATTTCTAATGAATTTTATTTGTATCGACAAAAATTAAACAAAGGGCTTAGTCAGGATAAGTTGCTATCAATAATTGTATATAAGAATATTTTTCCTTCGGATTTTACTTTACTAAGTAATAATAAAGGAGAACTATTTAAATCAATCAATAATAAAAATAAATACATTCTTGAAAATACCTCAAGGATTAATGATAAGATAAACCAACTGAAAGAGGAAATTAAGAATTTAGAAAACATAAAAATAAAGGATCTTAAAGAGCTTCGTTACATTTATCTATTGTTATATTTCCCTCATCTTCGCGGTTTTGTTTCATTTAATGTCAATAGTATAAACCAATCGATTGATCAAATGGCGACTGATGAGAATTTTGAATATGTTATAAATGATAACATAAAATATGCATTTGTTCAATCTTATAATGAGGTCACAAGAAACGTACCTATTAAATTCAGTCAAATTGAAAAAACAGTAGATGCCAAAAATTCCTATGCTGAAAGAAAACAAGAAATTGATGATTGGAATAATAACAAATTGCAAGTTCAAAAAAAAGAGTTACAAGAATTGGAGAAAAGTAAATCTCAAATAAGGAATCTTAAAATAAGAGAATTATTAGATAAGGAAAGCGGATTTATTGAAATTGAAGATTCAAAGCAAAAGAATTTAGTAAGCATACTCCTAAGGAACGGATTTATTGATGAAAATTATCTTGATTACATTTCAATTTTTTATGAAGGCAGTATCACAAAAGATGACCATCAATTTCTTATTAATGTAAAAAGCCAACTAGCAACAGAGTTTGATTTCAAACTTGATAAAATTGATAAGCTAATTCAAAAGATCAACCCTTTAGAGTTTGATAAGGAGTATATTTTAAACTATAATCTATTAGATTTTCTTTTAGAGAAGACAAATTATATTTCTATCATAGATAAGATTTTTAATAAATTAAAAGATGAATCTGACATTTCAATTAGATTTATTGACGGATTTATAGATATCAGCAAAAATATAAAGTCATTTATCGCGAAACTTATAAAGAACTGGCCGGCAATATGGCAATTTTTGCAAACGAAATCAAATTTCACTGAAGAAAGAAAAGATACTTATTTCAAGTTAATAATTGAGTATGGAGAAGTTGGCATCCTTTCAAAAATGTATGAGGATCCATTCTTTAAAGGAAGCATACTTGAAAAAAGGGACTTTTTAAATGTTATACCAAACCTTGAAAAACTTAAACGGATTGCAGAATCATTAAAAATAAAATTTACTGATTTATATATAGAAAGTCCAAAGGAACTTATTGAAGTAATTTACCAAAAAAATTTATATGAGATTAATATTCCAATGATTAAGTTGTTATTGAAATCGAAAAATAAGCTCAATGAAATTGACTTTAATACTAAAAATTATTTTTCAATCAAAAATTCGGGATGTGATAATCTAGAAAACTATATAAACTCTGATATCAATGCTTATGTTGAAAATGTTTATCTGAGAATTGAAGCTAATCTTACGGAAGTTGAAAAATGTTTAATTGAACTATTAAATAACGAGAACTTAACTAAGGAAAATAAATCAAAAATAATAGACCATGTTGAAACTACAGTTAGTGTATTGTCTGCAATAGATGATTTGGAAATTAAGAAACTCCTTTTAGAAAAATTGAAAATTACTGCTACATGGCAAAATGTTTTTAATTATTATCAGGATGTTGAAAATGAAATTGATCCAGTATTAATTACTTTCCTTGAAAAAGATGGGGTTGCGTTAGAATTGTCTAAAGAAAAAATTATGAAAGATGTTGAAGGAGATGAAAAATACACGGAATTTATAACAAAATTATTAACTACTGATGAAATTAGTAATGATATTTACCAACTACTCTTAAAGTCCATACTGTACAAATTTTCAAATTTAGACTTCAGTCCATTATCAGAGGAGAAAGTAAGGTTATTATTAAATAATATTTTAGTTTTTAATCTAACAAACTATAAACTTCTCAAGGAAATATTCCCCGACTTACACATAATATTTCTGGAAATTTATAAAGATGATTTTATTAAAAATATTTCTGATTATGATTTAGACCCTAAAGATATTTCTCAATTAATAAACTCAAATAAATTATCTGAGTCAGAAAAAAATGTAATAATTGAAAATGTTGATGAAACTCTAATTGCCTCACAAATGGATTCATTAAAAGGCATAGGGGAATTAATTTTAAAAGACAACAGTTTTAGAGTTAGTGATTCAATCCTGAAGTTAGTAATCGTAAATAGTGCTCTCAATATCGAACAAAGATGCCGGATATTTTATTGGAAACAAAAACAAGTTCCTTTAGATTATATTGATGAATTCTTAAAGGCATTAGGCGAGCCATATTCAGACATAACTATTAAAGGGAAGCGACCATTATTCCCTAATGTTGAGTATAATAGAAAGCTTATTGAAGTTTTAGACTCGAGAAATTACATTTCTAAATTTGATTTTGAGAAAAAGGGAATTCGAATTTCAACATTTAGGAAAGAAACTGGCGAGGAAACCTAACTGAAAAATAAATTATTTAATAATGGCCAGCAATAACACCTCCTCTATCGTCTCAAAAATATGGGCCTTCTGCAACACCCTTCGCGATGATGGTGTAGGCTATGGCAGTTGTCTGAACTATGATTTTTATTTGATTAAATGAATACTATGATTAATGAAAAATATCCAGAGAGTGAACTAACTGGAAAAATTATTGGCTGTTGTATGGAAGTACACCGCATTCTTGGTAATGCCCGCCTGACCGGAACGGGCAGGGTTTCCAGGAAGTAATTTACCAGCGGGCATTAGTAGTAGAAATGAATCATCAAAAAATTTCTTATAGCCGGGAACATGAAATGGAAATTTTTTATAAAGGTGAAAATATAGGAACACGCCGGGTAGATTTTTTTGTGGAAGGAAAGATTATGGTTGAGTTAAAGGCAATCATTAAATTAGAAGATGTACATCTTGCACAAGCGATCAATTACCTTGAGGCTTATAAGATGGATATAGGGCTACTAATAAATTTTGGTTCACGTAGTCTCGAATTTAAAAGAGTAATGAAACCAGGAAAAAAATCATAGTCAATCAAAAAATCAATAAAATCATAGTTCAAGACAATTAACAATATGAGCAATCAAACAACAAATACTTCCAGCATAGTTTCCAAGGTATGGGCCTTCTGCAATACCCTTCGCGATGATGGCGTAGGTTACGGCGATTACTTAGAGCAGCTAACTTATTTGCTGTTTTTAAAAATGGCAGATGAATATAGCAAGCCTCCCTATAAAAGAAAGATGCCGATTCCTGCCGCTTATTCATGGGAAATGCTTACCAATAAAAGTGGTGATGAACTGGAAGTACATTACAATAGCCTTTTGCGGGAACTGGCAAAAGAAAAAGGCATTCTCGGGCAGATATTTACCAAGAGCCAGAATAAAATAACCGACCCGGCGAAGTTGTACAAACTCATTGCGCTCATCAATGCAGAGCAATGGGTATTGATGGGCGTAAAAGACAAAGGCGATATTTATGAAGGCCTGCTGGAGAAAAATGCGGAAGATACCAAGAGCGGCGCCGGGCAATACTTTACGCCCAGAGCGCTGATAAAATGTATGGTGGAATGTTTGCGCCCGGAGCCAATGAAGACCATCGCCGATCCTGCTTGTGGCACCGGAGGTTTCTTTTTGGCTTCCTATGATTTTATAACCAATGAAAAAAATTACACGCTCGACCAGGAACAAAAGAAGTTTTTGAAGTACGATACTTTCTTCGGAAACGAAATCGTAGCAAGTACGCGAAGGCTAGCGTTAATGAATTTGTTCCTGCATAATATTGGTGACATCGACAGCGATCACATTTTTATTTCTCCCAACGATTCTTTGATTGCTGCTTCGGAAACACGGTATGATTATGTGCTGGCCAATCCGCCCTTTGGTAAAAAAAGCAGCATGACTTTTACCAATGAAGAAGGCGAACAGGAAAAAGAAGACCTTACTTATAACCGACAGGATTTTTGGGTAACCACCAGCAACAAGCAACTGAACTTTGTGCAGCACATCAAATCCATGTTGAAGACTACAGGGCTTGCCGCAGTGGTGTTGCCGGATAATGTTTTATTTGAAGGTGGCGCAGGAGAAACTGTAAGAAAGAAATTATTAGAAACAACCGACCTGCACACCATACTTCGTTTACCCACAGGAATATTTTATGCAAACGGTGTAAAAGCAAATGTACTTTTCTGGGATGCAAAACCAAGCAGCAAAGACCCGTGGACAAAAGAGGTATGGATATATGATTACAGAACCAATATTCATCATACTTTAAAAAAGAATCCATTAAAGCTTGACGACCTGCCTACCGGACAGGCAGGCCTTAAAGATTTTATAGAATGTTACCACCCAACTAACAGGCATAAACGAAAAGAAATTTTTAATTCAGACATCAATCCCGAAGGCCGCTGGAGAAAATTTACTTACGATGAAATAATTGCACGGGATAAAACTTCTTTGGACATCACCTGGTTAAAAGATAAATCGCTGGCTGATTTAGATAATCTTCCCGATCCGGATGAACTGGCATTAGAGATAGTGGAGAATTTGGAAGCAGGGTTGGAAAGTTTTAAGGCGGTGATAGCGGCGTTGAATAAATGATGGTAATTAAATAATTATTGAATAATTTAAATTAAAACTATGGCCAAGTACAAACGTCCTACCAATGTCATTTAGTTAAGGATTGTTTTGGGACGGACTAAAGTCCATCCTTACAAAATAAACCGAGCCTACGGCTCTACAAGAGACCAGTTCCATAGGAACGGCCGATTTTGTAACAATGGACTTTAGTCCATTGACCGGGAGGATGGATTAAAATTTCTTTAACTAAATGACATTGAGCGTCCTACCAGGCGATAAAGAATGTAAATGCCATTGAAACAAATGAAGAAGGAGAGGAGGAATGATTTTTCGCTGCACTTTAGCGCAAGGTTTTTTTTTATGATTTTAGTACAAGTCTCCGCGCCCGACGCACCATTTAACGTCCGCAGGTGTTCCGCCATGTTCGCAGGCTTGCATCAACGATTATTGAGATCCGCGCTGGCGGGGATGATTATTTTATTTACAACGGAACACCTGCGAAGGTTAATTTATCTTAGCAGCACTTGCCTGCCATGACAAAAATACAGGACAACATTTCTTTCTTTATTTCGACATTTAAAAATAGCATCGGTATAATTTGAATACATTAGCATGATAAAATTATTTGAAATGAAAACGATCAGAATTTGTTTAGCTTTTTTTGCCCTGCTATTCTTTCATGTAACGCAGGCGCAGCAATGGGTTTCATTATTTAATGGTAAAACCTTGAGTGACTGGAAGGTTGGCGATAATGCATCCACATTCAGCGTGGATAGTGGGATGATTAAAGTAAATGGCAACACAGCCCACTTGTTTTATGAGGGTGCGGTAAATAATCACCGCTTTAAAAATTTTGAATTCAAAGCAGACGTAATGACCAGGCCACACTCCAACTCAGGCATTTATTTTCATACGGTTTTTCAACAAGGCGGCTGGCCGCAGGTTGGTTATGAAGTGCAGGTAAATAATTCGCATACTGACTGGCGGCGTACCGGCAGCTTATACGGCATTGACGATGTGAAAGAAGTGGTGGCGCCGGATAATGTTTGGTTTACAGAATACATTAAGGTTACCGGTAATCACGTGATTATAAAAATCAATGATAAAACAGTTGTTGATTATACGCAGCCAACTAATGTGCTGCCTCCTGGTAAGAAAGGCCCCATTGATTCAAGCGGCACCTTCGCACTGCAGGGCCATGATCCCGGCAGTACGGTATATTTTAAAAATATTATGGTGAAGGTGTTAGCTGATTAATAATATGCCGGGGATTGCTTAGCCTCTGGCGGACAGGCGCCAAGACGTTTGATGTTGCACAACTGATAATAATCTTCCAGGCTTCTCTCAATAAAGATAAAAGTGGCTCCTTACGATGACGTGTAGGAAGAAACCCGTGATGACATGGGTTTAGGGGGTGAGGTTTTTCAGGCCGCAGAAGGCAAGCGCCCCGGCGGGCAGAATGAAAATCCTCTTTATAACTTCGTTTACTGTTTCTGACAGGAGCCACCCGTTGGGACTAAAGTAACGAACAGTCAAAGTTCTGAAGATCGGCTTCAGGACTTGTTTCCCTCCCGACTATAGCTGAGGTTACATCGGCTTCCTTTCTTAGTTACCTCCGACTAAAGTCAGAGTTACAAAATCGTGCATGCCTACGGCGTCTGAAATAGATGTGTCTAAAAAGTGCCAGCGGCACGACCGGTCTTGTAACATGGGAATTTATTCCCTTGTCTGTTCTGGCGCAGGTCTCCCGACCTGTGCATGAGCGTTACTTAGCGGAAAAATTTTTTATTTTCGAATAATCATTTTGAAATGCAAAACTGATGACGCACAAATGTTTTATCCAATTTATTTATTATTATATTGAAATCGAAAGAATCTTACTTATTTTTAAACAAACGATTTACTTTTAACAAAAATCAAAATAAATAAAATGTCAGAAACAAATATCAAAGTCCTTGCAATCGATATTGGAGGCTCAAATATTAAAGCCACCATATTAAACAGTGCAGGAGATTTTCTGCAGGAGTATGAAAGAGAGAAAACGCCGGTGCCGCCTACTCCGCAAAACTTTCTGGCTTTGATAAAGGAGTTAGCTGCCCGCTTTCCGGAATACGATAGAATTACCGCGGGGTTTCCGGGATACGTAAAAAATGGTGTGGTAAAAACTGCGCCTAAATTAGGAAATGATATTTGGAAAGATTATGACCTCCAGAAGCGACTTACGAAAGCATTGGGCAAGCCTGCTTTGGTTATAAATGATGCCGATCTGCAGGGCTTGAGCTTAGCTGCAGGCAAGGGTGTAGAGATGGTGATTACACTTGGAACCGGATTTGGTTCTGCAGTAATGGAGGATGGATTTTTAATACCACATCTCGAAATGTCCCAGCATCCGATTGCGAAGGATAAAACTTATAATGATTACGTGGGTGAAGCTGCGTTGGTAAAGATTGGAAAACGGAGATGGGTGAAAAGGATAAAAAAAGTGTTGAAGGTTTTAAAAATTGTTTTCAATTACGACCATCTTTATATCAGTGGTGGAAATGCGAAATTGTTGGATTTTAAATTAGATGCAGACGTTACTATCGAGAACAACAGGGAAGGCATAAAAGGTGGCGCTGTACTATGGAAACAGCAGGCCGGTAATGGTAAAAAAAGAATTAAAAAGAAATCAACAAAAAAATCATAAAATGAAAATTGGTATCGCATGCGATCATGGCGGTTTTGATCTAAAACAGTTGTTACATTCTTTTTTAATTGAAAAAGGGTATGACGTCAAAGATTTCGGCGCCTATGAATTAGATAGTAAAGATGATTTTCCGGACTTTGTGGTTCCAATGGCAAAATCGGTTGCGGACGAAGAAGTAGAACGGGGAATCGCTATTTGCGGAAGTGGCGTGGGGGCCGCAGTAGCTGCCAATAAAATCGCCGGAGTTCGTGCGGCGCTCATACACGATCATTTTTCTGCCCACCAGGGAGTCGAGGATGATGCAATGAATGTAATTTGCCTTGGCGGAAGAGTCACCGGATTTGCTGCGGCGGAAGAATTGATTTTGGCTTTTTTGAATGCCAAATACATTGGAGCGGAAAGGTTTGAAAGACGTCTGAATAAAATAGCGCTTCTTGAAAAGAAAAATGAGTGATTCAATGACTGGTTGCATCTAAAATGTTTTCGCAACATTTTGAAATGTACCCCAATGCCTTCCTGATTATTTCATATCTAATTTATAAATGATGAAAAAAACATACAAAATTTTATTTTCAGATATCGGAGGCGTATTGCTTAGAAACGGCTGGGGCCACGAATCGCGGGAAGCGGCAGCAAAAAAATTTAATCTAAATTATGCAGAGATGGATGTGCTTCACGATTTTATTTTCAATGTTTGGGAAATGGGAAAAATCTCGATTGATGATTATTTAGACACAGTGGTGTTTAACCAAAAAAGAAAATTTTCCAGGAAAGAATTCAAGGAATTCATGTTGGCGCAATCCGATGAACTTCCACAGATGCTTCCTTGGTTGATCAAATGGAAAAATAAAAACAAGAACGTTAAGATTATTTCTATCAATAATGAACCGCGCGAATTAAACGAATATCGTGTCGAAAAATTCAAACTTCATCGGTTATTCGACGCATTCATTTCTTCGTGCGAAGTAGGCATGCGCAAGCCCGACCCGGGAATTTTTCATTTGGCCGTAGGTATCGCACAAGCAAAACCTGAAGAATGTCTCTATTTTGACGACCGCACGATGTTGGTAGAAGCCGCAAAGAAAACCGGCATTCATGCGCATCACCATAAAGATTTTGAAAGCACTAAAAAAATTATCGAAAGTTTATAGTAAATAAAGACGCGTTCATTTTCGCAACAGTAAATGGAATCGAAAATTTTTATCTGCATTATACGAAATGTTACCTGGAACTTACAGGCGCCTTTTCGCCTTCCGGCACAAAGATAAGCGCATCAGAATCGAGACAATATCTTTTACCAGTTGGCTCAGGGCCATCATCAAAAACATGTCCAAGGTGTGAACCTGTTTTAGAATCCACTACTTCGAGGCGCATCATTCCATCGGTATAGTCCGGTACAAGCCTCACAGCATCTTTGTTGATTGGTGCGTAAAAGCTTGGCCATCCGGTACCGGAATTAAATTTAGTAGATGAACTGAAAACAGGTTGTAAAGAAGCTGCCGAATAATAAGTGCCTTTTGTATAAAAATGATCGTATTTGCCACTAAAAGCTCTTTCCGTTCCCCTGTCTCTTAAAATAAAATATTGTGCAGGAGTTAATTTTTCTTTCCACTCAGCATCGGTGTATTTTACAGGAAAATCTTTGTAAGATTTTACAACTTCAGGATTCGGGTACTTATTGCCGGTGCTTTGAGATTCCGAACAATTGGTGAGTAATGAACAGAAGACAAAAGCACCTAAATAAAATAGATTTTTCATGATTATAGTTTTATTTATGTACGAATCAAAAGTACTTTAGGTTTTATAAAACTAATGCCAGGATGATCGAAATTTTTTTTAGAAAATCATCGATAATAAGCCACAAGATTAAGGCTGCTTATCAACTCATCGGAAAAATTTCACGGTCGTTTTAGGTCACAAATGTGGGGATTATTTTAGATTCAAAAATTTTTACCAATATTTTTTTATAGATATTTTAATTCTAAGCGCTCAGTTAGCTATTTTTACAATCTTATAGAAAATAAAGATGAGTCGTACATTAATTCCGGTTGTAGTGCTTCTATTGTTGATTTCATGTCATAATTCTTCCAGTTCTGATTATGATAGTTCGCTCCCAATGCCAAAAGTAAATAACATTCCTCCGCCCGCTTCTATCATGTTTAAAGTGGAAGGGGTATATCCGCATGATCCGGGAGCTTTTACCCAGGGGTTGGAATTTTATAAAGGAAAACTTTATGAGGGTACGGGCGAACCACGCCAGTCGAGGTTGCGAATCACAGACATAAAAACGGGCCAGGCAGAACAGAGTTATTTAATTCCGGACAACACTGTTTTTGGAGAAGGGATCACTATTTTTAAAAATAAGATATATCAGCTTACGTGGCAAAGCAATAAGATTTTTGTTTATAACATTGGTGACATAATGCATCCTATAGACTCATTGAAATGGAATAGAGAGGGATGGGGAGCTACCAATGATGGAACCCAAATCATTATCAGCGATGGAACTTCAAAACTCTATTTTGTACAGCCGGATGAAGCGAAAAAGGAGATGAGGATCAATAAAATTTTAACGGTGGCTGATAACATGGGCGAAGTAGACAGCCTGAATGAACTTGAATTAATTGGTGGATATGTGTATGCCAACAGATGGATGACCAATAATATTGTAAAAATAGACACGTCTAACGGGTATGTTGTCGGCAATATGAATCTTACCGGCCTGCTTCACCAATATGATCCCGGTGTGAAAATAGATCCTAACGAAGCAGTTCTTAACGGAATAGCCTACGACAGTACTACAAAGCATTTATACATTACCGGTAAAGACTGGCCAAAAATGTTTGAAATGACACTGAATTAATTCCGGAATTTTACTATCCTTTATTGGGATTGGTGGTGATAGAACCAGCGCCATTATTGTTCTTTTCGTACGTATTATAAAGCGGCGAACTACTGCCCAGCCGTGTGTCCCGGTAGGGCGGGGATGCCGGCTTGTTATTATCCGTACTTGTCTTTGTGTTGTTCGGTATTGGAGTCTTATTAATTTTTCCCGGTTGATTATTTATTTGGGCAGGCTGAACCTGTGCCTGCGAAGTTGACTGGGTAACCGGAGCTACATCTGTACTTAACGCACTGACGGGGGCCGCGGGCTCGTCTGGCGGGGGAGGCGCAGTAACCGTTGCTTGTACAGTTACTGCTTTCACCGGAGCATTATTGACAGGCGCAGGTTGTGCAGTTGTCGTAGTGACAGGGCTTACTTTCTCGGTTGGTGGCACAGGAGGCGCAGTGACCGTTGCTTGTACAGATGCTGCTTTCACCGGGGCATTATTGACTGGCGCAGGTTGCGCTGTTGTCGTAGTGACCGGATTTACCTTCTCGGTTTTTGGAAGAGGAGCCTCCTGTTTAGCTTTTGGATAATATTTATCAACCAACTTCTCGTGTGTTGTATCCTGGGCTAATGTTGATTTGGAAATAACCAAACTTATTAAGATAATTATTCCAGGTTGTAGATTCATGATGTTCTTTTTAATTGATCGTCCTAATAAGTATGCCAAACAGTTAATAAAATAGGTGTAGGAATACATCGGCATACGTCATACTAATGTACGATATATTCGGATTATAGCCTTGATAATTTTCTTTCGTTGACATCTTTTTATTTCGCACCGCATCTTTACGAATTGATGACATTTTTATTTTTTTAAAAATTAGTTAATCTTACGTTTGCATTTTTAAACATAAAAAGATAGCTTTACAGAATATTTCCAACGGGGAAATTATTCCATTCTTTATAACTATTTTCCGAATATCCTTAGTTACTTTTTGTAAAAGAAAAACGCCTATTCTCCTTTCCTTCATTGATTTTTTTTGCAGTTGCTTAGATTCATTCTTTATAATGACATCCGGGTAATTAAGCAAATCATATAACCAATTCCCTTTGTAAAGTAAATTACGAAGGCTACCATATTCCACACGCATAAACCGAAAAAAGGGAAGTCTTCATGATTTTCTTTTTTTTTAAATAAAAGCGCATGGCCGTTTTACCTTTACAAAATATGAATACTCCTGATCTAAATGAAATTAGAAAAGATCTTGAAAAAAGAGATGTCAACGAGCTGCTGGATTATTGTATCCGGTTGGCAAAGTTTAAAAAAGAAAATAAGGAATTATTTGGCTTCCTTCTTTTTGAGGCTGATGATATCAACAATTATATTGAAAATGTAAAGTCAGACACAGAAAACTCTTTTTT
>Ga0164241_10003579_pt1 | contig 15527 bp, 13 predicted proteins | sample OricomyardsoilBY_FD_108780 | JGI IMG/M metagenome (GOLD analysis project Ga0164241, IMG submission 108780) | Backyard soil microbial communities from Emeryville, California, USA - Original compost - Back yard soil (BY) | ecosystem: Environmental > Terrestrial > Soil > Unclassified | place: USA... | reverse complement strand
GCTCGAGCGACACGCGGCGGCGACCCGCGAGGTGATCGTCGACCGGGCCGTGATCGGCTACGCCGTCGCGCTGGCCACCGCGACCCGCGAGCCGGCCGCCCACGGCCTCGCGGAGATCGCGCCGCTGATCGAGTACGGCGCGTCGCCGCGCGGGCCGATCGGCCTCGTGCACGCCGCGCGCGTGCTGGCGATGCTGCGCGGCCGCGGGCACGTGACGGTCGCCGACGTCCGCGACCTCGCGCCCGACGTGCTGCGCCACCGGCTCGTGCTCTCCTACGACGCGCTCGCCGAGGGCGTCACCGCCGACGACCTCCTGAAGAAGGTCCTCGACACCGTCCCCGAGCCGGGCACCCGCGGGCTGTCGTACGACGACGCCGCGCGGCGCGAGGTGGCGTGAGCCCGCCCTCGCTCACTCCCCCGGCGGCCCGCCAGGGCGCCGGGCCGATGCCGCGGCCGCTCGTCGACGCGCTCGACCTCGCGGTGTCGCGGGTCGTGTCGCGCTCGCTCCCCGGCGACCGGCGCGCGTCCGGCGTCGGCGTGGGCACGGAGCTCGCGCAGCTGCGGCCGTACCGCGAAGGTGACGACGTCCGGCACCTCGATCCCGCCGCGAGCGCGCGGACCGGCGAGCCGCACGTGCGGCTCCACGTCCCCGAGCGCACGCTGACCACGTGGGTCGTGCTCGACGTCTCGCCGTCGATGGCGTTCGGGACCGCGCAGCGCCTGAAGGCCGACGTCGCCGAGGGCGTCGCGCTCGTGCTCGGGCGGCTCGCGCTGCGGCGGGCGGGCGCGGTCGGGCTCGTGCGCTTCGGCGACGGGCAGACCCGGATCTCGCCCCCGCGCGCGTCGAAGCCGGGCATGGTCGCGCTGCAGCGGGCGATCGACGAGGGCGTCGTCGCCGACGGCGCCGGCCGGTCCGGTGCGCTCGCGGAGGCGCTCGGGCGGCTCGGCAAGATCGCCGGCCAGCCGGGCCTCGTCGCCGTGATCTCCGACTTCCGCGACCACGCCGGCTGGGAGCGGCCGCTGGGCGCGCTGCGCACCCGCCACTCGGTCCTCGCGGTCGAGGTCGGCGACCCCCGCGAGGCCGAGGTGCCCGCGGTCGGCCGCCTCGCCGTGATCGACCCCGAGACCGGCCGCCGGGTCGAGGTCGACACCTCCCGCCGCCGCGTCCGCGAGCGCTTCGCCGCCCTCGAGCGCGAGCGCCGCGAGCACGTCGCCGACGAGCTGCGCCGCCTTCGCGTCGACCACGTGACGCTCTCGACCGACGAGGACTGGCTCGTCGCGCTCGGCCGGGGCCTGCGATGACCTTCTCCTCCCCCGTCTGGCTGCTCGCCCTCGCCGCGGTTCCGCTGGCCGCGCTCGCCTACGCGGCGTCGCAGCGCCGCGGCCGCCGGTTCGCGGTGCGGTTCCCCGCGGCGCCGACCCTCCTCCTCGCCGCCGGCGCGACCCCGCCGTGGCGCCGGCACCTGCCGGCCGCGCTCGCGCTGACCGCGTTCGCTGCGCTCGCCCTCGCGATGGCGAAGCCGCAGCACACCGTGCGCGTGCCGATCGAGAAGGCGTCGATCGTGCTCGTCACCGACCACTCCGGCTCGATGCAGGCCACCGACGTCGACCCGAACCGACTGATCGCCGCGCAGTCGGCGGCCACCACGTTCATCGACAAGGTCCCGAAGGCGGTGCGGATCGGCGCGGTCGCGTTCGCGCAGTCGCCCGACGCCGTGCAGGCGCCGAGCACCGACCACACCGCGGCCAAGCAGGTCATCGACAGCCAGCAGGCGATCGGCGCGACGGCGACCGGGGACGCGCTCGCGGTCGCGCTCGACCTGATCAAGCAGGTCAACGCCGGGCGCAAGGCGCCGTCCGCGGTGATCCTGCTCTCCGACGGCGCGCGCACCACGGGCCGCGACCCCGTCGAGGTCGCCCAGGAGGCGCGGGCCGCGGGGATCCCCGTCTACACGGTCGCGCTCGGCTCGCCCGGCGCGACGATCCCGAACCCGACCGGCTTCGGCCCGCCGGTGAGCGTCGAGCCCGACTACGAGACGCTGCGCGAGGTCGCCTCGATCACGCGGGCGACCGCGTTCGACGCACCGAGCGAGAAGCAGCTCAGCTCGATCTACGAGCGGCTCGGCTCACGGCTCGGGAGCCGCGCCACCGAGCGGGAGATCAGCGCGTGGTTCGCGATCGGAGGACTGGTGCTGCTGCTGGGAGCGGCGGGACTGTCGGCGCGCTCGGCCGGGCGCCTGCCGTGAGCCCGCCCGCCGCCAGGTACGTGTAGTCGCCGAGGCCGTCGGGCGCCAGCGCCACGCAGCCGGCGCGCAGGTCGTCGCAGCGGACCCGCTGCCCGTCGCTCGTCGTCAGGTCCAGGCGCGACCGGTAGTAGAACGAGAGCAGGTTGCCCTTCCCGCCGGGGTCGACGGCGGCGTCGCGCGCGTCGTGGCGCCAGCGGTCGGTGCGCAGCCGTGCGTCGGCCGACGGATCGCCCTTGACGTAGCGGTCGAGCCACGCGGTCGTGTACCAGGCGGCGAGGTCCATCCCGCGCAGCGACGCCGGGAAGCCCGGGTTCGGGATGTAGGAGAAGTCGAAGTGCGTGCCGCCGCGGATCGTGATCTCGCCCGTGTCGACGCCCGCCTTGCGGTAGGCGAGGAACGCCGCGTTCTTGGCCTGCGGATCCGGGTCGCCGGCGTTCGGCGTGACGACGAGCGAGTAGTCGGCGGACAGGCCGAGCGCGGGCTTGACGATCGGCGGGTGCGCCGGCCGCCGCGAGGCGCCGCTCGGGCACGCGATCGTCTGGTCGAAGCTCGACGTGCCCGGCGCCGAGAGGTTGTCGTAGGCGACGATCGCCTTCACGCGCGGGTCGAGCTGGCCGACGTAGGAGACCGCGGCGGCGCCGAGCGAGTGCCCGACGATCCCGACGCGAGCGGTGTCGAGCAGCGCGAAGCTCGGGTCGTACGCGGCGTTCAGGCCCTGCTTCACGCGCGCCCGCTGCTTGCCGGTGTGCCGCGTGCCCGTCGAGCAGCTGCGCCGTGGGAGGTACGGCCTGGCCGGCGTCGAGAAGAAGAAGTCGAGCGCGTCCTCGGTGCCGTCGAAGAACGGCTGGCCGGCCTGCGAGGGAACCCCGTCCAGCGCGTCGGCTCCCGAGGCGCCGAAGGTGTCCGAACGGCCCTGGCCCTGCGGGTCCCAGGTGAGGACGACGTACCCGGCCTCGGCGAGCGCGGCGGCCGCGAACGCGTAGAGCTCCTCCGGCGCCTGCACCGACCCGTTGGTGATCACGACGCCCGGCCGCTTCGCCGGCCCCGAGACCGTCGACCACACGTGGCCGGAGATCGTCGATCCGTTGCGCGCCGTGAACAGCACCGGCTTGCCCAGGTGGTCGGCGTCCTTGTCCCAGTCGTAGTAGCGGACGTCGCCGGCGCAGCCGTCCCAGTGCGACCAGCAGAGGCTGCCGTAGAAGTTCCGGCCGTCCGCCTGCGCGGGGCCGTCGCCGGCGGTGATCGGCAGCACCTCGAAGCCGGCTGCCGTCCCCTTCGTGCGCAGCATCAGCTGGTAGGCGGGCGTGCCGCTCTCGTAGAGGAAGCGCTCCTGGGTCTTGGCGACGTTCGCGGCCTCGGTCGCCGGGTCGAACGCGCTCGCCGCCGCGGGCGCGACCAGTGCCGAGAGCGCGACGCAGAGCGCCGCACGGAGCCTCCCCCTGCCGTGCATGCGCGGCAACGTACACCGGGGCGGCGCCTCTATGCGCCGCTTCCCGGTGCGTCGCGGTTCGGGAACTACAGCGCGGCCAGCTTCACGTACGCCTTCAGGCTCGCCGCCGTCTTCGCGACCACCCCGGTCGCCACGCCAGCGAACGTGATCCGGCCCTTCTTGACGCCGTAGACGTACCGCTTCGGCCCGCCCTTGGCGATCGCCTTGACGTAGAGCCCGGAGGCGACCCGCTTCGCGCCCTTGGGCAGCTTGTCGCCGGCGCCCGCCGCGGCCGCCACGTGCTCGGGGCCGGTGCTCGCGACGAGCCCGGCCGAGCCCTCCGGCGTAAGCACTGCGACGACCTTGCCGGCCGGGCGCTTGTCGCGCGCCGAGACGTCGTAGGTCCACGCCCGCGGGCCGCGGTCGAACGGCTGGCCGGCGGAGCGCAGCAGCGCCTCGTTCGACGAGCCGAGCAGGACCTTGCCGAGCCCCTTGGTCGTGAACCGCGTGCGCGCCGGCAGCTTGCGGTGCATCGGCACGCCGAGCGCGCGCTCCCACATCTGCAGGTACGCCTCGGGCCCGTTGGCCATGTCGGCCATGAAGTCGTCGCCCGCGAGCTTGTGGACGCTCTCGATCCAGTCCGGGAGCAGGCCGTAGTGGTCGGTGCCGTCGGTGTTGATGTCCCACGTGCGGTTGCCCGTGGTCTCCTTGTCGATCGTCTGCTTGCCGTCGATCGACTTGAACGGGTAGGTGACCGTCGCGGCGGGGTCGTTGGCCGGGCCGCCGAGGCTGTGGAAGCCGTTCATGTCGGCGCCGTAGCCGAAGCCGAACAGGTAGTTCGGGTTGCGCTCGGCCTTCAGCGTCTTCCAGGACTCGGCGAACGACTTCGCGCTCGACGCGATCGGGGTCACGACGCCACCGTCCTGGAGGATCCGCTTGTACGCCTCGGGCGTGCTCCAGCTGTGGCTCGACACGAGCCCGCCGTACTTGCGCGCCTCGACCAGGTCGAGCGTCGCGTTGCGGGCGGCGACGCTCATGTGGTCGGGGTCGATGATCATGCCCTTGTCCATCATGCGGCCGATCAGGTACTGGCCGAGCGAGCTCAGGCCGAGCGAGTTGCAGTGCGGCGGCGGGGGATAGACGGGCGCCTGGCCCTGCGGCAGCGCGGCGCCGTAGAGCGGCGCCAGCACGTTGTTGATCGCCGGTGTGACCGTGACCTGGGCCTGGTCCTCCTCGCCCGGGTCGAGGCCCTGGCAGGTCTGCATGTCGAGGTACTTGCCGGTCTCGAGCTTGTTGCCGGTGTTCGTGATGAGCCCGGTCGTCCCGGTGTCGCCGGCGACGCCGACGAACGCGTTGTCGAACTTGTTGACGAGCTCCATCGCGCGGACGCCGCCGTTGTACATCTCGTCAAGGTTCTTGTCGATCTTCGCCTTGTCGCACTGCGGCACGTCGTTGTAGACCTGGCAGTCGAACAGCCGCGAGATCTCGATGCCCTGGAGCACCGCGAGCTTGCCCGAGGCGATCACCTTCCGCGCCTCGAACGGGTCGGTGACGATCTTCAGCCAGCCCTTGCCCGGCCCGCCCTCCTGCGCGTCGATGTAGTCCCGGGTCTCGCGCAGCCGCTTCATCTCGAGGCGGACCGTGTCCATCTCGTTGCAGTTGTGCGACCGCTCCGTGTAGAGGTTGCAGAGCTGCCCGTTGTCGACGTAGAGGTTGACGAACATCCGCAGCCCGGAGCGGTAGGCCCGCTCGACCCACTTGTAGTAGGTCCCCTCGTGCGTGAGCGAGTTGTACTTCGGCCAGTAGGTGAAGTTCGGCCAGCCCTGCGGGTCGTGCGTCGCCGGGCCGCCGAGCGCGAGCTCGAGCAGGTTGCCCTCGCTGCCGGGCACGCGGTGGCTCGGGCAGTCGACGAGCGCGTCGGCGATCCCGAACGGGCTCCACGGCCGGCCGCAGTGCGCCTTGCCGCCGAGGAACTCGAACGCCATCCAGTGCATGTGCGCGTCGAGGATCCCCTTCACCGCGCCGTACGGGGTCGGGACCGTCGACGGGTCGCCGGTGACGTTCGTCGGCGCCTCCGGGAACGTCGCGCAGCCGTCGGCCTTGGCGAACCCGAAGGCGCCCGCGCCGCCGCCGACGGTCAGCGCGCCGGCCGCGTCGGCGGACAGCGCCTTGCCGTTGGGCAGCGTCAGCGTGTAGTCGTCGCCGCGGACGTCGACCGTCCAGTTGCCGTTGTCGCTCGGGTCGGCCGCGGGCGCGACCTTGCCGTCGGCGCCCGCGGTGAGGAAGTCGCCCTGCGCGCCGTAGAGCAGGTACGTCCCGAGCCCGGACGCCTGCATCCGCAGCGGGCCGGCGACCTTCTTGCCGCCCGACGTCAGGTCGTAGCAGCCGTGGACGAGCGCGTAGCGCGCGTCGCGGTCGAGGGCCGAGGCTCCCGCCGGGAGCGCGGCCGCGACGAGGAGCGCGGCGATGGGCAGGACGAGACGAAGGCGCATGACCGCCGCATTGCACCAGAGCGGAGTGCGGCGGGCGCCGGTCAACTCCGCCGTCTACAGCTCGGCCAGCGCGGGCGCGACCTTGGTCGCCAGCAGCTCGATGTGGCGCTGGGTCAGGTCCTCGGGCATGCCCGCGATCGAGTCCCAGAAGTAGACGTACTCGACCGGCATCGAGCCGAGCCACGCCGTGATCCGCCTGACCGCCTCCTCGGGAGTGACGACGTCGAAGCGCGGCAGGATCATCTCCGGCCCCTCCGAGCGCAGGCCCTCGGCCGTGATCTCGCTCGTGGCGGGCACGCCGGCCGTCGCCGACTGGTCGGAGTCCAGGCCCTCGGTCCCGTAGTGCGTGTAGGTGTGCCACTGGTACTGGAGGTGCGGGGCGATCCGGTCCCACGCCTCCTCGGGGTCGTCGGCGACGACGAGCCCGGCGCCGGTGGCGAGGTTCGCGTCGGACGCGGGGCGGCCGTTCTTCTCCAGCGCCGCGAGGTAGAGGTCGGTGACGCGCTGCTCGCCCCACAGCAGGCCGTCGCCGTGCGCCGCCGCGATCCGCGCCGCGCGCGGCGAGCCGCCGCCGACCCAGATCCGCGCGTGCTCCTGGACGGTGCCGGGCGTGACGCCGCCCTCGTCCCACAGCCGGCGGATCTCGATCACGCGCTGCTCGAGGTCGTCCATGCGGCTGTCCATCGAGGCGCCGAACGCGTTGAACTCGGGGACGCGATAGCCGGCGCCGAGGCCGAGCTCGACGCGGCCGTCGGAGAGGATGTCGACGATCGCGGCCTGCTCGGCGATGTCGACCGCGGGGCGCAGCGGCGCGAGCATGATCGCCGAGCCGATCCGGATCGTCTTCGTGCGCGCGGCGACCGCGCCGCCGTAGACCCAGAGCTGCGGGCAGTAGCCGTCCTCGAAGAAGTGGTGCTCGGAGAGCCAGACCGACGGGATCCCGAGGCGCTCGGCCTCCTCGACGCGCTCGAGCGCGCGGCCGTACACGTCGCTCCACGGCTTGCGCCACTGCGGTGGGTTGCGCAGGTCCTGCCAGATCCCGATCTTCATGCGGCTCACTCCCCGTGGTCGGTGCTGCTCGGCGCGCCGACGCTAACCGCGGGCCACCGGGCGACGCGAGGTTTTCCCGACATCCGGGGGTAACGTCGGCTGACGTGCGCGCCTTCCCCTGCCCCGTCTGCCGCCGCCTCGTCACCTTCGAGAGCGACGTGTGCCTGCACTGCGGCACGCAGCTGGCGTTCGCGTGGCCGGAGCGCGACGTCGTGCCGGTCGACGTCGCGGCGCACCGCTGCGCCAACCGCGAGATCGCCAACTGCAACTGGCTGGCGCCCGAGGAGGGGCTGCTGTGCGCGAGCTGCGTGCTCACGCGCACGCGCCCGGCCGACGAGGACGAGGCCGGCATGGCCGGGTTCGCGAAGGCCGAGGCGGCGAAGCGGCGGCTGCTGTTCGAGCTCGGCGAGCTCGGGCTGCCGATCGGCGACGACCTGCGCTTCGAGCTCCTCTCCAGCACGTGGGCGCCAGTCACCACCGGGCACGCCGACGGGACGATCACGCTCGACCTCGCCGAGGCGGACGCGGCGCAGCGCGAGGAGCGGCGGCTGCGGCTCGGCGAGCCGTACCGGACGGTGCTGGGGACCCTGCGCCACGAGATCGGCCACTACCTCCAGGACGTCCTCGCGCCCGAGGGGTCGGCCGAGCGCGACTTCTGCCGCGAGCTGTTCGGCGACGACCGCGACGACTACCAGGCGGCGATCGACCGCCACTACGCGGAGGGCGCGCCGGGCGACTGGCCCGAGCGGTTCGTCAGCTCCTACGCGACGATGCACCCGTGGGAGGACTGGGCCGAGACGTTCGCCCACTACCTCCACATCCGCGAGACGCTGCAGACCGCGGGCGCGTACGGCGTGGTCGTCGAGGGGCCGTCGATCGAGCTGGCCGACCCGGCGCCGCTGCACGCCGAGCCCGCCGAGGCGACTCAGGACGACGACGACATCCGCACGCTGCTGAACGCCTGGCTGCCGCTGACCTACGCGCTCAACGCGATCAACCGGAGCATGGGCGCGCCCGATCTCTACCCGTTCGTGCTCGGCCCGGTCGTGGCCCGGAAGCTCGGCTTCGTCCACGACCTCGTGCGTGTCCGCGCGCGTACGTGAGACGATGCACGCGTGAAGCAGTATCTCGCCGACCGATTCCCGCTCATCCTCTCCGCCGTCCTGCCGCTCGTCGGGGTGATCCTCGCGATCCAGCAGTACCTGGAGAACAACCGGCCGATGGCGGTCCAGCTCGCGATCGCCACGGTCATCGGCTGCGCCGCCTGGGCGCTGATCCTGACGTCGTGACCGAGCACGGGGACGGATCCCCGCTCTCGCGCCGGGGGTTCCTCGGCACCGCCGCGACCGTCGCCGTCGCCGGGACGGCCGCCGCCGAGGACGCGCTCGCGGCGACGTCCGCGCGGCCGTCGACCCCCGACGCCGCGCTGCGCGCGCTGCGGGCCGGCAACGACCGCTACCGCCGCGGGCGCTGGCTGCGCCGCGACTACTCGCCCGTCGGCGAGCGCCGCGCGAGCGCGCAGGCCCCGTTCGCCGCGATCCTCACCTGTGCGGACTCGCGGATCGCGCCGTCGCTCGTCTTCGACGTCGAGCGCGGGAACCTGTTCGGCGCGCACGTCGCCGGCAACAGCGTCGACTCCGGCTCGCTCGGCAGCCTGGAGTACGCGGTCGCCGTGCTCGAGGTGCCGCTGATCGTCGTGCTCGGGCACACGGACTGCGGCGCGGTGAAGGCGGCGATCTCGGTCGCCGACGGCAAGGCGACCTACCCGCCGGAGCAGTACGGCGCGATCGGCGAGGTCGTCGGCCGGATCGTCCCCGCCGTCCAGGCGCTCCCGGTCGCGGGCCGCACGCTCGCCGCCTCGATCGCCGCGAACGCGGCCGCCCAGGCGAAGGACCTCGAGTCGCGCGACCCGATCATCGCCCCCGCCGTGAAGGCCGGCCGCCTCCGCGTGGTCGCCGCCGTGTACGACATCCGCACGGGCCGCGTCGGCTTCTCCTGACGCGGACGCACGTGTGTGCGGACGCGGCGCCGCAGGCCATAAGGTCCCCGCATGACCCTCACCCTCCACGTCCTCGGGCCGTCGCATCCGTGCAAGACCGCCGAGGCCGCGCTGCGCATCAAGGGCCTCGAGTTCGAGCGCGTCGAGCTGATGCCCGGCTCCCACAACCAGGCGATGGAAGAGCTCTACGGCGAGGGGAACCGCACCGTGCCGGGCCTGCTCGTCGACGGCGAGCCGGTCCACGGGTCGATCGCGATCCTCGAGCGCCTCGAGGAGCTCGCCCCCGACCCGCCGCTCTACCCGGCCGCGATCGCCGACGAGGTCCGCGAGGCCGAGCGCTGGGGTGACGCCGAGCTGCAGGACCTCGGCCGCCGCCTGCCCTGGGGCGCGCTGCACTTCCGCCCGGAGACCGTCGGCACCTTCGGCGGCGCCGGCAACCTCGACCCCGCCGGGACCGACTTCGCGATCGGCATGATCCGCGGCACCTGGAAGTACCACGGGATCACGGCCCAGCGCCTCGCCGACGACCTCGCCCGTCTTCCCGCGCTGATCGACCACGTCGACGACCTCGCCGCCCGCGGGATCGTCGGCGGCGACGAGCCCACGGCCGCCGACCTCCAGATCGGCGCCACGCTTCGGGTCTTCCTCACGATCGGCGACCTCCGCCCGCTCATCGAGGGCCGCCCCGCCGAGCAGCTCGCGCGCCGCTGGTTCGCCGACTACCCCGGCGACATCCCGGCCGGCGCGTTCCCGGCGGGCTGGGTCCCGGCGCGCTAGCGCCGACGCGGCCTTGCGCACACGCCGCGGCCTCGCGCCCGCCACGCGGTCCTCGCACCGCGCGGGCATCGCGCCGCGGTCACGCTCCGTCCAGCCGCCGCTCGCGCGCGTTCCAGTGCTCCTCGAGGTTCGCGACGAGCGCCGGGCTGAAGTGGCACTGGGCCTGCTCGCGCGCGTACGTCGCCATGTACGCCTGGAAGAGCGCGAGCGGCTCCGCTCCGACCCGTAGCGCGCGGCGGTTCGCGGCCGCGTTGACGATCCCCGAGCTCGTCAGCGCCGCGACGCGGGCGGCGAGCGCGGCGTCCATCTCCCCCGGCTCGACGACCTCGTCGACGAGCAGGTCGCCCTCCGGCGTGCCCGCGACGAGCTCGCGGCCGCTCATGATCGCCTGGCGCGCGAGCCGGTCGCCGACCGCGCGCGGCAGCCGCAGCGGCGACGCGCCCGGCACGATCCCCTCCTTGCGGGCCGGCAGCGACATCCGCGCGCCGCGCTCGGCGATCACGTGGTCGACGACGTGCAGCAGCTGGCACGCGCCGCCGATCGCGAAGGTCTCGACGCCCGCGACCCACAGCTTCTCGGTCGTCTCCTCGGGCGCGCCCGGCCCGCGGAACACCGGCCCGCTCAGGCCGCGGAAGATCTTGTTGACGTAGCCGAGGTCGCGGTCGAGGAAGAACGCGAACGGGAGCTTGCCCCGGTAGAGGCTGGTCAGGTTCAGGCCCGCGCCGAACACCCGCCGGCCCGCGTGCTTGCCCTGCTCGACGAGCCCGCCGCGCAGCACGCCGACCTCGATCGCGTCGTCGAGCAGGATCAGGTCGACGGCGACCTCGGTGTCGGCGAGCGTCGTCTCGTCCTCGGCGTTGAGGTGCCGCGGGTTGCCGATCTCGAGCACAGCCGCGCGCCCCTCGCGCCGCACGCTCACCTTCCCGAGCCGCACCCCGCCGTCGCGCTTGAACGCCTCCAGCCGCGACAGCGCCTCCTCGGTCGGCCGCAGCATCGCCCACACGAGGTGCGCGCCCTCGCGCGGCAGGGCCAGCCACTCGGAGAGCAGCTCGCCCTGCGCGATCTCGGCCCCCTCCTGCTCGGCCAGCGGCCGCGCCCGCTCGGCCTCGAGCGCCGCGGCGTCCGGCGCCATCCCTCGCGCCGCCGCCCCGGCGAACAGCTCGCTCAGGCGCACCGGCCGGGCGAGCCCGTCCGTCAGCTCCGCGTAGAGGTCGGCCGGCGAGACGCGCATCCCGGCATCCTCCCCCGGGCGTCAAGACGCGGAGGCGCCACTCAGGTCGCCGCCTTCGGCGGCCGCTTGACCGAGAGCACCGCGGTCGCGGTCAGCACCACCACGATCACCACGAGCGACACCCAGATCGGCGGGTGCCAGACGTCGATCAGCAGCATCTTCACGCCGATGAACGCGAGCACCAGCGACAGGCCCTGGGACAGGTAGACGAACCGGTCCATCAAGCCGACGAGCGCGAAGTACAGCGCCCGCAGGCCGAGCATCGCGAACGCGTTCGCGGCGAACACGATGAACGGCTCGGTGGTGATCGCGAAGATCGCCGGGATCGAGTCGATCGCGAAGATGATGTCGGTCGTCGCGACGACGACGAACACGGCGATCAGCGGCGTCGCGATCCGCCGGCCGCCCTGCTTCACCGTCAGCGCCGGCCCGTGGTACTCCTTCGTCATCGGCACCCGCTTGCGCACGATCTTCAGCGCCGTGTTGTGCTCCGGGTCCATCTCGCCGCCGGAGTGCGTGCCGAGCTTCCACGCCGTGTAGAGCAGCAGCGCTCCGAACAGGTAGAACGTGAAGTGGAACGAGTCCAGCAGCGCGGCGCCGATCAGGATGAACACGAGCCGCAGGACGAGCGCGAGCATGATGCCCCACGCGAGCACCCGCGGCTGGACGGCCAGCGGCACCGCGAAGTAGCCGAACAGGACCGCGAAGACGAAGATGTTGTCGAGCGAGAGCGAGCGCTCGAGCAGGTAGCCGGCGAAGTACTCCGAGCCCGCGGTGCTGCCCTGCCAGACGAGCATCACGACGCCGAACCCGAGCGCGAGCAGCAGCCACGCGATCGACCACACCACCGACTCGCGCAGGCGCAGCTCGCGCTTGCCGCGACCGAACAGCAGCAGGTCGACGACCAGCATCACGACCACCAGCCCGCCGAGCATCGCCCACTCGGCGAACGACACGTCGAGGGTGCTCTCCATCTTCGTCCCCGCGCTGGCGAGGGTGCTCACGAACGACGTCATCTTCCTTCTCCTGAATCCGCTGGAGAAGGTTTGACCCGCCGTTGTCGGCCGATGGCGCCGGGCTCGTTTCGCGAACCGTCCTGACGAACGCCATCCGTAGGGGCTACTTCCCTTCGTGGTCGACGATAGCGGGCGAACGGGTCGCCGCGGGCGATGCGTCAGGCACGTGACCGTCCGCGCCGGATAGGTTCCCCGCATCGGCCCGTTGGTTGGAGACCCGGGCTCCCCGGGCAAGCGCTTCGTCCGTCGAGCACGCGGGATCGCGATCGAGTCGCTGGCGTTCGTCCTCGTCACGGCCCTGCTGCCGGTGCTGCTCCCGGTCGGCGCGCTCGTCGACCTCGTGCTGTGGCTGCGGACGCGCAAGCACTGGATGGCCCTGCGGCTCGTCGCGATGGCCTGGTGGTTCCTGTTCGGCGAGCTGCGCGGGATCCTGTCGTTCGGCGCGATCTTCCTCGCCGGCGGCTGGCGCGACACGCCCGCGCGGCGGCGACGCGTCTACGCGCTGCGGCGCAGTTGGGCGGCGCAGCACATCGCCGGCATCCGCGTGATCTTCAGGTTGAAGATCGAGGTCGAGGGCGTCGAGGACGTCGCCCCCACGCCGGTGCTGATGCTGATCCGGCACGCGAGCATCATCGACAACATGGTCCCGGACGCGATCGCGGCGCGGCCGCACGGGCTCGGCCTGCGCTACGTGATCAAGCGCGAGCTGCGGATGCTGCCGACGATCGACATCGGCGGGAGCTGGGTGCCGACGAACTTCGTGCGCCGCGGGTCGACCGACGTCGAGGCCGAGCTCGTCGAGCTGCGCAAGCTCGCGATCGACCTCGAGCCCCACGAGGGGATCCTGATCTACCCCGAGGGCACGCGCTGGACCCCGGCGAAGCTCGCCCGCGCGCAGGAGAAGATCCGCGAGCGCCAGCCCGAGATCGCGCCGCTCGCCGACCGCCTCGTGAACCTGCTGCCGCCGCGCCTCGGCGGGCCGGTGGCGCTGCTCGAGGCCGCGCGCGGGACCGACGTCGTCGTCTGCGGGCACGTCGGGCTCGACGGCTTCGAGTACGTCTCCGACATCTGGGCGGGCGGGCTCGTGGGCACGACCGTCCGCGTGCGCTTCTGGCGCTACCCGGCGTCTGAGATCCCCGAGGGCCGCGAGGCGATGACCGCCTGGCTCTACGAGCGCTGGCTCGAGCTCGACGCGTGGGTCGGCGAGCAGCGCGGCGTCGTTTCGCCCCCCGCTCTCGTCGAAGCCGGGAGCTAGACCGGCAGCTGCGCGGCCGGCTCGGGGCGCGCGAGCGGGCCGAGGGAGCGGCGGATCACGAGGATCGTGACCGCGAAGAGGACCGCGGTGAGCGGCAGGCCGAGCGCGACGCTGGCGACCGCGAGCGCGCCGGTGCGGTCCTCGTCGTCGGCGATCAGGCCGCCGATGACGATCGCGCGCAGCGCGTAGCCGGCGGCCCACAGGAGCGTGAGCCAGCCGAAGACGCGGCGGACCTCGGGGCGGTAGCCCCAGGGGAGCGGCTGGCGGTGGAACATCGCCCAGACGATCCCGACGAGCGGGCGGCCGACGACGACGCTGCCGACCGCGATCGCGACGGAGACGGCGTTGACCGCCACGCGCGGCAGGAAGAACCCGTCGCTGCTGCCGATGACCTTCGCGAGCACGGCGCCGATCAGCACCCCGGACACGCCGTACCAGGCGCTCGTGAGCTGCTCGCCGCGCGCCCGGCGGATCGCGACCACCGCGAGCGCCACGGCGCCGGCGCCGATCAGCCCGGCGTTGAGCCCCCACAGCCGGTACAGCACGAGGAACACGAGCGGCCCGACGACGGAGTCGACGATGCCCTGCGTGCTGAACAGCGCCTTGTGGAGGCGGTCCTCGGGGGTCTCGGCGGCCACGGACGCCAAGACTAGTCGGCGGCCGTGAGCGCGCCGTCGACGCGGCGGACGATCCCGAGCGGGTTGCCGTCGCGCAGCGCCTGCGGCAGCAGCTCCGCCGGCGCCGACTGGAACGCGACCGGGCGCAGGAAGCGGCGGGTCGCGGTCTGGCCGACCGACGTGTGCGCGCCGTCCGAGCTCGCCGGGTACGGCCCGCCGTGCTGCATTGCCCACGTCACGGCGACGCCGGTCGGGAAGCCGCCGTGCAGGACCCGGCCGGCGATCCCGGCGAGCGCGCCCCACAGCTCGTGGGCGCCCTCCTCCCTCGGCTCGGCGTGCAGCGTGCCGGTGAGCTGGCCGCCGAGCCGCCGCAGCGCGCGGATCGCCTCGCCCGCCGACGCGTAGCGCAGCAGGACGACGGCCGGGCCGAAGTGCTCCTCGCGGAGCGCGTCGGCGCCGGCGCTCGCGTCCGCCTCGACGACCACCGGCCGCGCGCGGAAGCCGGGCGCGCCGTCGGGGCTGGGTGCGCTCGTGAGGACGCGGCCGGCGCCCGCGAGCTCGTCGACGCCCGTGGCGAACGCGTCGCGGATCGCGGCGCTCAGCAGCACCTCGGGACCGCGCGCGTCGAACGCCTCGGCCAGCGCGGCGGCGAACGCGTCGCCCGCCTCGCCGGCCGGGACGAGCACGACGCCGGGCTTCGTGCACAGCTGGCCGCCGAACGTGCAGACCGACGCGGTCAGGCCCTCGACGATCTCGACCGAGCGCGCGGCGAGCGCACCCGGCGTGATCACCAGCGGGTTGAGGCTGCCCATCTCGGCGAAGACCGGGATCGGGTCCGGCCGCGCGGCGGCACGGTCCATCAGCGCGCGCCCGCCGCGGTTCGAGCCGGTGAACGCGACCGCGCGCACCTCGGGATGGTCGACGAGCGCGACGCCGACCTCGTGGCCGGCGCTCAGCAGGTGCGCGAACGTGCCCTCGGGGAGGCCGGCCTCGGCGACCGCGGCACGCACCTCGGCGGCGACCAGCTCGCCCGTCGCGGGATGGCACGGGTGGCCCTTGACGACCACCGGGCAGCCGGCGGCGAGCGCGGCCGCGGTGTCGCCGCCCGCGGTGCTGAAGGCGAGCGGGAAGTTGCTCGCGCCGAAGACCGCGACAGGCCCGATCGGGACGAGCATCCGCCGCAGGTCGGGGCGCGGGAGCGGCCGGTAGTCCGGGTCGGCGTGGTCGACGATCGCCTCGAGGTGCTCGCCGCGCTCGGCGACGACGGCGAGCAGCTCGAGCTGGACGCACGTGCGCTCGAGCTCGCCGCGCAGCCGCGGCTTCGGCAGCCCGGTCTCGGCCTCCGCGGCGGCGACGATCGCGTCGCCGGCGGCGCGCAGGCGGGCGGCGGCGCCGCGCAGCATCGTGGCGCGCCG
>Ga0164241_10003578_pt1 | contig 15532 bp, 22 predicted proteins | sample OricomyardsoilBY_FD_108780 | JGI IMG/M metagenome (GOLD analysis project Ga0164241, IMG submission 108780) | Backyard soil microbial communities from Emeryville, California, USA - Original compost - Back yard soil (BY) | ecosystem: Environmental > Terrestrial > Soil > Unclassified | place: USA... | reverse complement strand
GTGAAAACGGAATCGAGGTGACAGTTGACGGAATGGACGAAGGAGAAGGATCGACAACTCCTAACAAGGATAGCCCACAAACATTCAGCTGACTTCATCGCGGAGCAGCTGGGAATCACGAAGGTCGGTGTTTATTGTCGTGCCTTCGAGATCTACAGAGCGTTGTGGCCGAAGACATCATGTTCGGAGAGTCTTGTTGCATTTGATCGACTGGCTTACTCTGAACCGGAATACCTGGACAAGGCACTGGAAGCTATGTGGCCGCCTTCTTCGCCCCCATCAATGCTTCAGTGGTCGCGGTCAAAGGATCTTCAACTGATCAAGCTGTTACGACGGCGTGACAGTGATGAACAACTGAAGTTGTTCCTAGGAATGCCACTGCCTGCTCTCAGAGAGCGTGCGCATTTTCTCTGGAACATCGCGAATCCGACGGATGTGGTGGACACATCAGATTGTGCCATTCATCGGATTCGCTTACAACCGTCGGGATACTCGAAAGAGCTCGTGCGAAAGGTCTGGGAAGGACGACCTGAAGAAGTCGTTTATGTTCTGGACGGGCACATGTCAATCAGTGCTGATCAACTGATTGCGGCAAAAATCAACACATTCGGAAAGGATGGTATGGACGAACAAGCCAAAGAGGTCGACGTGACGGAAGAGTTCTTCGTGGTCGTGACCTGTCGTGGTCATCACAAGAGTCAGGCGGATGCTGAAAAGGAAGTCCGTGCATTGCTCGACCGGAATCCCCAAGCCACACTGTATGTGCTCAAGGCCGTGGGTGTCTACCAGAACGGCGCTTTCATCAAGAAGCCAACGAAGAAGGCAAAGAAAAAGAAGTGAGCCGTAAGACGCTGCTCCGGAAGGTGCATGACCGCCTGAATAGGCACATCCGGGCTCGTCACGAAATGATCACAGTGGTGCCCGTGAAAGGAATGTTCAATTATCAATGCCACAGCAATTGTGTGCAGTATATAATGGACAATCCTGATCGGGCATTATCTCTCTATGAGACGATCATTATTGATGAGTGGAAAGAGCCCAATCTCCATTACGTGGTCAAAGACGATTTCACCGGCGAGTATCTGGAATTGACACTCGGCTGGCGATACGTTAAGATGGAGTACTATCTGACTCGTAAGATTCATAAGAACGACTACCTCAATATCATTAACGAATTCGATCGAACTCTGACGGACTGGTGCGAAGCCTGGGTGCCACGGTGGGCACGGTGGTGGTATGATATTACGAGGTGTATGTGAAGCGTCAAGATGTGATGAAAGGCCTGGAAGCTCGTATCAGTGACACGACTGACGAGCTCGCACGACAAGTGATGACAAACGCACTGAACTACATGAGACACTCGGGTCTTACGTTCAACGAGCTCCGCAAGGCGAACAAAGAACGTGCCCTGCAGTATCGCAACGGTCAAGGTGTTCTGGTGAACGATCAGAACTGGACCCAGACCGACTGGAGCAACGCCATGGCGGGAGAGTTCGGCGAGCTCCTTATCGAGATCGGTAACTTCCTCAAGCTCTGCGACAGCGTCAAGAAGATGCGGCGTGGGGATGAATTCAATATGATCATTGAGCGGATCAAGAAAGAGCTCGGTGACAATCAGACGTACTTGGATCTGCTCGCGGACAGATTCGGAATCAATCTGGGTGAGGCCACCCGCAATAAGTTCAACGAGGTGTCCAACCGCGTCGGCGCGGACGTTTACCTGTGAACGTCTTTCAACGACATGTCAGAGAGTGGGTTACGAGTGTCCTCGGCCGGGAATCGATGGAAGACAAGGATATCCGGAATCATCGATTTCTGGAAGAGGCGGTGGAACTGGTGCAGGCGAACCACTGTACTGAAGAAGAAGCTCATCGAATCGTCTCGTATGTGTTCTCCCGCAAGAGCGGATTCATTCCTCAGGAAGCTGGCGGTGTCATGGTGACACTGGCCGCGCTACTCGCATGTCTCGATGTGGACATGGATGTGGCAGCTGAGGTGGAATTCATGCGTGCCTGGAACAACGCGGACAAGATCCGCGAGAAGGACGCTCACAAACCGAGGTTCAAATGACACAAGACACGAATGCTCTTCTGCTCGACCGTGCGAAGAGTCATGGCGATTTCCGAGTTCAGTTCGCGATCGATCAGAGCCTCAAGAACATCTGTCGCGAATACATGGGCCCGAATACACACACAGCAGTCCAAGTGACGGTCATCGAAATGATCTGCCACAAGCTGTCTCGTGTGCTGTGTGGTGATCCCGGATTCGCGGATCACTGGGATGACATCGCCGGCTACGCAAAGCTGGCGTCCAAGGAGATCGCTCTTGGAACGTCACCCAGTTAACCTGAAAGCAGTCCAAGAAGAAGCCCACAGACAACTTCGCCAAGAGGCGTTCAGTGCCGCCGTTCGAGAGGCCAAACAAAAGATCCTCAAGAAGAAATGGTGGCATCTTCCGTTCCGTATCAAAATCATTCTGGAGAGAAAGTAATGCCTGCAGAAACCGTTGCCCAGGCCGCCATTGCGAAGGCCAAGCAAGAGATCGCTGACGAGAAGATGGCCAAAGACGTGAGCCGGCTCAAGGCCAAGCTTCGTGAACTCGAGGCTGCCAAGGTCGTCGTGGCTAATATCGATCGCGAGATTCGAGACCTTGAACTCGCAATCGTACAGGGTAACTAACCCAGCTTTCAAAAGTCAGCCCATCACAGTGGAGTGGGCTGGCTGGACTTCCGACACAGTCATGTTACAGCGTCATGGTTGGTCATTTGCTGTTGACTATGAACCAATGAGTGATGCATATAAGCTTGCGCTCTACCATAAAGATTATGAGCTTTATGGTCTGACGAACGCTCGACATATTCCTAAGTTGCAGAATATGCAACATGGGTATTCGATGTTACCCACATTCAAGATGGTTGCTCTTGCGCGGAGGCTCGAGAGTAAGTTCGTGGAAGTGGATTTCGAGCGATTCAATCCCGTCTGTATGACACCAACAATCGCCAACGTACCGGTCAAGAACATTGAGGATTTCAACATCTTCAATGTGGTGCCACGTGCGAAGCAGATTATGGTGGACAAAGCAGACATGACCGTGATCGAACATCTGGAGGCCATCAAGAACCTTCAGTCAACGAAACAACGGGAGCTGCGAGCTAAGGAACTTGATGTGACGGAACGACGGTCTAGGATTCATCTGGTAACGAACCTTATCCATATGGGAGACGCGGCATGAGTTCAGGTCAGAAAGCCCACGCTGAAGAGGTGGAGCAGCAACAGCGTGAGCGCCGTCTCGCGTTGTTCAAGATGAGATACACGATGGACATGAGTATCTGGGAGCTTCTGAATCGCATCGATGAGATCCAGAACACGCTGGAGCGGTGTAACTTCTCGAATACTCCACTGACGCGTCATCAGCACGAACAAGTGAAGAACCTGGAAAGGTTAATCGAGGAGCTCCCATGAATCCGAAGATCGACGTCGAATCGGATAAGTGGGTGCATCTCAATCATCTGTTCGAGATGCTGGATGACGACATCACCCATTGGCGTGCTGATAGTAAGACTTTGATCTTCTATTGGAACGGGGACGATGGTAATCATCCATTTCCATGTAAAATGACCACTGCTTTTTTGAGTGATATGGCGCGAGGGTGGCTATCTGCGTCCGACTACGGTCCCCATGGAAATGGTGACGGAAGTTTCGTTCGTGGGTTTCGATTCAGTACAATCAATCTGGCTGAATACATGACTTGCACCATCGAACCTGCCTGGATTTACTACTCCAAATGAAAGGTGCGCATATAGAGTTGAGTCCTGTACATCTCGCGATAGCGGACGTCACTCGGATGGGTGAGTTTCTCTACGAGATCAACAGGATCAATGTGCCTGCGCCGCACCGTGGTAAGGGACATGGACGTTCCCTCCTTAAACAACTGACCGATCAAGCAGATCAAATGGGTGTCTATCTTCGTCTCGCAGTGAGCTCATCCGGCGACATGACGAATGAGGACTTGACAGCGTGGTATGAGCGATATGGCTTTCGCTTTGACACGAAAGATCAATACATGTATAGGAAACCGAATGGCCTATTGTCTCAAGTGCGGTGTTCTCGTTAACAACCGCTTCATGATCAACGATGTATGGTGCCGCAAGTGAGCGGCTGGATCGGTGTGGATCTCGACAGGACACTCTCTTTCTATGATGGCTGGCAGGGTGCGACCGTGGTGGGAGAACCAATCCCGCCCGTCGCCATCGCAGTCAAGAAGCTGATCGAAGAGGGTATCGACGTTCGTATCTTCACGGCTCGTGTCTCAAAGAACAACAATGGTGTTCCCGAGTCGATCGAGCGAATCACGAATGCGATCCAAGACTGGACCGAGAAGCACTTCGGGAAACGCCTCCCGGTGACTTCGGACAAAGATTTCCAGATGTGGGAAATCTGGGATGATCGTGCTGTGCAGTTCATTCCTAACACAGGCGAGCGTGTCGATCGTTACATGGGGCTTTATCTGAGTCTCCTGGACGAACTGAGCAAGATCGCTCTGAGGGCTCCCGGACCGAAGCAGGATCTGCAGCTGCGTGACACCATCACGAAGTACCGCAATGAACTACACGGTGTGGGTAACAATCTGGGACCGAACCAGGAACGTAAACAATCATGACTCGAAATGAACTTGAAACGGCCTTGGAACGTGCCAATGAACGTATCATTCAACTGGAAGAGCTGAATGCTCAGACGATCATTCTGACCAAGACCTTTGAGGCCTCTCAACCTCTACTTCAACTCGCACTACGTGACGCCTCGCCTGAGGCGCTTCGCACAGCTATTCTCCTGTTGCACATTAAACTGGCAGAAAGAAGTGTGAAGGAAGTGGCCGATCTCGCAAAACGGGTTGAAGAGCACTGGGATAAGGAGATGACTCAGATTCCAAGTGCCGAGAAGATCGAAGAATTCCTAAGAAAGAAATATGTGGTTCGTGCAGACAGCCGTCAGCGAGGGCTCGGCTTGTCTTACATAACCGCAGAAACAAAGGACCTCGCAAAGACCATCCACAAATTTTTAAGTTGAGGCATTATGTTGAGCACTCTGATCGAAAATAACCCCGAAGTGAAACGAATGGTGGACTCTGCCGTTCATGAGGTGAACAACCTCTGGAAAGAAGGCAAGGCACTGTTTCGGCCCATCGTCGAGATGAAGCCACCCAAGGGAACCATCGTGGAAACACCGATGGAAGATCCGGAGGTGCTTCAGCTTCTGACGCTCACTGTGAAAAGGACATCGAAGGAACAATTACAAGCATATCGGAACATGCTGGAGTTGGGCGCCCACAGTGCAGAAGTGGACGCACTCGCAAGGGTGGCCGGCGTCTCATATGATCGGATGAGCGTGGCCATCTACAGACAGCTGTATTGGGACATGGTGGATGACACATTCAATCACGAGGTTCAAATGGCGAACCTTATGAAAGAACGCAATCGAGTCATCGCAGTACTGTCTCGAGAGTTCCCGTCATACAGAACCAACAAGTTCTGGAATGGTGAACATCACAACGTGGTTGTGGTGGTATTCCCACGAGGCCCTGTCATGTGGCAGTTCCTTGACGACGAGAGCACTCTCTTCGCGCATCTGCCATTTCGAGAGCCCGAGAACAGCCCTGACTGGGCCGGTTACACAACTGAAGAAGACTACGAGAGGTTGAGAACATGACGATGATGCGATCGACGGGCGGACTGTTGATCAACCTCCGCAAGGCCAGGGACCTCACGGTGACCCGAAACCATGCGGAGGATGCTCGCTATGCGCCCTACTGCGGCCGCTGCAAAGGTCTGGAGCGAATGAAGCAAGTGGAGAGTTTCCACTGGAAGCACCATTGTGGTGCGGAGCATGACGAACGACAGGTAATCGTCATGAATCCATTGCTCATACACGCCATGAACGAGTTCGAGAAAATCGGATGGCGTTGGAAGCTCGATGCGCCCAATGCGCAGAACCTCATGATGCTCCATGTGATGGAGCTACTCGATGTGTTCTCAGATCAGGGTCACACAGAGACCACTGCCCCATACGTGCTGGGACTGTTCCGACAGCTGGCCAACATGGAGATTCTCTCGCCACTCACAGGAGAGGCGGATGAGTGGTTCCAGATCGCTGATGGTGTGGAACAGAATCGGAGACTCTCAAGTGTCTTCCGAGAGAACGGTAAGGCACATGACCTGAGCGGGAAGCGCATGATAATGTCCGACGGATCTCTCGTTGTGGAGAGGACGGACATCACCTTTCCGTATTCTCAAGCTCCAGTCCAACGTGGATGAAGAAGTGTGGGTGAGGCGGTTTCGTGAGAAAATCGCAGCTTACGACGAGATGCAGATCAAGCGACTCTGCCTCACCCTTCATGAGCTCAAACGAGAGACCGAAAGATTACATCAACTTGACCTGCCACTGACCAGAGAGCAAGCCTCGTTGCTGGCAAGCATACATCAAAGGGTAATGACACTACCATGAGTTACAAAGTCGAGACCTTGTCCTTCCAGGACCTACAAGAACAGGAGACACGACATATCTCCGACAATGGGTGGGGTAAGGAGAATGCCTCCTATCTGCGCATCACAGTGGACGGTGTGTCAACACTACAAAGTGATGCCATGGAACCTGAAGACGTTAAGTTCCATCGAGATCTCAGCTGGATTGCTGATGCTCTCATGGAAGCCTATGAGGTGGGTCGCCGAGACGGCGCGTCATGAAATGGCTACTCCTGCTGATTCCTCCGGTGATCTGTGGCGTGATCGTCTTACGCGCTACCTTGAATATGCGCGTGAGACGTGGTCCTGGCATAAAGAACTCATCATCGCACTGGTCCTAGTAGGCACCGTCCTAGGTATAGCTTTCGCTGCCTCTTACATTGAATCTAAAGATAAACATCGTCTACTGAAACAATGTATGGACGACGGTAAGAAAGAATACGAATGTCGCTCCCTTAAGTTCCATTGAACACTCCCTCTCATCAGCCCTAACGGGTTGGTGGGAGGGAGATCTCTTATTTTTTTTTTTTCATTGGCCAGTGGGAGATAAGGCCCTTCGGTGACCCTATGCCATTGACCTACCTTACCTTACCCTAACTGTTAAATTAACGAAGAGTCCCTCTGAGGACACTCTCTTCACGTGAATTGACTATCTGGTGAGCTATTACGATTAACATCGAGAATGGTAAGCGAGATTACAGATCAGATGAATTAGTAAGGACAGTCTGAAGAAAGGCGCATGCCGGTTTGAATGAGGTTTGGAAAGTGTCTAGAGTAAAATGGACACATAAATAAATCCTAAATAAAAGTCTAAGAAGTCCTAGGACAGACCTAGGACACAATTAAGGCCTGTAATTTTGAAACATTAATAGTGTATCTAAAGTCCCATTAATGGCGGACGATACAAACTCATGTGCTCACTCGGTCCAACCGGAAAAGTATATGTGTTAATGGTGGTTGTGTCAATAGGTTATTCCGCCCGAGCTAATCCCTCGTGGCTCACCCGCGTGGAAGTTGCGTCGTTAACCCGACGGACCCACTGCGGGTTTAATGTTAATGACACACAACGTGCATCTCCATGTTGCATTAACCCATCACAACATGTGACAGAGATGGAAGATGAGATAAAACAGCCCAACTACGCACTCAGGGTGATTCCCGTCGGTAATAAGTTCAAGAGAGGTCCTGATCGTCTTCAGGCTCTTGGATTCGACCCGATCGGCAATCTCGTGAACCTCTATGAGAAGCTCTCGCAGGAAGTTATTTTCTGGGAGAACATCCGTGATGGCAAAGTTATCACTCTGCTGGCCTCGGGCAAACCTCGAGCCTACAACCATGAAGCTCACTTGTCGTGCTATGACAAGATGATCAAGATTGGCTCTGATCTTACTCGCTATGGTTATTCTCGTGTACCTGAGGGTGTTGACCCCACGAGACCTCCCGCTCCTCCAATGGTTGTCAACTTGACGCCTGAGGGCGATACCTTCATCATCAATGGCGGGCGTGTCATCGAACACGAGCCAGATGGCAATTAATCTTCATGCAGGGCAATCCAAAATCTACCGAGAATTATTTGTAGATTGTGTAGCCACGAACGAAGTCGTGTGTTGTTCGCGCGGATGGGGCAAGTCCTACCTCGCGGGAACCGCTGCATCGACTGCGGTATTCGAGCTCTTAGAACTTCCCGAGTGGGTTCCCAATAAAGTTGTTTACATCATTGCTCCCACGTACGACCAGGTGACGGATATCTACTATCCGCTACTCAATTATGATTTAGGTCTGGAGCACTATGCTCTCGCTTCCTCACGTGATCTCGGACGCTTTGTCTTCGAGAAGAATGTGGAACTACGTCTGCTCTCTTACGAAGCTGTGGAGAGAATGCGCGGTAAAGGCGCATATTTCGTAGTCTGGGACGAGGTCAGCAGCTGTTATAAGCGACTGACTCCCAAGGAAGCATGGGAGGGTGTCATCGAGCCTGCAATCAAGACTCGATGGGGTAAGAAGAGGGCTGCCGAGGTGGGATCCAAGCATCCTGGCCGGGCTCTCTTTATCTCCACGCCTGATGGGTACAATGATTTCTATGACTTCTTCAACTACCAAGAGGTGGATGCTGCATGGAGAAGCCATCAGTTCGATTACACTAAGAGTCCTTTGTTGGATCCTGAGGAAATCGAGAAGTTGCGCCATCGCATGGACCCCATTGAGTTCGCATCAGAGTACCTGGCATCCTTCGCTGAGTCGGGTAACAATGTGTTCTACGGGTTCAAGCGTAATATCCATGTTCAGAAGGATCTACCTGAATTTCTCCCGCCTGTCTTCGGTCTCAATGGTGAGGTCAAACAGAAGGGTGAGATTGTGTATATGGCCCTGGACTTCAACGTCGGTGTCATGGCGGCTTCTTTCTTTGGCGATCGTGGTGGTCAGATGCATTTCCTTGATGAGATGCACGGCTCGCCTGATACAGAGAACCTCGCCATAGCCGTCAAGGCGAAATACCCTGGACATGATATAGTGTGCTATCCCGACCCCTCGGGTAACAGTCGAAAGACTTCAGCACCTGTCGGTGTCACGGACTTCGCCATATTGGAATCCAATGGCATTAAAGTCATTGCGCATGCAGCGGCTCCTCCTATTGTTGATAGTGTTAAAGCTGTCAATAGGAAGCTGATGACCGCAGCCGGAGACGTTTCCATGTTCTTTCATCCACGATGCACGCGCACCATCATCTCGATGGAGCGTACCAAGTGGGTGAATAAGAATCCAGACACAGCTCAGATCGATAAAAGCGAAGGTGTAGAACACTTTAGTGATGGTATTCGATACGCCACCGAACACCGTTACCCAATCAAACGTGGTGGCGTTACAGTTGTCAGAAGTGAGAGGTTTTAAATGTCCACGATCAATACGCCGATCAATGCGCCCAATGCTGAAGCCCTCATGGCAGCCAAGAAGGCAGCAGAAGAGGAAGCGGCTCGGCTGGCCCAGGAAGCGGAACAGAAGCAGAAAGCTCAGGAGCAGGCGAAGCTCGATGCTGAAGCGAAAGCTGCGGCTGCCGCCAAGGCCGGAGTCCCTGTGTCCAAGACCGTGAAGTCCCGTATCCCCGCCGAGTGGGATATTCAGGCTCACGGCGATGGTATTCAGGCTGTGTATCGCGATCTCGTGTATACGGGCTCGACAAAGGGTTTCACCAAGTACCTGGCGGAGTAATACATGGCACTACGCGGAACGACTGTGATCTTCGTTGGTCACATGTCGAACGGTATCAACGAACACCCTGCCATAGTCACTCGTGACTGGGGCGACGGGATGGTCAACCTGACGGTGTTCCCCGACTACGGTTCGCCCTTTAACCAGGGTAGTGTGTATCGCGAAGGCGATCCCCGCTGCTATGGTGGGTTGCACTGGAAGCCGAACGTCTAATGACCACAACCAATGCGGCTCTCACCAGGGTGAGAACCGTGGCGGACAGCAACGCCTCCTACGACTCTATGAGGGCCGTATGGAGGCGCTGTCGCGCGGTTTGCAACGGTGAGCAGACTGTGAAGGACTTCGACGCTATCATCGATAACGCGACCTTCACGAACTTATTGATCCCGTTCTCGGGATACATGACGCAGACGCAGTACAACTTCTACAAGGCTGAGGCCGAGCTTCCTGGTGTGACCCAGCAGTTCGGTAAGATGCTTGTCAATGGTTTACTGCGCAAGCAACCCACGGTCGAGATCGCGAATGTGCCGCAAGAGGCCACTGAGTGGATTCTCAATGAGATCGGTAAGGACGACAGTCCTCTGACCTCATTCCTGGGTGATATTCTGTGGGAAGAAGCTCAGACTTCACGCTCATGGATTGTCTGCGATTATCCCAAGATCGAGAATCCCGATAAGCTGACTCAGGAAGACTTCAAGAAGTATCAGCCCTATCCCATTCACTATCGTGCTGAGGACATTGTCAACTGGCGTATGACAGATATGCCCAATGGTTCACGCGAACTGTCCATGCTCATCATCAAGGGCACCACTGAGCGTTATGATGCGGAGAGCCCGTGGCATCCTATTCTGACGAATACCGTGTGGGTCCACGAGCTCGTCGATGGTCTGTACCAAGTCAGTGTCTTCAAAGAGAAGGCGGACGCCACCAACGTGCCGATCGTGAATGGTCAACAGCAGCAGACCCAGGCTTCCGGCGCGAAATATGAGATGGATGGTGAACCCATTCAGCCTCTGTTCAATGGTGCACGTCTGGAGTACATTCCCGCCTGGCCCTCCAATGGCTCGGTTGATTGTGTCATTCCGATGTTGTCCGCGTTCGTCGACAAGGAAGTCGCTCTGTACAACAAGATCTCCCGACGGAATCATCTGTTGTATGGTGCTGCGACGTACACTCCGATCATCGCCTCGGACATGAAAGACGAGGACTTCGAAGCGATCGTCGCTAAGGGTCTGGGTTCGTGGTTGAAGATCGGTGTGAACGACAAGGCAACAGTGCTCGAAACGCCCACGGCCGCACTTGCGGATATGGATCGCGCCATCGCTGCGGGATTCGAAGAGCTCGCTCGCATGGGTGTTCGTATCTTGGCGCCTGACAAAGATCAGAGTGGTGTTGCCCTGGAGATCAAGAACGCTGCACAGTCAGTACAGCTGTCTTCGCTCTCCAATCGTGTTACCAACACGATGCGCCAAGTAATTGCGTTCTTGGTCAATTGGCGTTACAACGCCAAGATCACCACTGCGGATGTCAAACTGACCCTTGCAGACGATCTTTCCAATGTACCCATGGGAGCCGACTGGCTCAGACTCGCCACGGAGTGGTATGAGAATGGTCTCATTCCCCGTAACGTGTGGCTCATTCTGCTGAAGAGCAATGAACTGCTCCCAGCTGACTATGACGACGAAGAAGGCCAGAAGAACATCACGGATGATCAAGATCTGCTCATGAAGACTCGTGCAGCCAAGGCGGAAGCCGACAGCGCGGGTGATAACTACGCAGATCGAGTAAATGGCGCCGCAAAGTAACATGAACGAACTGGCAATCCGCGTCGAGAGCGTTGAGACTCGATTGGAAGACCATTTACGTTCTACTGAGTGGCAGGTCGAGAGATCGATCGAAAGCCGTGATCGCATAGTGCGCCTCGAAACAGTCATGGTCAATGAAGACACCAAGATTGATCACAAGGTAGACTTGTTGATGCAGCGGTTCGACCAGCATCTCTCCCAGGAAAAGGCACTACTGGAAGAGCTCAAGAAAACCAATGAGAAGATTGATGGGATGGAAGGTCAAATCAACGATCTCAACGGCAAGGTAGACAAGTTCATTTATATGGGCATTGGTGTTGCCGCGACAGTTGCCGTCGTGTGGGGCATCATCACGTTCGTAGTACCGTTGATCAAGACCTGAATTGCCGTAGCGATTCAGTGAGGAACAATTGCGTTTAAACCCATTTAAGTAAGGAGGAAGGCCGGAGGAACTGATGTGTGCTAATGGCGCCGTCACTACCCGGCCATATCATGGCTAATGCCAATACAGAGCTCTACGATAAAACAATCGATAGAGCTGCGATGATCAGGTTATACGAGAGACGCCTGTCGGGAAAGGTCAATGTGGTCCTAGACGGACACGCGCAGCGAGTGGACACCCTGGTACGCGGTGCTTCCAAGACGGACAAGGGCTTTGCCAAGCTCCGTGAAGCTGTGGATCAAGAGATTTCCCGAGCATATGATGAAGCCTTTCGTGTGAGTAAGAAGGGTCTGTTGGATTTCGCCACAGATCAGAACTCATACACGTTCGGTACTCTCGACAAGATTTTCGGACGAGTGATCAATGTGGGAAACAATCCGAAGGCTTTCCCAGCATCAATCGTCAACGATCGCCCTCTCTACGGCAATAAGACTCTCCAGGGCAACTGGAAGAGCATCGAGAGAAGCGCGCGAGTGCGCATGGAACAGATCATCCGTCGTGGCCTCGTCGCAGGGGACAGTGCGGATAACATTGCGACTGAGATCGCTCGATCCGGTCTCAATGTGTCACGAAATCAAGCCCGGACGCTTGTCGTCACCGCCATAACGAGTACACAATCTCAAGTAGATCAAGGTATCTATGAAGCGAATAAGAAAGCTCTCACGGGCTGGCAATACATCGCCGTCCTCGACAATCGTACGTCGGAACTCTGCGCGCATCGCGATGGAACGGTCTATCCTCCCACTGATAGAGAGCATCTGCCACCGGCCCATTGGTACTGCCGATCAACGACCGTCCCCGTCTTCAAGTCCTGGGATGACCTTGCCAAGCTTGAAGCACCAGGTTACATTCGCAAACGCAATCTTGAGGGCTTGTCCCCAAAGATGAAAGCGTTTTATGATGGGCAAACTCCACTGAGGGAATCCTACGATGACTGGTTGCGGCGGCAAGAGAAGGCGGTACAACTACGGCACATCGGAGACTATCAGAAGCTTGATCTGTTCCGATCAGGTCAACTCAAGCTCAAGCAGTTCACGAACGATGAGGGAAACTCCATTGGTATACGTGAACTACGGGCCATGTCCGATAGCGGTTATACACTTCCCAACGATACACGTCGCTTCGCTTTGGCTAAGGAAAAGCTCGACGCAATGCAGTTGGGCGCAATATCTCCTGATGACTTTATACGCGACTCGACGATGGCCAAAACGCTCAAAGACTACTTCATCCTCCAAGGCACGGAACTCGACGGAACGCTCTCACTGACTGACTATCGTGGTACCCTCTTGGGTGTCAAGAAGCAAGTTAAGAGTCGTGTTCTTCAGAGTCCGCCTCGGGAAGACCAATTGATCTTCAATCCGATCACTGGTCGTTATCAGGATGTTCGTATGTATCAGCCCAACGCATACACATTCCAGAACAATATGCGGCTGATGCGTGAGAGTGACAAGCTGTTACCTCGCGATAAAGAGTTCATCGAGAACTTCGTGAACAGTCTTGACGGTTCTCTCGGTATGAACCAGAGGGCAGTCATCACTGACAATCTTCGTGTCATCTTTGGTCGATATCGTGAGAACGGTGTCCCTTGGAACAACGCGAAGGCAGTCATTCAGGGTCAAATCAAGTTCGACGTGATGAACGTCTCGGACAGTATTGAAACTCAGATCCGCAAGGACACTGACTTCCTCAAGAAGCTTGCTCAGGACACGTACATCGATCCGATCCTGGGTCATGTTCAGCTCGATGAGCTTCATGACAACTTCATTGACAACATCCGAAAGCGCAACAGCTGGGAAGATCGTGTGGCTCCGAAGATCGCCTCGGAACTGCGTGATGTGTTCGACAGGAACATCCCTCGGCTGTGGAAGGGTAAGACCTTCCTGAGTCGTCTCTCGGACAGTCAGCTCCAACAGTTCTACCTGCGGTTCGCACATCGACTGTCCCTCGCGGACATGCCTGATCGTGATGCATTCGCGGTCGCCCTGGGTCGTGATCTTTTCAACTTGGCCAACATAAACGGCCGTCGTAACGACTGGTATCAGCTTGGTAATAAGCTCCTGCAGAGTCATCAGAAGTTCTTTGATGTGGAGACCTTCGGTACACAGAAGCGACGTATGAGAAGTCGTGTCGGTGGACGGTACTTCGGTCCGTACTATGACACTATCTCGTATAACATTCGTGTGACCGATCCGCGTATTCAGGAATACGCACGTCTAAATCGAAAGATTGATGTGGGCCTCCGAGTGGGCGTGACCACGGGAAAGAATCGGCTTGTGTTCCGTGAAGGCTACAAGACGTACTGGATGGATCGCGGCATACTGGGCTATGAGGACACTCGTATTCCCATCACTTCGACCTCCTCTTTCAGTGATTTCCCGGAGAGCATCGTCGACAAAGATATGGTGAAAGCCCTCAATCAGGCTTCCAACGCCAAGTATAAAGTCGATAATGACTTCTATGACTTCATTGACAAGCTTCTGTATTTCCAGGACGATCGTGGTAAGGCGCAATTCTATAATGAACGAAACGAGTTCCGAAAGTTCCTGGCCTCCCGCGCGGATGCCTACGAGCGAGTCAAGGCAATGGACTGGCTTCGGAAAGGTGATAAAGCTTTCTCCAACCATCCGTTCCTCGACCATCGAGCGCGTATTTACGACCGTGGTTTCATATCGCCGCAGTCAGGTGAGACCTTCCGTCCATTTCTGAATACGTCCGTGGAGAAGAACCTAGGTATTGAAGGCTATGGAGCTCTCAATGATCAGATTGGTTCCTTTCTCGGTGGTCTGCATGATTACTTCGAAGAAAGTTTCGATTCATTGACTCAGACAGGCCGTCAAAAGATCGCAGCCAAGTGGCGTCCTGAGATGGTCAAGATCGGTAATGCAATGCTCCGAGGGAAGCCCGCAGACCTGCGTGCCATTCTCGAAAGCAATGTGGTCTCCAAAGTGGATGGCGAAGAGCTTGCCAAGTTCTACCGGCTGGCGATGGAAGTGGCTAAGATCGATCGCTACTTAGGTGGTAAGTATGGACCTAACAGCCTATCAGCTCTCAAGTCTTACAAGACGGCTCTCGCAATGGAACAGGACGCGTCTTCTTCAGGAGCTCAGATTATCGCTCTCACCACGAAGAATAAGGCTCTCGCAGAGCTTTCAAATGTCGTTCCCACGAGCGGCAAGAAACGTCTGTACGATGAAATTGCAGCGGACACGTATAACGATCCACGTTTCAGAAAGATGAACAAGGCCCTGAATCTCACGGAGAAGGATCTTCGCAAGGCCGCCAAGGCACAGAACATGGTAACCTTCTATGGTGCAGGTGAAAGAACCGGCGCCTTGAACGTCGAAGGAAAGCTCGCCAAGGTTCTCGAGAAACAGGGTAATGTGTTGGTCGTGAAAGCGTCCGAGCGCGATCAGGTGTTGAATGAAATCAGTGCTCGCATGGCACGTTACGAGAGGTTCGATAAGGATACATATGAAGAGCTCAAAGCGCTCAGGGATGATGTCAAAGACGTCTTCAACAAGGGCCTGGATCCCGGTGATGATCTTCTTGATCAGCTCTATT
>Ga0164241_10003577_pt1 | contig 15539 bp, 14 predicted proteins | sample OricomyardsoilBY_FD_108780 | JGI IMG/M metagenome (GOLD analysis project Ga0164241, IMG submission 108780) | Backyard soil microbial communities from Emeryville, California, USA - Original compost - Back yard soil (BY) | ecosystem: Environmental > Terrestrial > Soil > Unclassified | place: USA... | reverse complement strand
CTGGCTACTCGATACTCGCTACCGGGCCAGTGAACACCAGTGTGGAGTTCGAGACCGGCAGCGGTCCCACGGTGCCCGCGGTGCTGCTGCCGCCGGAGCTGGGCGGGGCCACGCTGGTGGGCGGCTTCAGCAACGCGGCCTGCGTCGGTGGGCGCCTGTGTCTCGAACCTGGCGGCCCCGACTCGCTGCTGTTTGCTGCCGCTTCGTCGACGACTCTGTCTGAGCGAAGCCCGGGCACCCTCACCGGCGTCTACGGTGAAGCGTTCGTTCCCGAGAGCTGTCTCCAGGTCTGGCGGCGTGACGCGCTCGGCAATCGCTCCGAGGTGGTCGAGTTGTGCCCTGCCGATGTAACCCGTCTCGAACTCTACGAGGACGCCACTTCGATGACCTGTGAAGAGGTTCGGCAGGACCTGCTCGACGTAGTCGAGCCCGACAGCGCCGGCTGCACACTGACTGTCCTCGCCGCAGCCGCATCATCACGCGCTGCCCTGGTCCCCGTATTGGGTCTCCTGACGGTGCTCGGTGTGAGCCGTCGGCGCTACTCTGCGGGCTCGTCGCCGGGATGACTATCGACCTCCGAGCTCTTCTTGCCTCTCCGGACATTGCCGTGCGGATGGAGGCTGTCTCTCAGCTCACGCGAACACCAGACGTCGCAAGGCCACTGCTCGCAGCCCTGCTCGTGGACCCGGGCGCTCCGGTACTGGCTCGAGTTTGGGCAACGATCGCAATCCTCTTGATTAAGGATGATATCGAGGGACTGGCGGCCAGGGCGCTCGTGCAAAGCATGACCGCGGCCGAAGGCATCGTGCGCCGTTGCGCGATCGACGCCCTGGGTACGCTAAAGGAGGACTGACTTGCTCGTACGAGTCGTGCGGCAAGCCCTGTGCGCACGTCTAGACATGGTTTGTATACGAACCGACTCCAGGAGTTTGAAAAGGGATCCCCGGGGCGGAGCGAAGGAACGCCCCATGCTCGGCCGAAACTACGAACGCCCCTGGCCGGCAACGTTGGTCGCCGCAGCAAGTCGCGACGGGCGCAGGAGCGGCTCGATGCCCTTCAAAAGGCGCGCGCGTGGGGGGCGACCCAACGCAACTCATTTCTCCTGGCTCGCAAGCTGTGCGGAGCTCTCAGGGATTCGCCGTCGTCGCGGTACCCTTCTGGTGCGCCAACATCCAGTCGAAGACGTCATCCCCCGCGTACACGCGCGCCCAGACGTCGTGACCCATGTCTTCTTCGATGGTGAAGCGTAGGTCGCGATGGCCCAAGGCCTCGAGGCGGTTGAGTCCGGGGTAGAAGTATTTGACCGGGACGCCGCCGTCGCGCCCGCCGGCAAAACACCAGATCGGCAATTTCGCCGCTGCGATGGGCGGCATCAGATCGGGATGGCCGTAGCCGACGACCGGCACGATCGCGGCGAAGCGTTCTGGATGCTTACTGGCGAGATGCCAGGTACCAAAGCCGCCGTAGCTGATGCCGGTCAGGTATTGGCGCGACGGGTCTCCGTGCCGGTGGGCGAGCACGTCATCGAGCATCGCGAGTAGATCGGTCTCGAGCTCGGGCCAGCCCATGGGGGGGCCGTAGGGGGTGGCTTCTGGGCTCAGCTCTTGGGAAACGGCGCCCGTCATGGGCTCGGGCGTGGCAAACTCGGTTGGCCTGGGTGGTACGCCGACCTCGAGGCGCTGCGGGATCTCGCTGCGCGTGCGATTCTTCAGGTAGTCCGCCTTCTCGTCCTGACCGTACATCGGCAGTTGCGGCACGATCAGAATGAAGGGCAGATCGCGCTTCTGGATCCAGGCTTCGTAGAGCGGTCCATTCTTGAGCAGGTAGTCGAGGTCGGCCTTGGCGTCTCCGCGCTCCCCGTTGCCGTGCAGAAACAGCACCACAGGCCACAGCTTGTCGGGGCTCGTCGCGTGGCCCGCCGGCAGATACAGGTAATGATCGCGGTCAGCGTGCGTGGCTGCGCTCGGACGAGTGACTCGCAGCAATTGCGCTGGGGACTCCGTCGCGGCCTGGGCTCCGACCGGCGCAGCCGCCGTTTGCGGAGTGGGCGCAGCTGCCGAGGGCTGACAGCTGCCGAGCGCGCTGCCACCGAGCAGGGCGGTGCCGAGCAGCTGCGCCGGGCCTGAAATCTTGGTGAACATGCCCGAGCCTATAACGCGCTGGGCGCGAGGCACTAGTCAAACCGCCCGGGGATCGACGCCGTCCGCGGCAAGGTCGTCGGCACTTGCCACGTCCGCGACGCTGCCGGGAGGTGGCGCGTACCAGCCGGTGCCATCCTCCGTCTCCGGATTGTCGCGCACCTTCAAGATTGTGAACATGCCGCCCATGCCGATCGCACCATACGGCCCGGGTCCACTGCGCATCGGCAGGCTGTTGGGCGGCGCCGGCATGTTCATCTCCATCATCTGCCCCATCCCGTCTTGCCCCATGGTCATGTAGCCCGGCACCACGGCGGCCACGCGCCGGTCGATGCGAGCCGCGTCCGCGCCCAGCGTCACCGGTACGCCGTGCCCCATCTGGGTCATGACGTGATGGGTCATGTGGCAGTGCATCGCCCAGTCACCCGGGGCGTCCGCCAGAAACTCGACCGTACGCGTGCTACCGACAGGCACCAGCACCGTCGTCTCGGGCCACTGCCCCGCTTCGGGGATGCGACCCCCGTCGGTCTCGGTGACCTTGAAGTAGTAACCGTGCAGATGGATCGGATGGTGATCCATGGCGCTCAAGTTGCCGAAACGCAGCCGCACCCGCTCCCCGCGGCCCACCACGAGCGCATCCGTGCCCGGATAGGCTTTGCCGTTGAAAGTGAGCACGTTGAAATCCGTCATCTCGTTCGGATCCGGGCGGCGCGTGCCCGGGCGGATCTTCCACTCGTGGGTCATCAGCACGAAATCACGATCGATGCGCGGACCGCGCGGCGCTCGCGGATGCACCACGATCATGCCCACCATGCCGAGCGCCATCTGCGTCATCTCGTCAAAATGGGAGTGATACATGTACGTGCCCGCGCGGGTGAACGTGAACTCGTACTTGAAGGTCTGTCCGGGCAAGATGGGGCGCTGGTTGACGCCGGAGACGCCATCCATGCCGCTCGGTACGAGCACGCCATGCCAGTGCAGCGAGGTCGCCTCGGGCAGGCGGTTGGTCACGTAGATGCGTACACGGTCGCCCTCGACCGCTTCGATGGTAGGGCCCGGCGTGCTGCCGTTGTACCCCCAGCAGTCCGCGTTCAGGCCCGGGGCAAACTCGTGCTCGATCGGTTGCGCGATCAAGTGGCCGACCTTGGCGCCGCGCACACGGCGCCAGGGCAGTGTGCTGCCGTTGGGGGTGATCACACCGAGTTGTCCGCCCGGAGCGACGACCTGCGGAGCCGCACGACGGGCGGCGGTGGCGAGGGGGCCGGACCCGGCGCTCGGGGCGGCGGCATGCTGGCCGTGCTCGGCGTGATTTTGCGCCAGCGCCAGGCTTTGCTTCCAGACCAGGGCTCCGCCCGCGGCGGCACCACTCATGCGCATGAAATCCCGGCGGTCCATCGCTCACTCCTGTGCCATGCGCCCGGCGAGCAGCTGCTCGAGCCGTGCGCGGGCTTGCCAATATTCGAGTAGTACCGAGACGTACGCGCTGCCCGCATCGATCTGCTCGTGGCGCGCCTGAAGCAGCTGAAAGACGCCGACCTGCATGGCGTTGTATTCCAGCAGGGTTTGTTTCACGACCTGCTCGCGCAAGGGCAGCAGCACCTTCCGGTAGCGCTCTGCACGGGCCAACGCGGAAGAGGCCCGCGAACGCGCCGCGCGGATCGCAGCGCGGATCGCCACGGCCTGAGCGACATAGCGCTCCCGCAGGGCGCTCAGCTCTGCCTGCTCCGACAGCACATTGCCCTGCTGGCGATCGAAGACGGGCAATTGTCCGGTGAGCGCTGGACCCACTTCCCAATAGGCGCCGTCGTGTTCGGCGTGCAGCTCCACGTTGAGCTCAGGCAGCCACCCCGAGGCCTCCGTGAGGCCGGCACGTCGCGCGGCCGCGTCGCCCTTCGAGCGCATCTCCGCCAGCTCGAGGCTGGCCCGGATGGCGCGGGATTCGATGCGATCGAGGTCACCGAGGCTGGCGGCGGGGTCGGGCAAGCGGGGCTCGACCCTCCAGTTGGTGTCTCCGGCATACAGACCCAGGAGCACGTTCAGGTGTTCCCGACCATCCACCAGATCGGCCTCTGCTTCGGCCACGGCCAGGTGTGCCGACTCTGTCGCGGCTTCTTCGATCGAGCGATCGAGCTCGGTCAGGTTACCGGCGTCGTGCAGAGCTTGGGCCGCTTCTCGACCGGCGACGAGCACCGCTTCGGCGGTCTTCGAGAGCTCGAGCTGCTGCGCCAGTTCCTGCACGCGGTAGTAGGCCAACCGCACACGATAGCCGAGGTCCAGCGTGGCACCCGCGGCGCGAAAGCGAGCCGCTTCCAGCTCTGCCTCGGCAACCCCCCGGCGTTTTCCGTTCAGGATGACCTTGGTGATATCGATGCCAGCGCCGAAGTCCCACTGAGGCCCGGGCCCGGGATCTTGCGAGAAGCGGACCTGCGCCTCGAATTCCAGGTTGGGAAACAGGCTGGCTTGCACCAACTGACCGCGAGCCACGCCGAGCCCGAGCAGGTCGGCGCGGAGCTCCCGGTTGTTCAAGAGCGCGATGCGCACGGCATTTTCTACGCTGAGGGGCTCCGCCAGCAGGGTCTGTGCTGCGGGATCGATGCTGCCCGGGCTCGGGGAGGAGCGAGGTTCTAGCTCCATTTCCGTGCGTTCGCGCACCAGGCTGCGGACGGCTCCATAGTCGGGAGCCGTGGAGTGGGCAACGCAGCCGGTCAGGAGCGCCAGCACGCCGAGCCAGCAGGGGTTGAGACGCGCTTTGCTCATCCGATCACCGTCGACGTAGGCGCGAGCCGAGCTCGGCGTGACAGGCTCAAACCGATTTCTCCGCTGATGGGCGGCCCAGCACGCCCGGCACCAGCCCCACGGCGAAGCCGAACGCAAGGCCTAGGACCCCCGAGTAACCCACACAGGTGCAGCCCATGGACCCGGTGAGCAGCGCCATTCCGGATGCCGGCAACCAGAACCAGACGTCGGCGCGTCGGCGTCGGCCGATGCTGGCCACGAGCAGCCCTGCGAGCACACCTCCGAGCGTGCAGGCGGGAGCACAAAACGAGCTGCAGCCGTCGCTTCCACAGTGATGGATCTGGTTGGCGCACAGGCTGAGCGCCAGCGGCACGAGACCCGCGACCGTGCCCGGTAAGACGGCTCGCTGCGGGGCTCGCCCATACCAGAGCAGTACGACCCCGACCGCCGCCGCGGCCAGGCCGAACCCAAGCGTCGAGGAGGGGCGCGCCGTGAAACAGAGGGCCGCCGCCACCACGAGCGTGAGCGGGAGCACGCCGAGGGTGGCCGCTCGCAAGCGCGCAACCTCGTAGCGCGTGCGGGCGCGGCGCAGGGTCAGGACCTCAGTCGAGTCCATAGAGTCTCCGAAAAGCCCCCCGCAAGCGCTCGAGTGCGCGTTCGCGACGCTTGCGGAACGTCGCCCCCGAGACCGACGTGGCCGCCTCGTCCCAGAAGGTCGCGAGCAGGGTCTCGCGGTCGGTCTCCGACAGCTCGCCCAGCGCCTCCACGGCGGCGCGAAGCAGATCGCGTTGGACCAACGCTGCCTCCTCACCGCCCTCTCGCGGAACCGGGAGGTTGGTCGTGGCGTCCTCGAGCGGGCCGACCTCGCGGCGCCGAGCGCGTTTTCGGGCCAGCGTCCGACACTCCCAGCCAGCGATGGCCAGCGCCCACGGCAGCGCTGGCCGAGCGCGGTCGTAGTCGAGCGGGGCGCGTTCCAGGATCTTCTGCATGGCTTCCTGAGCGGCGTCCGCGGCGTCGGCCTGATTTTGCAAGAGGGCGCGACAGAGCCTGTGGATCCGTGGTCCAAGCAGCTCGAAAACCTGGGTGAAGACCGAACGGTCGCCGTCGGCGAGCCGCACCATCATCGGATCGAGCGGGGCCTGCTCGCTCTCCTCTAGGCCGCGTGCTTCGGGATCGTGACAGGCGGCCTCACGAAATCTCGTCGCCGACCGATTCACGGCAGCAGGGTACCCTGCTGCGGGCCGCCAGCCAGCAATTCTGCGGGGATCTGCGTCCTGCTACATGTCAGCGGGCGGGGGGCGGAGGTTGCCGAGCCGGGGGTGATCGGAGATGCTGCGGTTGCCGGGCTTAGGCTACGGACCCGGAGCGCCGCAGCACGGGTGGGGCCTTCAGGTAGGAGAACAGGCGTGGGTTCATGAGAGCGGCGAAGCGTGGCAGCCCAGCTCTGAGCTTCGTCGGCAACCCGCGGGCGCTGCTCGACGGGTTGTTCGAGCATTCGCCGGTGGCGTTTCAGATCTATGGCAGCGACGGACATTGCCTGCGCGTGAACCCAGCGTTTGTCGAACTCTTCGGTTCGGCGCCCCCTCCCGAGTACAACGTGCTCCGCGACGACCTGCTGGAGCAGCAGGGATTTCTGGACCTGGTGCGCCGCGCCTTCGCCGGCGAGACCGTGCAGGTGCCGCCGCACTGGTACGATCCGCGGCAACTGCGCCAGCTCCGAGTGCCGGAGGGCAAGCGCGTCGGCGTGCAGGCCACGCTCTTCCCACTCGTGGATGGTAAGGGGGCGGTGCAGCAGATCGCGCTCTGCTTCAAGGATGTCACCTCGCAGTTGCAGCGACAGGAGGACGTCGCTGCGCTCGAGGCAGCGACCGGGGCGCTACGGCTCAGCGAAAACGAGGCAGGACGAGCCAACGAACACCTGGAGCGCTTGGTGCAAGAACGGACCGCGGAGCTCAGCGTCGCTCACCGAGAGCTCGAGTCGTTGTGCTACTCGGTCGCGCACGACCTGCGTGCCCCGCTGCGCGGCATGAACGGCTTTGCTGAGATCCTGTTGGAGGAATACGGCAACATCCTCGACGAAGAGGGCCGCGACTGCCTGCGGCGGATCCAGGGCAGCGCGCTGCTCATGGGTCGGGTGATCGACGCGCTGTTGTCGGTCGCCAAGGTGACGCGCAGCGAGCTGAAGCCCGTCATCGTGGATCTTTCCGGCCTGGCTCGCGGCGTGGCGCGTCAGCTGGCCGCGCAGGACCCCGACCACGCCGTGCAGGTCCAGATCTGCGACGATCTGGTCGCGCGCATCGATCCGTCGCTCGCACGTACCTTGCTCGAGAACCTGCTCGGCAACGCCTGGAAGTTCACGCGGCAGACCGCAGAGCCATGCATCGAAATCGGCAGCACCCTGCAGGGCGGGGCGCCCGCCTTCTTTGTGCGCGACAATGGTGCCGGCTTCGACATGGCGTACTCGAACAAGCTATTTGTCCCGTTTCAGCGCTTGCACGCTGTGCGTGAGTTCCCCGGTACGGGAATCGGCCTTGCTACATCATTCCGGATCGTGGATCGTCACGGCGGACGCATTTGGGCGGAAGGCAAGGTAGGGGAGGGCGCTACCTTCTTTTTTACCCTGCCGTGAGACGCATTCAAACACAGAGAAGAGCGGCGCAGCAGAGTGCGCAGGATGCCATGAGGGCCGCGAAGCATGACGATGAAAGTGATCCTGTTGATCGAGGACAACGAGAGCGACGAGCTCCTCACCGTGCGGGCACTTTCCAAGGCGAATCTGGCCAACCAGATCGTGGTGGCCAGAGATGGCGAGGAGGCGCTTTCTTACCTGTTCGCTACGGGCGCATACGCCGGGCGTGACGTAAAGGCCCTGCCCACGGTAGCATTGCTGGATTTGAACTTGCCCAAGATCGGCGGGCTAGACGTGTTGCGTCGCATCCGCGCTGACGAGCGCACGAAGTACCTACCGGTAGTGGTGCTCACCTCGTCTGGCGAGGAAAAGGACATGATCCAGAGCTACGATCTGGGCGCCAACGCCTACGTGCGCAAGCCGGTGGACTTCGGTGAGTTCGCCGAAGCTGCCAAGACGCTGGGCCTGTTCTGGCTGCTCGTGAATGCGCCCCCGCCCCCGCGCGCGGGCTGAGCGCAGCGCTGAGATGGTAGCGGTGAGGGGCGACACTCTATCGCCCCCGCGGGCGCATGCCGTACACTTTGCTTCCTGGCTCCAGAATTCCTGGAATTGCCACAGTGGGTACCTAAAGGTCGAGTCCATGCAAACTCAAACCGCTCTCTCGATGCGCTGGCGCGCGTTGCTGCTCGTCTCCTGTCGCGCTGGATTTGTGGCATTGCTCGCGGCGCACGGAGGCGGGCTGCTCGGCTGCAATACGGAGAAGGCGCCGGCCAGCGACGGGAGCGCGGCCGAAGCAAAGAGCAGTGTTGCCGCCTCGGGCAGCACTGCGGGGCAGGCTCAACTCCAGCTGGTCACGCCCACGCTCGGCGGGAACGTACTGGCGGTGGGAGACCACCAGGTGGAGCTTGCCGTGTTCGAAAATGGCCAGGTGCAGGGCCTGGTCTACACCGCGGGCGGTCAGGCGCTGGAGCCGGCGGCGTTGCCGAAGCTGACGGCAGCGTTGCGCACCAAGGGGGGAGGCCACCGTGTCGCCGCACTGGCTTGGGACGCACCTCACGCTTGTCTGCAGGGGCGCGCCGCGCTCGACGCCGCGCTCACGGTAGAGCCGATCGACGTCTCGCTCGACTTCGCCGGCAAGGTCAGCACCGCCACGCTGGCCAGCTACGCCATTTTGCCGTTCGCGCGCTTCGGGGGCAGCGTGCTTGCCGTCGGTGGCTATGCGGTGGAGCTGGTGGCAAAGCCGGAGCTGGTGGCGGCCTACGTGCTCGACGCTTCGGGCAAGGCGCAGGGCGCTGGAGATCTCGCGCTGCAGCTGCAGTTTGGTGCTGACGCGGGGAGCAAGCTCGAGCTGAAGTGGGAGCCGGCGCGTGCGTCTTACATCGCCGCGCTGGACGCTAAGCTCGAGCTGATGGCACAGCCTCTGCGTCTGGCGCTCACGGCGGCGGGCAAGACGTATCTCGGCGCCACTTCGTCGCTGAGTGCTCTAGCTACGACACGGCTGGGTGCGCGCGCTCAGGCCGGGCTCGAGCTGCCGGCGCCGAAGCTCGACGCGAAGCTCGCCGCGAGCGGCAAGGCGCTCGGGGACGCGAAGGCCAGCATCGCAGGCGGAGCCAAGGGCGCAGCGACCGCGCAGGTGCCGAAACCGAGCGTCAACGTGAGCGCGAAGAAATCCGTCAGTGCCAGCACCAAAGCCAGCAGCTCGGGCACGAAGGCCAAGGCATCCGCCAGCGCGAAGGCCGGCGTGAGCTTCGGCTTAGGCAAGTAACGCGCGCTCGGGTCAATGCCGCCCTACCAAGGCGACGCTGACCCGCTCGCTCAGCGCTGGATGGCGCGGTAGTCGACCTGCCCGTGCCATTGGCGGTCGAGAGCGTGCCCGTGGGATCACGCAGCTCGAAGCGTGGGAAGCGCACGTCTCCTGCGCAAGGTCAGCCGACGAGCACGGCCGAGCAGTCGTGGGACGGTGCCCCCTGTGGCCGAATGCTAAAACTAAACACTTGAACAGTATTCGGAGGAGATCTATGGTCCCCCAGAGGAGGGGAGAGGGTGAAAACTATTCGCGCCAGTGGCAATTGGTGATTGTTTTTCTCGGCTGGTGATGGTTTCACGCGAGCAGAGTCGGTCTGGGGTGATAGAATTTCTCAGGGTGTCCAATGGGTGAATGGATCACGCAACCGGTGAACCATTTTCACGGTCGAGCTCTGCCCGAGCCGGCGATTCCCACGGGGTACGCCGGTCTGATCGAGCGCTTCGACTTGCCGGTGCCTCTGCCTCCGCGGCTCTCCGGCATCGCGACGCGCCACCATCCCGCGCCGCATCCTGACTGGCAGCTGCTGACTCCCCGCCATCAGCCTGCAGACACGCTGGAGGGGCAGCTGACCTTTGCGCTCAAATGGGAGGGCGTGGATCTCGGTACGCTGGCGGCGCTCTTCGAGGTCGTGCTGCTCGAGGGAGAAGTGACGAGCCTGGTGCGCGCCACGCCCACGGGCGCGTTCGCGCGCCGCATCTGGTTTTTGTACGAGTGGCTCACCGCGCGCCTGCTCGATGTTCCCGATCCCGGCAAGGTTCGCAGTGTCCCCGTGGTGGATCCCGAGCAGCAAGTGGCGCTCGAGTCGGGCACGCCTTCCCCGCGCCACAAGGTGATCGACAATCTGCCGGGCACGCGCCGCTTCTGCCCGATGATCCGTTGGACGCCAGCATTGCGGCAAGCCGCAGCCCAGGGGCTCGACGCGCGCGCTCGCGAGATCGTCGGGCGCACCCGGCAAGATCTGGTGACGCGCGCTGCCGCCTTCCTGCTCTTGAGCGACTCCAAGTCGTCCTTTGCGATCGAAGGGGAACGGCCGCCCCGTGCGCGTGCGGCACGCTGGGCGAGTGCGATCGCGGAGGCGGGCGCTCGCCCCATCACGCTCGACGAGCTGGAGCGACTGCAGCGGGTGGTGATCGGCGATGCGCGCTTCGTCAAGCTGGGCCTGCGCACGGAAGGCGGTTTCATCGGGACTCATGACCGACAGACGCAGGAACCGATCGCGCAACACGTCAGCGCGGCTCCGGGGGCGCTGCCGGACCTGATCGAAGGCATCATCGAATACGATCGCCGCGCTCGGCTCGGTGCCGTTCCCGCGGTAGCCGCAGCAGCTGCGTTAGCATTCGGTTTCATCTACATTCACCCCTTCGTCGATGGCAATGGGCGCATCCATCGCTGGCTGATCCACCACGTATTGGCGGCCGCAGGCTACAACCCCCCCGGCATCGTGTTTCCGATCAGCGCTGCCATCTTGCGCCGCATCGACGAGTACCGTGCCGTGCTGGAGTCGCGTTCGGCAGCGCTGCTGCCGCTGATCGAGTGGCGTGCCACGCCGGACGGCAATGTGGAGGTGCTCCACGACACGGCCCACTACTACCGCTACTTCGACGCCACGGCGCACGCCGAATTTCTGCATGGCTGTGTCCAGCAGACCGTCGAGCGCGATCTGCCCGAGGAGGTACGTTTCCTGGAAGCGTTCGACCGTTTTTCCTCTGCGGTCAAGAACGTGGTGGAAATGCCCGATCGGCAGATCGAGCAGCTACGGGTTTTTCTCGCCCAAGGTGCGGGCCGCCTCTCGGAGCGAGCGAGAACGAAAGAATTCCAAGCCTTCACCGACACAGAGGTCGAGCGACTGCAAGCGCTGTACGCGCAGGCCTTCGGCGCTGAAGGGCAGCCCCGTTCGCAGGCGGAGAGTTTATCTTTTTAGTCCAGGGAGACGGCGCAAGTAGTAAGATTCATCGGTGACGCTCGCCGACACGCATCGCACCATCGAGGCGATCTTTCGCATCGAGTCGGCGCGGCTGATCGCCGGGCTCACGCGGCTGGTGCGCGATGTGGGGGTGGCGGAGGAGCTCGCGCAAGATGCGCTGGTCGCGGCGCTCGAGCAATGGCCAGGGGAGGGCATCCCGGACAAGCCCGGCGCCTGGCTGATGGCCACGGCCAAACATCGCGCGCTCAACGTGCTGCGGCGGAGCAAGATGCTCGAGCGCAAACACGTCGAGCTGGCCCACGAAGCTGTACCCAGCGCTCGCCCGGAGCAGGTCGAGGAAGAGCTGAGCGCGGTGCTCGACGACGATGTGGGAGATGACCTGCTGCGCCTGATGTTTACGGCGTGCCATCCCGCCTTGTCCACCGAGGCCCGGGTAGCGCTCACGCTGCGTCTGCTCGGCGGGCTCAGCACGCAGGAGATCGCCCGAGCATTTCTGGTCACGGAAGTCACGATTGCCCAACGCATCGTGCGCGCCAAGCGCACTCTCGCCGAGAAGCAGGTGCCCTTCGAGGTGCCGCGCGGTGCCGAGCTACCGGCTCGGCTCGCCTCTGTGCTGGAGGTCGTGTACCTGATCTTCAACGAAGGCTACTCGGCCACTGCAGGGGATGACTACATGCGCCCCTCACTGTGTGAAGATGCGTTGCGGCTCGGTCGCACGCTAGCGGAGCTCGCGCCAGAGGAGCCGGAGGTACACGGCCTGGTGGCTCTGATGGAGATCAACGCCTCTCGCTCGGCCGCGCGCACCAGCCCGACGGGGGAGCTGGTGCTGTTGTTGCAGCAGGATCGCACGCGCTGGGACCAGACGCTGATCCATCACGGCCTGGCGGCGCTGGCACACGCCGAAGCGCTCGGGGGCGCGCCGGGTTTGTATCAACTGCAGGCCGCGATCACGGCTTGCCATGCGCGCGCGCAGCAACCGGAGCAGACCGACTGGGCGCGCATTGCTGGTTTGTATACGGAGCTGTTGCAGGTGTTGCCGTCCCCGGTCGTGGCGCTCAACCGTGCCGTGGCCGTTTCGATGGCGGAGGGGCCCGCTGCCGGCCTCGAGCTCATTGAAGCCTTGGCTGCGGAGCCCGTGCTGTCGAGCTACCATCTTCTGCCGAGCGCGCGGGCCGACCTGCTGGAAAAACTCGGCCGCTTCACAGAGGCGCAGCGGCAATACGAGCATGCCGCCTCGCTGACCCAAAATACTCGCCAGCGGGAGCGCCTGCTCGAACGCGCCGCGGCTTGCGCCTCGGCGTTACCAGCCCCAGACTCGCGCTGATGCTTCGAGAAAACTATCCCTATTACCTCGCCAATCGCGCCGTGTACGCCAATCGGGAGCTCGTCGTTACCGACAAGTATTCCGGAAAAGAGGCGACCCGGGTGGCGCTGGCGGATCAGGCCGCCATCGAGAGCGCCATCGCGGCAGCGGTCGCGGCGGAACGCCCGATGCGGGCCCTCAAAGCCTATCAGCGCCAGGCGGTGTTGCAGCACTGCGTACGGCGCTTTACCGAACGAGCGGATGAGCTGGCGGAGAGCCTGTGCATCGAGGCGGGCAAGCCCATCAAAGACAGCCGTGGAGAAGTGGGGCGCCTGATCGACACCTTCCGCATCGCGGCGGAGGAATCGGTGCGCATGCATGGAGAGGTGCTGCCGCTCGACATCTCCGAGCGAGCGCGGGACTACAGCGGCAAGTGGAAGCGTGTGCCGATCGGCGCTTGCTCCTTCATTTCGCCCTTCAACTTCCCGCTCAACCTGGCCGCGCACAAAATCGCGCCGGCGCTGGCGGTGGGCTGTCCGTTCGTGCTCAAGCCTGCGAGCCTGACACCGATCGGCGCACTCACCATCGGAGAAGTGCTCTCCGAATGTGAGCTGCCCGAGGGCGCCTTTTCGATCCTGCCGTGTCGGCGGGATGGGGCGCGCCTGTTCACGGAAGATCCGCGGCTCAAGCTGCTCAGCTTTACCGGCTCCCCCGTCGTGGGCTGGGAACTCAAAGCGCAGGCCGGGCAGAAGAAGGTGGTGCTGGAGCTGGGGGGCAATGCAGCCTGCATCGTGGACGAAGGAACGAACCTGGAAGATGCGGTGGCACGCATCGTGATCGGTGCCTTCTACCAGTCGGGGCAAAGTTGCATCAGCGTGCAGCGCATCCTGGTCCATGGCTCGCTGTACGAGGCCTTCAAGGAACGCTTGGTTGCCGCCACGCGGCTGCTCGAGATGGGAGATCCGAAAGACCCGAAGACGTTCATCGGGCCGATGATCTCCGAGGCCGAGGCAGAGCGCCTGGCTGCCTGGATCGCCCAGGCCGTGAAGGCGGGCGCACGGCTCTTGTGTGGCGGTGGTCGGCAAGGAGCGATGCTCGAGGCGACGCTGCTCGAAGGGGTGCCGCCGGGGCAACCCCTGCGGGACGAAGAGGCGTTTGGTCCGGTGGCGATCCTGAGCCGCTTCGATGACTTCGACGCTGCCTTGCGCGAGGTGAACGACAGCCAGTTTGGCTTGCAGGCGGGCGTGTTCACGCGCGACCTGTACCGTGCCGAGCGCGCCTGGGACGAACTCGACGTGGGCGGCGTGGTGATCGGAGATGCGCCCTCCTGGCGCGTGGATCACATGCCGTACGGTGGCGTGAAGAACTCCGGCCTCGGTAGGGAAGGGATCCGCTGGGCGATGGAGGACATGACCGAGGTCCGCATGCTGGTATTGCGCACGCCTCCTGGCTCGTGAGGGGGCGCCTCGCGTGTAAGGGCGGGACGACGTAAGGGGCTGCTGCGTGGGCCGCAGGCGCGCTCGTCCACCTCCGCGACAACGTGTCCACGGCGTAAAGTTGACCGGAGTGGGAGACCGACACACGGTGGGCCGCCGCGCACCGCTGGCCGTGACCCGGGCTCGTTCCCTCAAATCTCCGCGGCGTTGCGGTCCGGAGCGTGGCTACCCCCGAGAGGCGCGCCAGTGGCCTTCAGGGATAAATCAGGGTCGGCCCCGGATGGTCAGGGAGCGCTGGAAATCCCATGTTCTCTACGTCGAGCGGAGTTGCTCGCGCCGCCAGTTGCGGCGCCCGACGCCGCGCGCGGAGGAGAGTCATCGTGGTCACAATGAAGCAACGTTGCGTGGCGGGATTGATGTTGAGCCTGGGCACCGTACTCGTGGGTTCGAGCTGGGCACGCGAGCCGTCCGGCGTTGCCGTCGCTCCCCCGCTCGGCGAGCTCGAACTCGAGCTGGCTGCCGACGAGAGCAACTCAGCGACGAGCCTGGAGTTGACCGTGCGCGGCACGAGCGCAGGTAGCACGCTGCGCCGCCACGTCGTGCTCGACGCTGCGCAGAACTCCCGCCTGCGTCTGCAACTGCCCGCGGGCGCCTACGCTATCACGCTGAGCGCTGCGGCCTTGCCCGACCCGAGCACGGCCACGCCGCCTCCGCCGGGCATCGCAGAGCCCAGCACGCAATGGCTAGCCCTGCCGGCGGCCGAGGTCGTATTGGTCACGCCAGGCCGCAGCACGCGCGCCAATGTCGTGATCGCCCCGCCCGCAGCGCCCGCCCTCGCGTCGCGTCGGGAAGCCCGCGCGCATTTCTAAAGACGGTTCGTATACGAAAGCAGCGCCCGCCCCTCGCGTCGCGGGAAGCCCGCGCGCATTTCTAAAGACGGTTCGTGTACGAAAGCAGCGCCCGCCCTCGCGTCGCGTCGGGAAGCCCGCGCGCATTTCTAAAGACGGTTCGTATACGAACTGATTCCCAGAGTTGTGACAGGGGCCTCGGGGTAAGCGGAGAAACGCTTACCCGGTTCTCGGCCAGCAGTGGAGACCCCAAGGTTGCCCCGTGTTTCGCTCACCGGACGTCAGTCGGGCGACGGGACAGGCGCGTGCGATCGTCAGCAGACATCCGTCCTTTGCAGAGGCAATTCTGCCAAGGACTGGGCGATAGAAGGAGAAAGGGTTGCCTTCTGATCCGACTCGTAGTCAAGACGCGGTGTTAGGGGCTGGATATGGGGGAAGAGTCATGAACGACATGAACGACTTCGGGTTGCGCCGTTTGCTGGTCCTCGCGGTCCTTGTTTGGGTGGGCGGGCAAGCCTGCGAAGGCACGCAGCGTGAGTTCGCGAATCCTTTGGATTCGTCGGACTCCGACGGAGAAGCGGCGGCGAGTGGCACCGGTGCCGCGCAGGGGAATGGCCCCGCTAGCGCGGCCACCGGCGAGTCGTCGACCGTCGTCACCCAGCTGCAACCCGCACCTGACCTGCCGGAGCAAGCCATTGCGGCTGACGCGGCCGGACCT
>Ga0164241_10003576_pt1 | contig 15543 bp, 15 predicted proteins | sample OricomyardsoilBY_FD_108780 | JGI IMG/M metagenome (GOLD analysis project Ga0164241, IMG submission 108780) | Backyard soil microbial communities from Emeryville, California, USA - Original compost - Back yard soil (BY) | ecosystem: Environmental > Terrestrial > Soil > Unclassified | place: USA... | reverse complement strand
CGGCGGCTTCCCGCCGCTGATGCTCGATCCGATCGATTTCGGCGGGCTCTATATGCAGCAACTGGAAGCGCAGCAGCAGACGCTGGGCGAGGAAGCCGGCACGGCCTGATCCGTCGCGGCGGGGCATGGGCGATGAGCCTCGTCAAGAACACCGCGACGATCGGCATCTTCACGCTGGCGAGTCGCGTGCTCGGCTTCGTGCGCGACATCCTCGGCGCGCATTATCTCGGCGCGGGCTTCGCGATGGACGCGTTCTCGGTCGCCTGGCGGCTGCCCAATCTGTTTCGCGCGCTGTTCGCGGAAGGGGCATTTTCGGCGTCGTTCGTGCCGATGTTCAACCGCGTGGTGGGGATGGCGGAGAAGGAGGGCCGCGAGGGGCTGCCCGCCGGAATCCGCTTCGCGGAAGACGTGCTGTCGATCCTGCTGCCCTTCCTGGTCGTGTTCACCACGATCATCATGGCCTTCCCCAAGCCAATCGTGTGGCTGATCTCCTGGGGGTTCAAGGACAGCGGCGGGCCGGCCAAGCTGGAATTCGCGACGCAGCTCACGCAGATCACGTTCCCGTATCTCGCGCTGATCTCGCTGGTCTCGCTGCTCGGCGGGATCATGAACTCCCTGAACCGCTTCTGGGTGAACGCGGCGGCGCCGATCATGCTCAACGTCTGCATGATCGGCGCGCTGCTGCTGTTCGCGACCGCTTCGCCGACGCAGACCGCGCATAACCAGGCGATCGCGATCACCGTCTCGGGCGTTGCGCAGCTCGCCTGGCTGATTGTTTCGGCGCGGCGGGCCGGGGTGCGCTTGCGGCTCAAGCGGCCGACGCTCGACCCCGAGGTGAAGAAGCTGCTGGCGATGATCTGGCCCGCCGCGATCGGCCAGGGCGCGATCCAGTTCAACGTGTTTGTCATCACCCTGCTCGCGACCGGCCTGCTGCCGCAGGGATCGGCGTCGTTCATCTATTATGCCGATCGCCTGAACCAGCTGCCGCTCGCTTTGGTCGGAACCGGGGTCGGCGTCGCGATCCTGCCGGCGATCTCGCGCCAGATCATCGGCGGCGACGAAAAGGGTGCGATCCACACGCAGAACCGCGCGGTCGAGCTCTCGCTGCTGCTCGCGCTGCCCGCCGCGGCGGGACTGATGCTCGCCTCGACGCCGCTGATCGCCGCGACGCTGCAATCGGGGCATTTCACCGCCGCCGCCACGCAAGCCTCCGCGTCGGTGCTGACCGCCTTCGCCTGCGGCCTGCCCGCCTATATCCTCATCAAGGTGTTCACGCCCGGCTTCTATGCGCGCGGCGACACCAGGACGCCGGTGCGCATCGCGCTGATCGAGATGAGCTGCAACATGGCGCTCAACCTGTTCTTCGTGTTCTGCACCAACCTCGCCTATGTCGGGCTGGCGCTTTCGGGCGCGTCGTGCGCGTGGATCAACGTCGCGTTGCTCTATTGGGTATTGCACCGGCGCGGGCATTTCACGATCGACGCGCAGCTCAGGCGGCGCGCGATCCGACTGCTGCTCGCGACCTTCGCGATGGCGGCCTTGCTATTGGTGCTGGAGCCGCTGGTCGCGCCGCACATCACCGGCGGCTTCGTCCGCAAGATGGCCTGGCTGTTCGCGCTCATCGTGCCCGCCGCGCTCGGCTATTTCGCCGCCGCTTTCGTGTTCGGTGCGTTCCGCTGGAGCGAGCTGAAGGCGCAGCTGCGCCGCCGCCGCGCTTGACCTGAGGCGCACCTTTCGCGAGAGCGCGGGCATCATGAGCATGCGCATCGTCTCGGGCATCCAGCCCACCGGCAACCTTCACCTCGGCAATTATCTCGGGGCGATCAAGCGCTGGGTCGAGATGCAAGACGCGCTGGCGCCGGGCGACGATGCCTTGTTCTTCCTCGCCGATCTCCACGCGCTGACGCAGCCGGTGGTCCCCAGCGAGTTGGCGCGCAATACGATCGAGATGACCGCCGCGCTCGTCGCCGCCGGGATCGATCCCGATCGCTCGGTGCTGTTCAACCAGGCGCGCGTGCCCGCGCATAGCGAGCTCACCTGGCTGCTCAACGGCACGGCGCGGATCGGCTGGCTCAACCGCATGACCCAGTTCAAGGACAAGGCCGGCAAGAATCGGGAGAGCGCGAGCGTCGGCCTCTTTGCCTATCCGGTGCTGATGGCCGCCGATGTGCTGGTCTATCAGGCGACGCATGTGCCGGTAGGCGAGGACCAGAAGCAGCATCTTGAGCTGGCCCGCGACATCGCCACCAAGTTCAACCAGGATTTCGAGTGCGAAGTTTTCACGCTCCCCGCACCTTTGGTGAGCAAGGAAGCGCCGCGCATCATGAGCTTGCGCGACGGCAGTGCCAAGATGAGCAAGTCCGATCCGTCGGATGCCTCGCGCATCAACCTCGCCGACAGCGACGACGCGATCGCACAGAAGATCCGCAAGGCCAGGACCGATGCCGAGCCGCTGCCCGAGAGCGTGGACGGCCTTGCCGAACGGCCCGAGGCGCGCAACCTGGTGACGATCTACGCCGTGCTCGCCGGCAAGACGCCTGCCGACGTGCTCGCGGAGTTCGCGGGCCAGGGCTTCGGTGCGTTCAAGCCGGCGCTGGCCGAGCTCGCGGTCGCTTCGCTCGGGCCGATCCGCGATCGCATGACGCGTTTGCTCGACGATCGTGCCGCGCTGGAGGCGATCCTCGCCAAGGGCGCCGACAAGGCGCGCACGCTCGCCGCGCCGACGTTGCGCGCCGCGCAGGAGGCGATCGGGCTACAGGTCTAGGGACGCTGGCTTGGGCGACCGAGCGCTCGCTTCATGTGTATTGCTGTTTTAATACACCTATGATAGGCACACCGCTCCAACGGAGGGAATGCCATGTACAGCGAAAGCGATATCGATGGCGCGGTGGGGGCCGGTGCGATCAGCCGCGAGGCGGCCGACGCGCTCAGGAGCTACATCGCGGCGGCGCATCAGACGCCGGCGGTCGACGAGGAACATTTCCGGCTGCTGACCGGGTTCAACGACATTTTCGTCTCGATCGCCGCGGTGCTCGTGCTCGCCGCGCTCGCCTGGATCGGCGGGACGATCATCGAGCCGCTGGGCGGCGCGTTCGTCGCGATCGGCGCCTGGGGGCTGGCCGAATATTTCACGCGGCAGCGGCGCATGGCGCTGCCCAGCATCGTGCTGCTGCTGGCGTTCGTCGGCGGCGTGGCGGCAACCTTCGTCGGCGCGCTCGCGCATGGCGACTGGTTCGAGACCTGGGTCAACGCCCATTCCAAGGCTATGAGCAGCAGGTGATCGGCCTGGTCGCGGCGGTGATCGGCGGCGCGACCGCCCTTGCGGCATGGCTGCACTGGCGGCGCTTCATGGTGCCGATCACGGTGGCGGCCGGCGCGGTCGCGGTGGTCGGCGTGGTGATCGCGCTGATCGTCGGTTTCATCCCCGCGGCGCGGGATTGGATCTTCCCGCTGGTGCTGATCGCGGGGCTCGGCATGTTCGCCTTCGCGATGCGCTGGGACATGTCCGACCGCGAGCGCAAGACGCGTCGCGCGGATGTCGCTTTCTGGCTGCACCTCGCCGCGGCGCCGATGATCGCGCATGCCCTGTTCCACATGCTCGGCGTGTTCGACGAGCAGATCTCCTTGCCGGTCGCGATCGTCGTGCTGGCGCTCTATTGCGTCTTCGCCTTTGTGGCGCTGGCGGTCGACCGCCGCGCGTTGCTCGTCTCGAGCCTCGCCTATGTGCTCTACGCGCTGTTCTCGCTGTTCAACACCGCTGGCGCGGTGGAGATGGCCTGGGCGCTGACCGGGCTGGTGATCGGCTCGGCGCTGCTGATGCTGTCGGCCTTCTGGCATACGATGCGCGGGCTGGTGGTGGGGCTGCTCGGCGGGCTCGCCGAGCGCCTGCCGCCGGTCGGCCGCGTACCGGTCGCCATCCCGGCTTAACGACACCTGGGATCTGGTGAGAACTCGACCGGCGGCCGGCAACGGCCGCCGGCTTTTTTAGGGCTCGACCAGCTTGAGCAAGCGGCGTTCGAGCGGGGCGAGCACCGGACCGAGCTCATGGCCGCGCTTCAGCACCGCGCCGCTCTCGTTGACCAGCGCCCACATCCCCTGGCGGTTGCGCAAGGCGGGCCGCTTCTCGATGCGGAATTCGGGGCGCTCGGCGGCACGGCGGAAGGCAGCGAACACCGCCGCGTCCAGCCCCAGCTCGATCGCGTAATCGCGCCAATGCCCGGCGGCGACCATACGGCCGTAAAGATCGAGGATGCGGGTCAGTTCGATACGGTCGAAGCCGATCTGCTGCGGTGCACGCTGCTGGCCGGGAAACGGCGTGACCGTCCCCATCAGGCGCGATCACGCTCCGGCTGATCGGGCTGTTCGGCAAGCAGCATGTCGAGCCGCTTGCGCAGCGTCTCGACTTCGCAACGCATCAGCTCGAGCTTCTGCGTGGCGGGATCGAACATTTCGCTGCACGGCGTGCCGTAGGGGACGAACGCCTTGGGCTGCTGGCCACCCTCGACCATCGTCGCGCGTGCGGGAATGCCGACCATCACCGCGCCTTCGGGCACGTCCTTGGTCACCACCGCATTGGCGCCGATCCGCGCGCCCGCGCCGACGAGGACCGGCCCGAGCACCTGGGCACCCGAACCGATGATCGCGCCGTCAGCGATGGTCGGGTGGCGCTTGCCGGCCACGCCGTCGTCGGGACTGGTGCCGCCCAGGGTGACGCATTGATAAATGGTGACGTTGTCGCCGATCTCGGCGGTCTCGCCGATCACCACGAAACCGTGATCGATGAAGAAATTGCGCCCGATCTTCGCGCCCGGATGGATGTCGATCGCGGTCACGAAGCGCGACCAATGATTGACCACGCGCGCGAGGAAATAGAGCCGCGCACCGAACAGCGCATGCGCGATACGATGATAAAGCAGCGCCCAGACGCCCGGATACAGCAGAATCTCGAGCCGCGAGCGCGGCGCGGGGTCTCGCACCTTGATCGAATCGAGATAGGCGATCAGCCCGGCCATATGCGTCCCCTTCTACGCGTGGCCGACGATCTAGGCGCTCGCTTTGTCGAATTAAAGGACCGCTCCGGCGCTAATACGCGATATCCAATCCCCATTAATGTTGTGGGATTTAAGTTTTCGGGCATCCTGGCGCGATCCCGGGAGGCTGCGCGTTGTCCGATTTTTCCCTGCTGACGCTCGAAGCGATCCTGCCTTTCATCGCGGTGGGCTTCGCCGCGCAGATCATCGACGGCGCACTGGGCATGGCGTTCGGCGTGATCTCGAACACCCTGCTGCTCACGCTCGGCGTGCCGCCGGCCGCCGCCTCGGCCGGCGTGCACACCGTCGAGACCTTCACCACCGCCGTGTCGGGCATCAGCCATGCGCTGCACCGCAATGTGCGCTGGCGGCTGTTCCTGCGGCTCGCCATTCCCGGCGTGATCGGCGGCGCGCTCGGCGCGTATATGCTGTCCAACATCGACGCCTCGGTCGCCAAGCCCTTCATCCTCGCCTATCTCGTCGCGATCGGGCTGTTCCTGCTGTGGCGCGCGGTGCGCTACCCGCCGCGCGAGCGCGATCCCAAGATCGTCGAGCCGCTGGGGCTGATCGGTGGCTTTCTCGATGCCGCGGGCGGCGGCGGCTGGGGGCCTGTGGTCACCAGCAACCTGCTGGTGCAAGGCGCGAGCCCGCGGCTGACCGTGGGCACGGTCAACACCGCCGAGTTTTTCACCACCTTGACGATCTCGGTGACGTTCATCAGCCAGATCGGGCTCGCCGCCTTCACCCAGGCGACCGCGGGATTATTGATCGGCGGGGTGATCGCCGCTCCGCTCGGCGCAATTCTCGCCAAGCGCGTGCCGCCCAAACGTCTGCTGTTCCTGGTCGGATCGATCCTGACCGCGACCAGCCTGTTCAGCCTGTGGCACGCGCTGGCGCGGTGAGCGTCACGCGATCGCGGCGTGGACCGTCGCGACCGCCTTCAGCACGGCGGCGATGCGCACCGCGGTCTGGATCGCCTCGGCCGAGACGCCGGCCTTCTTAAGCACCTGTTCGTGGCTGTCGATACACATCCCGCAGCCGTTCATCGCCGACACGGCGAGGCTGAACAGCTCGAAGTCCACCTTGTCGATGCCGGGCTGGCCGATCACGTTCATGCGCAGCTTGGCCGGCATGCGCCGATATTCGTCGTTCCCCGCCAGGTGCGTGAAGCGGTAATAGACGTTGTTCATCGCCATCACCGCCGCTGCGGCGCGCGCGGCATTGGCCGCTTCGGGCGAGAGCTTGGGCTGCGCTTCTGCCTCGGCCGCATCGACCAACGGCTTGTAGCCGGTGGCATGCGCGCAGGCGAGCAGAAGACCGAACTTCTGCTGATCGGGCAGAAGCTGCTCGTTGAGCAGCGATCCGACATTGAGCCGGATATCCTTGGCGAAATCGGGAAGGGTCTGGGCGAAGTCTTTGAGGGACATGCAAGTCTCCGATGGAAGGCGCGGAGGGGGCGGGCGGCAAACATGCCGCCCGCCCCCTTGATTACGCGGCGATCTTCAGGACATCGTCGCCCTTGTTCCAGTTGCACGGGCACAACTCGTCGGTCTGCAGCGCGTCGAGCACGCGCAGCGTCTCGGCGGGGTTGCGGCCGACGTTCAGGCCGTTGACCTGCACCGCCTGGATCACGTTGTCCGGATCGACGATGAAGGTCGCGCGATAGGCGACATGTTCATCGGCATCGAGAATGCCGAGCCGCTTGGCCAGCACCGCGCCGTTGTCCGCGAGCCAGGGGAAATCGGCGGCGGCGAGATCGGGATCGGACTTGCGCCAGGCGAGATGAACGTGCGCGGTGTCGGTCGAGGCGCCGATCAGCACGGCGTCGCGATCGGCGAAATCGTCTTTCAGGCCGGCATAGCCGACGATCTCGGTCGGGCAGACGAAGGTGAAGTCCTTCGGCCAGTAGAACAGGATCTTCCACTTGCCGGGAAAGCTGTCGTGGCTGAGCGTTTCGCCGGCGGGCAGCGCGGCAACGCCCTGCTGGACGGGAATCGTAAATTCGGGGAGCGTGTCGCCGACGGTCAACATGATTGGGGGGCCTCCTGCCAGAATGGAAATCGGCCCTTCGAACATCCTCGCGGGGCGTTTGTGCCGCCCTCTGTGATGCGGCCGATATAGCGCTCGCGATCATCGAGCCAATAGGTTATTTGATGTACATTGATCGATAGAGGCGATTTTTCGTGGCGACGTACCTGCCGACGCTCAAACAGTTGCAATATCTCGTCGCCTTGAAGGATCACGGCCATTTCGGCCGCGCCGCCGAGGCCTGTTTCGTCACGCAATCGACGCTGTCGGCGGGCATCCGCGAGCTGGAGACGCTGATCGGCGTGACCCTGGTCGAGCGCACGCGGCGCGTGGTGCGCTTCACGCCGCTGGGCGATCGCATCGCGGACAAGGCGCGTCGCGTGCTGCGCGAGGCGGAGGAGCTGGGCGATCTCGCACGCGCCGCGGGCCGGCCGCTCTCGGGCGAGATGCGCATGAGCGTGATCCCGACCATCGCGCCGTTCATGCTGCCGCGCATCTTGCCCCGGCTGCGGCGCGATTATCCCGATCTCAAGCTGTTCCTGCGCGAGGAGCCGAGCGGCACCGCCTGCGAAGGCCTGCACAATGGCCGCACCGATTGCGTGCTGCTGGCACTGCCCTATGCCTGCGGCGAAATCGCGCATCAGGCCTTGTTCGACGACCGGCTGTTCGTCGCCGGGCCGGAGGACGAATTGGGCAGCGCGGCGAGTGTGCGCCCGGCCGAGATCGACGAGACCCGGCTGCTGCTGCTCGAGGATGGGCATTGCCTGAAGGACCATGCGCTCGCCGCTTGCAACCGCCCCGAGTTGCGCGCCGAGGCGACGATGCTCGGCACCTCGCTGCACACGATCGTGCAGATGGTCGATAACGGGCTGGGGGTGACGATGCTGCCGGAAATGGCGCTGAAGGCGGGCATTCTCGACCACACCAACTTGCAGGCGCGCCCGCTGGAAGCCGAGAACCCGATGCGCAGGATCGCGCTCGTCTGGCGCCGGGCTTCCCCGCGCGAGCGCGATTTCCGGCTGCTGGCGGACGTGCTGGCCGAGGCGCGCTAAACCTTCACCCGCGCCGCGGCATTGCGCAGATCCTCCACGAAGCGGCGATATTCCTCCGCCTTGGCGTCCGCGTCGGGCAGGCGCAGCAGGAAGCTGGGATGGACGGTGATCCATCCCTCGCCGGCGCCATCGGGCAGCGCGATCGCCTTGCCGCGCTCGCGGCCGATCGTGACGGTGCGGCCGAACAGGCTGCGCGCGGCGGTCGCGCCCAAGGCTACGGTCATTGTGGGCTTGATCAGCGCTGCTTCCTGCTCGATCCACCAACGGCACGCGTCGATCTCGCCGGCATTGGGCTTGGCATGGATGCGGCGCTTGCCGCGCAGTTCGTATTTGAAATGCTTGACCGCATTGGTGACATAGACGCGCGCGCGATCGATCCCGGCCTCGTCCAGCGCGCGATCGAACATCTGCCCTGCCGGGCCGACGAACGGCTTGCCGGCGAGATCCTCCTGATCACCCGGCTGCTCGCCGACGAACATCAGTTTCGCGTCGAGCGGGCCTTCGCCGAACACCGTCTGCGTCGCATGCTTGTAGAGCGGGCAGCGCGTGCAATGCGCCGCCTCGCCGCGCAATGCTTCCCACGCGGCGTGGATATTGCCGCCGATCTCGTTCCGAGCGGTCTGGATCATGGTGCTCTCCCGCGCCTGCGCGCCAGCGATCAATTCCGGCACCAACGCGGTTTCGGGCATGTTTTTCCAATATTTGCGCGGCATCTCCTTCAGCATCGCGCCGATCTTCACCCGCGCCGGGTTGAAGATCGAACGGTAATAGGTCTTCCACACCTCCTCGGTCGGGTCGCCCTCGGGCGCGTCGCCCTTCTCCGCGCCGGGCCCCTGACTCAGCGCCTTGCCATCCCAGTGCAGCGAGAGTTCGGGCGTCAGGATCGACCAGCGCATGCTGGCGAAGCGATTGACGAAGAACGCGGCGTTGGCGCGGATGATGTGATGCTCGGGCTCGAACCACGCGACGTAGCGGCTGCAGCCGTCATCCTGCACCTCGCGGAAGCGCAGGAAGGCGCGCATCTTGTGAATGTCGCGGCGCACCTGCCTGGCCAGTCCCTTCAGCCGGCGGACGAGCGGATCGGCGGCGTCCTCGATCAGCTTGGGCTCGCGTCGCAGCCGCCAGAGCGCGGTATAGAGCAGGGCGAAGCGCTCGGGATCGCTCGCCAGCACCACCGAGCGCGCGAGATCGATGAAGGCGCGCGGCACGGAGAAGCCGGGGCCGGTAGCTGTGCCACCCTGCGCATCGGCGGCGCCCGCGAACAGATCGCCCGGCGCTTCGCCGACCTGCCACACGACATCATCGGGCGGCACATGCTCGACGGCGAGCCCGCGCGCCGCCGCGCGCCATGCATCGAAATCGTCGGGTTCGGGCAGGGCGATCAGGCGCATCGCGAAGGGGAACGGGCGGGCAGGACCCGCGGTTTCAGTGCGTGTCCGTTCCCGCAGGCGGCATCCCCGCGATCCACTGGCGGATCAGCGCTAGCGCCTCGGCATGCGGCAGGCTGCGACCGAGCTCGGGCATCGCGACGCCGGGCTCGGTCGAGGTCATGCGATAGAGGATGATCGAATCGTCGGGCTTGCCGGGATCGATATCGAAATCGCGCCCGCCCGACCCCCGCCCCGCCGCGACCGGGCGCTTGAGCAGGCCGCGCGTGACGGAATCGCTCTCCTTCCAGTCGAGGAACAGGCCGGAATTGGACGCCGCACCGCGCGGGTTGTGGCAATGCGCGCAATTGCTCTCGAGATAGGCGCGCGCGCGCTCTTCGAGCGGCACCTTGGGGTCGTCCCACGCCACGGAGCGCGGCGCGTCGGCGGGCAGGCGATCGAGCATGTGCGCGGCGAGCATCGCCTGGAGCTGGCGGCCGTCGTTGAGGTTGCGGATCTTCGGCCCGATCGGCGTCAGCACGTTATCGAGCCCGTGGCATTCGCGGCACTGGTTCTGGTTGGGCACGGCGTAGCTGATCGATTGCCGCTGCCCCGAGGGATCGGTGAATGTGACCGGGATGCGCGTGCCGGCGCGTTTCAGATCGGCATCGCTGCCGTCGGCGTTCCAGACATAGGGGATCGCGACCCAGCCGCTCGCGCGGTGCAGCAGCACGCGCGTTTCGAGCGGCTTGTAGGCGCCGTTCTGCTCGTAACCGAAAAACTTGATCAGCGCCGCGCCGACGGGCAGGTCGATCACCGCGTCGGGCTCATATCGCGCGGTCTGGCCGGCGGGAACGTAGAGATAGCGGTATTTCTCGGCGTAATCGGAGAAGAGCGGCGTGTTGAGGTGATAGGCCATCACCCGCGCCGCCGGCGTTCGCGCCTTCAGGTCGGTGAAGAAGGCATAGTCGCTCAGATGCGCGGGATAGCCGTCGGCGGTGATCGCCGTATCGTTCACGCCGCGCGTGTCATTGGCGGCGGTGGCGACAATGAATATCGCCGAGAGTGCCGAGATCAGGAGCGCGAGCCGCTTCACTTCGCGGCCATCTCCATGCTCTCGGGCAGCACGACCTTGGCCGGTTCCGGCCCCGCCGCGTTCTTCGACAGGTCGACCGGCACCGGCTTGGCAGTTTCCATCGGCGCGCCTTGCGCGAGGCCGAGGCTCAGCACCGGCACGTTGTCATTCACGCTGATTCCCGCACTGTCGCCCGCGCCGTCCCACAGAATCGGCGGCAATGTGCCGCCCATCGCGGCCTTCAACTGCTCCGCTCCGGGGAAAGCCGGCGCGAATCCGGCCTTGCCCTGCTGGTTGCCCGCCACGGTGATATGGCGCGGATAGGGATTGTAGCGCGGGTCGGTGAAGGCGTTGCGGTAGCTCGCGATCATCACATTGGCGGTGCCGTTGCCGCCCAGTGCGTTCTTCGTCACCAGCACATTCTCGTTGGCCATGACCAGCACGCCGGTGCCGGTCGGCACGCTGGCGACGATATTGCCCTTGGGCGCGAAATTGGGCGTGTCGTTGTCACTCGCGACATTCTCGAACACACGCACGTCGCCGCCGCCCATCTTGGGCAGATTGGGCAGATCGAACACCAGGATGCCGCCGGCATTGTGGCTGGCGATGTTGTGATAGACATCCGCGTGGCGGCTGTTCTCGATCTCGATCCCCGCGACGTTGCCGCTGGCGATCGAGTTGCGCACGATGATGGTCTCGGACTGGCCGACATAGATGCCGGCGTCCGACGCGCCCTTCACGATGCAGCTGTCGACCAGCACGTCGGTGCTGGAGACGGGATAAATGCCGTAGGCGCCGTTGGTGGTTTTCGGCCCCCCGGTCCATTCGACGCGCAGCCCCTTATAGACCACGCGGTCCGCGCCCTTGGATTTGATGCCGTCGCCTTTGGTGTCCTCGACCGCGAAATCCTTCATCACCACGTCGGCGGCGGTGACGAGCAGGCCCTCGCCCGCGCCTTGCTGGTTCTTGAAGTTGAGGATCGTCTTGTCCGCGCCCGCGCCCTGGATCGTCACCTTGGCGGTATCGAGCGAGAGGCCGTCGGTGAGGTCGTAGCGCCCCGCCGCGATCTGCACGACGTCACCGGGCTGCGCGTCGAGGAGCGCCTCCTGCAACCGGCTCTGCGCATCGGCGCCGGGCGCGACGGTGATCGTCTTCGCGGTCGCCGGAGCGGCGATGCAGATGGCGAGCGCGCCCAAGGCGGTTGCCAAGGTCATTGCGCGATTCATTGGCCTCTCCCGTTTTCGTTTTCTCCCGCAACCTAATCCGCGGTTGCGCCCGCCGTCTAGGCCGCAAACAATTCCATCTGCTCGGCGCGCGGCGCGACCAAAGGGTTCAGGTCGGCGCGGTCGGTGAGCGCGACCGGGCGCCAGTCCTCGGCGGTGATGAACGGGCGCACCTTGGCGATCGAGGCGGTCAGCCGCGCGACATCATCGAGCCGCAGCCGCCGCCAGCGCCGCGCAGTCAGGATCGCGCCGACCGCCTTGGCGCCCAGCCCCGGCACGCGCAACAGCATCTCGCGCGGCGCGCGATTCGCGTCGACCGGGAAGGCGGCGCGGAACTTGAGCGCCCAGGCGAGCTTGGGGTCGATGTCGAGCGGCAGCATCCCCGTCGCATCGTCGGCCGCGGCGATCACCTCGTTCGGCGCATAGCCGTAGAACCGCATCAGCCAGTCGGACTGATAGAGCCGATGCTCGCGCATCAGCGGCGGGCGCTTGAGCGGCAGGACCGCGCTGGCATCGGGGATCGGCGAGAAGGCCGAATAATAAACGCGCTTCAACCCGAAGCGATCGTAGAGATGGCTCGCGCGGCGCACGATATCGCCGTCGGTCGCGGCATCGGCCCCGACGATCATCTGGGTCGATTGCCCGGCGGGCGCGAAGCGCGGCGCGGACTTGTAGCGTGCCTTGGCATCTTTGGTGTCGATGATATCGCGCTTCATCCCGCGCATCGCGCCCTCGATCCGCCCCTCGTCCTTTTCCGGCGCGAGGCGCTTCAGCCCGCTCGTCGTCGGCAGCTCGACATTGATCGAGACGCGATCGGCATGGAGCCCGGCCTGATGGATCAGCTCGGGATCGGCATCGGGGATGGTCTTGAGATGGATATAGCCGCGGAAATGATGATCCTCGCGCAGCGCGCGCGCGACCTCGACGATCCGCTCCATCGTATAGTCGGACGAGCGGATGATGCCCGAGGACAGGAACAGCCCCTCGATATAATTCCGCCGGTAGAAAGCGAGCGTGAGCTGCACCACCTCGTCGGCAGTGAAGCGAGCACGGCGGACGTTCGAACTCTTGCGGTTGATGCAATAATGGCACTCGAAGATGCAGCTGTTGGTCAGCAGGATCTTCAGCAGCGAGATGCAGCGCCCGTCCGGCGCATAGGCGTGACAGATGCCCATGCCGGCATCGGTCGAGCCCAGCCCCTTGCCGTCGCGCGAGCCGCGCTTGACCGTGCCCGACGACGCGCACGAGGCATCGTATTTCGCCGCATCGGCGAGGATTTCGAGCTTCTGCCGGACATCGAGCTGCACCATATGTTCATCGTATGTTCTGTAGCGCGCAAGGCAATGATCGAAATCAAGCGGGGTGCGGTTCGAGCGTGCGGGCCAGCGGGCGCGCGAGCAACAGCACCACCAGCCCGCCCGCGAAGCCGATCCCGGCATCGAGTGCCCAGAACGCCGCCGGGCTCATCGACGAATAGAAACTGCCGACCCAGCCCATCAGCACCGATCCGGTGAACAGCGACAGGAACGCGCCGCCCATCAGCGTCGCGTTGACCTTGGGCGGCGCGGCTTCCGAAATCAGCGCGAGCAGCACCGGCCAGAAATAGAGGAAGGCGATGCCCATGCCGAAAAAGCCGATCAGCGGCCAATAGACCGCGATCCGTCCATCGGCGCCCGGGAAGAGCGATCCGATCGCCAGGATGCCGGCCGACACGCCGGTGAGCGCGGCGCCGATGCCGATCTTCACGAGGGCATTGGGCTCGCGTCCGCGCCGCGCCTGCCAACGCCACAAGGCGACGAGCGGCGGCACCGCGACGATGCTGGCGAAGGCGTCGATCGAGTTGAACCATGTCGCCGGCACCGCGCCGAGCGGCGTGCCGAGCGCGACATGATCGTTCACGAAGAGGATGCCCGCATTCCAGATCATCGGATAGGCGATGTTGGGAAGCACGGTCAGCGCGATGACGACGATCAGCAGCCAGGTGCGCGTCCGCTCGGCTGGGGTGAGCGGTGGATAGCGCACCTTATCCTTGCGCTCGCGTCCGCCCGGAATGTGCCGCTGCCCCGCCAGATAGGTCAGTAGCGCGACCAGCATCAGCAAAGCCGCAGAGGCGAACCCGACATGCCAGCCATAGATGGCGGCGAGCCCACCGCAGACCAAAGGCCCCAGCACCGCGCCGATATTGATCCCGGCGGAAAAGATCGTGTAGCCGCCGGTTCGCCGCGATTCCTCCTCGGGCGCATAGAGCTTGCCGACCTGCGCCGAGATATTGCCCTTCAAACACCCCGATCCGAGGATCAGCGCGGCGAGCGCGAACAGGAAGCTCGCATCGAACGCCATCATCACATGCCCCGCGCACATCAGCAGCGCGCCGAGGATCACCGTCGCCTTGGTGCCGAACCAACGATCGGCGATCAGCCCGCCGAGGATCGGGGTGAAATAGACCAGCCCCGAATACCAGCCGAAGATCAGCGAGGCGAAGGCCTGATCGCCGATCGCGCCGTGCAGTTCGAACACGTGCCGGAGAGCGCCCAGCCCCAGCACGTGATCGGCATGGCCCGGCGTCAAAAGCTGCTGCACCATGTAGAGCGCCAGCAACGCGGTCATGCCGTAATAGCTGAACCGCTCCCAGCATTCGGTGAAGGCGAGATAGGCCAAGCCCTTGGGATGGCCGAAAAAGGCGGTGTCGCCGCGTTGCGCCTCGTTCATCCCCGCCCTTCCATCTTGCCCATTCGCCGCTACGCTGGCGGATCGGGAACGACAAGGGAAGGGTAGGCATGGCGATCGAGGAGATGGAGGCGCTGCCGGCCGTGGCGGCGATGCCCGACCAGCCGCATTTCATGGGGCATCCGGTCGGCCTCTATTACATCGCCTTCACCGAGGCATTCGAGCGGTTCAGCTATTACGGCATGCAGACGCTGCTCGTGCTCTACATGGTCAAGGCATTGCTGCTCACGCCCCATGTCGAGGCGATCGCGGGGTTCGAGGGTTTTCGTACCTTCCTGACGCACCTGTACGGCCGGCCGCCCAATACCGAGGCGCTCGCCTCGAACATCTTCGGGCTCTATACCAGCCTGGTCTATCTCACCCCGATCTTCGGCGGCGCGCTGGCCGACAAATGGCTGGGCAAGACGCGCACGGTGACGCTCGGCGCGCTGCTGATGGCGGCGGGCCATTTCCTGATGGCGTTCGATTTCAGCTTCCTGCTCGCTTTGCTGCTGCTGGTGATCGGCGTCGGTTGCCTGAAGGGCAATCTCGCGAGCCAGGTCGGCTTCCTCTATCCGGCCGGGGACAACCGCACCGCGGACGCCTTCCAGATCTATTATATCGGCATCAACGCCGGGGTGATCATCTCGCCGCTGATCTGCGGAACGTTGGGCGAGAAGGTCGGCTGGCATTGGGGCTTCGGCGCGGCGGGCGTCGGCATGGTGATCGGCCTGTGCATCTATCTGGCCGGCCGCAAGTATCTGCCGCCCGATCCCAAGCTCGATCGCGAGGTGGTGGTCGCGCCCAAGCCGCCGATGACGCAGCGCGACTGGCTGGTGCTGATCATCCTGCTGTTCATGATCCCGGTGCTGGCGGTGAGCGCGATCGGCAATCAGGAACTCTACAACGCCTATCTGATCTGGGCCGACCGCTCTTACGATTTCCATTTCTTCGGGATGCGCCTGCCGACCACCCTCCTCGCCTCGCTCGACGCGGTGGTGAGCGCGGTGGCTTTGGTCGGGGTGGTCGCGTTCTGGCGCTGGTACGGCACGCGCGCCAAGG
>Ga0164241_10003575_pt1 | contig 15548 bp, 6 predicted proteins | sample OricomyardsoilBY_FD_108780 | JGI IMG/M metagenome (GOLD analysis project Ga0164241, IMG submission 108780) | Backyard soil microbial communities from Emeryville, California, USA - Original compost - Back yard soil (BY) | ecosystem: Environmental > Terrestrial > Soil > Unclassified | place: USA... | reverse complement strand
TGTAATGATTTGGGGTAAACCAGTAAAATTTAAAAAACCAAAAAGTCGGGTAGACAAGATTCGAACTTGCGACCCCACGCCCCCCAGACGTGTGCGCTACCGGGCTGCGCCACTACCCGTTTTATTCATGCGGCAAATTTAATTGAAATGAAGAATTATTCCAGATAAAAGACGAATAAATACACGCTGTTTTAAAATTAAATTACAAAATCTCCTGAATAAGAATTTAAGGAAATTGCCTCTTGCCGACGGAGGTTTATTTACTACGCGATTATCAAACCAGAAAAATTTTTCTTCGAGTCAACATACATTACAAAAATGGTTCAGCAGGTATTTGATTTAAATTGATAATTTTTAGTCGGACAAAACCAGCAAAGCGCATCACTTCTTCTTACTTAAATACTATAAAGCCGTTAGATGCAAGATCCGTGGCCAAACGCTCAATTTCATTCCGTCAGCATGACGAGAATTTAATAATTCCTCTTCCTGGTGTACCGTTGCTAAAGGCATTGGAGCTTATAAAAAGGAGGTTGTCTGCTTTTGAGACAACCTCCTTTTTTAAATTTCCGTTACTTTTTCTTCCGTTACTTTTTCAGTTCTATTACCGCGGTTTTATTATTTTGAATCACCTGAAGGAAGTAAACTCCTTTTTCTATGGAAGACGTATTTATTTTTTGCTGATACAAACCAGCGCCTTTGTTTCCGCTACCTTTCCAAATCGTTCTTCCCAACGCGTCAAATAAACGTAAATTATAGTTACCGGCCTCACCTGATATGTTAACTAAAATCGAATTGGTAAATGGATTCGGATAAGCTTTTACACCAACTTGTAATTCAGTGTTATCAAGTCCCATCGCTAACCGTTCATTAGTACTATCCGAAGCAATAATGCCGGGCGTAATCGCGGCAGCATTGAGGTTCGCTGTCCTAAGTTGCGTAGAATTTAGATACAATGCTGATGAAGGAATCAATTGCTTAGATATTCCCGGACCTGCATAACTCACTTTCAAAACTTTGCCTCCTGTCTGGTTGAAATAGCCCACTGATATTGTATGCATCCCTGCTTTCAATTTGATGGTGCCCGAATTTTGCTGCTCACCATGCGGCCCGTCATTATTGACTACCCTAACTCCATCAATATACAAATTACTGCCATCATCAGAGGAAGTATAAAAAGTATATTGACCATCAGACGGCACATTGATATATCCTGTAAAATTAATAGCAAATTGTTGGGCCCTATTGGCTACGGATATATCAAAATTAGTAACAGTACCTGTTTTAACCGGGGTTACCGTAGTGAAATCAGGTACCGCGTCGTAGTTAGTAGCTTCATAATATTGATAATTTAGTCCATTGACCGTATTGGACGGCTGTGAGGCAGCAAAGAAATTACTATTCGACACCTGGTACAGCGCCGACGAAGGAACCAGTTGTTTAGATACTCCGGGCCCTGCATAACTCACCTGCAAAACCTTTCCCCCTGTCTGGTTGAAATAGCCCACTGATATAGCATGCATGCCTGCCTGCAATCCTATAGTGCCTGAATTTTCCTGCTGACCGTGTGGGCCATCATTATTTGCTACCTGAACGCCATCAATGTATAACTTGCTGCCGTCATCCGACGAAATGTAAAAAGTATACTTACCATCAGACGGTACATTAATATAACCAGTGAAATTGAGCGCAAATTGTTCCGCCCGGTTTGCTACTGATATATCGAAATTGGTTGCATTACCTGTTGTAACCGGGGTAACCGTAGTAAAATCAGGTACCGCATTGTAGTTAGCAGCTTCATAATATTGGTAATTTAGTCCATTGACTATATTGGATGTATTCACTGCCGGTAGCAAAGCATTGGCTATATACAACGCTGATGAAGGAATCAGTTGTTTAGATACTCCGGGCCCTGCATAACTCACCTGCAAAACTTTGCCTCCTGCCTGGTTGAAATAGCCTACTGATATAGCATGCATACCCGCTTGCAATCCTATAGTGCCTGAATTTTCCTGCTGACCGTGCGGCCCGTCATTATTTACTACCTGAACTCCATCAATATACAAATTACTGCCATCATCCGATGAAGTATAAAAAGTATATTTACCATCAGACGGCACATTAATATAACCTGTGAAATTGAGCGCAAATTGTTCCGCCCTGTTTGCTACTGATATATCGAAATTGCTCCCATTACCTGTTTTAACCGGGGTAACCGCAGTAAAATCAGGTACCGCATTGTAGTTAGCAGCTTCATAATATTGGTAGTTTAGTCCATTGACTGTATTGGATGTATTCACTGCCGGTAGCAAAGCATTGGCTATATACAAAGCTGATGAAGGAATCAATTGCTTGGATACTCCGGGACCTGCATAACTCACTTGCAAAACTTTGCCCCCGGTCTGGTTGAAATAGCCTACTGAGATAGCATGCATACCCGCTTGCAATCCTATAGTGCCTGAATTTTCCGCCTGACCGTGCGGCCCGTCATTATTTACTACTTTAACTCCGTCAATATACAAATTACTGCCATCATCGGATGAAGTATAAAAAGTATATTGGCCATCAGACGGCACATTAATATAACCAGTGAAATTGAGCGCAAATTGTTCCGCCCTGTTTGCTACTGATATATCGAAATTGCTCCCATTACCTGTTTTAACCGGGGTAACCGCAGTAAAATCAGGTACCACATTGTAGTTAGCAGCTTCGTAATATTGGTAACCTATTCCATTAACCGGATTGGATGGATTTACTGCCGGTAACAAAGCATTAGCTATATACAAAGCTGATGAAGGAATCAGTTGTTTAGATACTCCGGGCCCTGCATAACTCACCTGCAAAACTTTGCCCCCGGTCTGGTTGAAATAGCCCACTGAGATAGCATGCATACCTGCTTTCAATCCTATAGTGCCTGACTTTTCCTCCTGACCGTGCAGCCCGTCATTATTGACTACCTGAACTCCATCAATATACAAATTACTGCCATCATCAGACGAAGTATAAAAAGTATACTGGCCATCTGAAGGCACATTAATATACCCAGTGAAGTTGAGCGCAAATTGTTCCGCCCGGTTTGCTACTGATATATCGAAATTGCTCCCGTTATCTGTTTTAACCGGGGTAACAGCAGTAAAATCAGGTACCGTACTGTAGTTAGCAGATTCATAATATTGATACCCCATTCCATTAACCGGATTGGATGGATTTACTGCTGGTAGCAGATTAATTGCCAATGCTCCGTTGCGAATCAATACGGCAGAAGAATATGGAGCCAAAGTAATTGAACCGTTGTAATTATTGCTTTTTACATCGATGTAATTCGCATCCAAAGAAATGGTTTTTGATTGACTGGTAGAATTATATTCAAATCGAATATCATTAACGTCCGTAATAGATTTGGGCGATTGTTTTGAATTAGCATCCATTCCTGTAATAGCTTGCCATTGTGATAAACCAAAATTTCCATTGCCAATATTCTGTTGACTTGTAATGGCTGTCAAATCATTTATTGGTTTTGCATAATAATTGTAATCAATTGTTCCAAAGCTGGTAACATTATTATTCCCATTAGGATCTGCATAATATTTGAGTGAGCACTGATTAGTATTTCTTGCAAAAAAGATATTATTTGTAACCGTATTGCTACGGACATAACTCGTAAAATCTCCGGCATCAGCCTGTACAAAAAAGTTACCATTACCCCAACCGGGTATTCCATTATTGTAAAGAGTATTATTAGTTACAGTAACACTTTTTGTATCATGAAGATTAATACCAGCACCAGTACAATTTGCGACCGTATTATTTGTGATGGTAATATTGGTTCCGAAATCATCAATGAATATTCCATAAGCCGCTTGTTCTTTATCGGGTGCACCCCCATTAATATTTCCAACGGAGTTCAAAATAATATTTCCATCTATTATTTTTCCAGTCTGGTTTTTATAACCGGTATAAATAGCACCGCCGTCATCCCTTACCATGTCTGAATGATTAACCAAATTATTACGGATTTCAATGCCGTTTCCTGAAAATTCGATTCCGTTATATGCACTGCTATCAATTGAATTGTACTGTACTATAGAATTAGGAGCGGAAATAATCATAGCGCTACTGCTATAGTCGTTTGGCTTATATGCAGAGATAATTCCTGACCCCACTATTGTATTGCCCTTTATAGATAATGCATTAGTACTGCCCGTGGAACATATTGAACTGCTTCCGCAATTTGAAAAAGTATTATTATTTATAGTTCCGCTTTGTATACCGCCGCCAGCCAATACTAATCCTTCTAACCCTGTATAAGAAATATCACTATTAGTAAGCGAAAAAATTAAATTACCCATTATCCGGATAGCATTCGTATTAGCCCCTTTGAATACCAGGTTATCTATACTTGTACCGTTAACCGCAGGTAAATTGGAGTTTAAATTAAACAACGTTTCCACGGTTGAAACCTGCACATTGACGGGCATTCCAATGCTATAAATACTTATTTTCCTGGTTGAAGGATTATAGTACCACTCGTTCTGAACGTCTAGCGTTTGTATGCTATTTTGTATAAAAAATCCCCAACCATCCGCAATACCGCTGGACTGACCGGAGTAACTAACACTACTTCCACTTTGACTTGAAATGGTTTCTTTGTCATAGGTCCAACTATTTGTTCTCACAACCACATCAGCGCCAGTCCAATTGGGTCCGCCGCTTAAATTACTACTTGTTATAGAAGTATTTCCTGAACCTGAGCCTGAATGAGATTGGAAATTAAAAAAATTAGGAAGATAAGGATAAGAATTACTTCCATTTGGATACCTACCCATTGGCGTATTTACGCCGTTTATAACCACCATTTTTAAAGAAGACAATGACGATACTGCATTGCTGCTTTCCCATATATTACCGCCAAGGTTTTTCCAGGAAGTAACACTGGCAAAACCGGTAATCACCGGTTTTGCACCAGAACCATAAGCTCCATAAGTGATGGGGTTACCAGAAGAGCCTGAATTGGAAGCATTAATGCTCCCATAAAAAGTATCGCCCCTATTAAACAATATATTATCGCCGGGAGCAAAATTTTTGAAAGAATTTACTTGATTAAGTGTTTGCCAGGGGGAAGAAGAACTGGTTCCCGAATTAGCATCGTTTCCCGAATTAGAAACATAATAAGTCGTTGCATTCGCGGAAAAACTAAAAATAATGAGCAAAAAAAGAACAAATGGTGAGGTAAAGGATTTGTTTAGCATTTTTGATTCGCTTTTAACGTGGATTATAAAGTATTAGAGATTATATAATATTTGCCTTGCTTAATTATAAGATTTGGCATGATATTTTAATTAAATAGATTCTATATGTTGCTGGAAACTATTTTGAGCAATAATCAGCTGAAATTTTGAAGTAATTAGTTTTAAAAAAGGGAATGACATTGGTATTTCGGTTCTTGATTTTGGATTGTGTTTAGCGATTTAAAAATTACCCTCTTTAATAGGCAATTTCTATGCCATTATTAGCCTTTTGTCCAAAAAATTCCACAGAATTCCCCACATTATAATATTTAAATTAAGTTATTTGTATTTAACATTGATTATAAGAAATATACAAAATAATAATTTTACATAATATTAATAAATAATAATTGCGATAAATTTTAAAAGACCACGATTTTAGTTTAAGCTCAATAATTTCGGCAGAATCTTAGCTAAACACCTGCAATTAATTCGAACAGAAGACTATTCGTGGCGCCTTCCCAAAGAAAATATTTCAGATTGCTAATTGAATTACATTTTTGCTTTTATTTGTACTAATTTGAACAGGTTCTTTAACCATTAAATAATTTCCCAAACGGTAATAAATTATGCCAGTCAGTAACAATTTTTCAGATTCACTTGAGAAAATCCCTGTAGAAATTTTCGAAACGCCACAAAAAGGTTCAGAATATGTTGCCCAAATGATATCAGTTTTGATTCGTGAAAAAAATGCCCAGGGTAAAAAGGCTGTAATTGGTCTGGCCACGGGATCCACGCCAAAAACATTGTATGCCGAACTGGTTCGTATGCATAATGAAGAAGGGCTCAGTTTTAAGAATGTAATTACTTTCAATCTGGATCAATATTATCCCATGGAAGCTGATGCGCTCAACAGCTATCATTATTTTATGCGCAAATATTTGTTTGAGCAAACCGATATAGACCCCAATAATTATTTTCTTCCTAACGGTATGATTCCGAAAGATAAAATCAAAGAACATTGTGCAGATTACGAAAGAAAGATTGATGAAGCGGGTGGTATAGATCTCCAGATACTTGGAATAGGAATCAACGGTCATATTGGTTTTAATGAACCGGGCTCTCCTGTATATTCAAAAACAAGATTAATTGCTCTGGACACCTCTACACGGGTGGCCAATTCTCAGGAATTCGGAAATATTTCTGAAGTGCCCCGTATGGCGATCAGTATGGGAATCAGCACAATCATGAAATCCAAAAAGATTATTTTGATGGCATGGGGTAAAACAAAAGCACCGGTCATTCAAAAAGCTGTGGAAGGAAAACCCACCGAAGAAATTCCCGCGTCACTTTTGCAACATCATGATGACTGTTCGTTTGTTTTAGATCAATTTGCCGCCTCGGATTTGACGAAATTTAAGTCGCCGTGGCTAACGGGCGAATGCGAATGGACTCCGCAGATTATTAAACGAGCCGTGATTAACATGGCTATGCAATTGAACAAGCCTGTTCTGAGTCTGACAGATCATGATTATAACGAATTTGGATTGAGCGATCTTCTTGTCGAAAAAGGGAATGCCTACGAAATTAACCTGGAAGTTTATTACATGCTTCGCGATTCTATCACCGGGTGGCCTGGCGGAAAACCGAATACGAATATTCCGGGACACCCTGAAAGAGGCGAACCTTATCCTAAAAGAGTAATCATTTTCTCTCCACACCCCGATGATGATATAATCAGTATGGGTGGCACTTTCATGCGATTGCATGATCAGGGTCACGATGTTAACGTAGCCTACCAAACCAGCGGCAACATCGCAGTTACGGATGAATTTGTAACCAGGTTTCTCGATTTCGCCGTGGGCTTCGAAAAAATATTCCATATAGATGACACGATCAGCAAAAAAGTTTTTGAAACGTCTTCTAAATTTATAAAAGATAAAAAAACAACTGAACAAGATAGTCCTGAAATAAGGGAGATAAAAGGATTAATACGCCGCTGCGAAGCGCGCGCCACCTGCAAATACGTAGGGTTGAGCGATGACCAAATTCATTTTATGAACCTGCCGTTTTATGAGACGGGAACCATTGAAAAAAATCCCATGGGCCCGGAAGACATTGACATAACGGTTAAGCTTATCCGAAAAATAAAGCCGCAGCAGATTTTTTGCGCCGGCGACCTGGCTGATCCGCATGGTACTCATAAAGTTTGCCTTGACATCGTCTTTGCGGCATTGGATGTCATCAGAAATGAACCGGACAACGATTGGTTGAAGGATTGCTATATTTGGCTGTATAAAGGTGCATGGGAAGAGTGGAATATCAGCGAAATAGAAATGGCAGTACCTATGAGTCCTGAGCAGGTAAGAAAAAAACGCTACGGGATTTTCATCCATCAATCACAAAAAGATTCTGTTCCATTCCAGGGGAGCGATGAAAGAGAGTTTTGGCAAAGAGCTGAAGAACGTAATGCCAACACCGCCAATATGTATGCAAGTCTTGGGCTTACAAAATACGCCGCCATGGAGGCTTTTGTACGGTGGAAAGAGTAATTATTAGAACGGATAATTAAAAATCACTAATATTTGTTTGCTTACCGCATTTTGGGCTGAAAGCGAAACGATGAGCCGAAGGAAGTGGAACACAAATCTGCGTTATTTGTTTGTTTACTGCTTTGAGCATTTAGCCCGATCATTGAAAACATTTAGCGAATTATTAATAGATACATTTTGATTGCTCATTATATCTTTGCCCGATAATGAGAAGACTGGTTGCATTTATTTTATTGGTTTCTCACATGAATACGTCCATGTTTATGCCGCAGGCTCCGGAAGCTGATGTGTATGATTCAAACGGGAATCAATTGGATGATATCACCAGCGTTGTCGAATTGATTCGTGTTGAGCTCGGCTTTGATCATCATGCTGATGATGAAAATAATGATAGCGGGCAAAATTTTCATATCGTAAATTTTTACGAATACGCTTATCAGCCTTTCTATTCGAAATTGAATAATGAACAATTCTCAAAACAGAAAGAGACCTTTCCCGATTTTACCGAATCCAAAATTCCTTCCATCTCGTACGACATTTTAGTTCCTCCTCCCAAAGCTTAATTTCCTTCAAAAGCGACTCCGCTTTATACTAATTATTATTACAAAGGATTTTCTATGCCCTTGATGAAACAGTTGACACTACAGCATACTGTTTCGTTGTAATTACATTGATCTATCATTAAACAATTGAAATGAAGAAAGCGCGTTTATTCTTGATTTTCGTCCTGTTTGCACTCCATTGTTTTTCACAGGATACATTATCATTTCTACACCAGGACACTTTAAAACTAACATTAAAGCAGGCAGAAACAGCCTTCCTCAATAATAACCTGGATCTGATCGCACAGAAATACAGCATTGATTCTGCGAAGGCTACTGTTATTACTGCTAAACTTTATGACAACCCCAATTTTTCTTATTCTAATGCGCTATATAATTTCAGCACTCACAATTTCTTCGAGCCCGAAATGCAAGTGCAGGCATCGCAACTCATAAGGCTCGCAGGCAAAAGAAATAAGTCTATTAATCTTGCAACGTCCGGAATCGATATCGCGCAATTTCAATTTTATGATCTTCTGAGAACATTGCGATTTGCGTTAAGAAGTGATTTTTATAATATTTATTTTTTAGAGCAATCTTCCAAACTGTACCAAATCGAAATCTCGTCCCTCCAGGCAATGGTACCCGCTTTTGATGACGAGGTCAAGAAAGGATTTATGGCGCCGGTAGATGCGCTTCGAATCAAATCTCAGTTATATACACTCCAGGCTGAATATGATAACCTTCAAACAACTATTAATAATTTACAGGTCGAATTTAAATTATTAATACGTTCCAATCCTTCCGAATATTTAATACCGTTGGCTGAATTTCCAAACCTTAAAAGTGAAGTAGTTTCTACCACCAATTATCAATCCTTAGTTGATTCAGCCCTTGTAAATCGTCCGGATTTAAAGACATTAAACGCTAATATCGTTTTCAGCAACTACAATCTAAAATTACAACAGGCGTATGCCAAGCCAGACATCACGATCAATGCAAACTATGATAGACTGGGTAGCTATGTGCAGGATTACAATGGGATAGGTGTCTCTCTTCCGTTGCCTTTTTTTAACAGGAACCAGGGAAATATTCAAAACGCAAGAATACAAACCGAGGTCAATAAAGTAGCGTTTGAAAGCGGGCTTGAAAAAGTAAAAAATGAAGTGACTACCAACTATATAAATGCTGCACGCTCTGAAAAACTATTGATGGGTTTTGATCCGGCATTTGAACAGGACATGGAAAATATCATCGGCCAGGTAACAATCAATTTTCAAAAAAAGAATATTACCATGCTTGAATTTTTAGATTTCTATGATTCATATAAAGAAAATGTTTTGCAATTGAACCAACTGCGTTTCAACAAAATAAGCGCGCTGGAACAACTTAATTTCTCAATAGGAAAAATAATTTTTAATCAATAAAAATCCTGGTTTTTAAAACAATTAAATTGAATTACGATGACCCGAATAAATATATCTTCTCTTTTATTGATTGGTATGATTGTCATTTCCAGTTGTAAATCTGATCCAAAAAATACTGACGAAAAGCAACAATTTGTAATCTCAGATTCATTATTGAAAACCTTACAAATTGATAGTGTTGTAAAATGCCCTCTTGTAAATGCGCTGACGCTTACCGGCAAAGTATCTTTCAATGAAGATAAAGTAGCAAGAATATTTCCGATGGTAAGTGGAAATATCACTGGCGTTACGGTACAATTGGGAGATCACGTGAATGCGGGCCAAAGGTTGGGCATAATAAGAAGTGATGAGATGGCTGGCTATGGAAACGATCTTGTTACCGCAAAAACAAATCTGCTGATTGCAAAGAAAAACCTGGATGCTTCTGAAGATATGTACAAAAGTGGATTACTTTCTGAAAAAGATTTTACTACCGCACAGGAACTGTACAAACAGTCCGAATCTCAATTAAACAGGTCTAATGAAGTACTTCAGATCAACGGCGGAAATACCAATGGTGAGTTTATGGTAAAATCTCCGATAAGCGGTTTTATTGTTGAAAAACAAATTAATAACAACATGGCCATCCGACCTGATAATACCAGCGACCTTTTCACTGTTTCCGATTTAAAAGATGTTTGGGTAATTGCAAACGTTTATGAATCAAACATCAGCCAGGTTCATCTCGGAGACTCCGTTGATGCAACTACACTCTCCTACCCCGGAAGAATATTTCGGTGCAAGGTTGATAAAATCTTAAATGTACTGGACCCTACCAATAAAGTAATGAAAGTGAGAATCGTATTGACCAATTCTGATTATGCTTTAAAACCTGAAATGTTTGCAAGCGTTACGGTTGTAAATAAGACCAACAACGAAACGCTTTGCATCCCTGCAAGTTCTTTAATATTTGAAAACAGTCAATATTACGTTTTGGTTTATAAAAGTCAATCAGACGTAAAGATTACCCCGGTGGAGGTCATTGGCACCAATGGAGATAAAAGCTATATCTCTGGCGGTGTGCAGGTCGGCGACAAAATAATCGGATCAAATGCAGTTTTAATTTATACCGCATTGAACTCTTAAATGTAAAAAAATATTCATGCTAAAGATTCTCAAATTAATCATAGCTTTTTCATTGAAGCGAAAATATTTTATATTATTCGCTACCATGGTCCTTCTAATCGGAGGCATTATTACATTCAAAAATATGCCGATAGAAGCATTCCCGGATGTAACCAATACAGAGATCACTATCATCACCCAATGGCCTGGAAGAAGTGCGGAAGAAATAGAAAAATTCATCACCATTCCGATTGAAATTTCTATGAACCCTGTTCAAAAGAAAACAAGCCTCCGGTCGACAAGTGTCTTTGGACTTTCTTATGTGAAACTCATTTTTGAAGACAATGTTACTGACGAACAGGCAAGAATGCAGGTGAATAATTTATTGGCTAATGCTGAACTTCCAACCGGTATTGTTCCTTCTATTCAACCACCTACCGGGCCGACCGGAGAGATTTACCGGTATACGCTAAGAAGTAAAACCCGGGACGTACGGCAATTGAAAACATTGCAGGATTGGGTAGTTGACAGACAATTGAGGTCCGTTCCAGGTGTGGCAGATGTGGTAAGTTTTGGCGGCGAGACAAAAGCTTACGAAATACAGGTAGATCCGGGCAAATTAAGCAATCTTGGGATTTCCGCATTGGATGTTTATAATGCCGTTACTAAAAGCAATATCAATATCGGCGGTGATGTAATCAATGTAAATAACCAGGCTTACGTGGTTCGCGGAATTGGTTTATTAAATGATATCAATGAAATAAAAAACATCATTATTGAAAATGTAAATGGAATTCCCGTTTTAGTTAAAGACATTGCCAATGTAACTATCTCCAACATCCCGCGATTGGGACATGTAGGAAGAACAGATGCCATAGACTCAGCAGGCAACCGGGAGATCCGTGATAATGATGATGCTGTGGAGGCAATTGTGTTAATGCGCAAAGGTGAAAACCCAACCGAAGTAATCAATGCCCTGAAAACAAGAGTGGAAAAAATTAACGACCAGGTATTGCCCCGGGACACTAAAATCGTACCCTATTATGACAGGACAAACCTGATACAATATTCTACGGGAACCGTATTGCATAACCTTGTTGAAGGTATTTTATTAGTAACATTGATGGTATCTCTCTTTATGTTCAACTGGCGCACAACATTAATCGTGTCTATCGTCATTCCGCTTTCGCTGTTGTTTGCATTTATTTGTTTACGATTGATGAATATGTCCGCAAACCTTTTATCTCTGGGTGCAATTGACTTCGGGATTATCATAGACGGTTCGGTGGTGATGGTCGAGGGGATTTTTGTAATCCTCGACCAAAAGGCAAAAGATTTTGGAATGGAGCGTTTCAATAAGTTGAGTAAACTGGGGATTATAAAAAATAACGGGGCCCAATTAGGCAAGGCAATTTTCTTTGCGAAACTGATCATTATCGCCGCATTAGTTCCTATTTTTTCTTTTCAAAAGGTAGAAGGAAAATTATTTTCTCCCTTAGCATATACATTAGGATTTGCATTGCTTGGAGGGCTTATTATTACACTCACATTAGTACCTGTTCTTATCAGTTTGCTTTTAAAAAAAAATATACGCGAAAAACACAACCCGGTTGTAAATTTTCTAAATCGATTTATGATGTTTGGGTTTGATTTTTCATTCAGGTATAGGCGCATCGCCGCCGTATCTTCAATCATTGTTATCGTCTTCGGACTTTTTTGTTTCAAATTTTTGGGCACAGAATTTTTGCCGGAACTTGATGAAGGCTCTATTTGGCTACGGGTGCAATTACCTTACAGCATCTCGTTAGATAAATCAGTTGCTGTAGCGACGCAGGTACGTGAAAAAATGATCGCGTTTCCACAGGTAAAAACAATAGTTTCTCAGACCGGCAGGCCCGATGATGGTACTGACGTAACCGGCTTTTACAACAATGAATTTGATGTGATTCTTTACCCGGAAGACAGCTGGAAACCGCACATTTCAAAGCAAGCATTAATAGATAAAATGAACAAAAGCTTATCAGTAATCCCTGGCGCTGATCTCAACTTTTCGCAACCAATCTCCGACAATATCGAGGAAGCCGTTTCCGGAGTAAAAGGCTCCATTGTGGTAAAAATATTCGGTGATTCTTTGAACTATATGGAGGGCAAAGCAAATGAAGTATATAATGTATTGAAAGATATAAACGGCATTTCCGACCTTGGAGTAATCAAAAATATCGGGCAGCCTGAACTGGACATAGATCTCGATCAGCAAAAGATGGCTTTGTATGGCGTGGCCACTGCAGATGCTAATGCAGTTATAGAGATGGCTATTGGTGGTAAAGCAGCTTCGCAATTGTACGAAGGCATACGGAGGTTCGATATACGGTTACGGATACCCGAAGAATACAGGAAATCCGAAAAAGATATTGGCAACCTGATGGTACCCACACAAAGCGGGTCAAAAGTGCCGGTAAAAGAAATCGCTAATATTACCACAAAAACCGGCCCCTGCCTCATCTTCCGGGACGACAATGAACGATATTCCGCCGTAAAATTTTCGGTTCGTGGAAGAGATATGGGAAGTGCAATAAAGGAAGCGCAACAAAAAATGAATCAAATCGTAAAATTAAAAACCGGCTATAACATGGTGTGGCAGGGAGATTTTGAGAATGAGCAACGCGCTTCCAAACGACTACAGGAAGTAGTTCCTATCAGTTTGCTACTTATTTTCATTTTGCTGTTTACCATGTTTGGAAATTTTAAAGATGCAGGATTGGTATTCTTAAATGTACCATTCGCAATCGTTGGTGGCATAGCCGCATTATTTATTACCGGAACCAATTTCAGTATTTCTGCAGGCATCGGATTCATCGCCTTGTTTGGTATTTGTATATTGTTTGGCGTTTTGATTATAACGGAGATAAAACAAAATCTTGAAAAGTCGAAAAAGGGGCGCCAGGTTTCATTAATCAGAGCTATTCGCTCTGGTGTGCATTCCCGTGTGCGCCCGGTAATGATGACTGCTTTGATGGCGGCAGTAGGTCTATTGCCTGCGGCAATGTCACACGGAATTGGCTCCGAAAGCTCACGGCCGCTGGCTCGTGTGGTAATAGGCGGAATAATATGCGCCATGTTTTTTTCAATATGGATATTCCCCATTTTCTTTGCGCGCTCCTATAGAAAATTTGATCCGCGGCATAATGAGGAGAAGGATAATCATGATGAAAAAAATATTCAGAAGATATAGAACGTTGATAAAACGGAGAAGATAAAATGAACGGCAATAAATTATTTAATAGAAAATTCAGAAAGCACTTTTCTAATAAAATAATATTTGCCTTTTTTTTCTCAGTTAGCCTGGGTAGCTTTTTAAATGTAAAGGCGCAAACAAAGAATGAGCCCATTTTATTAAATCCATCAGATGGTGCTTATATATAAACAAATGAGAAATCCAGCTCATCTCTGATCAGGCGCCTTTAAGCTTTGGTTAACCGCACAAGTTGTTTTACGAAATAACCCTTTTTGCTCTCTTTCTCTGGCCATCAATATTGGGCAACAATCCCGTTATAATCCCTATCAGCGGAAGGAAAGCACAAATATGAAACACATATATGATACTCGTTTTATCAGCGAGATTGCCGAGTAGCGCGGAACCGATTCCACCCATGCCAAAAGCAAAGCCAAAAAATAACCCGGATACTAACCCTATTTTACCGGGAATTAATTCCTGTGCGTACACCAATATTGCTGAGAACGCCGATGACAATATCAGGCCTATCGGAACGATCAAAATACCGGTCCAAAATAAATTGGCAAAAGGCAATAAAATCGAAAAAGGCGCTGTACCCAGTATGGAAAACCAGATTACATATTTTCGGCCAAACCGGTCGCCCAACGGACCTCCAATCATCGTGCCGCAGGCTACAGAAAAAAGGAATACAAACAGATAAATTTGAGAAGTTTGAATATCAACGTGAAACTTATTAATAAGATAAAAAGTAAAATAACTGGTAAGGCTGGCGAGATAAAAGTATTTTGAAAAAATCAGCACTAATAAAATTACAACTGAAAAAGCAACTTTCCTTTTTGAAAATGAAGGATGCCACACGGGTGCTTTATTTTTTTTCTTTGAGAGGTAAATCAATACAGAATTCTTATACCAATTGCCTACTTTGGTCAAAATGAATATCGCCAATAATGCGATCAGGGAAAACCATACAATGCTTATTTGTCCATGCGGTACAATGATCCATGCAGCAAGCAATGGACCGATAGAACTTCCAAGATTCCCTCCCAATTGGAAAATCGATTGAGCAAGACCCGGTTGATCACCCGCAGCTGCATGGGCCATTCTTGATGATTCAGGATGAAAAATGGACGAGCCAATACCAATCAGTGCTACAGAAATGATGACTACGTAAAAATGATTAGACATGGATAAAATCACCAACCCGATTAGTGTAAACGCCATTCCGATGGCAAGCGAATAAGGTTGGGGCTTTTTATCAGTATACGATCCCACGAAAGGCTGCAAGATAGACGCAGCTATTTGAAAAGTAAATGTAATCAACCCAACCTTTGCAAATGATAAATGATAATTGCTTTTTAAGATCGGATAAATTGAAGGAATTAAAGATTGTATCGTATCGTTTAATAAATGAGAAAAACTGATCGCAAATAAAATCGGATATATTGTTTTTTGCAGGCCAGCTT
>Ga0164241_10003574_pt1 | contig 15550 bp, 15 predicted proteins | sample OricomyardsoilBY_FD_108780 | JGI IMG/M metagenome (GOLD analysis project Ga0164241, IMG submission 108780) | Backyard soil microbial communities from Emeryville, California, USA - Original compost - Back yard soil (BY) | ecosystem: Environmental > Terrestrial > Soil > Unclassified | place: USA... | reverse complement strand
TCCCGGGAGGGCTTAGTCGAGTGAGGAGAGGAAATCGGCGAGCTCGTTGAGCTTCTTCGGCGGCAGGTCGCGGAAGGAAGGCATGATACCGGGGCCGATTTCGACCGAGCGCAGGATCGCCGCGCGGGGGATGCGCTGGGCGATGTGGGTCAGTTCCGGTCCCGGGCCGTTGTTGCCGTTCTCGCCGAGCTTGTGGCAGGCGAGGCAGCCGACGCCGGCGACGACCTCCTTGCCGGCCTCGTAGCGCGGCGCGACCTCCATCTCGATCTCGGTCGGCGAACCGCCGGTGGCGCCGAGGAAGCTGAGGTAGGCCATCGCGATGATGGTCATGATGCCCGCCGTGGTGGCGATCGGACGGCGGATCGGGTTGCGCTCCGGGCCGCGGTCGTAGAACGGCAGGAGGAGCAGGAGCACCATGCAGATCGTCGGGATCCCGATCGTCGCGATCGGGACCAGCTCCGGCGGCTTGATCACGCGCAGGAGCTCGAAGAGGAAGAAGAAGTACCACTCCGGCCGCGGCACGTAGGTAGTCGACGTCGGGTCCGCCTTGGGGCCCTGCTCGGCGCCGAGGAGGACCGACATGAGGATGATCACGCCGACGACCAGCACCATCATCGCCGAATCCTTCAGCACCGCGTAGGGGAAGAAGGGCTTGCCCTTCTTCTTCAGCAGCTCGTACTCCTCGAGGTATGCCTGCTTGTCTGCTGGCTTCATGAGGCTGGCGTAGCTCCGTTGCCCTCAGCGCCGGCGTTGAGCTGGGATGCAGGGGTCGCGGCCTTGGGCTTCTCCGCTTTCAGCCAGGGCGGCGCGGTCGTGCCGAGCTTGACCACCAGGTAGAGGTGGGCGCCGATCAGGGCGATGATCGCGCCGGGAACGAGCAGCATGTGGATCGCGTAGAAGCGCGAGAGCGTCGTCGCCCCCAGCTCAGGACCGGCGCGCAGGAAGTCGCTCAGGTACGGCCCGACGACCGGGCCGGTGCCGTTGATGTTGATGCCGACCACGGAGGCCCAGAAGGAGCGCTGGTCGAAGGGCAGCAGGTAGCCGGTGAAGGCCATCGTCATCGTCAGGATCAGCAGCACGACGCCGATCACCCAGTTGAGCTCGCGTGGGTACTTGTAGGCACCGAAGAAGAAGGTGCGGCCCATGTGCAGGAAGACCAGGATCACCATCACGCTCGAGCCCCACTTGTGCATCCCGTGGACCAGGGCGCCGAGGAAGACGTCGTTGTTGATGTGGGCGATCGAGGCGTAGGCCTGGGTGGTCGACGGCGTGTAGAACATCGCCAGGAAGACCCCGGTGATCGCCTGCGAGACGAAGGCGATCAGGGTCGCCGAGCCGAGCGTGTAGAACCAGTTGGTCCCCTTCGGCACCTTGCGGTAGAGCATCCCGGTAAGGAAGCCGGAGGCAGCGGTGCGCTGGTCGACCCAGGCGAGCACGTCGACCGGCGCTTCGACGGCGCGGTCGGTGAGCCGTTTGGCGTCGGAAGGACGCTCGGGCGGGGAGCTCTTCAGATCGGCCGGAGCCGGCCCACTGGCGCCATTGCCCTCGCCCGGCTTGGCCGGTTTGCGAAGTGGGGCGGGAATCAGGGAATCGAGTTTCATCGTCGTCTAGTCGCCTCAGCCGCTCGGCGGCGGGAAGGTGGACGGACGCGGCGGGTACAGATACTCCCAGATGCCACCGGTGAACTCGCCAGGGTCGCGAGCGCGGACCGGCTCGAGCTGGGAGGTGACGCTGAAGCGAGGCCCGAGCTCAACCTGGCCGTCGCGGATGCGGGTCTGGAACTGGTCGAGGGGACGCACCGGCGGTCCGCCGATCCGCTTGCCCTGGAAGTCGTATACGCCGCCGTGACAGGGGCAGATGAAGTTGCCTGCCGCCTCGACGAAGCGGACCGGGCAGCCGAGGTGGACGCAGCGATTGGAGACCGCGATGAAGGCCTTGGGGTCCTCGTCGAACAGCTTGGAGCCTTTGCGGACGTAGGCGGTCGTCTTGCCGGCGTCGCCGATCCCCTCCGTCTCGGTGAAGACGACCTGGCGGTAGGTGTCCTCGACGAAGTCGCCAACCGGGCCGACTCCCTCCCAGCGCTCCTTGCCGCGATGGAAGATCGGCGCCACGGCAAAGCCGACGGCGGGCAGGACGATCGCGGCGCCAGCGATCCCGCCCAGGCCCTGGACGGCGACCGTGAAGGCCCGGCGGCGCGTCATCGACTCGCCCTCGAAGTAGCCGGGTGGATCGGGCTGCGGCCGTGCCGTCGCCTCGGCCCCGTTTTGCTTGTCCGTTTCGTCGCTCAACAGCTTGCCTCAGGAAGACCGGAGTCTATTGACTCAGGCCACAGGGCGGTCGCCATGGTCCTCGCCGCCGATCGCCAGCGCCGAGGCTCGCCAAAGTGCCGGCACCTCCCCCACGCGGCCCTCGGCATGGAGCTGGGCGCAGCGGCCGATCAACTCGGCCAGAACGGCGACGGCCTCGGCGTCGCCGAGCGCGGCGAGCCGCTCGATGCCGAGCGCGTAGAGATAGTCGCCGGCGAGCAGGGCGAGGTCGTCGTCGTGGCCACGCAGCACCCGCGGCTCACCGTAATGGAGCAGGTAGGCCTCGCGAACCGCCTCGACGACGAGCGCGTACTCGCCGGGCGCGGCGGCGGAACGTGGGCCGAGAGCGGCAAGCAGGCCGAAGACCGGGCGCTCGTCCGGCTCGACCACGTGCGGAGAGATCGGCGTGTCCTCCTCGCGCAGAACAGCGGCGAGCAGGCCGAGGGCTTCTCCCGGATCCGAGCCCACCGCTCAGCCCAGCGTCTCGTCGAGTGCCACGGCGGCGGCTTCGAGGGTCCGGTCGATCGCCGCCTCGTCGTGGGCGAGCGAGACGAACCAGGCCTCGAACTGAGAAGGGGGCGGGTAGATGCCGGCTTCGAGGAGGGCGCGGCAGAAGCGCGCGTGAGCATCGAGGTCGCAGGCCGAGGCGACGGCAAAGTCGCCGACCGGCGTCTCACTGAAGAAGAGGGTGACGAGGCCGGGGGCCGAGGCGACCTGCAGGGGGCGATCGGCGGTCAGCTCGGCGAAACCCGCGGCAAACCTGTCGGTCAGCTCGGCGAGGCGGCGATAGGCGTCGGCGTCGAGCTCGCGCAAGGTGGCCAGCCCCGCGGCGGTGGCAAGTGGGTTGCCGGAAAGCGTGCCGGCCTGGTAGACGTCGCCGGCCGGGGCGATCCGCTCGAGCAGCTCGCGGCGACCGGCGAAAGCCGCCGCCGGCAGGCCGCCGCCGATCACCTTGCCGAGCACGGTCAGGTCCGGTTCGACGCCGTAGAGCTGCTGAGCTCCGCCACGGGCGACGCGGAAGCCGCTGATCACCTCGTCGAAGACAAGCAGGGTGCCGGCGGAGGCGGTGACGACGCGGAGGAACTCGAGAAAGCCCTCGGCCGGGGGGACGACCCCCATGTTGGCGGCGATCGGCTCGGCGAGCAGGGCGGCGACGTCGTGGTCGCGCAGCGCCTGCTCCACCGCCGCGCGATCGTTCCACGGCACGACCACGGTCGTGGCGGCCTGGGCAGCGGTCACGCCAGGGCTGCCCGGGATGGCCAGCGTCGCCATTCCCGACCCGGCCTCGGCGAGCAGACCGTCGGAGTGGCCGTGGTAGGCGCCGGCGAACTTGACCACGACCTCGCGTCCGGTGGCGGCGCGGGCGAGGCGCAGGGCGCTCATCGCCGCCTCGGTGCCGGAGCTGGTCATCCGCACCATCTCAGCCGAGGGAACGCGGGCGACGATCTCCTCGGCAAGCTCGACCTCGGCCGCGGTGGCGGCGCCGAAGCTGGTGCCGAGCACGGCGGCCGACTCGACCGCGGCGAGAACCGCCGGGTTGGCGTGACCGAGGATCAGCGGGCCCCAGGACCCGACCCAGTCGACGTAGCGGTTGCCATCGACGTCGACCAGCTCACAGCCCTCGCCACGCTCGATGAAGATCGGCTCGCGATCGATCTGGCGCATCGCCCGCACCGGCGAGTTGACACCGCCGGGCAGGACTCCGAGCGCGCGGCGGTAGAGCTCCGCCGAGCGCTCGTGCTCAGGAATGCTCTTCCTCCCAGCGCGAGTACTCGTCGGTGAAGTAGTGGAGGCGGATCTTCTTGTACTCGGTCGAGGAGTAGAGGGTGGCGCGATCCTCCGGGCCCATGCCGCACTCCTGCGCGATCGAGTCGAGGATCGCGTCGCACTCCTGCTTCGAACGGCCGTGGGCCATAGTGAAGACGCTGTAAGGCCAGTCCTCGTAAGTCGGGCGCTGGTAACAGTGGGAGATGCCGCGGAAGGAGGCCATGCGCCCGCCGGTCTCCATGATCTCCTCCTCGGGAACCCTCCAGACGCCCATCCCGTTCGCCGAGAAGCCAGCGCGGCGGTGGAAGAGGATCGCGGCGACGCGGCGCAGCAGCTTGCGGTCGATCATTTCCTGTAGATGCCCGAGCAGCTCCTCGGTGGTCATTCCCAACTCGCTCGCCGCCTCGTCGTAGGGACGCTCGATCGGCTGCATCGGTCCCTGCAGAGTGCGGATCACGGCAATATCGCGATCGTCGTAGGGCTGCGGCTCGAGCTCCCGCGGCGGCGAGGCGTCGACCGCGGCGGCGAGAGCATCGGTGCCCTTCTCCATCTCCAAGTTCATGTTGATCTTGAACAGGGTCAGGGTCGGCAGCTGACGAATCGACTCGGCGCCGGTCTCGCGCATCAGCACGTCGAGCGTGCCGGCCAGGCCAAGCTCGGAGTCGGGCGGCGTGGCGATCGTGAACCAGAGGTTGAACTCGTGGGTGCGTAGGTAGTTGTGCGAAACGCCAGGGTGGGCATTGACGGCTTGGGCGGCGCGCTGGGGGTTGTCGGAGTCGACCTTGGCCGCAACCAGCATCGACTCGTAGCCCAGTGCACGGGTATCGAAGATCGGCGTGATCTCGCGGATGATCCGCTCGTCGAGCAGGCGCTTGGTGCGCGCCAGGACGTCATCGAGCTCCAGCTCGGCCTCCGAGGCGACCAGCGCGAAGGGCTCGGGGTCGAGCGGGAAGCTCGACTGGAGCAGGTTCATCAACCGCTTGTCGGTCTCGTCGAGCGGGATCGCGGCGCCGTCCTTGCGGGAACGGGCCTTGGACTGCGGCACCTTCACTGAAGCCATGCCGCGGCCTCCTTTGCGTAGTAGGTGACGATCGCGTCGGCGCCGGCGCGGCGGATCGAGGTCAGGGTCTCCAGGACGGCGGCGCGCTCGTCGATCCAGCCCTGCTCGGCGGCGGCCTTCAGCATCGAGTACTCGCCGGAGACCTGGTAGGCGACCAGCGGAGCGCCGGTCGCCTCCTTGACGCGACGCACCACGTCGAGATACGGGGTCGCGGGCTTGACCATCAGCATGTCCGCTCCCTCCTCCAGGTCGAGCTCGGCCTCGCGCACCGCTTCCGCGGCATTGGCAGGGTCCATCTGGTACCCGCGCCGGTCGCCGAACTCCGGGGTCGACTCGGCGGCGTCGCGAAATGGGCCGTAGAAAGCCGAGGCGTACTTGGCGCTGTAGGAGACGATCGGCACGCCCGAGTGGCCCTCCTCGTCGAGCTGGTGGCGGATCGTCCCGACCCGGCCATCCATCATGTCGCTGGGAGCCACCGCGTCGGCGCCTGCCTCAGCGTGGGAGATCGCGGTCTTGGCGAGCAGCTCGACGGTGATGTCGTTGTCGACCTCGCCGTCGCGGACGAAGCCGCAGTGGCCATGCGACGTGTACTCGCAGAGGCAGACGTCGGTGATCACGGTCAGGTCGGGGTGGGCCTCCTTGAGAGCCCGCACCGCCATCTGGACGACGCCCTCGTCGTCGTAGGCGCCGGAGCCGGTTTCGTCCTTGCTCGACGGGATGCCGAAGAGCAGCACCGCGCCGATCCCGGCCGTGGCGATCTCCGTCGCCTCGGCGACCAGCTCGGAGATCGAGAAGCGCTCGACGCCGGGCATCGAGGGGACCTCCTCGCGGACGTTCTCGCCGGTGACTACGAAGAGGGGCTGGATCAGGTCGGCCGGCGAGAGCTCCGTCTCGCGGACGAGGCCGCGCAGGGACTCCGTGCGTCGCAGACGACGCATACGTGTTGCGGGAAACGGCATTGGGGCCGAGTTTAGAGGGAGGGACAGAGAGGCCCTTCCCCGGACGAGCGGCCAGGAGGCCGCTCTTGAGTGTCCGGGGAAGGGCCTCTCTGTCCCTCTACTCAAGCCGGCAAGTACCGTTCTCCGGCGTGGAGGCACGGGGGCTGGTCAAGCGCTACGGGGATCGCGACGCACTGCGAGGGGTCGACCTGCGCACCAAGGCCGGTGAGCTTGTGGCGATCATCGGGCCGAACGGGGCCGGGAAGACGACGCTGCTCTCGATCCTGGCCGGGATCTCCAAGCCGGACGGGGGTGAGGTTCACGTGCCACAAGGAGAGGTCGGCTGGGTGCCTCAGCAGGCGGCGCTCTACCGGCGGTTGACGGTCGAGGAGAACCTGTTGCTGTTTGCGCGACTGGAGAAGCACGAGGACCCGCACGCATCCTGCGAGGAGATGCTCGAGTTGACCGGGCTGGCGGAGCGGCGGGGCGAGATAGTCGCGCGGCTCTCCGGCGGCAACCAGCAGCGGATCAACATCGCGATCGGGCTGCTCTCGCGGCCCTCGGTGCTGCTCCTCGACGAGCCCAGCGTCGGCCTCGACCCGCGCCAGCGGGCACGGCTCTGGGAGTTCGTCGCGGCGCTCGCCTCCAGCAACGGCACGACGGTGATCTTCTCCACCCACGACATCCAGGAGGCCGAGCGCTACGGGCAGCGGCTGCTCGTGCTGGCCGACGGCGAGGCGCTCTTCGACGGCTCGGCCGACGGACTGCGCGAGGCGGTACGAAGCGAGGCCCCCGAGGCCGCCGACCAGGACTTCGAGACCGCCTTCGTCGCCTTCCTCCACCACCGGGGCCACTGATGCGCTGGCTGCTGCTCAAGGACCTGCAGATCCTCCGCCGCTCTCCCCTGCAGGCCTTCCTACTCGTCGCCTACCCGGTGCTGATCGCGGTGCTCGTCGGCTTCGCGATCTCGGGCTCGCCGGAGAAGCCGCGGGTCGCCTTCCTCAACGAGGTCCCGAGCGACTCCAGAGTCAGCGTCGGCACCGCCGAGTTGCCCGAGATCGGGGTCAGCGACCGGATCTGTGAGCGGGTCGATTGCGTCCACGTCGAGAGTCGCGACGAAGCGGCGGAGGAAGTGCGCTCCGGCGACGTGCTGGCGGCGCTGATCCTGCCGGCGGACCTCGTCGACCGGATCAACTCGCTCTCGACCCCGTTTCCGCGCACACCCAAGGTCGAGGTGATCGTCAACGAAGAGGACCCGGTCAAGGCGCGGCTGGTCAACGACCGGATCAACTCGCTGATCACCCAGGCAAACCTCGTCATCGCCAAGCGGATCGCCGCCGAAGGGGGCAAATTCCTCGGCCTCGTCCTCAACGGCGGTCAATTCACGGTGATCGGCCAGACGATCGAGATCCTCGGCCTGCGCAACAGCGCCCGCATGCTGACCAGGCTGCGGCTGGCCCTGCCGCCGGGACAGTTGCGCGACTCGATCGACGAAGTAATTCGCTTCACCACGCTCGCCCGCAACAACCTCGACACCGCGGCGCCGCTACTCAGACGCCTCAGCCAACCGATCGCGGTCGACAAAGAGGTGGTCAACACCTCCACCCCACCCCTGGAAGTCTTCGCGATCGCCGTCGCCGCGACCTTCACCCTCGCCTTCGTCGTCGTCCTTCTGGTCGCTGGCTCGCTGGCGCTGGAGCGCGAGGAGAACGCTTTCCCGCGTCTCACCCGCGGCCTCGTCTCACCTGCGGCGCTGCTCACCGAGAAGGTGGCGTTGGGAGTCGGGGTCGGTCTTGCGGTGACCCTCCTGATGCTGGCCGGCCTGGCGCTCTTCGTTCCCCTGCACTGGGACCGCTTTGGCCTCTGGCTTCTGGCGATCGTTGGTGGCGGCGCAGCGCTTGGTACCGCCGGCGCGGCGCTTGGCGCGGCGGCTCGTGAGGTTCGGGCCGTCTCGTTGCTCGCCTTCATGGTGACGCTGCCGGTTGCCTTCCTCTCGCTGATCCCCTCCGGCACGGTCGGACCGGCGCTCAACGACGTGATCGAGTTGATCACCGCGCTCTTCCCCTTCAAGCCGGCGCTACAGGCGATGACCGGGGCTCTCGACCCTGCTGGCCCGAGCATCGCCACGGCACTCGGGCACCTGGCGATCCTGGTCACCGGCTACGGCCTGCTCGCCCGTTTCGCCCTGCGCCGCTTCACGGCCGTCTGAGTCGCGGATAGGGTCAGGGCCATGCGGGTGCTCTTCATCGGCGACGTGGTGGGTGGACCAGGGCGACGTGGGCTGAAAGACGCCATGCCCGGGCTTCGCGAGCGGCACTCGCCCGACCTGGTCGTCGTCAACGGCGAGAACTCGGCCGGGGGCATGGGCATCACCGAGAAGACGGCGGACGACATCTTCTCCGCCGGCGCCAGCGTGATCACGACCGGCAACCACGTCTACCGCCACCGCCAGGTCTACGGCTACCTGAACAGCAGCGACCGCGTGATCCGGCCCGCCAACTACCCCTACGCCAACCCCGGCCGGGGTTACACCGTCGTCGAAGTCGCCGGGCAGCGGGTCGGCGTGATCAACCTCAGCGGCGCGATCGGCCTCAAGGTCGCCCGCTCGCCCTTCCACGAGGTCGACAGCATCCTCGAGAAGATCGAGTGCGACTTCGCGATCGTCGACTTCCACGCCGAGGTGACCAGCGAGAAGGTGGCGATGGGCTGGCACCTCGACGGCCGCGTCGCTGCTGTCTTCGGCACTCACACGCACGTGCCGACGGCCGACGCGCGGGTGCTGCCGCAGGGCACCGCGTTCATCTCCGACGTCGGGATGACCGGTTCGCGGACCAGCGTGCTGGGTGTGAAACCCGAGCTGATCCTCGAGCAGATGATCACCCAGATGCCGGTCAAGTTCGAGACGGCTGAGGAGGATGTCTGGGTGATGGGGGCGGTTGTCGAGGTGAACAGTGAAGGGCTGGCTGACTCGATCGAGTCGGTGATGGTGCCCTCTCCTGTTAACCCGTGACGGGGTAGGGAGAAGCCCACCCCTCCTCACTCAACTTTTTCGGTGGAGGGTTGGGTGGCTGACGCCTTGGGCGGATTGCCGAAAAAGTACAAGCCGTTCGGAGGGGTGGGCTTCTCCCTCTCGAGGGACGTCATTGCCACCAGGAGGAGTGGGTAGAACCAGACTATGTAGAGGTAGAACCAGTGGTTCATCGTGAGCTGCACTCCGATGAGTAGGGCCGCAGCCAGCGCTGCTACTTGGGTTAGCTGTTTGCGCCTGGGACGGAAAGCAAATACGAGCGAGAGCACACCGACGCCGGCCAGGATGGCAACGCGGAGTGGCTCCAGGCTTTGGACTTGGCCCCAGATGCTGAAGGGGGAGTCGCGGTCGGCTTGGTAGGCGATGGTTCTGTCGTAGAAAGTGGACAGGCCCGGATCGATTGCTGGCCAAAGCATGACTGTTACAGCTGTGACTGCGAAGGCGAGCACGAACCTCAGGCGTTTTGGGCCGTAGGTGGCGAGCATCGGAATCAACGCCAAGGGGGCAAACTTGGTGAGTGTTGCCAGAGCTGCCAGCACACCTCTTGCTGCCGGCCGGGCCAGGGCTAGAAGAGTGGCGACCAGGAGCATCGCCACCAGGGTGTCGTTGGAGTTGGAGAGCAGGGCGAAGGCTGTGTAGGGGTAGGCCGCCCAGGCGAAGGCGAGAGTTGCGGCGAGCTTGTTGCCCTCGGGTCCAGGGCGGATGCGGCGGCCGAGGAGGATCAGGAGGGCGAAAGTGGCGAGGTCGAAGAGGACGGCAGCGCCGTGGGCGGCCGGCAGGTCGTCCCAACCACCCGACCAGGGCCAGATCAGCTCGGCCGGGACGTAGGCGAGGTAGTTGACCGGCCCGTAAGTGTCTCCTTGGGAGACGTCGTCCGGGAAGTTGTCGTAGATCGGCTCGCCATGGGTGATCCGATCGGCCCCGACCACGCTTGCGTAGCCGACGTCGATCGCGCCCGAGTCGGCGACGTTGAGCCCGACCCGGAAACCGATCAGGAAGAGGGCGGCGATCAGCAGCCAGGCCGCCGGCCAGGCCGGGCGGATGCCCAGCCCTCTGCCGCGCAGGCCGATCCACAGGGCTCGGCCGAAGAGGTATAGGAGCGGGACGTACTGGAGCGGCACCGAGACGCCGATCTGGGCGCGGTTGAAGAAGAGATGCGAGACGCCGAAGCTGAGCAGGACGAGGAGATCGAGGTTGGCGACGCGGCGCAGGCGCCGCCAGTCGAGCAGGCCGAGCAGGAAGATCGCGCAGAGCGGCAGGAAGACGTAGGGGGCGTTGAGCTTGTGCCCGAAGGCGCCGGAGTAGCCCCGCGCCATCTTCCAGGACACCTGGTACCCGGTCCAGGACTCGCGGACGAGGCCGGTGACGGGATCGACGAGGACCAGCGCAACCTGCTCGTCGTTGGCGAAATAGGCAACCTCCCAGTTGCCGTCGACGATGACGGCGCTATCGGTCAGGGTGCCGTTCTGCTCGCGCTCTTCGACGACCTTTGGGTCGAGATCGGCGGCCCGCGTCGCCTCGGCGGCGCCGACCTCACCCGTATCCGCGACTGCGAGCGCGGGCGAGCAGAGGGCACTGGCGACGACGATCGTCGCCAGCCATCTCATAGGTCGAAGTGCTCGCGAACGATCGGCGCCACGTCGCGCAGCGCCCACTGCTCGCGATCGGCTGGAGCGCTGGGGCCGCAGCCGACGAAGAGCAGCGGGCCGAGCGAGTCGCCGGCGTGCAACGAGCCGTGGCTGCCGCCACCGGCATGGGTGACGCCGCCCCAGTCGACGGCCTCGTAACCGGATTCGAGCGAGAGCACGAAGTCGCCGGCGTGAGGGCTGCTGAGCGCAGCCCAGATGCGGCCAAGGGGATCGGGGTACGTCTCGCTGCTCAGCCGCCCATCCACCACTTCCGCCGCCAGCGTGGTCAGCTCGCCATCGACGTGCCAGCGGCCGCCGCGCAGGTCGGCGACCTCGTCGCCGGGCCCGAAGCGAAGCTGCTCTCCATCTCGTTCGACCACCGCCACCGCGACATCGCCAGGCGCACCGGGCTCCTCACGGAGCAGCGGCTCGCCGTCCGGCGTCTCCAGACGGCAGACCAGATCGACGCCTTCGATCATGCCGAGCGTCCGCCTCACCTCCTCCGCAACGGCTCGCTCGCCCTCCCCCGGCAGCAGGTAGACGTGCGCCGCCCGACCGGTCGGGCTGACCGCGAGCTGCGCCAGCTGAGGCCGCGACTCCGAAGGGCGCAGCACCGACCACTCGCGGGCGAGCAGATCGGCCAGCGGCAGGCCGCGGTGCACCGGCGTCTGCGCATGGTCGGCGAGCAGGATCACTGCGTAATCGGCGAGAAACGGGTCGATCCCGCCGGCCGCCTCGACCAGCTTGGCGAAGCAATGGTCCGCCTTGGCGATCGACTCGACGCTCGCCTCCGGGCCGTGGCGGTGCGAGTAGTTGTCGTTGTCGGGCAGCGAGAAGAGCAGGAAGTCGAAGCTGCCGTCCTTGACCAGCTCTGCCGCACAGCAGGCCGAGTAGCCATCGCGGCTGCCGGGGATCGAGGTCGATTTGCAGGGCACCTCGCGGCTCGCGTAGAGATCGCCGTAAAAGAGCGCCTCGGGACCCCAGGTGTGGTGACGGAACTTGAGCCGGGTGGCATCGACGGCGCGGCGCAACAGCCCCTCGAGCGAGACCTGGTGACGGCGACGGCCGCGATAGATCAGGAAGGGCGTGCAGGCGGTGCGCAGGCCGGCGTCGTCGAGCTGCTCGAAGAGCGTCTCCGTCCCGGGGCTGAGATGGGCCAGGTTCATGTTGTAGACGAGGTCGTAGAGGACGCGGAAGATGCCGAAGGCGCGGCTTGCCTCCAATGACGAGCCGTACTCGACATAGCGCCGCTCGAGCCGGTGGTACCAGTTCATGCCGCTGATCCAGTGGCCGTCCGAGGCGACGCCGGTGACTATCTCCGCGCTGGCGACCGGGGTCACCGAGGGAAAGCTGGAGACGCAGTCGGGAACCAGGACTCCGCGCTCGAGCAACGTCCCGAAGGTCGGCGCGCGGCCCTCGGCGACGGCACGCTGGAGCATGTCCGTGCGCAACGAGTCGACGTAGGTGAGGATCAGCTTCTTGGCGGGCACCAGCGCATCATCCTCGACCGCGCGAGCGGGCCGGCGGCCCGTCTTAGCGGAGGATGCGGAGGCCGGCGTGTTTGCGCTGGGCGCGGCGGCGTCTGGAGATTCCGAGCCAGGCGAGGGCGGCGACGACGAGCAGGATCGCCGATGAGATCAAGAACGAGATGCCGACGACGATGAGGGCGGCGAGGGAGACGAGGAAGCCGAGCGCGCCGGCGCCGCTGCCTTCGCGGCGACCAGCCGCGCTGACGACGTCACTGACGACGACGCAGGCGAAGACGGCGCCGAGCAGGCAGAAAATGGCCCCGGCCGGGGTGCTGACGTCGGCACTGTCGGCGAGTAGGGCGCCGGCGACGAGGCCGATCACGCCAGCGAGGATCGTCATCCGGCCGCGGGCCGAGCCGTGCGTGCCGGTCGTCCCGGCGAGCATGCCGATCGCGATGCCGATGCCGAGCTCGAGGCAGATGCCGGAGAGAGATCCCACACCGAAAACCTAGCTCCCCGGGCGAGACGGCGCGGATTCGCCACACTATCCCCCATGCCCGATCCACCCCACCGGCGCAGCGCCCATGCCAGCAGCAGCGACCTGCAGCGCTACGCCGGTCTCTTCGCCGAGCGGACCCAGGTGATGCGCTCCTCGGCGATGCGCGACCTGATGGCGGTGACGGCGCGCCCGGACGTGATCTCGCTGGCCGGCGGCCTGCCCGACACCTCTACCTTCCCGGCCCAGACCTTCGCCGCTCAGATGACGCGGATCGCCCAGGAGTCCGCCGCCGAGGCGCTCCAGTACGGACCGACCGAGGGCTTCCGCGAGACGGTCGACTGCATCGTCGAGGTGATGGGCGCCGAGGGGATGCTCCCCGACCCCGAGGACGTGATCGTCACCACCGGCGGCCAGCAGGCGATCGACCTGCTCTGCAAGACGCTGGTCGATCCAGGCGACGCGGTGATCTGCGAGGCCCCGACCTACCCCGGCGCGATTCCGGTCTTCTGCAGCTACCAGGCCGACACGATCCAGATCGAGTGCGACGGCGACGGCATGCGCATCGACGAGCTCGAGGCGACCCTCGAGCGGCTCGACGGCGAAGGGCGGCGGCCGAAGCTGATCTACTCGGTGCCGAGCTTCCAGAACCCCGCGGGCGTGACGATGTCGTTGGAGCGGCGGCGACGACTGGTCGAGCTGGCCCGCTCGCGCGAGCTGCTCGTCGTCGAGGACAATCCCTACGGCCTGCTCCGCTTCAGCGGCGACCCGCTGCCGCCGCTCTACCAGCTCGACGGCGGCGACTTCGTCATCTACATCGGCACCTTCTCGAAGATCCTCTCGCCCGGCATCCGACTGGGCTGGGCGGTGGCGCCGCCGCCGGTGATGGAGAAGGTCGTGCTCGGCAAGCAGGCCTCCGACCTCTGCACCTCGACCCTGACCCAGTACTTCGTCCGCGAGTACTTCGCCGAAGGACGCTGGCGCGAATACATCGAGAGCCTGGTCGGGATCTACCGCGAGCGCCGCGACGCGATGCTCGATGCGCTGCAGCGCCACTTCCCACCGCAGGCGACCTGGACCGAGCCCGAAGGCGGCCTTTTCGTCTGGGCGACCCTGCCCCCCTTCATCGACACAAGCGACCTACTGGCCAAGGCACTGCGCGAGAACGTCGCCTTCGTTCCCGGGCAGGCCGCCTATGTCGACGGCCGCGGCCGCAACTCGATGCGGCTCAACTTCTCGGCCGGAAGCGCGGATGAGATCCGCGAGGGGATCCGCCGGATCGGCAAAGTGATCGGCGAGCAGGTCGAGCTCTACGGCGCCCTGACCGGTGAGCAGCCGGCGGTTCCGGCGGTTGCGAAGCAGAAGTCCGTCGAGACCGAGAACGTCGTTCCCTTTCGCAAGGCAGGCGAGGGAAGCGCGTGAGGGTGGCCGTGCTCAAAGGCGGCCGCTCGCTCGAGCGCGGCGTTTCGCTGCGCTCGGGGGCCCGGGTCGAGGATGCCCTCGAGCGGCTCGGCCACGACGTGCTGCCGCTCGAGGCCGACGGGAATTTGGTCAAGCAGCTGGCCAGCGAGCGACCCGATGTCGCCTTCGTCGCCATGCACGGTCCGGGCGGTGAGGACGGCACCACGCAGGAGCTGCTCGAAATCCTCGGCATCCCCTTCACCGGCCCCAGCGTCGCGGCCTGCGCACGCTGCATCGACAAGGTCCTGGCCAAGCACGAGCTGCGCTCTGCCGGCATCCCGACGCCGGACTGGTTCGCCTTCAACGAGACCGCCTTCCGCGAACTGGGCGCCGCCGACGCGCTCAGCGGCCTCGAGGAACGGCTCGGCTTCCCACTCGTCGTCAAGCCCAGCCGCGGTGGCTCGGCGCTGGGCGTCAAGTTCGCCGAGAACTGGTTCGACGTTCCCGAGGCGCTGGTCTCCGCCTTCAGCTACGACGACCGGGTGCTGTTGGAGCGCTTCGTCGACGGGCGCGAGCTGGCGGTCAGCGTGCTCGGCAGCGAACCGCTGCCGATCGTCGAGGCGATCCCCGAGGGCGGTGACAGCTACGACTTCGAAGCGCGCTACGAGATCGGCCGCACCTCGTTCGTCTGCCCGGCCGGGCTCGGCGAGGCCGAGACCGCCGCGGTCACCGAGGCGGCCCTTGGCGCCTACGAGGCATTGGGCTGCTCGGGCTTCTCCCGCGTCGACCTGATCCTCGCTGCCGACGGCCCGCAGGTGCTCGAGGTGAACGCCATCCCCGGCCTCACCGATACCAGCCTCCTCCCCCAGGCCGCCGAGGCGGCCGGGATGTCATTCGAGCAGCTGGTCGAGCGGATCCTCGAGCTGGCGCTGGCTCCAGCGAACGCCTAAGAATCCTCGCCTTTGGCGAAGTCGTCGGGAGTGACCTCGTCGAGGAACTCCTTGAACTTGTCGACGACCTCCTCGGTGTCCTCGACGTCGTGCTCGAACTCGATCGCCGACTCCTCGATCACGGCCTCGTCGGCGAAGATCGGCGCCGAGACGCGCACCGCCAGAGCGAGGGCGTCGGAGGGACGCGAGTCGATCTCCAGCTCGGAGCCGTTGATCGAGACCGTGATCGAGGCGTAGAAGGTGTTGTCACGCAGCTCCGTAACCGAGACGCGCTCGCATTTGGCGTCGAGTTGCTCGAGCAGGTCGGAGAGCAGGTCGTGGGTCATCGGCCGCGGCGTCGATGCTCCCTGCAGCTTCATCAGGATCGCCGCCGCCTCGGGATGGCCGATCCAGATCGGTAGGAACTTGTTGCTGTCGACGGTCTTCAACAAGACGATCGGCTGCTTGCCGACCATGTCGAAGCTGACGCCATAGATCTGCATCTGCTGCACGAGTGGGCGATCCTGG
>Ga0164241_10003573_pt1 | contig 15551 bp, 12 predicted proteins | sample OricomyardsoilBY_FD_108780 | JGI IMG/M metagenome (GOLD analysis project Ga0164241, IMG submission 108780) | Backyard soil microbial communities from Emeryville, California, USA - Original compost - Back yard soil (BY) | ecosystem: Environmental > Terrestrial > Soil > Unclassified | place: USA... | reverse complement strand
CTGCCGTCCTCCCGGCTCGATTGACGCGCCGAAGACGGCGAAGCGCGAGAATGAACGCATGAGCGATTTTGGAGACGACCGCTCGGCCTGGCTGCGCTGTTATCGCTGCTGGTCGCAGAACCTCGAGATACAGATTCATTACGACGCCATCCGGCGCGTGGACCCGGCGACGGGCACGCTGGCCGAAGGGGTCGACGAGGTGCAGGAATCGGTCGTCCAGTGCCTCGATTGCATGCACGACCAGCCGCACCTGACCTTCGAGGACGACCGGGTGGCGCCGATCAACGACCGCTGGCCGCGGATGGTGGCGGGGACCCCCTGGGTCGCCTCCTGCACGGTGACGATCGACGCCGAGCGGGTCGAGAGCTGCTCCGGGCCCGAAGCGGCGGAGTTTCTCACCTACGGGGCCTTCGGCGACGCCGGGGTCCGCGAGTTCTTCACCCACGTGCGCTTCCACAAGCACGACGACGAACAGATCGTGGTGCACCTGCTGGTCGAGCTCTACGCCCGCTCCGCCCAGGAGGCGACCGAGGTGCTGGAGGAGGCCGCGGAGGGCGTCCTCGAGATCACCTCGCTGGCCGAGGAGTCGCGTCCCCCCGCCCACGCCTCGGGCGAGGCGCACTGACGGTCGTCTAGCCTTCCGGGCTTGGCGACTCCCGACCGGACCTCGCAACCGCCCGCCGAGTGCGACATCGCCGTCGTCGGTGGCGGCATCGTCGGCCAGGCCATCGCCCGTGAGCTGCTCGCGCGGCGACCCGGCGCCCGCCTCTGCGTGCTGGAGGCCGAGCCGCGGATCGGCGCCCACCAGACCGGCCGCTCCAGCGGCGTCATCCACGCCGGCATCTACTACGAGCCCGGCTCGCTGAAGGCGAAGCTCTGCGTCGAAGGCTCGCGGGAGCTCTATGACTACTGCGACGAGCACGGGGTCCCGTACAGCAAGTCCGGCAAGCTCGTGGTCGCGGTCGAGGAGGACGAACTCGGCCGACTCGACGAGCTGGAACGGCGCGGGACCCTGAACGAGGTCCGCGACCTGCGCCGGGTCGGCCCCGACCAGATCGCCGCGATCGAGCCCCACGCGCGGGGCGTCGCAGCCCTCCACTCCCCCCACACCGGGGTCGTCGACTTCGTCGCCGTGGCGAGCTCCTACGCCGCCGACGTCGAGGCCGCGGGGGGCAGCATCCATCTGGGGACGACGGTCCACGCCGCCCGCCCCGGTGCCGGGACCGGAAAGCTCACGATCGAGCACTCGCGCGGGACCACCGTCGCCGCCGAGGCGGTCTTCTGCGCCGGCCTCTGGTCGGACCGCCTCGCGGTCGCCTGCGGCGCCCCCGCCGACCCCCGCATCGTCCCCTTCCGCGGCGGCTACCTGAAGCTCGCCCCGGCCGAGGCCCAGCTGGTCCGCGCCAACGTCTACCCGGTGCCGGACCCCGACCTGCCCTTCCTCGGCGCCCACCTCACCCGCACCTTCGCCGGCGACGTGCTGATCGGCCCGAGCGCGCTGATGGCCCCCGCCCGCGATGCCTACGACCTGCGCCGGGCCCGCCGCCGGGACCTCGGGGAAACGCTGCGCTGGCCGGGCACCTGGAAGATGATGGCCGGCCATTGGCGCGCCGGGTTGATCGAGATGCGCAACGCCACCAGCCCCGCCTCCTTCGTCGCCGAGGCGGCGCGGATGGTGCCGGCGCTGAAGGGCGCCAAGACGACCGCGGGCCCGGCCGGGATCCGCGCCCAGGCACTCGGCCGCGACGGCAAGCTGGTCGACGACTTCGTCGTCCACCGCACCGAGCACGCGGTCCACGTGCGCAACGCCCCCTCCCCCGCGGCGACCTCCTCGCTCGCTATCTCAAGGCTGATCGCGGACCGGCTCGAGCAGGTCGCGTAGGTTGCGCAGCCCGCGGTAGATCCGCCCTTCGGCGGTCGAGACCTTCACCCCCAGGGTGTCGGCCACTTCGGCCACCGAGAGGTCGGCGCCGTAGCGCAACGCCACCGCCTCGCGCTCGAGCTCATCCAGCTCCGACAGCGCCGCCGCGACCGTGCTGCGCTCCTCGACCCGGGCGGTGGCATCGCCCGCGGCGTCCGGCGCACCGGCTTCGCTGCGCTCCAGCGCCCGCTGCTCGGCCTCGTTCTTGCGGATCACGTCGCGCAGGCGGTTCAGCGCGATCGAGTAGATCCAGGTCTTCACCCCGCCCCGCTTCGGGTTGAAGCGGGAGCGCGCCCGCAGCACCCGCTCGAAGGTGTCGGCCAGCACTTCCTCGGCCAGCGCCCGGTCCCCGGTCCGGTAGATCAGGAAGCCGAGAAGCGGCTCGGCGTGCTCCTCGTAGAGCTGCTCGAACTGGTCTTTTTTCATCCTCTTGAAAATTCCAGTTGGGAAATGCCGTTGTGCTTCGTATAAGGCATCAAATGGACCACTCGAACCGCAACCGCACCCCTGCCGAGCTCAAAGCAATCGAGGACGCCCTCCGCGCCGAACGGCACGAGGCATCGCCTCTTGAGCTCGACCGGATCAAGCTTCAAGCGATCCGCCAGGCCGAGCGACCGCGAACGAGCCTCAAAGCTAAGAAGGGAACTTTCATGAAGTCGAGACTCGCTCTCACCTGCCTCCTGGTGGCCGGGTTCATGCTCAGCACCACCGGCGCCACGCTCGCCATCACCGGCAGCTCCGGAAGCGGCAGCGCCGCCTCCAACCAGTACGAACAGCCGCGGAATGAAGAAGGCGGCAATCAAGGCACCAAGGGTGTCGAAGAAAGCGGTGGCAAGTGCACCGAGGGTGGCGGCAACGGCGGCGGCAATGGTGCCGGCAACAACGGCAAGAACTGCAACGAGCCCGCCACCACGCTGGCGCCGGAAGTCGAAGTCGCCCCGGCTCCCGCCGCTGAACAGCAGGCGGTCGTCAGCAGCGGCAGCTCGCTGCCCTTCACCGGTTTCGTCGCGATTCCGCTGTTGGTCATCGGGGTCGGCATGATCCTCGTCGGCGCCACCCTGCGACTGAAATCTCGCAAGGACACCGCCGCCGGGCACTAACCCTCGGTAGCGACTCAGAGGATCGGGAGGCGGGCCTCGAGCGCCCGCCTCTTCCATATCTGGGGGTCGTCGGTGTGGAAGGCCTCCACCGCATCCTGGGTCAGCGCCACGTGCGGGGCCAGTTCATAGGCCCTGCGAGCGGCGGGACGCGGATCCTGCCCGGCGGCACCCTTCACCAGGGCGAGCCCGTAATACGATTCCCATTCGCCCGGATCCCGGTCGACCGCCGTTTCCAGCATCTGGATCGCGAGCTCGTGTTCCCCGGCGCGCGAGTCGCAGAAGCCGAGCACCTGGTAGGGGTCGGGCCGCACCGAGAGGATGTGGATCGCGTCGAGCGCCTCGCGTGAGGCGGTGCCGCAGTCGCCCGCCTGCAGGTTGCGCACGGCAGCGTTGAGGTAGCCCTGCGAGATCGCCATCAGGGCCGGGGAGACGACCAGGGCCAGGCAGCCGATGCCGAGCGCCACGCGGGTCGTCCGCCCCGGCGCCCGCGGAACCCAGGCCGAGCCCTCCCCGCGGCGCGCCGCGATCGCCATGCCGCCGAGGGCGAAGAAGAAGAACCCGGTGGCGGGCATCTCCCAGTCCCAGTCGACCCCGGCGTGCCCGGCCCAGGCGAGCGAGGCGGCGAAGAGCGCCGCGTAGAGGACCCGGTCGGGGCCCCTGATCCGCCCGGCCAGGCCGACGAAGATCGCGATGATCGCGACGGCCAGGAGGATGATCCCGGGCAGGCCCAGCTCGGCCAGCATCTCCAGGTAGAGCGAGTGGGCGTTGATGACCTTGAATTCGCCGCTGCCTTCCTGTGCCCAGAGGCGGGCGAAGGTGCCCGCGCCGGTGCCGTCGAGCGGGTGTTCGTCGAACTTTTCGACCGCCAGTTCCCACTGCGCCAGGCGGCCATTGCTGTTCAGGTTCGTGAGCCGGTCCTGCAGCGCTTCCGGATCGGTCGGCGACTGGGTCGCGGTGAAGTTCTTGAATCCGTGGCTGAGCTTCTGCGGCGCGTCGACGACGACCGCGGCGGCGGCAAGCACGATCACGGCGGAGGCCGCGAAGACGATCCAGTTGCGCCGCACCGCCCGCGGCGAGATCTCGATCCTCGCCAGGCGTCGATCGAGCGGCCGCAGGGCGAAGCGCAGCGCCCCGGCGGCCACCGCGAGGCCGACCAGCTGCCAGGCGAGCGTCTTCCCTTCGGCGACGCCCGCCGGGTTCCCGTACCTCCCGGTCGAAAGCACGTCGGTAGAGACGCAGAGCAGCGCGGCCACCGCGGTCGGCGGGACCACCGCGATCGCCGCCGGGATCAGGTCGCGGCGGGCGGCGAGGAGGACGAAGACGACCGCCCCCACCACGAGCACCCCGATCGATCCCCGGGAGAAGGTGAAGTAGAGGGTGGCGACGAGGATCGGGATCGCCGCCGCGGCGAGGCCTTGGGCAAGCGGGTGTTCCTCGCTGCGGGTCGCGAGCCCGGCGCAGAGCAGGGTCGCCACGGCGACGAAGAGGCCGAGCGCGTTCCAGTAGGTGAGGGGGTAGCTCAGCCGGTAGTTTTCGAGCGAGACCGGGATCGAGTGGATTCCCGGGGTGACCCGGGTGATCAGGGCCATGATCGCGACCACGGTCATCGTCGCGGCGAGGATCCGCAGCGCCCAGATGAACCGCTCTCGGGTCCAGCCGATCGAGCCGAACAGGACCAGCGCGAGCCAGTACATGAGGACCCGGTCGAACTCGATCATCGCCTGCGCGGGGGCGTGTGACCAGAGCGAGGAGAGCAGGGTCCAGATGGCGAAGCAGCCGAGGGCGACCGCGGCGGTGACCAAGGCCGGCCCGAACCCTTCGAACGGGGCATCGGCGAGGACGAGCCGCAGGGTCAGGGCGATTCCGAGCAGGACGGCGACGATCGCCGGGGCACCCGCGAAGAAGCCGCCGGAGCGGAAGGCGAGGTAGGCGGTGACGGCGGCCGGGCCGCAGACCGCGATCCCGGCGGCGATCGCTCCCCACGGCGACCGGGACGACTGGGCGGCCGGCGCGGCGTTCGAGGTTTCCGGCGAGCTCAGCTCCACAGGGGAGGGCACATTATTCGCTGGGTTTCCGGGGACGTGATCGGCGGCCACGAAGGTGTCGTCGGCATCTGTCGTAACCGCCCTGAGCGACCTTGCCCGACATCCGTCCACTGCAACTGCCGATGCACCGGAAAAGCTCGAAGGTGAGGATGCCGAGACCATCGAGGTGAGGCGGGAAAGTCGAAGCAATATCGTTTGGCCTTCCGGGTTTCCCGGTTACTTACTAAATAATGGGTAGATCGTGGAGTCTTCCGCTGTAGACCATCCAGAGCGAGCGCAAGGCGAAGCGCGTGGGAAAGCCCGATCCGGGCCGCTCGCGCTAGGGCCGAAGACGGAGCGCAGCCGCCCCCGCGACCGCGGCGTGGTCCTCGCCAAGATGCTTTTCGCCGGGGACCTCGTCGCCGGCGTCCTCGCCGGAGTCGCGGCGCTGCTGATCCTCGACAACCCGGTCGGCGACACCCCGCTCTTCGTCGTCATCGTCGCCCTGCTGTGGCCCGCCGTCGCCTTCAGCATCGGGCTCTACCGCACCGACCAGCTCTCCTCCTGGGCCTCGGCGGTCTCCGAGGTTCCCCGCGGGGTCGTCGCGATCATGCTGCTGACCTGGCCGATCTACGGCATCGCCGCCCTGCTCGGGATCGATCCCGAGATCGGCACCGCCTTCGTCACCGTCGCGGCGATGGCGTTCTTCTCCGCCATCGCCCGGGTCATCGTCCGCGCCATCCTGCACCGCAACGCGGCGCTGCGCCAGCGGACGCTGATCCTCGGCTCCGGCATCGTCGCCGGCCAGGTGGTGGCGAAGATCAAGAGCAACGACCAGTTCGGGCTCGACCCGGTCGGGCTGGTCGACAACGTCGTCCACGACGTCGGCACCCCCGACCTGCCCCGGTTCGGCGGCTTCTCCGACCTCCGGGAGATCATCGAGCTGCAGAGCATCGACCGGGTGATCATCGCCTTCTCCCAGGTCGACCACGAAGAGCTGCTGGAGGCGATCCGAGCGTGTCGCGACGCCGGCATCGCCGTCGACGTCATCCCCCGCCTCTTCGAGTTCCTCGACGGCATCCGCTCGCTCGACCAGATCGGCGGCCTGCCGCTGATCTCGATCGGCGTCCCGGTCCTCGCCTCGACCATGGTCGCCGCCAAGCGGATCCTCGACGTCATCGGTTCGCTCGCCCTGCTGCTGTTCTTCTCGCCGCTGATGTTGGCGACGGCGATCGCGATCAAGCTCGAGTCGCGCGGCCCGATCTTCTTCCGCCAGCCCCGCGCCGGTCGCCGGAACAAGAGCTTCAACCTGATCAAGTTCCGCTCGATGTACGTCGACGCCGAGCAGCGCAAGGCGGAGCTCGACGCGCTGAACGAATCCGACGACGGGGTGATGTTCAAGATCCGCGAGGACCCCCGGGTGACGAAGGTCGGCGCCTTCATCCGCCGCTTCTCGATCGACGAGCTGCCGCAGCTCTTCAACGTCCTGCGCGGCGAGATGAGCCTGGTCGGCCCGCGGCCGTTGATCTTCCGTGAGACCGCCCATCTGGAAGAGCGCTGGCACCTGCGCCGGCTCGAGCTGCGGCCGGGCATCACCGGCCCCTGGCAGGTGTACGGACGCTCCGACAGCCCCTTCCAGGAGATGGTGCGCTTCGACTACCAGTACGTCGCCGGCTGGTCCCTCGCACGCGACATCGAGCTGCTGCTGGCGACGCTCCCCGCGGTCTTCTCGGGTCGAGGCGCGTATTGAGCGGCGGCCGCGGAGGACGGCCGCCCCGCATCCTGCACGTGTCGGAGGCCTTCGGCGGCGGCGTCCAGGAGATGGTCACGACGCTCGCCGAGCGGCTCCGGTCCGCCGGCTACCCGGTCGCGATCGCCTACGGTCGCCGGCCGGAGACGCCGGAGGACCTCCGTGAGCGGATCGCCCCGGAGGTCGAGCTCTTCCCGCTGGGCTGGGAACGGCGCACCCTCGCCGAACAGGCGCGGGCCTGCCGCCGCCTGCGCGGGCTGGTCAAGGCCTGGCGCCCGGACGTCGTCCACCTGCACTCCTCCTTCGCCGGGCTCGCCGGGGCGGTGGCGCTGAACGGGCTCGGCGTCGCGACCGTCTACACGCCGCACGGCTACTCGTTCACGATGGGCGACCAGAGCCCCGTCCGGCGCCGCGCCTTCAAGCTCGCCGAGCGGCTGACGGCGAGGCGCGCGACGCTGGTCGTCACCGTCTCGGAGGCCGAGGCCGCCGCCGCCCGCACCGTCGCCCCGGCGGCCAAGGTGAGGGTGGTGAGCAACGGGATCCCGGAGCTCGACGAACTCGGCCCCGACGAGCCCCTCCCCCGCCGTCCCGGCCGCCCACGGGTGATCGCGATGGGTCGCGTCGCCCCGCAGCACCTGCCCGAGGAATCGGCCCGGATGCTGGCGGCGGTAAGCGACCTCGGCGAGGTCGAATGGGTCGGTGGCGGCGGCACCGGGGCGGTCCCGACCGCGGTCGTGACCGACGCCGGGGTCCCGCTCAGCGGCTGGGTCGACCGCCCCACCGCGCTCTCGAAGCTCGCCGAGGCCACCGTCCTCCTCCACTGGACCGGCTGGGACGGGCTGCCGCTGTCGGTGCTCGAGGCGCTGGCCGAGGACGTCATCGTGATCGGCCATGACATCGCCGCGGTGCGGGAGATCGTCGGGCCCGGCCAGGTGCGGGCGACCGAGGCCGAGGGGACCGCGCTGCTGCGCCGCGTGCTGAGCGAGCCGGGACTGCGCGAGGAGATGCTGGCGGAGCAGCGCCGGCGTCGGCCCGCCTACGGCGCGGCGAGGATGGTCGAGGGCTGGAAGGCGCTCTACGCGGACCTCCTCCAAGGGCCCACGGACGGCGCCCGGACCCGGTTCCTACCCCCGGGTGCAGGAGATGATGCGGCCGCTCATGTTCTCGGTGTCCGTGACCGATAACGCACCGGTGACCGAACTAGGATTGCGCTGATGGAATTCAGGGAACTGCTCTCACTCTTCTGGCGACGCCGCTGGCTGATCGCCCTCACCGTCGTCGCGACGACGGTGCTCGCCGCCGGCTTCGCCTTCCTGCGGACCGACGAATACGAATCGGTCTCGACCATCGCGATGACCCCGACCGAAACCGCGGCCGGCTTCGTCACCCCGGACACGCTCGACGCGCTGCTCGGCACCTACGCCCAGACCGCCAAGTCGGAACTGATGGCGAACGAAGCCGAACTCGAAACCGGCGAAGAAGTCAGCGGCAAGATCGAAACCGCCACCCACGCCGGCACCGGAATCCTCGAAATCGCCGGCGTCGCCGACTCGCCCGAGGCGGCGAAAGCGACGTCCACCGCGGTCAGCCGCGCCTTCGTCAACTACGCCAACTACAACAAACTCGTGACGCCCGAAATCGTCGACCCGGCGAGCCTGCCGAGCGCGCCTTCCGGGCCCAGCAACGCGCTGATCATCGCGATCGGGATCGTCCTCGGACTGATCGCCGGAGCGATGCTCGCCTACGGGGTCGAGCAGGTCCGCGGGCGGATCGAACGGGCCTCCGACATCGCCGCGGTCACGCCGCTGCCGATCATCGGCGTGCTGCCCCGCGAGCGCAAGCTGTCGCGCTCACCCTCCCGTCTCGTGTGGGACGACCTCAGCCTGACCGGCCTCCAGGAAGGCATCCGCGCCCTGCGCACCAACCTCGAGGTGATGATGGAGGACGGCGCCGCCGTCGTCCAGGTGACCAGCCCGGTCGCCGGCGAGGGCAAGTCCCTGCTGGTCGCGAACCTTGGCGTGGCGCTGGCCCAGATCGGGGTGGAAACGCTGATCGTCGACGCCGACCTGCGCCGTCCCTCCCAGCACAACATCTTCAACGTCACCAACGACCTCGGCGTCTCCAACCTGCTGACCGGAGGGACCGACACGAAGGTCCGCCGCGCCGCGACCGCATACGAGAACCTCACCATCCTCCCCAGCGGTCGGCAGCTGCCGAACTCGACCGAGATGCTCCACGTCAGGGGCCGCTCGCTGATCGAGACCCTGCGCAAGACCGGTGCCTTCGTGCTGGTCGACTCGCCGCCGCTCCTGCCCGTCTCCGACGCCCGCATCCTCGCCGGGCGCGCCGACCACGTGATCCTCACCGTCGCCGCCAACAAGGAGAAGCCGAGCACGCTGCGCAGCGCGATCGAGGCGCTGCAGTTCTCCGGCGCCTCGATCCTCGGCGTCGTCCTGAACCAGGCGCAGGAGGACACGCGGGGCTACGACTACTACCGGCAGATCCCCGCCGACAACCAGCAGCAGCCGACGGCCAACTCGCCAGGCTGATGTCCTTTCGCCGCTTCGGCGGTGGCGATCTCGTCGCCGTCGCCCTCCTCGTCTCGGTCGCGATGGCCTACGGCGCGGCGCACTCCCCGCTGATCGCGGTGGCCCTGCTGGCCTGCGTCATCTTCGCCGGCTGGGTGATCTCGCGGCCGGACCTCGTGCTGCTGGTGGTGGTCGCCGCCCTCCCCTGGCAGGACAAGCTCCAGTACCCGAACGCCACCCTCTCGGTCGTCAAGCTCCTCGGCCTCGCCCTGGTCGCGTCCTACCTGCTGCGGGCGGTGCGCCGGAACGACATGGTCAGGCTGCCCCCGGTGCTCGGCTTCGCCCTCGCCTTCGGCCTCGTCATCGGGCTGGCGTTGATCGCCTCACCCGAACCGAGCGCCGGCCTGCAGAAGGCGTTCCGCTACGTCTTCTTCATCCTCTTCCTCTTCCTGATGATCCAGATGGTCGACGACCGCCGCCAGGCGATCCGCCTGATCCGCGTGCTGGTCGCCTCCTGCGCCGCCGCCTCGCTCTACGGGATCGTCGGCTTCGTCACCGGCACCGTCGAACGCGCCTCCGGGCCGATCGCCGACCCCAACGACTTCGCCTACATGATGGCCGCGGTGTTGCCGCTCGCCCTCTTCCTCTGCGCCGAGGACCGTCGCTGGCGACTCGCCTGGGTCGCCTCGACCCTGCTGCTGCTGGGGGCGACGTTCGCGACCCTCTCCCGCGGCGCCGTGATCGGGCTCGCCGCCCTGCTCCTCTGGGCGATCGTGACGCGGCGGATCGGGCTCGGCGGCACCCTCGCGGTCGTCATCGCGGCGGTCCTGGTCGTCGCCGCCGCCTTCACCTTCTGGGCCTCGACGGTGGAACAACGCCTCACCGAGAAGAGCAACATCGCCGCCGCGAACACCGAATCGCGAGCCGCCTTCTGGCAGGCGGCGGAGGAAATGTGGGAAGACCACCCGGTCCTCGGCGTCGGCCCCGGCCGGTTCCCGGTGGAAGCCAAGGACTACGTGAAAAACAGCCCGATCGAACTCGAAAACCCGATCGTCCACAACAGCTACATCGAAATCCTGGTCGAGGCGGGGCCGCTCGCCCTGCTGCTCTTCCTCGGCATGCTCGGCGCCGGCTGGCTCGGCGCGACGCGGGCCGAACGGCTGGCACGCGGACGCCGCGACCAGACGACGATCCGGCTCGCGGGCGCGGCGAAGGGGACCCTGCTCGTCGCGATCGTCTCCGGGTTCTTCCTCTCCGAGCAGATCGCGCCGCCCTTCTGGATCGCCTGCGCGCTGATCGGCAGCGGCGCCCTCTACGTGGCCCGCGAGCGCAAGGAGCGGGTCGGCGGTGACGCCGAGGCCGCCCCGACGGCGCTCGCCGGCGCCGCGTGAAGGCCCTGCTCGCGACCTCGCTGCACGGCGGGGGCCCGGTCGAGCATGCGCTGACGCTGGCGGCGGCGCTCACCGATGCCGGGGTCGAGGTCGACGCCACCTGCGGTGACCACGGGCTGGCCGAGCGTTTCGCCGCCGCCGGGGCGAGGCCCCACGTCCTGCCGCTCGAGCGGACCGTCGACCCGGCGGGAGCGAGACGCCTGGTGGAGCTCGCCCGCGGCGTCGACGTCGTCCACGCCCAGGACCGTCGCACCGGCCTGCTCACCCGCCTCTGGCGCCCGGACGGGACGCCCCGCGTCTACACCGTCCACGGGCTGCCCGATCCCTACCTGCCGATCCCCGCCAACCGGGGCCGGCGGCCCGGCCTGCGCAACCAGCTCGCCTACCGCGGCCTCGACGCCTGGCTCGCGCGGCGCTCCGACGCGCTCGTCGTCGCCTCCCACGCGCTCGCCGAGCAGCTCCGCCGACGGATCGGCTTCCCGGCCGAGCGGATGGAGGTGATCCCGAACGGGGTCGAGCCGGCGCCGGCGACCGCGGGCGGTGAGCTGGTCGCCTCGATCTCGTTGCTGGAGCCGGTCAAGGGCCTCGACACCTTCGTCCACGCCGCCGCGAAGCTCGGCGACCGGGGCGACGCCCGCTTCGAGATCGTCGGCAGCGGCCCCGTCGCCGAGGAGCTCCGCGGGCTGGCCGCCGGGCTCGGCGCCCCGATCGCCTTCCCCGGGCACGTCCCGGCGCCGGAGGTGATGCCGCGGCTGCGGATCTTCGTCCTCACCTCCTGGTTCGAGAACTGCCCGATGGCGCTGCTCGAGGCGATGATGGCCGGCGTGCCCGCGGTGGTGAGCGGCGTCGGCGGCGTGCCCGAGCTGGTCGCCGACACGGCGCTGGTGGTGCCGCCCGGCGACCCGGACGCGCTGGCGGGCGCCCTCGGCCGGCTGCTGGACGACCCGGTCCTCGCCGCCGACCTCGGACGGCGCGGCCGCGAGCGGGCGCTCGCCGGCTTCACCGCCGAGCTCAACGCCCGCCGCATGATCGACCTCTACTCCCGGGTCGCCTGAGGAGCCCGATGCGACTGGAGTACGTGATCTCGGAGATGGGCATCGGTGGCGCCGAGCGCGTCGTCGTCGACCTCGCCCTCGACGCGGTGGCGCGCGGCGACGAGCTGCTGCTGCTGGGCAAGGCGGGCCGCAACGACGAGCACCTCGCCGGGACCGGCGTCGGTCGCGTCTCCCTCCCCACCGGGCGCACGCCGCTCGACCTCGTCCGGGCGACGGGCCGGACGGCGCGCGCCACCCGCCGTTTCCGTCCGGACCTGATCCACGCCCACAACGTCAAGGTGACCGCGGTGGCGCGCTTCGGCTCGCGGCTCGCCGGGACCCGCCGACCGCCGCTGCTCACCACCTACCACGGCGTCCCCCACGAGGAGGTCGACGCGGCCGCCCGCATCCTCCGCCTGGCCGATCTGGTCGCCTGCGTCTCCGCGGACCTGATGGAGCAGCTGGCCGACCGCGGCCTGGCGCCGGAGCGGCTGGCGGTGGTCCCGAACGGGGTCCCCGACCCGGAGCCGACGACGGCGGAGACGATGCGCGCGCTCGACGCGGAGCTGGGCCTGGGCCCGGATGCACCGGTCGTCAGCGTGGTCGGTCGCCTGGTCCCGCAGAAGGCCCACGACCGCTTTCTGCGTGCCGCTCGGATCGTCCACGAAAGCGTGCCCGAGGCCAGGTTCCTGATCGTCGGCGACGGTGAGCTGCGGGGACCGACCGAAGCCCTGGCGGCGGAGCTCGGCCTTGCCGACGTGGTCACCTTCACCGGCATCCGCGGCGACGCGACCACGATCATCGCCCGCTCCGACCTGCTCGTCTTCTCCTCCGACTGGGAGGGCCTCTCGATCGCCGCCCTGGAGGCGTTGGCGCGGGGCGTGCCGGTCGTCTCGACCGCGGTCGAGGGGACCCGCGAACTGCTCAGCGAAGGGGCCGGCGTCGTCGTCCCCCACGACGAGGAGGCGCTGGCGGCGGCGATCGTCGAGTGCCTGGCGGACCCGGAGCGGCGCGCCGAGCTCGGCGCTACCGGCCGGCGGATCCATCGCGAGCGGTTCTCGACCGCCCACATGGCCGCCGCCTACAGGACCTTGTACGAGCGGCTCTTGGACGACTGACCCGCGTTCGCGGCGCGGACCTTGAAGGTCTTGGACCTGACGACGACGTCGCCGCGCTTGTCATAGCCGACGACCTGAAGGGCGCTGGCCTTGCGCTTGGCGATCCCGGCGACGCGACTGCGACGCTTGCGGGTGGTCGCCACCTTCTTCTTGTTCTTGACGACCTGGTAGGTGACCGCGCCCGAGCCGCGCGGCGGGGTCCAGGACAGTTCGACGCTGTGCTCACCGGCGGTGACGACCACTTCGATCGGCAGCGGCGTCGTCTGGGCCGCGGGAACGGGCTTGGCCGGGGTGGTCGGAGGCGTCGGTCGGGTCGGCTGCGTCGGCGCGGTCGGGGCTTCCACGACGGGGCCGCCCGGCGAGGCGGTCCCGGTCAGGACCAGGGCGCTGTGGGCCGGCATCGTCGCGCCGGTCGCGGCTTCGACGCCCGAGCCGGAGTAGGTGCCTCCGAAGCTGACCGTCTGTGCCGATTCGGTCGGGTTGACCAGGACCAGGCCGTTTTCGAAGCCGCGGCGGTGCACGCCGTTCGAGTCCGCGGTCTGGGCACCGGTGGCGTTGCCGATTTCGTATTCGTATTCGGGCAGCCAGGTTTCTTCGGTGTAGTTCGGGGTGAAGGCGTAGGAGGCGGTGTCGTCGCCGCCGAGCAGCACCGAGGCGTAGCCGTAGCGGGCGGCCTGCGTCTCACCGACGGCGCCCTGGGTGCAGCCGATGAAGATCTTGCCCTGGGAGGCGGCGTATTCGGCCTCCGCGACCTGGTCTTCCCACTGCCAGGAGGGGCGGTAGCCTTCGCCCGCGCCGCGGCCCCACTTGACGAACATCTCGTCGAGCCCGCCGCTCAGGTAGCCGAGCCAGCGATTGTAGGTCTGCGGGGCCTCGACCCACTGGGCGAAGTTCGCGATCGCCAGCTTGCCGCGGGCCTGGATCTTCGGGCCGATGTAGGCGAGCGCCGATTCCATCGCCGCCGAGTAGGAGGCGTCGTTCGGGTACTTCGCCACCCGGGACGGTTCGTAGGCGTATTTCATGCTCGCGTTGGCGTCGTCGAGGAAGACGCCGTCCCAGCCCTCGTCTTCGACTTCGCCGATCACGTTTTCGTACCAGCGCTGCTGGTAGGCGGGCGAGCCGATGTCCATCGCCCAGAGCCAGTCGTAGGAGCCGGAGGTGAATTTGCTGCCGCCGGTGTTCTTCAGGAACCAGCTTTCGGGAGCTTCGCCGGCCCCCACGCCGCTGGCGGAGGTGGCGTCGGTCCCGGCCCCCGGGCCGCTGAAGGCAAGGTCCTTGTAGACCAGCACCTTGACGTTCGGGTTGGCGGCCTTCAGCTCTCGCAGGCGGACCGTTTCCCAGGCCTGGAGGATCACGTAGTCCTCGCGGTGGGCGGAGAATTCGGCGCTCGAGGAGGCGCTGTCGAGCGCCGGTACTGCGTGCCCCAGCGGCCCCGCGGAGGCCGCTCCGGCGCTGACGCCGAAGAGCGCGGCAACCGCGCAGAGGGCGGCGGCGAAGCGGATCAGGGGGGCTTTCATGCAACTTTGATCGGAGTGCCCCGCCCCCCTCGCAACCCCCACTGGACGGCTGTTCTAGCTCTGCTCTGGACAAGCGTCCAAGAGCGGCCCTGACCGACCCCGTTGCGATACTGCCCGGATGCGTAGATCCGCTCTGCGAAGCCTTCCCGCGCGGGTCCAGAGGCGCCTGGACGCGGAGCGGCGGGGGCTCCTCGAACGGCGCTTCCGCCCCTCCGTGGAAGCCGATCCGGCGGCACCGGCGCTCTTCCTCTCGCCCCATTTCGACGACGCCGCGCTCTGCGCCTGGGGCCTGCTGTCGGGCGCCTCGGACCTGCGCGTGGCGACCGTCTTCGGCGGCCTGCCGCAGCCCGGCGTCCTCACCCGCTGGGACGCGCTCACCGGCGCCACCGAATCATTGGCGCGGGCGCGCGAGCGGATCGCCGAGGACGACGCCGCGCTCGGCCTGGTCGGCAAGCGGGCGGAGCGACTGGACCTGCTCGACGGCGAGTACCGCGAGCCGGAGCCCCCTTACCCGCTGTCGACCGTGGACCACGTGATCAGCGCCGCCTTCCCGCGGCTCTCGGTCGTCTACGCGCCGGCCGGGATCGGCGGCAACCAGGACCACCTCCTGGTCCGCTGGTACGCGCGCATGCTGGCGAAGGTCGGGGTCGAGATCCACCTCTACGCCGACTTCCCCTACTGCGTCGCCCACGGCTGGCCGAGCTGGGTGGACGGCCGCGAGCCCGATCCCCACCGCGACGTCGACGTCTTCTGGGACTCCTTCCTGAGCGCGGTGCCGGAGATGCCGCCCCTACGCGACGCGGCCGTGACCCGCCTGGACGACGCCGAAGCAGCGGCCAAGCTCGCCGGCCTCGACCACTACCCCTCCCAACTGAGCGCCCTCAGCCCCGGCGGCCGCGACCTCCTCCGCGATCCCGAGCTCCACCGCTACGAGGTGGAGTGGAAGCTCCGCCCGGCCGACTGACGACGTTGTTCGGGGCCGCTCCGCCCGTCCGAGATCGGTCCCGGGCGTCTCGTGGCGGCCCGGGCTGGCTGTGGCCGCCACGAGACGCCCGGGACGTGAGGCTTCCGCCAGGAACTCCACAGCTCCGTCACCCATCCGCCGCACCCCCAGGTTGACGGGCCGAAAAACCACGACATGGCGCACTTTTCGGCCCATCAACATCTG
>Ga0164241_10003572_pt1 | contig 15557 bp, 13 predicted proteins | sample OricomyardsoilBY_FD_108780 | JGI IMG/M metagenome (GOLD analysis project Ga0164241, IMG submission 108780) | Backyard soil microbial communities from Emeryville, California, USA - Original compost - Back yard soil (BY) | ecosystem: Environmental > Terrestrial > Soil > Unclassified | place: USA... | reverse complement strand
CCTGCGCCGCCCCGGTGCGCAAGGCCTGCGTTTCGGCTTCCTGCGCGCCAATGTGGCGGGCCGGGTGAGCAAGCGCCTGCCCCTGCCCCGCCTGGCCCTGCCCCGGCATGGCGCCGTGTGTCCGTTGTGGGCGGTCTACGAGGCCTTTCAGGTCAATGGCGCGCTGGTGCGGCAACTGGCCGCCTTCCCCAATGGCGAGCGCTTCCTGATGCTGGCGCGCACGGCGGAGAAGGAACGCCCAGGCTTTGGCCTGCCCCGCCACCTGCTGTCGCTGATGCTGATGTGCGAGCCCCTCGAAGCCGATCAGCTTGTGTATGCCGATGGCATGGACCTGGGCCCCACCGCACCTGCCACGCCCGTGGGCGCGACCTGCCGTGTCTGCGTGCGCCGCGACTGCGCCTACCGCCAGGAGGAACTGATCGTGGACAGCCCGGGGAAATCTCCGGTCGATGTACCGGATCTCGGCGACTAGACTCGGTCGCAAAGTAAAAAGGAGACAAGGTGGCCGCGCGCGTATTGATTGCCGAGGACGATGGACACATCGTGGAATCGCTGAGCTTCATCCTCGGCCGTGACGGCTTTGAGGTCGAGAGCGTGGCCGATGGCGAGGCGGCCCTGGTCCGTCTGGCCGGCCCGCAGCGCCCGGACCTGTTGATCCTGGATGTGATGCTGCCGCGCCGCAACGGCTTCGAGATTCTCAAGGCGATTCGCGCCGACACACGTCTGCAAGCCTTGCCGGTGCTGATGCTCACGGCCAAGGCCCAGCCGCATGACCGTGCCGCCGCCCAGGCCCTGGGCGCCGACGTGTACGTCACCAAGCCCTTCGCCAACAGCGAGGTGCTGGCACAGGCGCGGCGCCTGACGCTGAGATAGGGCGTTAGCAAAATGGACCGGCCCGTCTCCCTGCGCGCCCGCAGCGCGGCCGTGCTGCTGCCGCTGCTGGGCATGTTCCTGTTGATGCCGCCCTTCATCGGCCTGTTCACCGCTCGGGTGTACCTCTTCGGCGTCCCACTGATCGTGATCTACCTGTTCGGCGTCTGGCTCTTTCTCCTGCTGGCCGCCGCCGGCCTTGCGCGCCATCTTGCGGGAGAGGCACCGCCTGACGCCCCCCCGCAGCCGGAACCCTGATGCTTTCCCCCAACCTCGTTCTGGCAACGGCGCTGGCCTACGTCACCCTGCTGTTCGGCGTGGCCTTCATCGGCGACCGGCGCGCGCGGCAGGGGCGCTTGGGCTGGCTGCGTTCGCCGCTGGTCTACACGCTCTCGCTGTCGATCTACTGCACCTCCTGGACCTTTTATGGCGCGGTCGGCTCGGCGGCCCGCAACGGGCTGGAGTTCGCCACCATCTATCTCGGGCCGACGCTGGTATTCGTGGGCTGGTGGTTCTTCCTGCGCAAGCTGGTGCGCATCGGCCAGTTGCACCGCATCACCTCCATCGCCGACATGATCTCCTCGCGCTACGGCAAGAGCGCGTCCATCGCCGCCCTGGTGACGGTGATCGCAGTGGCGGCCAGCACGCCCTACATCGCCCTGCAGCTGAAAGCCATGACCGACAGCTTTCAGGTCATCAGCAGCGCCGGTCCCGATGCGCTGCGGGGCATTGCAAGCGCCCAGCCCAATTTCCAGCTGACCTTCTGGATTGCCGCCGGCATGGCGGCCTTCACCATCCTGTTCGGCACCCGCACGATTGACGTGGATGAGCGTCATCACGGGGTGGTGGCGGCCATCGCCGTGGAGGCCGTGGTGAAGCTCGCGGCCCTGCTGGGCATCGGCCTGCTGGTGGTGTTCGGCATTGGCGGCGGGCCGGCCGAGATCTTCGCCCGCATGCCGGTGGACATGTTGCGCACCGACGAGGTGTTCGGCTCGCGCTGGATCACGCTGACCCTGCTGGCCGGGGCGGCGGTGGTCTGCCTGCCACGCCAGTTCCAGGTCACCGTGGTTGAACTCGACAGCGAAAGCCATCTGCGCACCGCCTCCTGGCTGTTCCCGCTCTACCTGTTCCTGATCAGCCTGTTCATCCTGCCGATTGCCATCGCCGGGCTCAGCTTCCTTCCGGCCGGCGCCAACCCCGACATGTTCGTGCTGTCCCTGCCGATCTGGGCCGAGCAGCCGGGCATGGCCCTGTTCGCCTTCCTGGGCGGCTTCTCCTCGGCCACCTCCATGGTGATCGTGGCCTGCATCGCCCTCTCGACCATGGTGTCCAACCACCTGGTGCTGCCCATTGCGCTGCGCCTGCCCTGGGTGCAGCTCGACGCCACGGGCGAGATGCGCCGCTTCCTGCTGACCACCCGGCGCATCAGCATCGTCGTGATCCTGTTGCTGGCCTTCGCCTATTTCCGCATCTCGGGCCGGGCGGATGCGCTGGCTTCCATCGGCGTGATTGCCTTTGCCGGCGCGGCCCAGTTGCTGCCCTGCCTGGTGGGGGGGCTGTTCTGGCGCCAGGCCAATGCACGCGGCGCCTTTGCCGGCCTGCTCGCCGGCTACCTGTTGTGGGGCTTCACCCTCTTCCTGCCCAGCTTCAAGGGCGACCTCTTCCTGAGCCCGACCGACATCAGCAACGGCCTGTGGGGGCTTTCATGGCTGCGGCCCTACGCCATGCTGGGCCTGAACGGACTGGACCCCCTGGTTCATTCCATCTTCTGGAGCCTGTCCATCAACACGCTGCTCTTCGTCGGCGTGTCGCTGATCGGCGAACCGCGGCCGCTCGAGCATCTGCAAAGCTCGCTCTTTGTGGACGTGTTCCGCCACCGCGGCGCCGACACCTCGCGCTTCGTCAGCCGCTCGGCGGCCGCCTACGACCTCAACGTGCTGGCGCAGCGCTTGATTGGCGTGGACGAGGCGCGCCAGTTTTTCGCCCGCAGCGGCCACGGCAGCGACCTGGTGCCGCACCGCCAGATCGCCGACGACGCGCTGATCACCGAACTGGAGCGCAAACTGGCCGGCAACGTCGGCGCGGCCACGGCGCGCGCCATGGTCTCTCAGGTGGTCACCGGCGAGACCATCAGCCTGGACGAGCTGCTGAAGATCGCCGACGAGACCCAGCGCATGCGCGACCACAGCCATGAGCTGGAGACCCAGTCCCGGCAACTGGCCCACAGCGCGCGCGAGCTGCAACTGGCCAACGAGCGATTGCTGTTGCTGGACGGGCAGAAGGACGACTTCCTGAGCCAGGTCAGCCACGAGGTGCGCACGCCGCTGACCTCCATCCGTTCCTTTGCCGAGATCCTGCTCGACACGCCCGAGGTCGAGGCCGAACGGCGCCAGCGCTACCTGCGCATCATCCATGACGAGAGCCTGCGCATGGGCCGTTTGCTGGACGACATCCTCGACCTCAGCGTGCTGGAAGGCGGCCACGCGCCCTGGGCCCTGGTGCCGGTGGACCCGCAGCAGGCCCTGGTCAGCGCCCTGCGTGTCTGCGAAGGCCTGGCGGCCGGGGCCGGCGTGCGGCTGTGGCAGGCGGAGCAGGCACCAGCCGTGAAGGTCCTGGCCGATTCGGACCGGCTGGCCCAGGTCTTCATCAACCTGATCTACAACGCGATCAAGTACAACACCGATCCCAAGCCGCAGGTGTGGGTCAGCAGCCGGCTGGACGCCGGCGTCTACGAGCTGAGGGTGGAGGACAACGGACCCGGCATCCGGCCCGAGGACCGCGCCCACCTGTTCCAGAAATTCTCGCGTGGCTGGGCCGATACGGCCGCCGCGGCGCAGGGCACGGGGCTGGGCCTGGTCATCAGCTGGCAGATCGCGCGTCGCCTCGGCGGCAGCCTGGAACTGGTCGATGGCCGCGGCACCGGGGCCTGCTTCTGCCTGCGCCTTCAGGCACAGGCACAGGCACAGGCACAGGCATAAGGCGCCTGGCGCGTCAGCTGTTCTTCGAGATCGTGATGGTCGGGAACCTGGCCGAAAAGTCCTTGGCCTGCCCGGCGATCTTCACCGCAATCGCACGAGCCAGCGATTTGTACAAGGCCGCATGCTCGCCGTCCGGATCTGCGGCCACCGTGGGCTTGCCCGCGTCGGCATGCTCCCGGATGGGCATGGCCAGGGGCAGCGCACCCAGGTAGTCCACACCGTACTGCTCGGCCATCTTCCTGCCGCCATCGGCGCCGAAGATGTGCTCGGCATGGCCGCAATTCGTGCAGACATGAACGGCCATGTTCTCGACGACGCCGAGGATGGGCACGCTGACCTTCTCGAACATCTTGAGGCCCTTCTTCGCATCGATCAAGGCGATGTCCTGCGGCGTGGTCACGATCACCGCGCCGGTCAGCGGCACGCGCTGCGACAGCGTCAGCGCAATGTCGCCGGTGCCGGGCGGCATGTCCACGATCAGGTAGTCAAGGTCCTGCCAGCGCGTCTGGCGCAACAACTGCTCCAGCGCCTGCGTGGCCATGGGACCGCGCCAGATCATCGCCTGGTCGTCGCCGACCAGGAAGCCGATGGAGCTGACCTGCAGACCGTGGGCCATCTTGGGCTCCATGATCTTGCCGTCCAGGCTCTCAGGCGCGCCGCTGACGCCCAGCATCTGCGGCATGCTGGGACCGTAGATGTCGGCATCGAGCACGCCGACCCGGGCGCCCTCGGCCGCCAGGGCCAGGGCCAGATTGGCCGCCGTGGTGCTCTTGCCCACGCCGCCCTTGCCCGAGGCCACGGCGACGATGTTCTTCACGCCAGGCAGCAGTTGCACGCCGCGCTGCACGGCATGGGCGGCGATCTTGCTGGCGATGTTGACCGTGACATGGCCCAGGCCTTCAACGCGGGACAGCGCCGCTTCGAGGCGCGCGCGCAGGCCGTCATGCAGGCTGGCCGCAGGGTAGCCTAACTCGATGTCAAAGCTGACCGCTGCGCCGTTGATGCGCAGGTTCTTCAACTGCTTGCCGGTGACGAAATCCTGCCCCGTCTCCGGATCGACGACGGTCTGCAGGGCTTCCAGGATTTTTGATTCGGACGGTGTGCTCATGGGCGGCAAGGATAACGCCCGATCAAAGCAGAGCGGGCTGAAAGCAAAACGGGGCAGCTTCTTTGGGAAGCTGCCCCGCCTGACTGGTGGGCCCTGACAGATTCGAACTGTCGACCTACGGATTAAGAGTCCGCTGCTCTACCAACTGAGCTAAGGACCCGAATTCTTGGCTCGTGCCACAAAACGGAATTCGGAAAAGGGTATCAAGTGGTGGGCCCTGACAGATTCGAACTGTCGACCTACGGATTAAGAGTCCGCTGCTCTACCAACTGAGCTAAGGACCCACTGATACCCCATACAACACGGCAATCAAACTGGTGGGTTGTACAGGATTCGAACCTGTGACCATCGGATTAAAAGTCCGGTGCTCTACCAACTGAGCTAACAACCCTGTCTTTTCAAAGTCTCTAAAAAAAGAAGCGCTGCGCTCTTCAGCAGAGCCTCACATTATAGGAGATGTTTTTCCCACTTGACAAGGCGCGGACAGAAAATCCTGAACCAGGCGCGCCGCCGCCGCCATGCCGAACGCCGCCGTGACCATGACGCTCGACCCATAGCCGGCGCAGTTCAGCGTGCCGTCCACATCGCAGGCCTCGCCTTCTTGTTGCGGACGCTGCACGGCCTCTTTGGAGAACACGCAGGACACGCCCATCTTGCCGCTGCGCGGTGCGGCGTGGAATTTGCGCAGGCGCTGACGCAGACTGGAAAGCAGCGGGTCGTGGGTGCTCAGTGCAAGGTCTTCCACTTCGATGGCCTGAGGCAGGCGTTTGCCGCCGGCCGCACCCACGCTGACGAAAGGCAGCCCGTGTTCGCGCGCCCAGCTTGCCAGCACGGCTTTGGCGCGAACCTGGTCGCAGGCGTCGATGAGTCCGTCCAGTTCGTGCGTTAGCAGCGCCGGCCAGTTGTCCTCGGCGACGAATTCCTCGATGAAGCGGACGTCGCAGCCCGGATGAATGTCGGCAATGCGCGCGCGCAGAGCCTCGCCCTTGGATTGGCCCAAGGTGCTGCCCAGTGCCTGCACCTGCCGGTTGATATTCGATTCGCCGACCTGGTCGAAATCGACCAGGGTCAGCTGCGCCACGCCCGAGCGCGCGAGCGCCTCGACGGTCCAGGAGCCCACGCCGCCCAGACCCACGACGGCAAAGCGCGCGCCTCGCAATCGCTCGTAGTCGGCATCGCCGTAGAGACGACGCAGGCCACCGAAGCGGCGTTCGAGATCAGCGTCGAGCATCACAGGCGGGACAACTGCCAACGCAGGCAGGCCACCGCACCGGCGATGATCGAAGCCAATGCAATGAAGCTGCCCAGGCTCAGGGTGGAGACGCCCGACAGGCCCTGCCCGATCGTGCAGCCCATCGCCACCACGCCGCCCACACCCATCAGCAGCGCGCCGACCAGATGGCTGGCGAGGTCTTCGGTCGTGCGGAAGGACTCCCAGCGGAACGCCCGGGTGGCGAGGGCATAGACGCCCGAACCGGTCACCACGCCGAAGACAGAGACGATGGCAGTCGTCAGGACCTTGCGCTTGTCACTGAAGAACATCAGCCAGTCCAGCACATAGGCCATCGGCGAGACGAAGCTGAGGGCCTCCATTCGTTCGCGCGAGGTGCTGCCGACGAAGACTTCTTCGAGCGTGTTCGGGTCCTCGGCCACGTGGCCCAGCACACCGCTCACCCACCAGATGCCCACGATCACGAGGCCGGTGATGAGGCCGCCGACGATCACATCCTGGCTGCGCCCCTCCTCGCGCACCAGCGCCCAGACGATCAGCGCGAGACCCAAGGCCCCGCCGATCCACAGCGCCAGCGAGGCCTTGGCCATGCCAGTGGACACCGCCAGCAGCGAAGGCAGGTCCTGCCCGGTGGACAGCTGGACCGAGACCGCATCCACCGTGTTCACGCGCAGCACGGCGGTGATGCCCTTGAGCGTGGCAAAGGCCGACAGGCCCATGACCAGGAACACGATCAGCGACTTGAGATTGCCCGCGCCGATGCGCACCAGCGTCTTGCTGCCGCAGCCCGAGGCCAGCACCATGCCGAAACCGAACAGGAAGCCGCCGACGATGTTGGAGAGCCACAGCAATCGCGGGGAGGCGTAGATGGTCTTGCCCGCATCGATCAGCCCCAGGCCCACCATCCCATTGAAGCCCAGCATGGCCACGCCGATGGCCAGCACCCACATGCGCATGCGCGCCCAGGAGCCCATGTTGACGATGTCGGCCACGGCACCCATGGTGCAGAAATGCGTGCGCTGCGCAACGGCCCCGAGAACGAACGAAAGCCCGAAGGCCGCCCACAGCACTTGGTGGCCGAGCGCGGCCATGTCGATGTCTTGCATGTCTGAATTTTATGGGGCCAAAAGGAAAGCCTCCCGAAGGAGGCTTTCGTGACTTGCAGAGTCAAGGTTCAGCGCAAACCTTGCGACCGTTCCTTGGCCGCTTGCGCAGCCTCGGTGCCGGGATAGGCCTTGATCAGGTCCGCCAAGGTCTTCTTCGCGCTCTTGTTGTCCTTGAGCTCGATCTGGCAATTGGCCACGGCGAGCAGGGCATCAGGGCTGCGAGGGTGGTCCGGGCGGGCCGCAGCAAAGGCCTTGAAGGTGGCGATCGCGTCCTTGTAGCGGCGATTGCCGTACTGGGCGTTGCCGATCCAGAAGGCCACCGAATCGGCGTAGCCGCTGGCCGGGAAGCGACGCGCGAAGCTTTGCAGCGTGTCGGTCGCTTCGTTGAAATCACCCCGGCGAACCAGGCCCATGGCCGCTTCGTACTGGCGCTTTTCTTCCGGGTCGACCTGGAACTGCTTGCCGTCGAGGCTGACCGTTTGGGGCTCCAGCGGCTTCAGGCGCGAGTTGAGCGAATCGGTCTGATCCATCACCTTGCGCTGCGTTTGCGACAGGTCGTAGGCCAGTTGCTCGTTCGTGCCGCGCAGCTTGGCCATCTCGGCGCGCAGGGCTTCGATCTGGTTGTTCAGATCAAGCACCGAGCGCTTGAGCGGGTCGATGGAATCGGCCAGTTGCCGATTTTCCTGCTGCAGCTGCTTGCGCGCGTCCTCGAGCGCCGTGACCTTGCCTCGCAATTCGAGTATGGCGCGGCGGGCCTCGTCATCCTCGAACAGCGCGGCGCGCGCCGGCAGGCTCAGCAGCGCCGCGACGGCGAAAGCCACGCAGGCGATGCGAGAAAGCTCGGGGCGGCGCAGCGCTTTCACCATCACTTGTCCTTCAACTCGACGCGGCGGTTCTGCGCCCATGCGGCTTCGTTGTGGCCTTCAGCGGCCGGACGCTCCTTGCCGAAGCTCACGGGCTCGACCTGGCCGGCTTGAACGCCCAGCGATTCGAGCGACTTGGCCACGGCTTCAGCGCGCTTCTGACCCAGGGCCAGGTTGTATTCGCTGCCGCCGCGCTCGTCGGTGTTGCCTTCCAGGCGCAGGGACACGTTCTTGAGCTTGTTCAGGCGGGTGGCGTGCAGTTCGACCAGACCTTGATAGTCGGACTTGACGACATAGCTGTCGAAGTCGAAATACACCACGCGCTTGTCGGCGACGGTGCGGGCCAGTTCGGCGCCGAGGTCAACGGTGGCCACCTTGGGCTCGGCCATCGGCGCGGGCGTGGCCGTGGGGGCGACGGTCTGGACCGGGCGGGCGGTCTCGACGGGAGCGGGCTTCTCAAGGTCCACCTTGGAGGCACAGCCGGTGATGGCCGCAATGGCCAGCACGGTGAGGGCGTAGCGGGTCGTCTTCATTGGGATTCTTCCTGTATTTGCGGGTGTCTTGCCCGGTGCCCCGGGCTGGTTCTCGGCACGATGATGACGTCAATCACGTTGTCAAAGTGCCAGCAATGCGCCTGCCATTGTCCAACAAGTCCAGCAGCAGCCTTCTTAACGCTCTCTGAAACATTGCAGAAGTTTTGCAACTTCCTCTCCTGGTCGGGCCGGAACGGCGCCGGCCTTCAGCGCCGGAACGGTCCCCAGGTCGGCTCGCGCACGTCGGCCGCCGAGGCCAGGCGCGCCTTGACGCGGCCATCCAGCGTGGTGGTCATCAGCACGTCGCGGCCACTGATGCGGGTGGCGTAGACGATCAGCCGGCCATTGGGCGCGAAGCTCGGGCGTTCATCGGCCGTGGTGTCGGTGATCTTCTGCACCGCGCCGCTGGCCAGGTCCATCACGCACAGGCGGAACGCATTGCCCCCCTCGCGCGTGATGTAGACCAGCGTGCGGCCATCGGGGCTGATCGAGGGGCTGATGTTGTAGCCGCCCGAGAAGGTCACCCGCTCGGCCGCGCCGCCCGCCGAAGACATGCGGTAGACCTGCGGACCGCCGCCCCGGTCACTCACGAAAAAGATGCTGCGGCCATCGGGCGCGAAGACGGGTTCGGTGTCGATGGACAGGCTCTGGGTGATGCGGCGCACGCCGCTGCCATCGCGGTTCATCAGGAAGAGCTGCGAGCCACCAGCGCGGGACAGCGTCACCGCCAGTTGATTGCCATCGGGGGAGTAGGCCGGCGCGCTGTTGGAGCCGCGGAAGTCCGCCAGCTTGCGGCGTTTGCCGGTGTAGATCTCCTGCACCCAGACCACGGCCTTGTTGGACTCGAAGGAGACATAAGCCAGTTCGCGGCCATCGGGCGACCAGGCCGGCGAGATGATGGGCATCGGGCTGGCCAGCGCGATCTGACCGCCTTCGCCATCGGAGTCGGTGATGCGCAGCGTGTAGCGGCCGCCGGCCTTGCTCACATAGGCCATGCGGGTGGCAAACACGCCGCGTTCGCCGGTGAGCTTCTGGTAGATGGCATCGGCCACGCGATGCGCGGCCAGGCGCGTGTCGTCGGGTGCCACGGCCTGGGCTTCGCCGCCCAGGTCGGCGCCCTTGACCACGTCGAAGAGCTTGTAGCGGATGTCCCAGCGGCCATCGGCCAGCTTGGCGGCCGAACCCGCGGCCAGCGCATCGGCGCCCTTCGTTCGCCACTCGCTGAAGTTGATCGCACTGCCCTCGAAGAGCTGCGCGCCGCCAGCGTCCTTGATCATGAACTGGCCACTGCGCTCCAGGTCGGCGCGGATGATGGAAGCCAGCGGCTGACCGGACCTGGCCTCGTCGCGGAAGTCGGGAATGGCAATGGGCAGCTGACTGCCGCCCACGCCGGTGATCTCGACGCGAAACTGGGCCAGAGCCGGTGCAGCGATCAGGCCGGCGGCCAGGGCGGCCAGCAAGCCGCGGCGGAGGAACTTGTAGTCACTTTGCATGGCGCAGGATTTTGCCTTTCACAGAAGAACTATGTCGTAATGTTCTGTTTGATTCGAGGGCTCTGCCGTCAACGAAATGGGCTTTCCGATGAAGTCCGACAGGCCGGCCAGGTGGGCACTCTCTTCGTCGAGCAGCATCTCCACCACGTTGGCCGCGGCCACCACGCGGAATTCCTTGGGCGAGAACTGTCGAGCTTCGCGCATGATTTCTCGCATGATGTCGTAACAGACCGTGCGCGCCGTCTTGATCTGGCCGCGCGCATCGCAGGTGGGGCAGGACTCGCAGAGCATGCGGGCGAGCGATTCGCGCGTGCGCTTGCGGGTCATCTCCACCAGGCCCAGCTGGGTGAAACCGCCCAGCGTGACCTTGGTGCGGTCCTTGGCCAGTTGCTTGCGGAATTCACTGAGCACGGCGGTCCGATGCTCCTCGCGCGTCATGTCGATGAAGTCCGCAATGATGATGCCGCCGAGATTGCGCAGGCGCAGCTGGCGGGCAATCGCGCCAGCCGCTTCGAGGTTCGTCTTGAAGATGGTGTCGTCGAAGTTGCGGGCGCCGACGAAGCCTCCGGTGTTGACGTCGATCGTGGTCATGGCCTCGGTCTGATCGACGACCAGGTAGCCGCCGCTTTTCAGATCGACGCGGCGCGACAGGGCCCGGTCCACCTCGGCATCCACATTGCAGAGGTCGAAGATCGGCCGCTCGCCGCGGTAGTGCTCCAGCTTGGCCACGGCGGCCGGCATGAAGGACACGCCAAAGCCGTGCAGCACCTCGTGCTGCATCTTGGAGTCGATGCGGATGGTGCCGGTGCGCTCGGTGGTCAGGTCGCGCAGCACCCGCTCCACCAGGCTCAGGTCCTGATGCAGCAGACTGCCAGCCGCGGCGCGGTGGGCGCGTTCGCGGATGGTGGCCCAGGTCTTGCGCAGGTAGGCGATGTCGCCGCCCAGCTCTTCGTCCGACGCATCTTCCGCATTCGTGCGCAGGATGAAGCCCCCGCCACCGCCCTCTTCCGGCGTGCCCACCAGGGCCTGCATGCGCGCGCGCAGGGCCTCGCGCGTCTCGTGCGAGCCGATCTTCTGCGAGATGCCGATGTGGTCGTCCTGCGGCAGGAACACGAGCATGCGGCCCGCAATGGAAATCTGCGACGAGAGCCGCGCGCCCTTGGTGCCGATGGGGTCCTTGATGACCTGCACGGTCAGCGACTGGCCCTCGAACACGAGCTTCTCGATGGGCACCGGCACATGGCCTTCGCCGTGGTTGCGCGGCAGGTTGCCGTTCACATGCAGATCGGCCACATGCAGAAACGCCGCGCGCTCCAGGCCGATGTCGATGAAGGCCGATTGCATGCCCGGCAGCACGCGCGCCACGCGGCCCGCGTAGACATTGCCCACCAGGCCCCGCTCCAGCGTGCGCTCGATGTGGAGTTCCTGCACGACGCTGTTCTCGACGATGGCCACCCGCGTCTCCTGCGGCGACCAGTTGATCAGGATGTCTTCCATCTCTGCCCAATTCTGAATAATTCTTTAGAGTTCTTTCGCATGGCCACAGGCCATGCGGGAGGGCTCGTCAGAGCTGAATGCCGAAGGCTTTCAGCAGTTGCGCGGTCTCGAAAAGCGGCAGGCCCATGATGCCTGAATAACTGCCCGAGATCCGGCTGATCCAGGCCGCCGCTTCACTTTGTATGGCGTAGGAGCCCGCCTTGCCGAAGGGTTCGCCGCTTTCGACATAACGGCGCAGTCGCGCGGTATCGACCTCGGCGAACTCGACCTCCGAGACGCTGAGCGCCGCCAGACGGCGCTCCCCCAGCCCGACGGCCACCGCGGTGATGACCCGGTGCCGGCGACCGGCGAGCTGCATCAGCATGCGCAGTGCATCCTCGGCGTCAACGGGCTTGCCCAGGATCTGCTGATCGATTGCCACCGTCGTGTCCGAGCAGAGAACGGGCGCCGCCGCCAGACCCCGCGCAGCGAGACGTTTGAGCGCTGCATCGAGCTTGGCCTCGGTCACGCGAGCGCAATAGGCTTCGGGCACCTCGCCCTCGATCACCGCTTCCAATGCCTCGGCGTCTTCCTCAGGTCCGGGCAGCAGCAATTCGTGGTCGATGCCGATCTGTTCGAGCAGTTGGCGGCGGCGCGGGCTTTGGGAGGCAAGGTAGATGCTCATGGCCTATTCATCACGAAAATTCAGCACCGCAGGAACGCCGTCGCGCTGCAAGATCAACTGGCCCAGCTCCATCGAGCCCGCCACCGACAGATGGCCCGGATCGTAGTAGCGAAAGCCCTGCGCGGGCGACAGAGCCGAGCAGCGCCCCTCGGGGCAAAGATAGCGGGCCACATCGAAGTAGGCCGCGCCTGGGTTTCGCTGGGCGATCTGGCGCAGTCGTTCATTGACAGCGGCCACCTCGCCATCCAGCGGTCGCGGCGGCACCTCGCAGTGCAGCGGCGTGACCTTGAGCGCCTTCTCGCGGCACTGCCGGTCGTAGCCGGTGAATACGGGCGCCTTGCCGATCAGCACCACGCGATGGCCCTCGGCAATCAACTGCCGCACCGTGGCCTCCATCTGAGGCAGAAAGTCGGGCGAACGCCTTTGATAGTCCGTCCAGGTCGCCGAGATCAGCAGAACGGGGTAGTCGGGCAAGACGGCTCGCAGCTGCTGCACCGAATCGCGGCAGTCGGCATAACGCTCTGGCTTGACGAAGGCTCGCGGATCACCGAAAACCGGCGGGCAGGACCCGACCTCCGCGTTGCGGAAGTTGTAGCCCGCCTGCGCAGCAATGACGTTCAGCGCCTGGATGTAGTGGGCCGCGTTCGAGTCGCCCCACAGCAGCACCCGCGGCGCCCGTTCGGCCGGCTGGCCGAGCACGCATCCGGGCTCGGCGAGATCGCGGGCCTCAAGCCGGGATCGCTGGCATGACCAGGGAAAACGGTAGGCCGGCTGCACCTCGGCGCGCAGCCTGGCCAGGGCCTCGTGATAGGCCTGCGGCTGCCACTGCAGGCCCACTCGCGGCCCGTAGACCAGGGCGGCGCACAACAGCACCAGCAGGCCGCCCGGGCCGGCGAATTGGCGCAGGAAGACCTTCCACGGCCCCGCCTTCGTCCGCCGCGCGGGCTCCTCCACCCAACGATAGGACAGGCCGGCCAGCAGCAGGGTTGCGACCAGCGCCATCACCTGCCAGAGGCCCTCCAGCGGCCCCAGCAGATAGCGCCAGAAGGCCAGCACCGGCCAGTGCCATAAATAGGCGGAATAGGACACGGCGCCCACCCAGCGCGCAGGCCGGCAACCGAGCAGGCCCGAGAGACCGTGCCGGCTGTTCAGCGCGCCAGCCATCAGCAGCAATGCAGCGCCCAATGTCGGCGCCAGCGAGCGAACGCCCGGAAACACGCCGCTCTCGTGCAGCAGCGCGAGACTGGACAGCAAGAGTGCGGCCCCGATCCAGGCCAGCGGCTGGCCGTAGCGCGAGAGTGCCGCGATCTGACCGCTCGACCTGCCACCCAGCCACAGGGCCGCAGCAGCGCCGATGCCCAGTTCCCCGGCGCGCGTCGGCAGCATGTAGTAGACGAACATGGCGTCGCGGTCGGCCAGGGCCGCCACGAGCACACAGGACATCGGCACCAGCAAAGCCGCCAGGCCCAGGGTCAGCATGCGCGCCCTTGCCGCGCCGCCACGCGGTGCCGACAACTTCCACAGCAGCAGCATCAGCAGGGGCCACAGCAGATAGAACTGCTCCTCGACGCCCAGCGACCACAGATGCAGGAGCGGCAGATGCTCGCTGCCGGGCGCGAAGTAGTCGGCATCCGCCTCGCGCCAGAAATACACATTGGCCAGCGAGGCCACCGACCAGACGGCTGACTTGGCCAGCGCCACGATGTCCTCCGGCAGCATCAGCGCCAGGCCGACCATCAGCGTCGTCGCGACGACCAGCAGCATGGCCGGTGCGATGCGCTTGACGCGGCGCCTGTAGAACTCGGCCAGGGAGAACGTGCCGGCAGTCATCTCTGCCGCCATGTGGCCGGTGATCAGGTAGCCCGAAATGACGAAAAACACATCGACGCCCACGAAGCCGCCCGGCAGCAGGCCCGGGTTGATGTGGAAGACGATCACCGCCAGCACCGCCAGCGCGCGCAATCCGTCGATGTCGCTGCGATGAGCGCTGGCTTGCGGCGCGACGCTCATTCGCGGTGATAGGGATGGTTGACCATCACCGTCCAGGCCCGGTACAGCCCCTCGGCCAGCAACACACGGGCAAAGGCATGGGGCAGGGTCAGGTCGGAGAGACGCAGGGTTTCATCGGCCGTGCCCTTCAAGGCCGGCGCCAGGCCATCGGGCCCGCCGATGACCAGCACCGCATCGCGGCCCTCGCCCATCCAGAGCTTGAGCCGCTCGGCCAATTGCAGGGTGGTGCGCTGGTGGCCGCGCTCGTCCAGGATGATGCGCCGCGCGCCCTTGGGGATGGCCGCCTCGATGCGCTGCGCCTCGGCCACCATCATCTGTTCGGCCGTCTTGCCGCTGGTGCGCGGCTCGGCCTTGATGGCCTTGAGTTCGAGCCTGAGTTCGGGCGGGAAGCGTTTGGCGAAATCCTCGTAGGCCGCATCAGCCCAGGCCGGCTGACGCTGGCCGACGGCGACGAGCAGGAGACGCATCAGCCTCTCTTGGCGGCGGTCTTCTTGGCGGCGGGCTTCTTCGCGGGCGCGGCCCGCTTGGCCGGTGCGGCCTTGACGGCAGCCTTCTTGGCCGGCGTCTTCTTCGCCGTCGCGCCCACCGTCATCGTCTTGACCGGCGCGGCGGCCTTCTTCTTCACGCCCGTGGTGGTGGTGACGCCCTTCTTCGCAGGCACAGGCTTCTTCGCCGCTGCCGTCTTCTTCGCGGGGGCTGCGGCCTTCTTGGCCGGCGCCTTGCTGACGACCGCCCTCTTCGCAGGGGCCGCCTTCTTGGCCGGCACGCCCTTCTTCGCGGACGACGGCTTCTTCTTTGGCGCCTCATCAGAGGCGTCCTCCGAAGCCTTCACCAGCTTGGTCCCGGTCTCGGCCTTGGTCATCTTGATCAGCTTGCCGCCCCAGATTTCTTCGAGGTGGTAGTAGTCGCGGATCGCCGGCTGCATCACATGGACGACGGCGGCGCCGCAGTCCACGATGATCCATTCGCCGTTGTCCTCGCCCTCGCAACGCATGACATGCATGCCGCGGCCCTTGACCGTCTCGCGCACGCTGGAAGCCAGGGCCTTGGTCTGACGGTTGCTGGTGCCCGAGGCAATGATCACGCGCTCGAACAGCGGTGACAGATGCTCGGTGTTGAAGACCACGATGTTCTGTGCCTTCACGTCTTCCAGTCCATCGACGATGGCGCGTTGCAGCTTACGGATGTCCATGCTTTTCTTGAT
>Ga0164241_10003571_pt1 | contig 15558 bp, 18 predicted proteins | sample OricomyardsoilBY_FD_108780 | JGI IMG/M metagenome (GOLD analysis project Ga0164241, IMG submission 108780) | Backyard soil microbial communities from Emeryville, California, USA - Original compost - Back yard soil (BY) | ecosystem: Environmental > Terrestrial > Soil > Unclassified | place: USA... | reverse complement strand
CGGTTGCCGCCCCTCGGGGAGGTGATCGCCGCCCTCGATCGCCACCAGCTTTCCGCCCGTAGCTTTCGCCAGCGCCCTGGCGTCGGCGTGGCTCGTCACCTTGTCCTTCGTTCCGCTGATCACCAGCACGGGGCACTGCACGCGGCGGGCGAGTGCCAACTGGTCGCGGCGGGTGACCGGCGCGGCGGCGTCGGCGATCACGGTCATGGCCAGCGTGTCCGGATCGGTCTCGAGCCCCCATTCGACGATGTCGTCGAATCCCTTGGTCGAGTGGGCCTCGCTGGTACACATGGCCGCGAACCACTCGACGAAGTCGCGGAAGTCGCGGCGAAAGTGCACCGCGTTGACCTTCGCCCAGCTCCGCGTCAGGATCGGCCTGCGCGTGAACATCGACCGCGCCCATGGATGGAGCATGACCCGGTAGCGCACGCCGCCAAGCGAGCGGCTGGCGGGGAACCAAGGGCCGATCAGCACCACCCCGAGAACCCGCTCGGGGTGCTCCGCGGCGAGGAGGAGGGCGCGCTGGGTGCCGCGGGAGAGACCGACGACGACCGCCTGCTCGGTGCCGGTCGCGTCGAGGACGTCGAGCGCGTCGCGGGCGAACTCCGACTCGGCGTATGCCTCGACGTTAGGCGGCCGGTCGCTCTTGCCGTTGCCGCGCGGGTCGAAGACGACCACGCGGTGGTGGCGGGCGAGGTAGGGGATCTGCATCTTCCAGACCCGCGAGTGCACCAGCGTCCAGGTCGGGCAGAACAGGATTGTCGGCTCGCCGCTGCCGTAGACCTCGTAGAAGACGCGCACGCCGTCGCGCTCGATGTAGCCCTGATCGTCCGGATACAGCGCTCGGGTCTGCTCGTTCGTATCGGCCTGCTCGTTTGTGACCTGCTCGGCGATGGTCATTTGCTCTCCTGGCTCGGCGATCTATCGAAGGTGCACTTGTCTCAGGTGGTTGGTCGGACGACCAACTAACTTCTACCGTATACTGCGACCCGATGTCAACCGTTGACCCCGACGCGCGTGCGACACCAGAGCCGAGCGGGGACCTCCGAGTCGCGCAGGGCCAATCGACGCGCGCGCTGCTACTCGCCGCCGCCGCCGACTTGCTGCGCGAGGAGGGCTATGCCGCGACCTCGACGCGCGCAGTCGCCGAGCGCGCGGGGGCGCGACTCTCACTGGTCCACTACCACTTCGGCTCCAAGCGCAGCTTGCTGCTCGCCGTTCTCGAAGACTTCAACGAGCGCCTTCTGCACCGCCAGCAGGCGATGTTCAGCGACGGCCGGTCGTTTGCCGAGCAGTGGCGCAGCGCCTGCGATTACCTGCGCGAGGACGTCGAGTCCGGCTACGTGCGGATCCTCTGGGAGCTATGGGCTGCCGGACTTGCCGACCCCGAGCTCGCCGAGCGTTGGCGCGCCACCCAACGCGGCTGGCGCGAACTGATCGAGGCACGCCTCGAGCGCCTTCAGGCCGAGCGCGGCACCGAGCTGCCAATACCCCCGCGCGCCCTTGCCACGCTGATTGGCAACCTCTTCGAGGGTGCGGAGGTCGAGATCCTCGCCGGCGTCACCGAGGACGAAACCCCACACCTCGAAGCGCTCGAGGCCTGCGCGGCGCTGGTCGCATGGGCCGAGCGGCGATGACCCGTACGGTATCGGCACGATTTCGGCCGAAGTACAGGAATTCGATGCGAAGCGGCTGATGGGATTCGAACCCACGACCTTCTGCATGGCAAACGATCCACCTAGCAGCCGTGCGCGCATTCCAGAGCCAAAAGGCGGTCAGCGTGCCGCTGGGAGATTCCGCTGGGTCAGGCACGGTTCCGCTCGGTTTGGGCAGCGAGAGCCGCCCGCTGCCCAAACGGGATGCGAGCGTCTAGTCGAGCTGGGTCAGGTCGGCGTCAACGTCCACCGTAGGCAGGGGCACCAAAGCATCCTCGCCGTATTGCTGCGACTTAGCATGCTCTTCCGTATCGACTGCCCGGACCAAGTAGATGATTGCCGCGCGGGCAAGCTGTAGCTGATCCAGGGAGGCCGCTTCGAAGGCTGGCCATTCCACGCGCTCAAGCCAGCCCGTGGACTCAGGGGCATCAAATTCATGCGCGACTACCAGCCGGTGCGTAGCTGCGTGGCGCAGGGCCACGAATGCCGCAAGAGGCGTCTCGTCGCGGAGGTCATTCGCAAGATCACAGAGGGCGGCCAGACCTGGGTTCCAAAGAGGTGGGGTGATCGCGGCTGCGAATTTAGGATCCATCGACTTGCTGCTCGGCGCCTGCCAGAAATCGCGAAACACCACTTCATTTGGCTTGCGCCCCGTTTCGAAATACGCATGGGTGAAGGTGGCGATCTTGTCCAGCAAGTTCGTCGTAGCTGCGAAGGCCTGGATGGCGATCCCGGTTCTCAGGCCCCAGCGCCCATAGTTCAAGGTGTCGGCGAGTCGGATGCGGTGATCAAGCTCGTCAGCTTGCTCTGCCACGGTGCCCTCGGGATCGAGGGCCAGCCACGTCAAATAGCGAGTGGTCGTGAAGTCACGCTTGATTGCATTGAGGCCGTCGAGCAAGGAGTCGCTGCGCTCCAAGCTGTTGTCATCGAAGCTCCCAACCAAGCGCTGGAATACGAGGGAATCCAAGAGCGGCGAATCCTGCGTCAGGCAGGCGGGGGAAACATGCAGGAATAGCTCATGCTGGCGGCACCAGGACAGGTAAGGGTCCGTCCAGTCTTCCGACTCATGGCTGTGCTCGGGCACCTCATCTGGCAACTGGTCTCGCGCTTGCTGAAAGCTTGCGAGGGCGCTGGGTCCTCCAACTTCAATCACCGCATCGGGAGAACTGAGTGCAGCGTCAAGAGCGGCAACGGTGTCGGCCAGGACAGCGTGCGTGTGCTCAAACGCAAACGGCAGGGTCAGAGCTAGCGCTTTGCCGAGGTTGCCTTGGGCCATCGCAAAATCGGGGACAACTTCGAGCGCTTCCTCATATAGGCGGATTCCCTCGTGACCACGACCGAGATTGTCATAGGAGTTTCCTGCGTTTACGAGCGCTTGCGCGCGGAGTCCAGGTTCGACGGCCGAATCCCGACCGATCTGCTCCCACATCCGCCGAGCCGCATGCAGGCTCTTTCTCTCTCGTTCGACGGCGGCGACGATGCCCTCTTCCCTCAGGACCAACTCCCATCGGGCGTTCTCCCCATTCGCGATGTTGTACAGGGTCATCGGGTGGCGATCATCTGGAAAGGCGGACTTGAGTAGCGCGATACCTCGGCCGACCTCCGCAGCCTCACCCAAGTCGAATCCCGCGTCGATTCCGATGACGCCCCTCAACTCAAGCAAGGCCCAGCGCCACGAGTCAGTCGCTTCAAGGCCTGCGACGTAGTCGAGCGCGGCGCGCGGGTTCTCGTGTCGTAGCTCCGTGGCCTGCTGATGCGCGAGGCCTCGCGTCTCTGCTGAATTGATCTCAAACGACATTACGTCGAGAGTAATCAGACGGGGAGCGGATTATTCGCCATGCCAGCCTGTCTCCGGCCTGGCACACAGTAATTTAGTATTTCAAGCATGAGCGAGCCATCCCCAGCAGCTACTCAGCTAATGACCAAGGTGCTTGAGCTTCTAGAGACCGAACATGGCATCGTTGGATTCGGTGTCCCCGACAAACCCGAAGACACCCGGATCGTCATGTTGAGCCTCATGGGCAACAAGACCATCGACCGCGATTTTGCGAGGGAGTTCGCTAGTCGTCTCGCCGATAACGCTCGCGCAGCTACCGGTGATCTTGCATATGCCATTTCCGATTGGGAGATCGCCGAGAGCGACCACGCCGACTGCGAGGACGTGGGAGGCAACGTGGTGAACGCATTCATCGCCGACCGGCGCTGCTACCGGATCATTCTGACCCTCGTTCCAGCCCAGTCGTAGCTAGATCGAGGTGCGGTTGGCGGCCGCGTTCCAGGTTAGGCCGCTCTCCGTCTCAAGCGGCTTGATCGTCGGCTCATCGACAGTGGGGTCATCGAGCACTTTGAGGTCTGGCCCTTGTTGACCACCGGGGGCAATTGGATTGGGCCGCTGCCTCCACCGTCCCAGCACGATTCGATTGTTTCCGTCAAGCCCTAGCGCTGGGGCGCCTGCTTTTCGCCGACGCCGCTGGCGGCGATGCATCCTGCCCTCGGATCGGGCAAGCGCTGAGAACTCACGGACCTTGTGAGTTGCCTCGTCACGGTACTCATGTAGCGCAGCTCGCATCAACTCGTCCGCTGGTCCGATGATGAGCATGTCCGGCGCATCTATCGGGTCCGGTGGCTCATCGCGACTACGCGCTTCTTCGATCAAAGCTTCTACCAATGCCCGAATATCGTTGAAAAGGATTCGGTCTCGGTCACGAACCCACCGCTGCAAATCCTCGTCAATCTCGATTGCCCGAGCGTCGTGCTCGCCGACCTCTCCAGGCACCCCGAGATATCTGAAGGCGAGTGCCGCAAGTGGCCCACCGATCAGCGCTGCAAGGATCGGGCCGAGGAGATTCTGGCCAATGAAGTCGAGAAGGTCGCACATGCCTAAACACGCTAGCCGTCAACCCAGATGAGAATGGACAGCGAGAGTCGCACGCTGCCCAAGCGCTACGGGCCGTGACAAGCCTTGAACTTCTTGCCGCTCTCGCAGGGACAGCGAGAGTTCCGAGAGATTCCCGACCGCTCCGCAGCAGTGAGTTGCGCGGACGCCGCCAAGGGGCCTCCGAGGATGAAGTTAGGTAGGTCGCGATGCAGCGTGTCCAATAGCTCAAACGCGACCTGCCGCATCGTGGCCATCACGATGCCAGGGATATCCGAGGACGATCCATCTTCTGAGCCAACCTGAAACGGAAGCGATTCGCCGGAAGTGAGCAGGCGGAATGCTTCGGGGATGGCTTTGGCGACGTGGGCACCCCCATCCTTTGTTCGCCACGTCCAAGACGACCGATCTGCGAGTGATCGGCCTATCGCTCGTGTCTTTGAGGAACGGCTTCCGCCACCACTGATCGAAAGCGGCTGGCGGATTGGATCGGCTCCCCCCTTCGGGTGCCAGTACCGGCTCGTAAGTCCATGAGCCCGTCGCAGTCGTCTGAAATCCCACTAGGCCAGCGTGCTTCGTGATCGTGGCCGAATGGAGTCCTCCTCCCAGGTGCTTCGTTTCGCGCTCGTTGTGGATTGACGTGTCGGTGTAGCCGAGGGCAGCCTTGACTCTTAGTTGGCCGAGGAGAGAATCCGAATGGTCCGTGTCATGGAGAAGCAGTCGCGCGCCAAGTGCCAAGCGCTCTCCCTCATCCTCATTGCCTTCATCGAATAGCGCCGACGAGCGCTCCAAGAATCCGACTTGGCTCCGCAGCTTGGCCAGAAGTTCGGAATAGGACCGAGCTACCTCTGCGGAAGCCGCAGAGTTGGATCGGCGATCTCCCGGGCTGGCCATCGCCGAAGTCTCCCAGTCAAAGGGTCGGGGCTGGCAATAGGCTGCCCTCGTGCCCAGGGACGCCAAGGACAAAGCTCGTGCTGAGGTGCAGCGCGCTCAGTCGAAGTTCGCGAGTGTTGACAGCAAGCGCGATCAGGCCCGGATAGCTCGACGGGAATCCTTTGAGCGTGCGCGAGAGGCGGGCCTGACGCTTCGCGAGATTGGTGAAGTGGCCGGATTGCACCTGACGCGAGTCAGGGAAGTTCTCGACAGAGATTAGGTACCCCCCTAAAAAAGGTGCTACGCTGCGGCCGCTCAGATAAAGCGGCTCCCGGCGGCGCGCTAACGCCAACCGAGAGCCTGACCACAAGGAGACGTGGCTCCTCATGGCTAACGAGAACCCTACGGCCGGGGCGCGGCCGGTGCCGCTCGACCTCCCCGCCAAACACGTTCCGGTCCTGCGTGCCTGTTTGACCGGCTGGCTGGAGGGTGCGCGGGAAGACCTGCAAGCCCCCGGGCGACTGCGGCAGCCCGACAAAGCGCGGCGCGAAGTTCAGGCATTTGAGCGCCTATTGGTGGCATTGGCGACGAGGCAGATCGTCCTCCCCGACGAGGTGGCGCGGGAGACCGTCGCAGTCGCGACTGCGGACGACGACGAGGCGAACAACTACAAAGAGGTTGCCGCCAATCACGATGCCCTCCACGCCCTGCTCGGCGTGCTTGAGGGCAGGAGCGCGTAACGTCGATGCGCGACCTCAACATGCAGCGCGCCGTGCTGGCGCTGGTGCTTCGTGAGCATCCGATCCTGCTGACGCACCCGGCCCTGGCGGGTCGGGTGCTTACGAACCCCCGCACCCTTGTCGGGGGGATCGCGCTCGCCCGCGCCCTCCGCGATCTGGACAACGAGGGCTTGGTCTTTAGCGACGGGTTCCTGATCCAGCCGAGCCGACCGGCGCTCTACGTCAAGCGCCTGCTGAGGGAAAGCTGATGCTGGTCCCTGGGCGGTTCAGCAGCGCCGCAATCGGGATCGGCGACGGCGAGGTGGAGGTACGCCTGAGCGACGGCGGCAACTGGCAGGTCAAGGTGAAGCTGGGCGAAGATGAGGACTGGCGGTTGCTCTGCCGGGGCCACGTCGACGGCAGCATCTTTGAGGCTGGCACGCCGACCGATCAGAAGCCGATCACGGTCGGCCCGCTGGTGGTCGACCCGGCCGCTCGCCGGGTGGAGGTTCGCGGGAATGAGGTCCGCCTAGCCGCGCACGAGTTTGAAGTGATCGCGCTGCTCGCCACCGACCCCAATCGCGTCTTCACCAAGCAGGAGTTGATGCGCGAGATTTGGGGAAGCGAGGGCGGCGGCGCGACTCGCACGCTCGACTCGCACGCGAGCCGCGCCCGCAACAAGCTCCGCAGGGCCGGGGCGGAGGGCTTCATCGTCAACTGCTGGCGTGTCGGCTACTCGCTCTGCGAGGGCTGCTAACTCGCAGCTGCGCCCAGAGGCTTAACAGAAAAAAGGGGGCCACTTTCGGGGTTCGACGCCCTGTGTAGTAGTGGCCAAACCATTTGCACCCCGGTTTCGTAACCCGCCTCTAGGGAGGCTGGCCCCTTCTCCTGCCGGATTTCGCCGCCTCGTTCGACATATAGGTATGAGGCGAGGAACCGAACTGCGAGTTAAGAAGAGGGGACCACTTTCGCGGCTCGCTGCTCTGTTGGGTATCAGGGCAAATTTCTCACAGCCGCTTTTTCACCTTCGCCTATCGCTTCGGGGATGGCTTCCCCTATCGCTTCGCGGGCCGATTGAGCCAAAGGGCCGCTACTCCGCATCCCAGCGCCGTTTGCGGGCCTCGCGTTTTGCCGACATTCCTACGCCACTTCCAATTCAAAACACGACCAAGGAGGTCTTCCTCATGTTCTCTATCCATTTTCTCTCCGCGTCCCCTGCACTCGACGCTTGCGCTACCACCTCCGCGCTGGTTCGGCAGCGGCTTTCCACCACCTCGGCGACCGTAATCGCCTTGGTGCTGGCAACTCCGACTCCACAGCCGATCACCGGCTCGGCGCTGGCTCCGCAGCGCCTCGCCCTCAACCGACCGCAGCCCCAGGGGCTGGCGTGAACTGGCAGGCAGGCGCTCGCCTGCGAACCCCGGAAGCGACCGGCGAAGTGCTTGCCTCCATCGGCGAGCATCGCGTCCTCTCAACCGCCCAGGTGCGAGCAATCCACTTCCCGGATCGCAGCCCGCGCCGCACTCAGCAGGTCCTCTCCTACCTGCGGCGGGCGGGCCTCGTTGCCTATGTCGATGCTCGCCGCTCTCCCCGGCGCTTGTGGTTCCTGACCGAGCGCGGCGTTGATTGGGTGGCCGACGCCGGCGACGTAGATCGCCGGCCCAAAGTCCTCACTCCCGAGCAGGCGGCTGGGCCGCTTCGCTCCCACACGCTCGGCGTCAACGAGGTCGGGATCAGCTTCCTGCGAGCGGCACGCGAGCGCGGCGACGAATTCGGGCCACTCTCCTGGCGGCATGAGGTGTCCCATCCCTTGAATCGTGGACGCGGCCGCGCTCGCCGCAAGCTGATCGCCGATGCGGTCTTCACCTACGCCCGCGTTGAGGATCGGTCGATCTTCATCGAGCAGCGGTTCATTGAGGTGGATCGCGCCACGCTCTCCGTTGAACGACTGGTCGCCGAGTTGGCCCGCTACGGCCAGCTCGAACGGGCACGCGAAAAAACCGGCAAGCCCCTGTGGGGGACTACTACCGGATCTTCCCGCCTGTGATCTGCGCGCTGACGGGTGCCTCGCGCAAGTCGCTCAATCGGCGGCTCGACGTCGCGCTTGGTCTGCTTACCGACCACCCCGCGCTCGACCGGGCCTACGGGGTGAGGATCAATTTCTGTCTCTTGGACGACCTCACGGATCGCGGCCCATTCGCCCCGATCTTCTACCCGGTCGGCGAACGAGATGGAGCGGTGGACTGGCTCGGCGAACACGATGAACGCGGCGGGTCCTAGTCGATTGGGTCTAAGTGATGCGGAGATAGAGGCTGTGGCTACTCGAGTCGCCGACCTACTCAAAGAGCAGCAGCCCGGCGCTGAACTGGTCGACGCCGCGGCGATCGCGCGCCTGTTCGGCGTAAGTCGCGATTTCGTCTACCAGCACGCCGACGAGCTCGGCGCTGTGCGACTCGGCGATGGTCCCAAGGCTCGGCTTCGATTCGATCCAACGAGGGTGGGGCGAGTCCTTCGAAAGCCACCCGAGAAGACCACTCCCGCGAGTCGGCGGCGGCGTCGGCGGCGGGCCACTCGGCGCAGCTCTTCCCTTCTCCCGATTCGTCAACGATGAGGGTTGTCGCCGTCCAAGAGCGGGTGTACCGTCTATGGAACATAAGCGGCTCCCGGCGGCGCGCTAACGCCAACCGGGAGCCTGACCACAAGGAGACGTGGCTCCTCATGGCTGATAGCGATCCTATGGAGTGCGGCACCGCCGCCGCTCCTCCAAACACTTCTATTTGTCGCCTACCGTTCATCGCGCTCGGGGGCGATTGCTGATGCCCCGCAAAGCCAGCGGCAGCGTCGTTGATCCCAAGGACGGACGAGGATGGGCGATCCGATTCCGGGCCTACGGGAAGCGCCGTTATGTCGCACTCGGTTCGTCTGCGGAAGGCTGGACCCGAGAGAAGGCAGAAAAGAAGCTCCGCCATGTGCTGGCTGATGTGGAGCGAGGCATCTGGAAGCCAGAAGCGCCGCCACCCGATCAGGGACCGACGACCGAGCCGACCTTCCATGAGTTCGCGTCCGAGTGGTTTGAGGGCATCGCGCCCGAGCTTCGCGCGCGGACCCGAGTCGACTACCAGTGGCGGCTTTCCAATCACCTGCTGCCGTACTTCGCCAAGCATCGGCTGTCGGCGATCACCGTTGAGGAAGTGGATCGTTATCGGCGCGAGAAGGTGCGGGAGAGCAAGGCGGTCGCGGCGGCGCGGGCGCGACAGCTTGCGCTTCCCGAGAAGGACCGCAAGCGGCTCGTTCGGCCCCTGTCCAACGGTTCGATCAACAAGACGATTCGGCTGCTCGCGGTTGTCTTGGAACAAGCGGTGGAGTACGGCTACATAGACCGGAACCCGGCAAGGGGGCGAAAGCGGCTGCTGAAAGAGGGCAAGCCGAGCCGCAGCTACCTACAGCCCGATCAGGTCGCAGCGCTGTTGGGCGCGGCGGGCAGGCTCGACGCCGAAGGGCGAGAGGGCGACCCTGGTCGCCGCCGTCCGCTGTTGGCGACGTTGACGCTGGCGGGCCTGCGAATCAGTGAGGCGCTTGATCTGCGCTGGCGGGACGTGAACCTAGAGGGGCGGCGCTTGCGGATCGCGGCGGCGAAGACTGACGCTGGGGTCCGCGAGGTCGATCTGACTCCCGCCCTGCAAGCACTCTTGACCGAGTACCGGAGTCGCAGCCCATACGCCAAGTCGGGGGATTTGGTGTTCCCGACCAGCGAGGGCAAGCGAGACAACCCCTCCAACGTTCGCAATCGCTTTTTGGATTCGGCGGCGAAGGTCGCCAATCCTGATCTGCGGGCGGCGGGGCGGGAGCCAATGCCGGACGTGACGCCACATTCGCTGCGCCGGACCTTCATTTCCCTTCTGCTCGCAGCGGGGGCCGATGTGCCTTACGTCATGGCGCAGGCCGGACACACTGACCCGAAGATGACCCTTGGCCTCTACGCGCAGGTGATCACTTCGAACACCGACCACGGCGCAGCCCTTGACGGGCTGGTTCAGGGAAGCCTTTAGCTGTCGTCAGGGCCATCGGAGAGTTCGGCGTGTTCGATCTCCACCAAAAGATCGGCGATCTCGATGGCCTTGGCTGCGGCAGCCTTGAGGTGGCAGCGGCGTCCGCTGCCAGCGAAGTACAACGTCACCTCGGCTGACGGGTCTGCCGATTCATAGCGGAGCCAGGGCTGACTTTCCTCCTTGGACACCTCTCCCTGTCGCTGAAGCCTCCCGTTCCCGGCCTCGTAATCCAGAAGATGCTCCAAGACATCCCGCAGATGCCAGGCGTCGGGGTGGTCATTTCGAAATTCCTCCTCTAGCCGACGAAGCCGGGGATCGGCGCTCGCGTCCATCCTGTCCTCCATCACGCGCAGCACGTTGCGCATGGCGATGAGGATGAAATGGCAGTCTGCGCTCTCCTGATGGGCGACCGCAATTCCTCGTTCCGGCGCATCCTTGAGCGGTGCCCGCCGCTGCCGTAGAAGCTCTTGCTGGCCTTCCTCGAAGCGTTGAAGCGACAAGCGCAGAGCAGTGCCCCAGAATCCCGGCGAGGCATGGCGGATCGTCGTCGTGAACGGACCGTCGATGAACTGGTAGTCCGCCGGATCGACTCGCTGGACTTTGACTCCCACGCCTCGACTGTAGCGGCCCACTCAACGGGTCAAAACCCGGTTCCAATGGGCAGCAACGGGCAGCGAGGGCGTGAGTCAAGCGGTCGGGAAAGCGGCTTAGACCTGGATTAGACACAGAAAAGCCCCGCCGGAGCGGGGCTTTTCCTTAGAGCGGCTGAAGGGATTCGAACCCTCGACCTTCTGCATGGCAAGCAGACGCTCTAGCCAGCTGAGCTACAGCCGCACAGGGGCGGATTCTAGCCTTATGCGTGGCGCCTTGGAGGCCGTACCCATTATTTGGTAGGGTTGTCGCAACCCGGAGGACGGTCGCCGGGTCAGCGAGACAACTGGAGGATCAAGCAATGACCACGTTCACAGTCCTCGTTTCGTTTCGCGCCGGCGCTCGTAGCATCGGCGGTCCCTCCCTCCGTCGCCACCGCTCGAGCGCTCGCCGGCCCGGCGACCGTCCATCTCGGTTCCAGCTAAGACGCTGACTCGGCGAGCAGCCCCTGGACGTCCAGAGGCCGCGTGTACATCTCGACCCTCTGGCCGGGCTGCGGCTCGGGCCAGTGCTCCTTGGGACGGTCCCAGTAGAGCTCGATGCCGTTGCCGTCGGGATCGTTCAGGTAAAGCGCCTCGCTGACGCCGTGGTCGGAAGCGCCGCTGAGCGGGATCTCCGCCGCGACCAGACGGCGCAACGCGTCAGCGAGGGCCGCGCGCGTCGGGTAGCGGATCGCGGCGTGGAAGAGACCGGTCGTGCCCGGCGGTGGTGGTGAGCCGCCCTTCGAGTGCCAGGTGTTGAGGCCGATGTGGTGGTGGTAGCCGCCGGCCGAGACGAAGGCGGCGGCGTCGCCGATGCGCTACTGCAGCTCGAAGCCGAGCACGCCGCAGTAGAAGTCAAGCGCCCGGTCGAGATCGGCGACCTTGAGGTGGACGTGGCCGATGTCGACGCCGGGGTCGATCGGCTTTGGGTCACTAGCCATCAAGGGCCTCGTTGACGAGGCGGTCGGCCTCGGCGTTGTGCTCGCGGCGCACGTGGCGGATCGACCAGCGCTCGAAGTCGAGCAGGGCTCGCTTCACCTCGGCGTGCAGCTCGCGCATCGTCGCGTCCTTGACCTTGTACTCGCCGTTGACCTGCTTGACGATCAGCTCGGAGTCGCCGACCAGCTCCAGCTCCCTGGCGCCGAGCGCCGCCGCGCACTCGATGCCGAGCAGCAGCGCCTTGTACTCGGCGACGTTGTTGGTCGCCCGGCCGATCCGCTCGCCGCGCTCCTCGACGATCTCGCCGCCGGGCGCCTGCACCACGACGCCGATCGCCGCCGGGCCGGGATTGCCGCGGGCGCCACCGTCGACGTTGACGACAAGCTTCTCGAGTTGCTCAGAGGCCATTCGGGAGCTCCACGTGTTGCGCCGCGGCGGCGCCGAGGACGAGCTGTCCGCCTTCGCCGGCGCTGGCATTCCACTGGCGGGCGGAGCGGTCGAGCTGCTCGACCTCGTTGCCCTTGTCGATCTGGAAGACCGGACGCAGCTCGTCGGCGAGGTCTACGCCCCACTGGTACCAGGAGAGCTCCCAGGCAACCGTGACCCGCACCTCGCTGGGCGAGCCGGCCGCGGCGCCGACCGAGACCCAGGGCTTGCCCAGGCTGCGCATCAGCCCGGCGATCGTGCGGGCGGCCTCGCTGGCGTTGAAGCGGGCAACGGCACGCTCGAGGCGACTGCCCGGCGCCTCGCGAGCCTCCGGTTCGCGCTTGCCGACGTTGGCCCCAGGAGCCGCCGGGTCGACCCAGCCGAGCTGCTCGGCGCGCTCCCGGCAGAGCTCGCAGACCAATCGCTGGCCCTCCTTGGGGCTCATGTAGGTGCGGGTCCGCTCGCCGGCCAGAATCGTCCGACCGCAGATGCCACAGCTCTCGTCGGGGCTCACCGCCCCAACTTAGATGATCGGCGAGGCGTGCCTAGCTCACGCCGAAGCGGCCACTTTCTGGGCCAGATGCGCCGGCACTTCTTCGTAGTGGTCAAACTCGACCTCGAAGTCGGCACGACCGCCGCTGATCGAGCGCAGGTCGGGTGCGTAGTCGAGCACCTCGGCCATCGGCACCTCCGCCCGCACCTCGGTCATCGCGCCCTTCGGCTCCATGCCGAGCGGGTGGCCGCGGCGTGAGTTGAGGTCTCCGATCACGTCGCCGACGACGTCCTCGGGGCAGCTGACGAGCAGCCGCACGATCGGCTCGAGCAGGACCGGGTCGGCCGCTTCCATCGCTTCCCTGAAGGCCATCGCGCCGGCGATTTTGAAGGCCATCTCCGAGGAGTCGACGTCGTGGTGTTTGCCGTCGACGAGACGAACCCGCACCCCCTTGACCGGGTAGCCGGCGACCGTGCCGTGCGCCATCGCCTCTTCGATCCCCTTCTCGACCGCCGGGATGAAGCTGCCCGGGATCGAGGCGCCCTTGATCTTGTTGACGAACTCGAGCCCGGCGCCGTCTTCGGCCGGCTCGATCTCGATCTTGCAGTCGGCGAACTGGCCACGGCCGCCGGACTGCTTCTTGTAGCGGGCGTGGGCGCTGGCGGGGGCGCGGATCGACTCCTGGTAGGGAACGCGCGGCGGGTGCAGCTCGATCTCGACTCCGAAGCGGCGCTTCATCCGGGCGACGATCACCTCGACGTGGATCTGGGTGAGCCCGGCGATGATCTGCTCGCCGGTCTGAGCATCGCGGTGCACGTCGAGAGTCGGGTCCTCCTCGGTGAGGCGACGGACCGCCACCGCGGCCTTGTCCTCGTCCCCCTTCGACCTCGCCTCGTAGGCGAACGCCATCACCGGGTCGGGAAGATCGAGGGGAGCGAAGGCGACCTCGTCCTGGCCGGTGCAGAGCACATCGCCTGCGCGCGTCTCCTTCAGCTTGGCGACGGCGCCGATGTCCCCCGCGCCCAACTCCGCGGCCGGCCTCAGGTCCTTGCCGAGCGGCTGGCCCAGCTGCCCAACCCGCTCCTTCTCGCCGTTGCTGACGTTGACCACGTGGGAATCCGAGCTCAGCGTGCCGCGCTGGACACGGAAGAGGTTGACGCGGCCGGTGTAGGGATCGGCGAGGGTCTTGAAGACATAGGCGACCAGCGGGCCGTCCTCGTCAGGCCTGATCTCGATCGCCTCGCCGGCGGCGTCACTCGCCGCCACGGCGCCCCGCATCGCCGGCGAGGGCAGGTCCTCGACCAGCGCCTCGAGCAGGCGGCCGGTGCCGAGGTTCCGCGTCGCCACACCGCAGGTGACCGGGAAGATCCGTCCCGCGGTCACGCCCTGCTTCAGCACCCGCACGATCTCGTCGTGGTCGATCTCCTCGCCCTCGAGGTAGCGCTCCATCAGCTCGTCGGAGTTCTCCGCCACCTCGTCCATCAGCTTCTCGCGGTACTGCTCGGCCTGGCCGCGCAGCCCCTCGGGGATCTCCACCTTCTCCGCCGCGCCGGGCCCTGCTCCCTCGTAGACGAAGGCCTTGCCGTCGATCAGGTCGATCACGCCACGGATCTCGTGCTCGGCGCCGATCGGGATCTCGGTGGCGACGACGTGCGGGCCGAAGGCCGCCTTGAGCGAGTCGAGGACACGGAAGAAGTCGGCTCGCTCGCGATCGAGCATGTTGACGAAGACGAGCCGTGCCAACCCCTCGTCGTCCGCCCGGCGCCAGAGGCGCTCGCTGTGGACCTCGACCCCCATCACGCCGTTGACGACCACGACGGCGGCATCGGCGACCCGCAGGGCGGCGATCGCGTCGGCGACGAAGCTCGGCTCGCCGGGCGTGTCGATCAGGTTGATCTCACGCCCGCCGTGCTCGAAGCAGGCCACGGCGGCGTTGATCGACATCTGCCGCTCCTGCTCGTCGGGCTCGTGGTCGGAGACGGTCGAGCCCTCGGCCACCGTCCCGAGGCGGCCGACCGCGCCGGCCTCGAACAACATCGCCTCGTGCAGGCTCGTCTTGCCGCAGCCCCGGTGCCCGATCAGGGCGACATTGCGAATCCGGTCTGCGGCCTTGTGAGGCACGCATTTGAAGGTACACCCCGCGAGACGTAGCTCAAACCGTCTTTAGTGATCGTCGCCCGGCTGCAGGCCGGACTTGAGCCGCATCACTGCCTTGGTGTGCAGCTGCGAGACACGCGACTCGGTGACGCCGAGGACCTCGCCGATCTCACGCAGGGTGAGGTTCTCGTAGTAGTAGAGGGCGACGACGAGCTGCTCGCGCTCGGGCAGGCCGGCGATCGCCTCGGTGAGGCGGTCCTTGATCTCGCTGCTGGCCAGCGACTCCTGCGGGTCGTCGGCACGGGGATCGGAGATCGTGTCGAGCAGCGACACCTGGTCTCCGGAGGAATCCGAGACGGTCCAGAGCTCGTCGAGGGCGTAGACCGACGAGTTGGCGATCTCGAGCAGCGACGTCTGCAGTTCGTCCTCGCTGATCTCCAGCGCCGCTGCCAGCTCGGCCTCGCTCGGCGCCCTTTGCAGGGTGTGCTCGAGCTTTGCCTGGGCGGCCTCGATTTCCCGCGCGCGGGAACGGACCGAGCGCGGCACCCAGTCGAGCGAGCGCAGCTCGTCGATGATCGCGCCGCGGATGCGGGTCATCGCGAAGGTCTCGAATTTGATCCCGCGCTCCGGCTCGAAGCGCTCGATCGAGCCGATCAGGCCCATCAGGCCGTAGGAGATCAGGTCGGCGTCGTCGACGTGCGAGGGAAGCCCGGCACCGAGCCGGCCGGCGACGAACTTGACCATCGGCGAGTAGGCGACGACCAGGCGCTCGCGCGCGCTGGCGTCCCCGTCCACCTTGT